>ERZ761602.2700-NODE-2700-length-26919-cov-5.216907_pt1 | contig 26919 bp, 22 predicted proteins | sample MGYA00512165_ERZ761602 | MGnify/ENA primary metagenome ERZ761602 (study PRJEB28899, sample SAMN02445085) | bioreactor sludge metagenome | biome: EBPR sludge; isolation source: Thorneside wastewater treatment plant | place: Australia: Brisbane, Thorneside...
CATCTATTCGCGCCGACGCCGAGGTTGGGGCGCGCGGTCAGACCTTCTTCAGATACACTCTGCAGTACTGCAAAACGCCGGGCTACGCGTTGGGGCGCTCGGTCAGACCTTCTTCAGATACACTATCCCCCTCCTCAAAGCAGGGGGATCAGGTTCGTTCACCCAGCCTCCGGCGCTAGAAAAATTCGAGTTGAAGCGGCTTCTGCTCGGGCGGTCGCGAGATTTCTCCGAAAAAGCACCGCATTCGGGCGTACTGCTGGCTCGTGAGCGTCAGCATCCGGACTTCGCCCTCCGGCGGTAGCATCCGTTCGACTCGCGCCCCGTGCTTCTCGGCGTCCTCGAAGTTGGCGCAGGACCGAGCGTAGACCGAGTACTGTAGCATCACAAACCCGTCCTGGAGGAGCTTCTCGCGGAAGCGCCGGTATTCGGTGCGCTGGGCGCGCGTCTCGGTCGGAAGGTCGAAGAAGACGAGCACCCACATCGATCGCAGCCCCCCGAAGATTATGCGGCGGGAATCGCCAGCTCCTTGGTTTCGCCGATGAGGCATGCGCGGACTCCGGCCGCGTAGGCTTCCAGGGCCGCATCGAGCGGCCACATCGCTCCTCCCCAGCGGACTTCCGCGGTGAGGAGCGCGAGGACGCGGCGCTTGAGCTCGGGGGTCAGATCGTTTGGAAGCTGCGGCATCTCTTCCACTATATCGAAGGCGATCCGATCGACCAACACTCGAAGCGGCTCCATCAGGTCGTCTGCCAAAGAAAAGGTATTTTCGCGGTGACGGTGGAAGATGCCGAGGGCGGGGTGGAGGCCGGCAAGCACGACTGCCCGGGCGACCGCGGCCCGAAGCACCGCGTAGCCGTAGTTCAAGAGGGCGTTGGCGATCCGGAAGGTTGTCGACGCGTCGGCGTCCACCGGCTCACCCAGGATCGCGGCGATGCGCGCTCGGTCGCGCCGCACCCGGGCGAACCCGGGACCGAACAGCTCGGCGAAGTAGAGGGTCGCGGCCGCACCTTCACGGTTGGAGGTGTCGCCGCTCCGCACGTCCTTCGCCATCGCGGCCAGCCCCCGGTCCATGCCACGCTTTTCGACCAGGAGCCGGGCTTGGCTTCGGATCTTCTCCTGAACGATCGCCCGCCAGAGCTGCTTCTTGGTCGGCTTCGACGCTTCGATCTGGGCGCGAAGGGTCTGCGCCATGAGACCGTGTCCTTCGTACGGGAGGAGAAGGGCCGAGGGGAGGTGCTTGACGTCGCAGACGACCATCGCGACCCGCTCCGACCCGAGAGCGCCGAGAAGGGGTTCGGTGATGGCGATCGCCTCGTGGTCGAGGACGATCACCATGAGGTCCTCGAGCGGGACCCGATGCTGTCCCTCCTCGTTCTCGATGAGGAGCATCGTGCGATCCAGGCTCAGCCGGGCCGGGCGCTGGATCGCGATGCTCCGCCTCATCCCGGTCCGCCTTCGCGGTAGACGACTTCGCCGACTGGGTTGAGAACAACTCGAGCGGCAAGAAACTTGAGCAGAGCAGTGGACTGCATTCGTCGGACAAGATATGGCTCGCCCACAGCCTTGTTCTTGGGAAGTCGGGCAACGAAAAGATGCCACAGGAAGAGGTCGATTCCTCCTTCTTGCTCCTTCGGACTAAAGCTTGCAACGTAGGCCAACGTCCCGTCCTCCATCTCAACCGTATCCCCCTTGCACAGCGCCATCACGAACCGGGCGTTGCTGTCCGGGGAGTGCTTGCGGATCACGGGCTCGCCCCGGTTGCGCCGGCGCACCGCCTCGATCATCGGGACGACTTCGGCCCAGCGCTCGGTCTCTCCCTTCTTGTTCGGGGTGAGCGACTCCCAGATCACGACGTGGTGGTTGTTGCCGAGGGGATACGCTTGGGCCGGGCGTCCGTCGCCATCGAACTTCACCAGGTGCTTGCCGCGGACGGCCGACGACCAGGGCCTGCCTGGGGCCATGCCGACCGGCACGCCCGCCTCCGGCATCTGCTTGTGGAGTTCGCCCTGGGGACGACGCCGGGGCCGCCGCACGACCGACGCCCGCTCCAGCGCTTCGGTGGCCTTGCGCTGAAGGTCGGGGTCGGGGAGGGTCTTGGCCCGTTCCAGCTTGCGTCCCGCCTTCTCGGCCAGCAAGGGAGAACCGGTTTCCTCCAGCTGGTAGTAGCGCGTGAGCGCCTGAAGCGAAGCCCGGTCCGTGAGGGCCACCACCAGCGCGTCGAGGGCATGGTGTTTGTAGTTGCTTCGCTGCTTGCCCGACGACCGCTTGGCGGGTAGATCCTCGGGCTTCAGCAGGCCCTTTTCGACCTGCTCCTCCCGCTCGCGTTCCTCGCGGATGGCTGCTTCCTCCTCCGGGTGGAGCGGGACGAGGTGGCCGAGCTCCCAGAAGCGCCTCAGATCCGAGGTCGCACGTCCCGGAGTGACCACGACGTCTTCAGGACGGCGGGTGATCCTTTGGGCGATCGCGAGGACCTGCCGGCTGATGTAGCCGGTGGCGGCCAAGTGCCTCCCGGTGAAGTCTTCGGGTCGTTCCTTGGCAAGAATGCGGTTGCGCTTGTTGACGGGCATCGCCTTGAGCCCCCGCACATGGGCGACGATCCGGTTCCACGCCTCGGGATCGCGCGTGGCGAGGGCTTCGTACGGTGTGCGGTTGCCCTTGACCTGGGTATTGAACTCGCGCGTGCAGAGCGTGAGGTTCGCCATGCCGTTGTCGAAGCTGTGACTTCGGGGGACGATGTGGTCGATCTCGTAATCGCCCTCGATGAGATCCCGAAGGTCGGAAACGACGCGATCCGGTTCGTAGGGAAGGCCGAGGCCGCCGAGCTCGCGCCAAAGGCGGACCTTCTTGATGTTGGTGGGGGATGCCGGGTAGCCGTTCGCAAGGAGCTCCTTCGCGATGCTCATGCGCTCCTTCTCATTCTCGTCCTGGCGCTTGGAGATCTCCTCCCGCTGCTGCGCGCCGACGGCGAGGTCTCGGGGGAGTTCGATGCAGATCGAGTCCGGTAGTCCCCACTCACCAACGATGGAGCGGAGAACTCGAATGGCGCTTCGGACGCTGGTCCGAACCAATGCGTGGCCGATCTCCTGTTCGGTGGGATAACGCAGGATCGGGCCTGAGACTGCGGGCGTGTCGGGGGACGTGTGGTTCAGGTTGGCTCGTGCGCATGCCTCGCTGTAGACGCAGTCTTCGAGGAGGCCGGGCAGGATCTTCTTGATGGCCCGAAGGCTGACGTTGAGGTAACCGTCGGGAAGGTCGACGGTCGCGAGATCGTTTGCCTCCTGCTCGGTAAACCGCACTTGAGCCGGCCCGTAGGCCTTGCGGAGGAAAAGGATGCGACGGCGGATGGCGGCGGGGGGCGCGCCGTCCTTCATGTCCCGCAGCCAGTCGCGGATGCTGACGATCTCGCCGACCAATTCACGGCGCGCGGCGTCTCCCAACGCGTCCCACTTCGGGCCCAGGATTTCGTACATCTTCTTCGCGGTGACCGACCCCCGCAGAGCGTCCTTCGTCCCGGCGGCTTTGCCTCGCTTCTTGCCCGGCTCCGGTTCGAGCGAAAAGCGGGCGAGTACGCCGTGGCCAAGAAGCGACTTCGCCTCGGTCCACGTGAGATCCTGCCCGAGAAGGAGGCGATCGACCAAGACCTTGCGCTCTTCGGGTCGAAGCTTGCGATAGGGTTGGTGAAGGTCGTCGCTGATCTCCAGGTGGGCAACCTCTTGGGCGATCACGAACTTCTGGGCGGTCATGCTCGCCCTTGGGATGCGCCACTCGTCGGGAAAGAAGATGCAGCGTCCCCGAACGCGGTGGTCCGTCGCGAGGATGCGCTGATCGAAGATCTGTCTGCGGATTTTGTCGACCAGGCTGTCGGTGAGGATGGGGTGATGGTGCTTTTGCGCAGCGATGATCGCCTCGAATTCCTGTTGGATCATGTGGCGGTCCGCGCGGACATAGCGCTGCTCGTCGATCGCCTTCTGTTGGGAAACACTGGCTCCGCGAAGCTTCTTCTTCCGCACCGGCTCGCGTCGGGCCTGTCGGGCGGCAAGGAAGGCGCCGATCGTGGGGAAGCCGGCCATCGCCTCTCGGGTTCGTTTGATCTCTTCCTTCATGCCGCGCATCTCTTCGTCGGCTTGAGCGTCCAGTTCTTCCCGTGTCTTGAATGCACCTTGGGCCATGAGATCGCGAGGACTGATGAACCCTCGGCGCTGGTTGAGGTGGCAGAGAACCCGGCCCAGTTCATAAGGCGTCAGGGCGCGCACCAGAGCTTGGGACCGAAGCGTGTAGGGATCGATCCTTCGGTTGGAGTCCGGGTCGAGGTTGCGGCAGAACAATGTCACCCGATCTCGGAGCTTGGGTGGCAGGAAGCCGTATTCGGCGAGCGTGCCGTAGAGCCGCATCTTGCGCTGGTGGCGTCGCCGCGCGGTTCGCCGCGCGCGTCGGAACATGCCGCGCCTACGGCTCGCAAGGCCCTCGCTCGGCTTGTTTTCGTCTTCCAGCGGGGAGTCGAATACGAACGTTCCCATACCGAGGATCTCAACCCCGTTGTCGCTTCTTCGCAAAGCGCACCAGCCGACATTGTTGATTCCGAGATCGAGGCCGACACACATCTTCCCTTCCATGGTTGTATAATACTCACGTATCTGAAGAAGGCCTACCGAGCACTCCAACAATGACTCGCCGATTCGTCGGCAGGAGTCGGTAAGGCGGGATTTTAGGATCCCCGCGCCTAACGCGAGAGCCTGGCGATCGCGAACGACTTAGACCCCGGCAAACCGGGGTCTTTTCGTTGGTCCGGCTAGGTAACAAGAGCCATTCGTGCGAGAGTGATCCGAAAGTGATCCGAGAGTGATCCGTGAGTTTTGGCTTGCGCATGGGCCTGGCTTGCCCTGAGGAGCGGCGTGGGATCGACCGATCGTCTTGGGTGTGGCGAAAGTCAAAGCGGGTGTCGTCTTGGGTGGCCTCAGCGGACGGGCGGGAAACGCCGTGTTCGCGCAGACCGCGGCCGGTACGGTTCTGCGGGATCGGCCGTTCGTCAACAACCCTCGAACTCCGGCCCAGACCGAGGCGCGGGCACGGCTCGCGGCCGTGAGCCGGGCGTGGAAGGGGCTCGATGTGGCCCAGGCGACCGCGTGGCGCGATTTTGCGGCCCAGGAAGCGGGGCTTCCGGCGGGTTCGCGGGTCTCGGCCCAGCTCGTCTTCAACCGTCTCGGCGCGAAGTTCCTTCAGGCCAACCCCGGGGGCACACCCCCGACGATGCCTCCGGCCAACGCCTTTCCCGGCGATGCGGTCCGGTTCACGTGCGCGGGCGCGCCGGGGGCGGTCGAGGTGACGGCCGACCTCGCCAACGCCGCCGGCGTCGTGACCGAAGTCCTCATCCAGCGGCTCCCCTCGATCCACTGCCGCACGTACCGCGAGCGCTATCGAACCGCGGTCTTCCACCGCTTCGCGGCGGGGGAGACGCTCACGCTGGAGGTGCGTCCCGGGGCGGTGGCGGTCGCGACCCGGTTCGTGGACGCGGTGACGGGCCAGGCGACCGAACTGATCGAATGGGGGGTCGTGGCCTAGGATTGGCCTGAACGCGTGCCGGTGCCGCCGGCGCTCCAGATCGTGGAGATCGTAAGCGCATGCAGGGCGGCGATCACCAAGTTGCTGATGACGACCGGGTTTCTGATATCCCCGACGGTGAACGGCGTCGTCACCTTATAGATCACCTGCACTAGCAGCAGCGAGGCCACCACCTTGGGATCGCGTGCCGCCAACTGCCAGATCGGCACGAGCAGGATGGCGCCGTAAACCGAGAGCAAGATCCCGCGCGCCGCTGTGAACGGACCATACGCCTGCTGGACCCATACGGCATTCGAGAGGAGCCCACACGTCACCGGCACCAGGACGACGACGTTGACGATGAGCGAGAGCAGCACCAGCTTCTTCACGGCGTTGCCTACGAGTCGCGCAAGCTCCCTGTTCCAAGGGCCCACGCCTGGCTGGGGTGCCCCAGAGAGCGAAACGGCAACCTCGGGCTGTTGCGATTTGCCCGCCCGATCGATGCCGCCCTCCCCACGTCGAGCGTGGGGAGGGCGGCGGGAGGCTGCATGGGCGCTCCAGTGTACCGGCGGTCGAATGGGAGGTTGGGCGCGCAAGGATTCCTAGAAATCCTCATCTTCCTCCTCTTCTCCCTCCCGGCACGTCCCATCCGGCAAGGAGCAGGGGTTCCGGACCCCCTCTGCTTTCGATGATTGTGCGAAAGGAGAGGGGGCAAGGGGTGAGGGTCGAGTCGCATCTTGATTGTCCGTTGACGATTGCGGGAAGCGCGAGGCCTGTCATCAGCACGAATACGCGTCAAGATGAGCTAACTGTCTCCTCACTCTGTTGGACGTTAGGGGTACGGAGTCCTTAAGGTCACCCACCAATAGCGAGCGAACTTCTCGAACTCGATCTTCAACAATCTGGGAACGCTCTTCTTTGGCGTTGCATTCCAGGCTTCAAGCAGATACCCGTTCCCCTTCCGACCCCTTGCAAGCGTGACCGACTCCTCGCGAAGCTCCAAATCGCTCAGAATGCTTGTTACAGTCATGGACGGCGGATACGTGATGAAGATGTCCTTGACAGGGAATTTGGCGTTCGGGTGTACCACGACTCTAACGCTATTCTCCAGTGGCTGCGCTTCCGCTTGTTGTCCTCGAGGGGAGAACTCAAGCTGAGTGTCATATCCCGTCTCCCTTGCTGTCACGACGTGATTGGGGAACGAAGCTCCGAATTCGAGGCTCCACTCTTTCCAAGGTTTGGTCTGGCCGGTCAGCTCAACTTCCTTTGTGACTGGTGGCAGTTGAAGTGCCTGAATCAGGCTATTCCGAGAAGGTGCCTCCGGTTCCGTTTGATAGATGAGCCGGTTCCCAGACGGGCCAAATGAGAGAGAGAAGTATACGCCTGGAAGGGGCGACCCTTTGAGTATCCAGGTCCCAATAGCCAAACTTGCTGATGGAAAGTCACGGACGATCTCCCTTGTTGTTAACGCTTTACGCCAATCAAATGCCTCCCCTGGCTTGCGCACCAACGCATAATCCGAGGTGACCGGTGGTCCCAGCTCTCGAACGGAATCGCCGGCGCTCAGGGCGAGCAGTCGGGACGTCAACTCTGGGCTGATTCGCAGCCCCTCAGGAGCCTTTCCAGACCTCATTCGTACCAGCGCCCTGATCGCAAGAGCCTGGTCAGCTTGGGAACCCCAACTATGGCCCCCTGCGTGGGTCAGGAGCTCGATTTTGGCTCCACGGGCGGCTTGAACTTGATGCGCAACGGTTGCCTGGTCGAGATTGGAGTCGCTTTGACCCACGAGAATAACGCTTGGACACGATTGCGGCAAAGCATCGTTGCCGGACATCGGAAAGGACCCGATTTGAATGAGACCCGATACTCGGGTAACGTCTGCATAAGTCGCCAGTTCAGCGGCAAAGCCGCCTGCTGAGAACCCGGCAAAAATGATCTTTACCTTAGGGTTGAGCTTCCTGACATGCTCGGCAACCGCCAACCCGAGAGAAGACAGGTAGGCCCAATCCTTCTTTGGAGCAGCTTGAATGGCCGATGAACCTATCCCGAAGCTTGCGGAAGTTGACTGAGCCAGGATAGGGGCTGACCCCCCAGGAGGAATGTTGACGATGAGCGCTCCGACGGACTTTAGCGTCTTTCCCTTTGGAAGAGCTACCTTGACCTTGATCTTCGGCAAGGCACCGCCAGTCCTCTTCAGGGCAAGTGGATACGAGTACATCGTCTGACCCTTTAGATCCTTCATCTCGGTCTTGCCCAGTGTCACTTGCTCGTACACAGCCCCACCGCTGGGAACGTCAAACGATGTGACGCCGGCAGCTTGGCCATGGTTCGCAGTAACCAAGAGGGCCGCAGCAATTGGGGCAGAAATGCGAACGAGTTGAAGTAGCCTGACATTCATATCGTGAATTCCTTTTTGGATAGCTAGTCTTGCTTTGAGATGATGAGCTCGGTATGTACCATGTACTTCACATTGTCGATAAACACGGCCTTGTAGCCTTTAGGCAACCCTTTGACGCCTTGGAGAGAAGTCGCCGCGCTATCCAGACGCTTTGTCTTCACTCCGGTTGAGGAAATTCCGAGAGTCTTGAAGAACGTCTTCCAGCCCGCGGCCTTGTCTTTCATCTGAAATCGGTAGATTGCCGGCACCTCGTTGTCAAGGTCGGCTCCTGTCTTCATTTTGTCCTCGCTCAGGTGTAGGTTCACCGTGGCTAGCTCAATGCCCTTCATCTTGAAAGCCCGGAACGCATGTTGCGGCCCTTCCCATTCCACTTCTCCGCTACTACTCAAGATTCCGATTTTTCCGTTAGGCTCGGCCAAGACTGTCTTGCCATAGGCGGACTCCAACTCCGAAAGTGGTTTGCCTATCAACTTGAGAATGTTCGGCGCTTGCTGCGATCGCGCTTGTGCAACAGCAGAGTTCGGTGCATGACTCAACGCGAGGAGAATGAGTGTGGCAAACAAGCAGGAGAGCCAAAAGCCGTGCCTGAAACTTGTGGAGTGCATGTCTTCAAGATGCTCGGCAGGCACTCGCGCAGACCAGTCAAGATGAGCTAAGTTAGCCTCATTTGCCGGTCTGTGCGAGCAATTCGCGGGCAACGCGGGCGTTCTCGGCATCGCCAACCCCTTCAAAGTGGGTGAGGGCAGAGGACAGAATCGCTACCGCTTCCTCGCGACGATTTTGCCAGTACTTGACCTGGGCGATCTGCATCTTGGTCTCGCCTTGCCAGCGGATGTGCCCGCGGTCCTTCCAATGGGCAAGGCATCGCTCAAGGGTCTGCAAGGCAGAAACCCCATCGCCTTGCCGTGCGACGGCGAGCGCTTGGCGTGCATGAATGTCCCATGCCAAGTCGGACTGTCTGTCCCTAGGAGCCAGCGACTGAAGCGCCTCGTCAAACAATTGAAGAGCCTGTTCGTCGTGACCTAGCTCATAGGACAGGGTGCCCAAGCCACGAAGCGACATGGCAACTCCGGAGGGCACTCCTTGCTTTCGATACCGCTTAAGAGCCTCGTTCAGATGCATCTCCGCGTCCTTCCAGATCTGGAGCCGTGTTTCTACGTTGCCCAGGGCCTCCATCAAAGGAGGAATCGTGATCTCCAGAGACGGTAGATTGGTGCCTGCGTTCAGCTTCACGCTCTTCTGGCGGATTTCTAGCGCATCCAGATAGTGACTTCTTGCCTGACTCAAGTCTCCCCTGGCCGAAGCGATATCGCCCAGTAGTCGAATGTTGTCCGCGCACGAACCTGCAAGGTCTTGGGAGCGTCGATCTGAAGAGCGGCTAGGATCTTCTGCTCTGCGTTGGTGTAGTTACCGTTTTGGTACTCGGTCGTCCCTTGGCTCAGCAGTCGATCCAGTTCAAACCGCCATGGCTCAGTTACTGTAGCATAGGGTCGGGGTATTGAAATCCATAGAGCCGTAGCGAGAACGGGCGCGGTGGCCAATGCAATGACGGCTCTCTTCCGCCGGCTTTCAGCCCTATCATGGGGCAGATTGATTTCTGGAGGCTTCCGCTGTGGTTCAAAGTCAGCTGGGCGCACGCAATATGCGTCATCCCAAGGCAGGTCAAGCCGTTGGAACGCAAGCTGTAGCGTGGACTTGTCCACGGGCTGCCCGTCGAGGAGTTTTTGGGAGGTCGCGATGCTGAGGTGCAGGAACTCAGCGCGAGCTTCGCGGGTTTGCCTTTTCCCGGGAAACTGAAGCTGCCACCGCTCATTGAGTGCGGTGGTGAACTTCTCCTTGCCCTCTGCGGTCAGCCGAACCGCTCTCTTCGTTCCCATCGAAAACTATCGCCGATCTACGTGCCCTTCGACCAAGTTCGGGCCTCCGGTTTGCCCCGTTTCTGCGGTCCAGGGTAGCGGTAGACGTCCTCATATGATGACACAGCGGAGTCCAAGCAGGGCCCGGTCCTTTCCACTGTCGAGCGGCGCCGTCGGCGGTCGGTGGCCAGGGTCGAGTGAGGGCGATAGGTCGCCGGCTCACTTCGGCATCCGCCATGTTGTCGTAGACCTCGACATCGAGCAGGTCCCGCCTTAAGGTGGGAGCAGGAACGGGGCCGCCCTCCGCTCTTCGACCAAGAGGCTGAGCATGCTCGACGCCCAAGGAGCGGAATCACTCGCGTGAACCTCTGGCTCGTCGAAGGCCCTTGGAGACGCGATCGGGTCTGAAATCCGGGTCCCAACCGGACGAACGGACCGAACACCTGTACATGTTTTGGCGTAAACCCGTAATAGAACCGTGGGTCGATTCCCGTTGACTACCTATCATGGAACCAACGTCGAATGGGCGAAGCGGCTCACGCGACGCGACCGCGGGCGGGGCCTGAGAGTGTCTCTCCTCCTCTGGAACCAAGGAAGTCTCTCAGCCCTCCACTGTCCCGTGAATGCCTCGTCCGCGGTATGCAACCTCCCAACCGGGGCCGCAATGATTGCGGCCCCCAACTTTGGCTGAGGCTACTTCCCGGATCCGCCGGTATGGCCGGTCTCACCGGTCGAGCTGCCGCCACCGTGATCGCCCGTCGTTCCCGCGTCCCCCGTGGAGCCGGACGAGCCGTCGCTGGTTCCATCCGAATCGCCGGTGCTGCCGGCGCTCGTGCTTCCTGTAGTCCCGCCACCGGTCGTTCCCCCGTGATCCCCGATACCATAGAACCAGTGCCAGGGCTCGGTACTGCCATCGGCGTAGGTGATCGTGCCTTCGCCGAGTTCGTTCCAGACGAGCGAGGCGGGGAGTCCAGGATCGGGACCTTCGATGCGGCCACTGCCTGAACCGTTCGCGGACCAATTCATGGTCCACTTGTAGCCCAGCGAGTTCTCCGACTGGGTCTGGCCGGAGCCGTCGGCCTGGAACGCTCCGCGGTCCTTGAACCACTTGCCGTCCCTCAAAGTCGCTTCGTTCTGCCAGTTCGAGCCGCCGGCCGCCCACGTGCTGGTGCCGCTCGACGACGAGCCGTCGTTGCCGATGTTCGTGTAGGTCATCGTGCCGGTGGAGTCATTCGTCATGGTGACGACGTAACTGCCGGACGATCCGGCGAGGAATCCAGCGCGGAACTCATAGCTCGACTCGATGGTCTGCGGATAGGTCGTCCAGTCGGTGGGCCAGGTGCTGGTCATGTGGCCGGCCGGTTGCGTCTTCGCCTCATCTTCGTAGAGCAGGAAGCTGAATGAGCCTTCGGTGAAGTCGACTTGGACCCAAAGCCCGAGATACTCGTCGTAGTAGAACGAGTTCCACGGCGGCGGCTCGTCGCCCCCCGATCCTCCGGAAGTGCCAGGTTCGGTGTCGCGTCCACCGGGGGACAGGAATCCGCCCCCGTGAAAGTTGCGGAAGAAGGCACCGACCATCGGCATCGCCATGCCGCCTCCGACACCGCCGGTGCCGCCACCGGTCGTGCCGCCGCCCTCGTTGCGTCGATCGGCGAACGCTGGGGTGTGGATGCCGCTCTGGATCATCGCTTTCCAAGAGACGTCGAGGGAGGTGTCGAGCCGATTGCGTGTTTGGTCCGTGGGCGTACGGTTGCCTGCCGAACCACCGCCGCCCCCGCCGCAGCCGATGACCAGCACGACGCCGGCAACGAACAATGCAAAGGTCCACTTCATGGGCCTCAGTTTCGCACACGCCCGTAGCCGGGGGTCAAGGCTCAGCGGAAATTGACGTAATCGACGGGTAGAGGAAGATCGAGGCCCTTCACGAACGCGATCGTCTTCTGGAGGTCGTCTTTGCTCTTCGAGCTGACCCGAACTTCTTCGCCTTGAATCTGAGCGTGGACTTTAAGGCCCGCATCGCGGATCTGCTTGGTGAGGTTCTTGGCGAGATCCTGAGGAATGCCTTGCTTGAGGATCACCTTCTGGCGGACCGACATCCCGGTGGCAGGCTCGACCTTGCCGTACTCGATCGAGCGGATGTCGATCCCGCGCCGGATGAACTTGCTTTCAAGGATGTCCTTGAGCTGCTGGAGCCGGAATTCGTCGTCGGCGATGAGGGTGAGATCGGTTTTGTCGTGCTGGATCTCGCACTTCGAGCCCTTGAAATCGTACCGGTTGTCCAGTTCGCGCTGGGCTTGGTCGACGGCGTTCTTGACTTCCTGCATGTCCACGCGAGACACGATATCGAAGGAAAAGTCGGGCATGGGGAAATTCTACCGGGACCCCTCATGACGGTTCCGGAGGTTGGCGCGCGCGTTCCGCCGGAGGCCCTCGAATCCAGCACGACGGACGGCACTTCCTTCGGTGAGACGATCCCACTCCTCGTAGCTCATGTTCGCAACCGTTTCCAGATCCGGCCATGTCCGAGAGGGGCGAAGGTCGGCCTCCCTCGTCGGTGACGCGCGAAGCGGCTGCGACGCCCGGGCCTGATTGAAGGGGCAGACGTCCTGGCAGACGTCGCAGCCGAACGTCCAGTCACCGACTTGGGCGGCCTGGTCAGTCGTGAACTGGCCTCGGTGCTCGATCGTGAGGTAGCTGATGCACGTGCGCGCATCGACTTGCCACCGTCCCTCGAACTGCACGATCGCGCCGGTCGGGCACGCATCCACGCAGGCATGACAGGTCCCGCATCCGCCATGGGCCGGTCGATCGGCGTCGAGGGGCAGGGTGGTCAAGAGAATGCCGATGAAGAACCAACTTCCGCGACGGGAGTCGATGAGCATCGTGTTCTTTCCGAACCAGCCAAGTCCGGCCCGGTGGGCGTATTCCCGTTCGAGGATCGGCGCGGAGTCGACACAAGCCCGGTGACGATGGCCCGGTACGAGGACGTCGAGACGGATCGCCAGCTTCTTGAGCTTGTTGCGCAGGACGCGGTGATAGTCTCGGCCTCGGGCATACTGGGCGATCTTCACTTCGCTCGCCATAGGTTCGGGTTGCCGGTATGCCAAGGTGACCGCTATGACCGATTGCGTCCCGGGCAACAGGCGGCCAACGTCTCCGCGAAGGTCTGCATACCGAATCAGGTAGTCCATACCGGCATGCATGCCACGGGCCAGCCAATCCTGGTAGAACAGGAAGCCGTCGGCGCGATCGGCGGTGGCGATGCCGACGGTATCAAACCCAAGGCTCAGCGCCTCCTTCTTCACGGACTCGGTGAGTGTTTGCGACACCGCGCCCTTGATTGTGACGTTGTTTACACCGAAAGCATGAGAGTGTGACTCCACGGCGGGTCCATTGGACCCAGACGACGAACCGGTCGCCTCGGCTCGGCGTCCCAAGAAACGTATCGTGATGACGCGATTCGATGGTTCCTCCTCGGGGCAGGGAAGTCCGCTTGGACTTGCCGCCCTTGAAGCGCTGTTCGACGCAGTGCTGGTCGTCGACCGGCACGGCGAGGTCGTCCGCGCCCTTGGATGCACTGTCGATCGGTTGAACGTACTCGATGATCCTCGGTTCCACGAGCTTTGGCCGGAGGTGACCGGCGCGCTGAAGGGCGACGTCTTCGATGAAGTCGCCGTGATTCCGTCCCCGCCTGACTTCACGCGCGAACGACTGTTGCGGATTCGCGTCGCTCCCTGGGGCGACGCGGAGTCTCCCCATGCGGTGCTGCTCTTTGAAGAACCTGGGGAATCCGTCGAGAGGATTCTCCTCAGCCGTCTCCGTGAGTACGACTTCGTGTTTCGTGAAATGCGCCAAGGGATTTGGCGGTTGGATCCGAGCGGCAAGATCCAAGTGGTCAACCCCTATCTCGCGAATCTGCTTGAGTCCACTCCCGAACGCCTGATCGGGCGTCGGGCGGACGAATTCCTCAAGCGAGCCGAGGGTCGCGACGCCGACCACTACGAAGCCGACCTCGTCACCGAGACCGGCTTGACCCGTCGCATGATCGTGGTCGGCACCGAGATCGAGGGACGCGAAGGTCAGAGCCTCGGACGCTCGGAGGTGATCACCGACATCACCGCCCAGCACGCACTCCAGACCCGTCTGACCCAGGAAGTCCTCCAGATGACGCGTTTGGCCTCCCTGGATCCGCTCACGGAGGTCCTCAATCGTCGAGGGTTCGAGCAGAGGCTCTCGCTCGCGGTCGAGCATGCGCGTCAGACACCGTTCGGTGTCGTGCTCCTCGATCTGGACAATCTCAAGACGATCAACGATCGGCACGGACATGCGGCCGGCGACGCGGCTCTGCGGATGTTCGCCTCTCGCATTGGTGGGGCGATCCGGGACTCCGATCGTCTTGCCCGAATCGGCGGCGATGAGTTTGCCGTCCTTGCCGTGGGGATCGACGCCATCGGTCTACAGGAGATGGCGTACCGCCTCGCTGAGTTGGGAACGTTCGAAATGGATTTTGGCGGAGTGCGGGCATCCGTCGGTGCCGCGCACAGCGACTTCGCGCTCGACCAGATGCTGCCCGCGGCCGACGCCGCTATGTATCGGGACAAACAGCGGCGGCGGACAGGCGACCCCGATCCGGATCGGTCAGAATGAACGCGTGCCGATTCGCTTGATCGCTCTCGACCTCGACGGCACCGTTCTCACTTCCGATCGTTCCCCACATCCGCTGATGGCGTCGGCTTTGGCACGCGCGACGGATCGGGGCATCGTCTTGTGTTTTGCGAGCGGGAGGACCGTCGCAAGCATCCGTGTGTTTGCGCGCGAGCTCGGCGTGTCGGTCCCGATGGTCGGCTGCAATGGCGCCTACAGCGTCCGCGCGGACGGGAGGGAACTCCACCACGAGCCGGTTCCCGACTTCGTACGGGATCGAGTTCTGGACTACGCCGATGAGGCTGGTATCCACGTCAATCTCTATTCCCGCGATGAGGTGCTTTACCCCGAGGCGTCACCGTGGAACGATCTGTACCTCAGCCGGGTGAAGAACCTGGAGCCTCGGCAGGTTTCGCGCGAAACCATGCGGCAGACGTCGGTCACGAAGCTGCTCCTCATCGACGATCCCGAGCGCATCCAGCGACACTTGACGTATCTGCGCACGCAGGTCAGCCCGGATGAGGGTGCGGTCACGATCTCGGAGCCCGAATATCTGGAGTTCTTGCCGCCACGGGTGAACAAGGGCTTTGCCGTCGCGAAGGTTGCGGAGGATTTGGGGATCGCTCAAGCCGAGGTTGCGGCGATGGGGGACTACCTCAACGACCTCGAGATGCTCGAATGGGCCGGAGTGTCGGCCGCCCCCGCGAATGCCGCCGCCCCGATTTTGCGTCTCGTCGATCGGAGTTTCTCGTCCAACAATGAAGGAGGGGCCGCCGAATTCGTTGACTGGATCGTCTCCAATGAGTGAAAATAGGATAGGAGCGTTGCAAATGAAGGTTCTCGCACGGATTGCGTTGTTCATGCTGTTGCTCGGCGCCATGCAGGCGTGGGCTGGCACTTTGACGGTGACCTCGCCCAACCAAGGCGACTTCTTGGGTCGAACCAACTCGATCGCCTTCAACATCCGCGACGGTGTCGTCCAGGTGACCGTGAAGGCGACGATCACACGCGACGCCAATCCATCCGAGCGCATCGTCCTCGAACAGAAGTTCACACCGGACGTCGACGGAAAAGTGAGCGGGAACTTGGCTCTCAACTTCAACCAATCGACTCCGGAGGGTGCCTACACGATTCGCGTGGAGGCGACGGAGCCGGGCAACAGTTACCAGCCGGTCACTCGGAACGTAGTCGTCGACGTCAAGATCCCCGAGTTCCTTGAATTCAACCCGATCAACGGCGGATTTGTGAAGGGCGTGGTTCCGATTAGGGTGCGGCTCGATGAGCCCAACATCAAGGAATGGCGCGTCCAAATCAACAGCCAGGACATTCCCAACAACAGCGGCACGTCCGGGAACTTCACCGTGCTTTGGGATACGGCGAACGTCCAGCGTGACGGCCCGCAGACGATTTCGATCAAGGTCGATGATCGCGCCAACAACTCGACCACAAAGACGATCAACGTGACCCTCGACCGGGTCAACCCTTCGATCAACGTCCTCTTGCCCAGCGGCGGCGCTCCGATTCGCCCCGGCACGAATATCCCGGTCGCCCTTGAAATCGTCGATCAGTTCACGGGTTCCGCGGTCGAGACGGGCGTGACGGCCGTGCTTCGCACGATGGACGGCCAATTCATCGGAGCTGTGGCTCGGCGCTCCTCTCGGGCCAATGGGAACGTCCTTACCTGGACGGGTCGGATCAGATGGCAGAACAATCTTCCGGGTAGATTCAAACTTGTCGTGAATGCGACGGATCGGGCCGGCAATCGCGCGGTGGTCCAGGAAGTCACAATCACGATCAGCGGGCGATAGCCCGAGGCCCTTATGGAGGGGGATAGGAGACAGTCGCATGAATGCAAGGAAGCTCACGGTGACGTCGATCGCTGCGGTTCTTGGAACCGTCGGCGCTTCGGCGCAGATACCCGACCTGGTCAACGCGCTCGACGCAGGCGGCCGGGCGATGGGAATGGGGGGCGGCATCTACACCGCCGGCGCCGATACGATGTCGGGGCTGAACAACCCCGCCGGTCTTGGCTTCCTGACTGAGCCCCAGATCGGGCTTGCGTTTCGGAATCTGCCTGAGTCGGCAACGCGCCTCGAGCGCGACTTCCGCGACCCCCTCGTGACGACGGATGCCGAATCGGGTACGCGCGCCCTTTCTCACGCAGGACTCGTGATTCCGCTGAAGCGCTCGGGCGGCCGGACCGCCGGAACCGTCTCCGTGGCTTACACCCTCGGTGGATTCATCCGGGACGAACGAACAGGAACCGATCTGAGGGATGGGAACCTGACGGTACGGGACTACTTCGAGATTTCGAAGATCAAAACCGACTACTTCACCCTGAGCTACGGGGCGGCCGGTGAGAGCTTCGCGTGGGGGATCGGCGCGGTCTTCACCAACACCTACATCCGGAACACGCAGTTCTACAACGTCTTCGACGGCAACAACAACGGGGTCGGCAACGTCAACGTCGATAACCGCGGCAACCAGACCGGAATCGGAGGCGTCGTTGGCGTCCAGTTCATTCCGCGCGGCAGTAACCTGAGTGTCGGTCTCAGCTACCGCACGCCGATCGACCTTCGTGGGGCCGAGGAGGTCGCCAGCTACTATGACCGCATCCCGGGGAAGCTCTCGGGAGGGTTTGCGCTGCGGAGCGATGGTCTGCGGGGAGGTAAGGACTTTCTCGTTTACGGGGCGCAAGTCGACGCCTACTTCGGAGGCAAGAAGGACTCGATCCTCGAGAGGAAGGATCAGGTTGCCATCGGGGGAGGATTTGAATACAACTACCGATTCGGCAACAGCTTCGTCCCGTTCCGGCTCGGCTATCGTTGGGTTCCCTCGGGTGGAGACGGCTTCTTCTTCGGGGATCGCGAGACGCTGACCTTCGGGTTCGGGTACCGGCCGTTCGGGGGGAGGTTCTCTGCAGACTTGAACTTCGCGACGACGAGTGACGGCGGCGGCTGGGACGTGGCCCTCGGTCTGAACTACCGGTTGGGGAACTGATGAGGAAGTTCGGACGCGCGCTGAGCCTTGTTCTGCTGATCGCTTCGACGGTGGTCGCGGTTGGCCAACCCTGGCGCGAAGCCTATGAGCGCGGACTGACCGCGGTACGGGCCCAGAAGTGGTCCGATGCGCGCGCTGCGTTTCTCGAGGCGGGCAAGGACCGCAAGGGCGACGCCGCCGGCCCGACCCGACTGCGCGGCGGCGCGGTCACCGAGCAGCGCTCGTGGCGCGACGGTGCCCCGTACTCCCCGAATTTCGCGGCCGCTTATGCAGGATTGAAGGCCGCCTTTGCGATGGGGGAACCCGACCGGGCGGCGATGTTGAACACCGTCTCAGGCGAGTTCTTGAGACTCCTGGATCAGGGGCAGAATGCCAAAGAGACGTTCTACTTCTTGAACCTCACTTACTCTGCCCTTGGGGACAAGGATGCCGTGGGCAAACTCGAGGAACGGTTCGCGAAAGTCGGACGCCGGATGCGATGGAAGGTCGACACCGAGATCATCTCGCCCGAGGAGATGGCCGCGATCCAGACCCTCAATCCGGAGGCGGTGGCTCGACCTGCGCAGCCGGATCGCACGCCGCGCAATCCTACCGATACGACTTCGGGCGCAACGAGACCCGCTTCCGAGACCGGGCCGACTCAACCGGCAACCAGTGACCGCCCCTTCAACCCGGCCAACCCGCCGATGCCGAAGCCGCGGCAAAATCCGGCATCCACGAACCCGACGACGAGTCCTGGTACGATCCAGCCGGGCTCGCTGACCCCGTCGAGTGTCCCGGAACTCGATCCCCTGGGCAAGCCGATCGCCCTCTCGAACAAGTTCGCTTTGATCGTCGGCAACACCCAGAGCAAGATTGCTGACCTTGCCGCTCCTGACACGGCCGGGAACGACGCCACGCTGATTCGCGACGGGCTCGTGACCGACGGCGGCTACCCGGAAGCCAATGTCGAGGTGTTAATCGACGCCAGTCCGGAGGCGATCCTGCAGAAGGCGAATGCCCTTGCCGAGCGGATGCCCGAAGACGGGGCGGTCATCACGATCTTCTTCAGTGGTGTCGGGGTGAATCTCGATGGGAAGGATTACCTGGCCGGGATCGACGCGACCAGCGCGACCGACAGCGCTGCGATGCTCGCGAAGGTGGATCTCTTCAAGCCGTTCCTGAACAAGGGTGCGAATATCTTCGCGTTCTTCCAGGTGAACCGGCCCGTCATCGGAGGACGAACCTTCGGTGGAGAGGTGCCGATCGTGGGCTCGATTGCCCAATCCTTCGGCACGATCCAGGGGGGCACGGTGCTTGGGTTCACCCGGAACGGGAAGCGCGTCGGGGTTTACGCGAACGCGTTCAGCAACGCGCTTCTAGAGTTCAAGACCAATAAGATCCCCATTCTCGAGTTTTCGTGGCAGGTATTCTTCCGCATGCGCAGAGGGGGAACCGGGATCGAAGGCGGCGGGAGCACGCAAACACCGACCTTGCCGGTGCTGACGAACATGGCTTCGGACGCGCGATTCTGACGTCGCGCGAACGTGTGAAAGGAACTTGAGGTTGCCCCAGTCGGATCTCAATCCGCGCTCGGCCGCGATCATTGCCGCACTTGCCAGTGATCGTGCGGATCGCTACATCCAGGAGGTGCTCCTCCCTAATCTCCAACATGCGGCTCGGACCGAGACGATGGAGATCGAAGCGCTCCGGACGGCCCTGAGCAATCCGTTCCGTTGCCTGCAGGCGTTCTTTGCCCACTACGCGTTCTCCCGACGCGGTAAGGACAAGGATGAGCTGGCATCGATGGCCGTGATTGCGCTGCGTCGCATCACCGACGAAGAGAGCTTCCCGAAACTGCTTGAAGAGGCGGACGGAAAACGCCTCTGGGAGGCGTTCTGTCAGGTCTGCCAGGAGCGCCGCCGCAAGAATTCCGAGCAGCTGAATCGCGGTCTCCTCGCGGGAATGCTCGAGCTCGCCCAGGAAGTCAACGCGCTCGAGCAAGGGGACTCCATTATCGGGTGGATCGTGCGAGGAGCCCGCGCGACCGATCGGATCGAGGCCCAGTTCCTGCGTATCGTCGATATCCGCGGCGTCGGACCCAAGACGACTTCGACCTTCCTGCGCGACGTCGCCTTCCTCTTCGAACTTGAAGCGCGGATCGACCCGCTGGATCGGCTTTACATTCAGCCCGTGGATCGGTGGCTCCGTCTCGCCGCCCAGGTGATCGTGCCCGAACTCGACGAGACGAAGTCAGTCGACTGGGTCATCGCCGGGAAGCTCGCCAAGTACTCCCGCATCGCGGGAGTCAGTGGGATTCGGTTCAACATGGGAGCCTCGTACTTCGGCACGCGTGAAGTGCGCGAGGCCGACCGGTACCCGCTTGCGATGGAGGATTTGATTCAGTCGCTGGGCAAGGGCTAGGGCGCGAGGCGCACGACCTCCCAGCCGCCCTCTTCGGTCGGTCGATAGAGGAAGCGGTCGTGCAACCGGGCCGGGCGTCCCTGCCAGAACTCGAACGAGTGGGGCACCAGCCGGTATCCACCCCAATGAGGGGGACGCGGAACGTCCCCTCCTTCGATCAAGCGTTCCATCGACTCGACCAAGTCGTCGAAGGACCCGATTTCCCGGCTTTGGGGGCTGGCCACGGACGCGGCCCGACTGGCGAGGGGTCTGAGCGCGAAGTAGGCATCGGACTCCGCCGGGTCGAGTCGATGGACGGTGCCCTCCACCCGCACTTGACGTTCCAGCAGGCCCCACCAGAGGCAGATCGATGCGCGTGGGTTGGCGGCCAGGTCTTGGCCCTTCCGGCTCGCATAGTTCGTGTAGAAACGCAGACCATCGTCAGCGATCCCACGGAGCAGGACCATGCGGACACTCGGTTGCCCCTCGGCATCCGCCGTTGCGAGCGCCATCGCATGGGGCTCGACGATACTCGCGTCGAGGGCTTCCTCAAGCCAGATAGACAACTGGCGATACGGATCGGCATCGAGCAACTCGGGAGCGAGGATGCGGGAGGCATATTCGGACCGGAGACCGAGGAAGGCGTCGCTCATGTCGATATTCTAGGCCCGATTTGAATCCTTTTCGCCCGAACTTGCCTCTCAGGAGATATGCAATCGACCATCACGATCCAAGAACTGCGGGAGATGACCTTCGAAGGCAAGGTGCAGCTGATCGACGTTCGCTCGGCGTCCGAATTCGCATCGGAGCACATTCCCCAAGCGGCCAACATCCCGATGGACCAGATCGAGGCGCGTCTGGACGATCTTGACCCCCGGGTCCCAGTGGTTCTGATTTGCCAAAGCGGACACCGTGCCGAGATGACGCGCGAGCTGCTCTTGCCTCACCATGAGCAGCTTGCTTGCTTGATCGGAGGCACCACCGCGTGGGCCGAAGCGGGTCTGCCCACCGTTCGCTCGTCCACCACGCGCTGGTCGCTCGAACGTCAAGTTCGCTTGACCGCCGGGCTCCTCGTCCTTTCCGGGACCGTCCTGTCGCTGCTCTTGGCACCGGCTTGGATCTATGTCGCGATGTTCGTGGGCGCGGGCTTGACGTTTGCCGGGCTCACCAATCTTTGCGGGATGGCGGCGCTGTTCGCGGTGATGCCGTGGAATCGTCCTCGAAGACAACCCGAGGCTCGCTCGCAAGCCCAGGTCGTGAGGTAAAGACAGGCATGATTCTCAAGCGCTTCTATGACGACAAACTCGCTCAGGCAAGCTACCTCGTCGGTTGCTCGGCGACCGGCGAGGCCTGCGTCATCGATCCGAACCGGGACATCGATCCCTACATCGTGACCGCGGCCGAGGAAGGTCTTCGGATCGTCGCCGTCACCGAAACCCACATTCACGCCGATTACGTCTCAGGGTCTCGAGAGCTAGGACACCGAACCGGCGCGACGCTCTACCTCAGCGATGAGGGGGACGCCGATTGGAAGTACGCGTTCGCGGATGAGCCGAACGTTCGGTTGGTTCGGCATGGCGCCACGATCCGAATCGGGAACGTACGCCTCGACGTCGTGAAGACTCCGGGACACACTCCCGAGCACATCGCCTTTGTATTGACCGACGAGCCGGCGACGCCTCTGCCCCTGGGCGCGTTCACGGGTGACTTCGTCTTCGTCGGCGATGTCGGACGGCCCGATCTGCTCGAGCGTGCCGCCGGCTTTGAGGGGACGATGGAAGCCGGGGCTCGCGTGCTGTTCGAGTCGATTCAGCGCTTCAAGCGCGACTATCCCGACACCCTTCTCGTGTGGCCTGCGCACGGATCGGGGAGCGCTTGCGGCAAGGCCCTCGGTGGGGTTCCGGTCAGCACGCTGGGCTACGAAAAGGCCTCCAACTGGGGCCTCAGGTCTAGCGGAGAGGACAGCTTTGTGCGCGAAGTCCTGTCGGGTCAACCCGAGCCGCCCGCCTATTTCAAGGAAATGAAGCGGATCAACAAGGTCGGTCCGGCGATTCTGGGGGGATTTCAGCGTCCACCCCGGATGGGCGCCGAAGCCATCCTCACGCACCTCGAGGACGGGTCGGTGATCGTCGACTTGCGACCGTCGGCCGAATACCAGGCCGCGTTCATTCCCGGCACGATCAACATCCCGGAGGACCGTAGCTTCAGTCGGTGGGCAGGCAGCTTGATCCCATTCGATCGCGCGATCTACCTCATCGCAGGGCACGAAGAGACGGCCGTCGAGGCGGTGCGCGACCTCGCGATGATCGGGCTTGATCGGGTGGAAGGCTGGTTCGGACTTGAGACGCTCCAAGCCTTCGAGGCTTCAGGGCGGCATCTGGAGGTCGTGGCCCAAATCGAAACGGGAGAAGCGCTTCGACGGCTAGAGACCGGCGATGCCTTCCTGCTCGACGTGCGGGGAGCTGCAGAGGTCGAGGAGGGTCGGATTCCTGGATCCCATCACATCGCACTCGGTACGCTTCCCAGTCGGGCCGGCGAACTTCCTCACGACAAGCTGATCATCGTCCATTGCCACGCCGGCGGACGATCGGCGATCGGCGCGAGCCTGCTGCGCGCCCTCGGCTTCACCCAGCTTGTGAACATGCCCGGCGGCTACTCGGAATACGAGGCCCGCGGGCTTGCGGTCGAAGCCTCCTGAAATGCGCGGAGCCCCTCCGCTCGGAGGGGCTCCCTGGTTCAGCATCTACGGAAGCACATTCACGGTGAACGACTTCGTGACCGTCGCACCACGGGCGTCGACGATCGTAAGCGTGACCGTTCGCGTTCCCGGCACATAGAAGGTGAAGTAGGTCGGATTTCCGTACGAGAGGCCGCCGTCATCGACCGTCCACGTGAAGTTGCCGATATAGCCGTCCGGGTCGTAGGTGCCCGTCGCCGAGAAGGTCACGTCGAGCGGCGCTCGCCCGGAGAGGACCGACTGCGTGCCGTTCAAGATCGGCGCGAGGTTAGGCTTCCTCGCCACGACTCGCACGGTTTGTTGCGTCGATGCACCGGCGTTGTCGATCACGGTCAGGGACGCGACATACTCGCCGGCGGTGACGTACGTGTGCGTGGGGTTTTGCACGCTGCTCGTCGAGCCGTCGCCGAAGTCCCAACGGTAACCGGCAATCGTGCCGTCCGGGTCCATTGAACCTGCCGACGAGAAGGAAACGGTCATCGGGATGGCGTCGTCCGTGACGTCCGCCCCCGCCCTCGCGATCGGCCAGCGGTTCCCACCGATTCCGAGCCTGCGGCTCTGAACGCGGTAGTTCATGAACGTCTCACCAGGGGCCGGCGTCGGCGATCCTGCGGACAGGATGACGAATCCGCCCGGTGTGGGGGGTGAGGACTGATGGACCATCCTAGAAGCCACCACGAGCGTCTCGCCACCCAAGCTCGCGACGTTCGGATCGGTTTCGGCCAAGGGCTGAGCGCTGAGGGTGAAGCCTTGGGGATCGAGGACCACGCCGGCGTCCGAGATGCGGACGCCGTGGATATCCGAGCGTGCGTCGAGCGGGTCGAGCGTCCACGTGGAGAATCGGTTTCGCTGCTCTTGGTAGACCACTACGAATTCGCGACCATTCCAGGTTGCCTTGGGCCGGTATTGATTCCCCTCCCACGGCGTCACGTTGACGACGGGACCCACGGCACCGTTGGCCGAGATCGTGCGGATCAGGAGATCGTTCTCCACCCCGGACGTGAGCTCCTGGGGCTGCATGAGCAACGCGGTCGTGCCGTTCGACACCAGTCCGAGATCGAAAATGCCGTTGCCGCCGGCCGTGCTGAAGATGCCGTGGATGCTGAAGGCCGGCTGGACCGTTCCGTCCGGCAGGACGAACACGCCGACCGTCGACGCATTGCTGTCGTTGTGCGTCCAGTTGGCCGTCGATGCGACCAGCCATTTCCCACCCAGTTCGACGACGACGGGGGCCGTGCGGACATAGGATGTGCCGACCGCCTTCGGTGACGCGTCCAAGACGGCACCATCGGACCCACGAACGCGTACCGCGACCGGGTAGATGGTTTGCGGGTAGGTGCTCTTGCGTGCGGTGATCAAGAAATTGCCGCCCGCCGCCGCCGTGTCCGACTCTCCGAACACGGACGACATCGCTTGGATCGGTTGAGGATCGAGCCGGTTGCCGGCTTGGTCGAGACGCTGGAAGAACACGGCCGATGTCGTCGCCCAGGTCACCAGGTAGACGGAGCCGTTCCACGCGACACGCGGCGCGGTCAAGTTTCCTGTTGCGAGCTCGATCGGCAGGCTGCGGGTGGCCGCTCCCTTGGCGTTCAGAGGCATCGCCATGATGCGACGGGCTCCTGAGGTTGCGCTCTGCCAGACGACGAGATAGCCCGTCGAGCCGGCCGCGACATCCGGGCGATTCTGCTGCGGTGCGCCGGTCGAAATCGTGGTCGACGTGCTGACCGTCGCGCTACTCGTGAGGTTCTGAGATCGAATGTCGGTGTCGTTGACATTCGTCGTGGCGCTCACAAACTGCAGACTTCCGGCTCCAGCCGAGGCAGCTGGACCAAAGATGAGGCCGGTCAGGGCAAGGCCCGTCCCGTTCAGAACCGATCCCGAGGGACTAACGCGGTTGGTCATCGGGGTCGTGAAGTCGGTCCAGCCGATGCGATAGTTGACTCCGTCCCACCATGCTCCGTTCATTTGCGGCCCGGGGTAGAGGGCCGAGCTGAGGATGAGGCCGTTCCCATCGAGCTGGGTACCGTTCGGTTGGACGCGCTTGGCTCGGACTTCGATATAGTAGTCCGGACGTTGGTGGGCCCAGGCGATGAGAAACTGCGACCCGTTGGACGCCAGGCCGGCGAGCGAGCTCCCATAGAACGAGACGATCCCAGGGGTCAGGAGATTCAGATTGGAGTCGAACCGCACCGCGCCGGTCGTATAGCCACCGTTGCCGTATTGGTCGTCGAAGGTGAGGAGGAACACTCCCGCGGCATAGGCGAGGCGGAAGTTGAAACGAAGATAGTAGGTCGTCGTGACGAGCGATCGAATCGGTGGATCGAGGACGACACCGGTAGGTGATATCCGAACCCCGACGACATCGTTCGTCGAGGAACCGCCCTGGTTCACCACAACCCAGTTGTTGCCGTCGGACGCGACCTCGAACGTGTTGCCGACCGGCACGAGCCCATAGATCGGAATCGGTTGGGCATCGAGCACCCGCCCATCCGGCGCCACTCGACGCGCGGCCAAGCCAGCCTGATAGTAGCCCCCGTTTCCGTCGAGCACATTGGTTTGGTAGACGACGAGCCAGCACGAGCCATTCCAGGCGACGCGCGGCAACGTCTGAGCTGCACGCTCGCACGCGATCGGGATCGGCGCGGCGTCGAGGGGTGTTCCGGTGCTCGAGAGCCGGATGCCATAGATGTCGCTGGACGATTCGTACTCGTAGCTGCCGTACGGGTTGGCGCGCCCGTCGGACCACACGGCCAGAGTCATTCCTGAGCCTTGGGCGATCGCGGGCGCCGTCTTCGTTCCGGCTGCTGGCCCTCGGACTTGGTCACCAGGAAGGCGGTTCCATTGACCGTGGGCAGAGGATGCGACCAGAACGAGCAAAGCGAGAAGGTTGGTGAGCTTGATAGACGCCATCGTGGGTCTCCTTCGCGACGCACCAAGCCGCCTCCGTCCCCCCGGGTTGAGGCCCAATTCTTGTGCGTCGACCATCGGAATCAGGAGCTTCCCTCCAAGTTCCAGAATACGCGGTCGCACCACCGTTGAACCGAGATTGCCCTAAGAACTCGCTACGCTCAGCGCTCGCCAGGGAGGACGATGCCACGCATGATCACCCGTTGACAGAGCAGGAAGACGACCAGGGTTGGGATCGCCGCGAGGGTCAGGGCGGCCATCATCACGGCCTTCGGCGCGTTCAGCTGGAGTTGGTAGATCCACACCATGAGGGTCCACATGCGCTGGTCTTGGGCGACGAGGAACGCGTACATGAACGCCCCGTACGCCCCCATGAACGCGAGCAGAGCCAGATAGCCCAGTACCGGCTTGCTGAGCGGGATCGCGATGCGCCACATCAGCGTGGTCTCCTTCGCTCCGTCGAGCTGCCCGCTTTCATAGAGCTCCTGCGGCAAGGAGTCGAAGAACCCCTTGAGTAAGAAGATCATGTAGCCCGAGGCGGCAGAGGGAAGAACGAGTGCGGCGAACGTGTTCAGGAGGCCGAGGTCTTTCAGCAACAGAAACGACGGGATCATCGCAACCTCGGCAGGGAACGCCATCGTCGCGAGGAGGAAGAGCAGGATCTTGCCAGACGCCTTGAGCGGGTATCGCGATAGGGCGTACGCCGCGAGAGGATTGACGATCAGCTGGGTGAGGATCGCGAGTAGGCAGAACAGCGCCGTGTTGAAGACCGCGCGCCCGTTGATGAGGATGTAATCGAGGACGTACCGGTAGTTGCGTCCGCTGAACTCCCTGCGGACGTCGCTCGCATTCCGGGCGACCCAGGTCGATTCCGTGGCTGCGATCGGCATCGGGCCCGGTGCGACTTCGGCCCAGCGATCCTCGACGGTGCGGTCGCGCAGGGAAGCGGGAAGCTGGTTGGCTCGGAACTCGGCGAGTCGCTCGCGGACCTTGGGTGTCGCCGACGCGTCGGGCCAACGAATCTCCTCGAATTTCGTGGCCGTTCCCTTGATCTCCGGCGGAACTTGGTCGAACTGGTTGCGGGCATCGCCGCGCACCGCCTCCTGCCACAGCCGCTCCACTCGGACCGGGAGCCGAAACTCGGCGGGAAGGGTTCGCTTGAAGGCCTGCCAATCGTCCCACTTCCGGCCCGGATTCGGCTTCCATGTCGGCCGCTCGAAGAGCTCGTTCGGGGGCGCAACGGTCTGGAAAGCGACGTTCTCCTCGATGTAGGCGCGATTGAGCTCGTCGATGTTCGGATACCGGTCGCGGAGCCACGCCTGGTAGCGCATGTTCAAGCGTCCCGTCACCTGACTGGGTGCGACCCTGAAGCCGGCGGTCCACAGTTCGTTCGGCAGCGCCTCGAGAAAAGCCTCGTAGCGGGCGACGGCATCGGCGCTTGCGTCGCCCCCGATGCG
>ERZ761602.2701-NODE-2701-length-26912-cov-9.003574_pt1 | contig 26912 bp, 27 predicted proteins | sample MGYA00512165_ERZ761602 | MGnify/ENA primary metagenome ERZ761602 (study PRJEB28899, sample SAMN02445085) | bioreactor sludge metagenome | biome: EBPR sludge; isolation source: Thorneside wastewater treatment plant | place: Australia: Brisbane, Thorneside...
TCGAAGTAGATGCCGTAGAAGACCACCTTGCCGCCGGCGCCGATGTCCTTCGCGATCTGGTCGGCGGAGATCACGATCGACTGCTCCATCGCCTTCACGCGGACGATCTTGTGGGAGATCGCGGCGCACTGGTTGCCGCCGGAGGAGCCGCAGCCCGCGATGCCCCAGTACTCGCTGCCGCCCTTCTCGATCCGGTAGACGATCGCCTTCTGTTGCTGCGGCTTGCCGAGCACGACGCCCTTGGCGGCGAGCACCGCGGCCTCGAAGTTGCGCACCAGCTCGACGGTCGAGGGCAGCGCGCCGCCCGCATCCTTGCGGATGGGGTCGCTGTAGGACCAGAACTCGCCCTCCTTGGTCACCTTGTCGAAGGGCCCGTCGAGCCGGGCCGGGTCCTTGGCCACCTGAAGCTCCAGGGCCGCGAACCGGGACTGCTCGCAGTTCAGGTGGTAGCTGCCGGGAAACTTCTCGAACACGGGGTTGGGCTTGCACTTCGCGTTGTCCTTCTGGGCGAAGGCGGGCGCGGCGAGCGCGAAGGCGGCGGCGATCGCGGCGAGGGCGAGCGGCTTCATGGGGATTTCCTCCCGGGCTGTCGTTGTCGTGGCGGCCGAGCGGGGAGCGCGGCCGCGGTCGGACAGTCTGGGGCCGGGCGAGGTCGGCGCGGCTTGCGCCAGATCAACTCACCCGGCGAGTGCCTTCATCACCTCGGGCGGGCAGGAATACTTCGCGCGGTCCATCAGGTTGTCGCCCTGGGCGTCGCGCATGTCGGGATCGGCGCCGAGGGAGATGAGGTACGCCACGATCTCGGCGAGCGTCGCCGGGGGCACCTGGGGAAGGCCGCAGTGGTTGATCGCGATCACCAGCGGCACGGGCGGTGTCGCCTGCATCTGCGGAAAGCGCACGGGCTGGGCCACGTTGGCGCGGTTCACGAGCCTCTTCACCTGCGCGACATCACCTTTCGCCACGGCCGCATAAAGCGCCGCGCCTTCCGCGCCCGGCTTGCCGGGCACCGCGACCGCCTTGGGGGCGGTCGGCGCCGACGCCGGATTCGCCGCGCGCTCCGCCCGCGCCCCCGCCTCGCGCCAGGCGGGCCGGATCCGGTCAAGCGTCGATTCGGCGGCGGCCTTCACGCGCGGGTCCCCGTGGGCGAGTTCTGCGCGCACCGTCGCCTCGGCATCGAACGCGTCGCCCCACAGCGATTCGAGCTTGCGCAGGAACTGGATCTTCGCGTCCGCATCGCCGTTGGCGGCGAGCCACTTCGCCACCTGCCGCGCCTCGGCCTTGCGGTCCGCCCACGCGAAGGCGACGGGACGAAGGCAGCGTTCGAAGGCGGTGCCGGGCTTCGCGGTGGAGAGCACAGGATCGCACAGCGGCATCCACAGCGCGAACGCGGCGCGGGCAGCCTCCGGCGAGCGCTTGTCGCCGCGGGCGTCCGTCGCATCGCCCAGCACCTCGAGGGCGCGGGCGCGCTGCGATTCGCTCGCGCCGGCGTTCGTCGCGAGGGCGGCGATCTCGGGAAGCCCCGCGGGCGTCTTGCCGGCCACGCGCGAAAGGGCCGAGAGCGCCATGTCGCGACGGTCGCCGACGCCGAGCAGCACCGCGGCCCTGGGCACCCACTTTGCGAGGGATTCGGCGTCGTCGCGGAAGCCCAGCAGGTCCCACGCGGTCGAGACGGTGTCGGGGTCCTGCGAACCGGCCGCCACGAGCAGCGTGTCGGTGAAACGATCCGGCGCGGGCTTGAAGCGTGCCAGCGCGCGCAGCACCACCGGGGACCCGGCTGTCGCGCGGCGAAGCTCGTCTTCCAGCAATCCGATGAGCGCGCGGTCCTGCGTGTCGGCGAGGCGCTCGAAGGCGGATCGGGCGAGCTGCAGGTTGTTGCGCCCCGCGCTGCTTCGCCGCGCCGCGAGTGCCGCCTGGTCGAGATACGGCAGCATCGCCGCGAGCAACCCGGGCGCGGGCTCGATGCCGATGAGGCCCCGGGCGGCCAGGAATCGCACGTAGGGCGTGCCGCCGCCCTCCGCGAGAACGCGCTTTCGGGCGGGTGCCAGGTCCGCCGCCGGGACCTTGAGCGTGGCGAGCGCACCGGCCGCGTGCATCGCGACGCCGGCATCGGCATCGGCGAGCGCGGCGAGCAGCGCCGGCTTCGCGGGCTGGAAGGCATCGGCGTTCTTCTGCGCGAGATCCCACAGCGCGTTCGCGGCGGCCAGTCGCACGGCGCCATCGGTGTCGGCCAGCGCCTTCGACAGCACGGGGATCGTGCGCGGGGCTTCGGCGGCGCCCAGGCTCTCCGCGGCCTTCACGCGCTCGAGGGGCTTGCCTTCCTCCAGCTGGCGGAGCTGGCGCTCCCGCTGTTCCGCGAGGAATCGCGACGCGAAATCGGCGCGAGCGGGCAGCGCGGTGGCGAGCAGAAGGGCGACGAGAAGGATGGCGTGGCGCATGGTTCCTCCGGCTTCGCGGGACGCGCGAATCCTAGCATCCGGCCGGAAACAATCCGATACAACCATTTCGCGAAGGGACAATCGGCCGCAAGGTGAAGCGACCAGACTGGGTCTCGCAGGGAGAACAGATCAGGAGATTCCGAATGAACCGCATGTCCCTCCGTACCCTCGTCGCCGGCTGCGCACTCGCTCTCGCCGGATCGCTGCCGGCCGTCGCCGCCGGTCCCGTGGCTGCAGGCCCCGTCTCCACCCCGAGGATCCCGGTGCCGATCGTGACGCCGGTGGTGGTCCCGGCCACCGCGGCTGAGGCCGCCGACCTCGCCTTCATGCGCGAGGAGGAAAAGGTCGCCCGCGATCTCTACGTCGCCTTCCGCGAGGCGTGGGAAAACCCCGTCTTCGCCGCCATCGCGACGAGCGAGCAGTCCCACATGAACGCGATGCTGAAGCTGCTGCGCAAGTACTCGTTGCCCGACCCGGCCGCCGGCAAGCTGCTCGGCGAGTTCGTGAACGAGGAGCTCGCCGCGCTCTACGCCGGCCTGCTCGAGCGCGGCCTCGCGAGCGAGGCCCAGGCCCTCCTCGTGGGCGGTCTCGTCGAGGAAGTGGACATCGCGGACCTGAAGGAGGCGATCGCCCGCACGACGAAGCTCGACATCCGCCTCGCCTACGAAAACCTCGCCTGCGGATCGCGCAACCACCTGCGCGCCTTCGCGAGGACCTACACGTTCCTCACGGGCATTCCGTACGTCGCGCAGTCGATGTCCGCCGACGAGGTCGCCTCGATCCTCGAAGAGGCGCCTGAGCGCTGCGGACGGAACTAGCTCGCCGGCGCTGGCAGCAAGCGCCCGTTGTCCTCGCCGACGGCGGGCGCATGCCCGGCTTTCTCGCCCGAACGCAGGTGCGAAGCGATCGGCAGCGGCAGCGCCGTGAGCACGTGGTCCGCGATGCGCACTTCCTTCGCGAAGACGCCCCGCGCCCGGTAGTGCAGGTCCCGCACGGCCTCCTCCAGCGTGCGCACGGCGCTCACGCAGCAGTCGGCCGCCTCGAAGACCGCCTGCCAGTGGGCGAGGTTCTTCGTGGCGAGGCGCTCCGCGATGCCGCGAATCGTCGCGGCCGGATCCTTCGCATCGTCTCGCAGTGCCTCGGGCAGTGCGATCGCCTCGCAGAAGACCTGCCAGAACTTGTCCTCGAGGGGCGCGCACGCGAGGTGCCGCCCGTCGCCGGTCGCGTAGATGCGGTAGCGGGGCGAGCCGCCCGTGAAGAGATGGTCGCCGGTGCCGGGCCATCGCCCCGCCTCGCCCGTCGCCACGGCCCAGAAGAGCAGCGGGAACAGGTTCTCGGCCATCGCGATGTCGAGGAAGCCCCCGGCGCCCGTGCGGTCCCGCTGGCGCAGCGCGAGCAGGATGTTGATGACCGCCGGATAGGCGCCGCCCGCGATGTCGCCCGCGAGCACCGTGGGCATGCCGGGCATCCCGTCGGTGCCCGCCGCGAGCGAGAGCATGCCGCTCTCGGCCTGGAAGTTGAGGTCGTGCGCCGCTCGCGTCGCTTTCGGGCCGTCCTGCCCGTAGCCGGTCATCGCGCAGTAGACGATGCGCGGGTTGGCCGCGCGCCACGCGTCGTATCCGAGCCCCAGTCGCGCCATCACGCCGGGACGGAACTGCTCGATCACCACGTCGATGGTGGGCGCGAGGGCCAGCAACCGTGCGGCCTCGCCCGGCGCGCGCAGGTCGATCTCGATCGCCCGCTTGCCGCGATTGAGCGCGGCGAACATCGCGGCCTCGCCCTCGACGAAGGGCCCCCAGGTGCGCAGGTCCTCGCCGCCGGGCCGCTCCACCTTGATGACCTCCGCGCCCGCCTCGGCGAGCAGCAGGCTCGCGAAGGGCCCGGGCAGCAGCGTGGAGAAATCGAGGATGCGGATGCCTTCGAGGGGGAGCATGGGGAACGGAACGTGTGAGCCGGAACGGATTGCCATTGTCCCAGCAACGGCCCCTCACCGCAGTGCGCCGTCAGGGCGTTGCGCTCGCCTCGAGGAGCGCCATGCCGATTTCGTCGACGTCGTTGGCCGAGTTGGACAGCACGATCACCCCGGTCTTCGATCCTTCGTGGACGCCCGCGAAGGACCGGAAGCCGCCCGTGCCGCCGTTGTGCCACAGGATCCGGCCGGCGCCCGACGGGCGGATGAACCAGCCCAGCCCCGGAGACGATCCCTTGTCGGCCTTCGCGCGAACCTGCTGCGTGAGGCGCGAGCCCGGAAGCGTCCCGTCGCGGTGCGCCACGAGGAACTTCGCGAGTTCCTCCACGTTCGAGCGCAGCGCGCCGGCCCCCGCGAGTCCCGGCAGTGACCAGTAGCCCGTGGGGTCGAGATCCTCCTTGTGCCCGCGGGCGAGAAGCGCGGCGTCGGTGCCCGCCGTCGTCGTGCCCGTGCGTCCCATGGCGAGGGGCGCGAGGATGTCGCGCCGGGCGAGGGCCGCCCAGGCGAGGCCTTCGCGGCGTGCGAGCACTTCCCCCAGCAGTCCCGCGCCGTAGTTCGAGTAGGCGACGGGATGGGGGCCGGGGCCCGGACCGCCGGCGGTCGAGGCGTAGTCGAGCAGGCGGTCAGGTGTGTATCCCGCGTAGGGGTCGGCCCGGTTCAGGACCATGCCGGCGAAGAAGCGCCAATCGCGAGGCAGGCGGGGCAAGCCCGAGGTGTGGGAGGCGAGCGAACCCAGCGTCACGTCGCCCACGCCGGGAGATTTCCAGGCGCGAATGCCGGGAACGGCCTCGCGCACGGTCGTCGCAAGCGTCAGGCGACCCCGCTCCACCTGCTGCGCGAGCAGCGTCGCGGTGAAGACCTTGGTGATCGATCCGATCTCGAAGAGCGTGAGCCCGTCGACGGCTTGCCGTGCCTCGTTGCCGGAACGGCCGGCCGAGATCACGGTGACGAGGCCGTCGGGCGCGACCAGGCCCGCCACGATGCCCACGGTGGAGCGCGACGCGACGCGCGCTTCGAGCAACGCCCGGGCGCGGCCTTCCAGCGACTCCTGGGCGGCGACGGGAAACGCGAACGCGAGGAGCAGGAGAGCGCGAACCATGGGGCGTTCCTTCCGGAAGCGGGCGAGCGAGGATAAACGATGGATCGCGACGGCGCTCGCCGGCGTGCCGGGCGGACCTCCTCGCCTCGGACCGTGGCGCGCGGCGGATAATGGCCTTCATGGACCGCGACCTCGATCACGCCCGCGACCTGCTGCGGGACGCTTCCTCGATCGCCGTGCTCACCGGCGCGGGCATCTCGGCCGAATCGGGCATTCCCACGTTCCGCGACGCGATGACGGGCCTGTGGGCGAACTTCCGGCCCGAGGATCTCGCGACGCCCGAGGCTTTCCTCGCCAACCCGAAGCTCGTCTGGGACTGGTACGCGTGGCGGCGCGCGAAGGTGGCCGACGCGAAGCCCAATCCCGGCCACGAGGCCCTCGCGCGGCTGGAGGAATCCTGCCGCGCCGCCGGCGTCGATTTCACGCTGGTCACGCAGAACGTGGACGGCCTGCACGAGCGCGCGGGAAGCCGGCGACTGGTGGAGCTGCACGGCAACATCCGGCGCGTGAAGTGCTTCGACAATGGCCATGCGGTGAAATCGTGGCCCGATGGCGAAGGCGTTCCGGCCTGCCCGCACTGCGCCTCGCCCCTGCGACCCGATGTGGTGTGGTTCGGCGAGAACCTGCCGACCCACGCGCTCGCCGCCGCGATGGCCGCCGCGCGCACCTGCCAGGTCTTCCTGTGCGTGGGCACCTCGACGGTGGTGGAGCCTGCCGCCTCCCTGCCCTTCGTCGCGCTCGAATCGGGCGCGAGCGTGATCGAGGTGAACCCGGTGGCGACGGCGCTTTCGGCGAAGGCCCGGCTACGCCTCGCGGGGCCGGCCGGCGAGATCCTGCCGAGGATCGTGGACTAGGGGCCGCGCCCTCAGTGCACGAAGGTGACCGGCACCTTCACCTGGTGGATCACCTTCATGCCCACGGCGCCCATCAGGCGGCTCTTGAGCTCGCTCTGGCCGCGGGTGCCCATGACCACCTGGGAACAGCCGCGGGACTCGGCGATGCGCGCGATGGTGTCGGGGGCATCGCCGAACTCCACGAGCGTCTCGTGGGGAACGCCGGTGGGCGCCAGCACCTTCTGCGCCGCGGCGATCGCCGCGCGCGCGCGGTCGTTGAGATGCCCGATGGCCGCGTCGCGCCCCAGCCCGTGGGTCTGCCAGTCCTCCACCTCGGGCTGCACATTGAGCACCAGCACCGTGGCGCCGAAGGCCTTGGCGAGGTTCGCGCAGTAGACGGCGGCCCGCAGGGAGGATTCGGACCCGTCGATGGGCAGCAGGATGAGGGGCGTGGAGGCCATGGCGGCTTCTTCTCGAAAGGGGTTCGGGTGATGCATGGTAGCGGCTCGCCGTAATCGCCGCACGATCCGCGTCAAGCCGGCGGCGTCTCCCCGCCTTCCTCGCGAAGCCGCCGGTACAGGGTGCGCTCGCTCACGCCCAGCCGCCGGGCGAGTTCGCGGCGGGTGAGGCCCGGCTCGTTCGCGAGGGCCTGCGAGAGCGCGTCGGTGCCGAGGCGGCCGGCGGCCGGCCGGGTGATTTCCGCCGGCAGGTGCCGGGGCTCGATCGCCAGGCCGTCGCACAGCAGGCTCGCCCGCTCGAGCGCGTTGCGCAGTTCGCGCACGTTGCCGGGAAACGGATGGGCCGTAAGGCACGCCATCGCCTTGGGCGTGATGTCCAGCCGCCGCCCGGACGCCACGCGGGCGAGGAGCGCCCGCGCGAGGTCCGGGATGTCGCCCGGGCGCTCCCGCAGCGCCGGCAGGCGGATCGGAAAGGCGCTCACGCGGTAGAAGAGATCGGCGCGGAAGGCGCCCCGGGCCACTTCGGAACGAAGGTCCCGGTTGGTGGCCGAGACGATGCGGATGTCGGCGCGGCGCCATTCGGTGGCGCCCAGGCGCCGGTAGCTCGCCGTCTCGATGAGACGAAGCAGCTTCACCTGCATCGTGAGCGGAATCTCGCCCACCTCGTCGAGGAACAGGGTGCCGCCGCTCGCCGCTTCCACCAGGCCCGCGCGGGCCGCGGTCGCGCCGGTGAAGGCGCCGCGCTCGTGGCCGAAGACCTCGCTTTCGAAGAGCGTCTCCGGGATGCCCGAGCAGTCCACCGTGATGAACGGCCCCGAGGCCCGCGGGCTCGCCGCGTGCACGGCCTGCGCGAGGAGCTCCTTGCCCGTACCCGATTCGCCCTCGAGCAGCACGGCCGCGACGGACGGCGCCACGCGCGAGACGAGCTCGAGCGCCTGCCGGATCGCGGGCGAGCGGCCGATGATCGAGCGGTCGCCGTGGGGCTGCACCGGCGCAGGCAGCGGCCGCATGCGCTCGACGAAGTAGCGCAGCGCGCCCTCGCCGTCGCGGATGGGCGTCACCTCGATGTCGACGTGCTCCTCGCCCCTCGGAGTGTGGTGCACGTGGAGGATGCGTTCCGGTACCCCCGATTCTCGGCACCGGGCGAGGGGACAGGCTTCGCCGGCCTGGTCGCACGGCACCGTGTAGTGGTGCGAGACCTGGAAGCACGTGCGGCCGGCCACGCCTTCGGCCCCACCGAAGTGGCGGCGATAGGCGGCGTTGGCGCCGACGATCCGGTACTGGGGGTCGCACACGATGTGGGGGTCGTGGGACGCGTCCAGCATCGCGAGGAGCGCGGACAGGGGTTGCAGGTCGGCCATCGGCTTCGTCCGTTCGTTCCGGTCGATGCTGCCACAGACTGCCATGGACTGCCACCTAGCCTGCCAAGCGGGTGCGGCTGGCCGACAGCCTGAATGCAACTATTTGATTCGAGGATATCTTTCCTCTGGCTGGCCTTGGCACGATCCCTGCGAAGGCGATGGTGACAATCCAGCCACTGTCACCGCCCTCCTGCCGACCGTGTTCCTTCGCCAATTCGCCGATCCGATCTCCGGCGCGCTTGCCCACCTCGTGGCCGACCGTCCCGGCGGCGAAGCCGTGGCGGTCGACCCCGCGCCGGACCTCGAGGAACTGGTCCTGGCCGTCGTGCGCGAGCAGGGGCTTCGCCTTCGCCACATCCTGCTCACCCACATCCACGAGGACGCGGCCGTCGTGCCGCGCGCGCTCGCCGATTCGACGGGTGCGAGCCTCGTGGCGGGCACGAAGGCCCGGTGGGCGGGCGAATGCCGGCGTGTGCGCGACGGCGATCGCCTGGCCGTCGGCGCACTCGTGGTGGAAGTGATCGAGACACCCGGCCACACGCCCGGCTGCGTGAGCTACCGGATCGACGACCGCCTGTTCTGCGGGGATGCCATCGCCATCGCCGATTGCGCCGACCCGGCGCGCGAGACGGATCTCGGCCTGCAGTACGACAGCGTGACCCGCCGCGTCTTCGGCCTGCCCGACGAGACGCTCGTGTATCCGTCCCACGACCGGCGCGGGCGCACCGTGACGACCGTGGGCGAGGAACGGCGGGCGAACCGCGCCTTCGCGGGCCTCACGCGCGAGGCCTTCCTCACCGAAATGAGCATGCGCGCCGGACCCGGCGCCGATTGGAGACGACCATGAACGAACTGGCGAGTTTCGGATGCCTGTCGCGCCGCGCCTCGCGCGCCGATCCCGCGAGCCGCCGCCGCGCCCGCGTCGGCACGCGCCCGCCGTCCCTCGAGCCCGGCGAGCGCGTCGTGCAAGAGGATGGGCTCGTCCACGCCGCCGGAACCGACGGTCCCATCTGGCGGGTCGAATGCGGATTCGTGCGACTGGACCTGCCGTCGGCCAAGGGCGATCACTTCGCCGGCCTCGCGCTGCCCGGCGACCCGCTGGGGCTCGAATCGCTCGTGGCCGGCCGCTACCTGCTGCGGGCGACGGCCATCACGCAGGTCCGGCTGCTGCCCTGGGATCGCCCCGCCGAGGGCGACGCCTGCCGCGAGGCGGCGGCGATCGCCATGCACGCCTCGCTCCAGGCCACGCAGCTCTTCGCGATCCGATCGGGCAAGCCCATGGACCGGGTCCGGGGGCTGCTCATCTACCTCGCGGGCGAGTGCGGCGCCGACCGGGTGGGCACGCTGCCCATCCCGCAGCTGCGCCATCTGGCCGACATCACCGACCTCGCCATCGAGACGGTGTCCCGGTGCGTGGCCGAGCTCTCGCGCCACGGCGCGATCCGGCGCACGGGGCGATCGGCCATCGAACTCGATCTCGAGGCACTCGCCGCCGCGCGCTAGGACCTCACCAGCCGATCGTCTTCGGCAGCCACAACGCGAGCTGCGGCCACAGGAAGACCATCACCAGCGCGAGGACCTGCATGCCGATGAACGGAATCACGCCCAGGTAGATCTGGCGCGTGGAGACCTCCGGCGGCGCCACGCCCTTCAGGAAGAAGAGCGCCCACCCGAACGGCGGGGTGAGGAAGCTCGTCTGCAGGTTCACGCAGATGAGCATCGCGAGCCAGACCAGGTCCACGCCCTGGCTCACGAACACCGGCAGGAAGAGCGGCACCGCGATGTAGCTGATCTCGATCCACTCGAGGAAGAAGCCCAGCACGAAGATGAGCAGCATCAGGAACCAGATGTCCGAATTCACCCCGCCCGGCAGCCACTCGAACATCCGCGCGATGAGGTCCTCGCCGTGCAGGCCCCGGAAGGCGAGGGAGAAGACCTGCGCGCAGATGAGGATGAACATCATCATCGCGGTGATGTTGGTCACGGACTGCACGACTTCCCGCAGCACCTTCCACGACAGGCGTCCCGCGAAGGCCGTGACGAGGATCGAGCCCAGGGCGCCCATCGAGGCCGCCTCCGTCGGCGCCGCGACACCGCCGATGATGGAGCCGAGCACCGCGAAGACGAGCAGCACCGGGGGCACCACCACCTTCACGAAGCGGATCCACAGGTCCCGGCGGGCGAGGGCGTCGCGCTCCTCCTTCGGCAGCGGCGGCACCAGGTGCGGCTTCACCATGCCGATCACCACGATGTAGGCGCAGTAGATCGCCGCGATGAGCAGTCCCGGCACGACGGCCGCCGCGAAGAGCGTGCCCACCGACAGCTGCAGGATGTCCGCGAGCAGGATGAGGATGAGAGACGGCGGGATGATCTGCCCGAGCGTGCCCGAGGCGCAGATCGCGCCGCAGGCGATGCCCGGGTCGTAGCCGCGCTTGAGCAGCGTGGGCAGCGTGATGAGCCCGAGCGTGATCACGGTCGCGCCCACGATGCCGGTGGTCGCGCCCATCAGCACGCCCACGCCGATGATGCCCAGGGCCATGCCGCCGCGAAGCCCGCCGGCCAGGTGGCCCACGACGTCGAGCAGGTCGTCCGCCAGCCGCGATTTCTCGAGCATCACGCCCATGAAGACGAAGAGCGGGATCGCGAGCCACTGGTAGTTGGCCACCACGCCGTACACGCGCGAGGGCAGCAGGTTGAAGAGCGTGGTGCCGAAGCCCATCACGCCGAAGGCGAAGCCCACGGTCGCGAGGGTGAGGGCCACCGGCACGCCGACCATGAGCAGCACGAAGAACGCGACCAGCATGCCGATCGCGAGCATTTCCTGACCGCTCATGGCGCATCCCCGCGGCCGAGGGCGCGAAGCTTCGCGATGTCTCCCAGGAGCGTCGCGACGCACTGCAGCGCGAGGAGCGCGAAGCCGGCGGGCAGCAGCGCCTTGAGGACCCAGCGGTACGGCAGCCCGCCCGGGTCCGACGAGGTCTCGTCGATGGCGTACGACTGCCCCACGTAGGCGAGGCACAGCCAGAAGAACAGGCCCGCGATCGCGAGCCCGAGCACCTGCGAGACCACGTCCACCCACGCCTGGGTGCGCGGGGAGAACTTCTCGAACAGGACGTCCACGCGCACGTGGTCGCCCTTGTGGAGCGCGAAGGGGATGCCGAACATGATGAGGGGGACGAGCAGGTGCCACTCGAGCTCCTGCGCCCACACGGAGCCCCAGCTCAGCGTGTAGCGCAGGACCACGTTGATCGCCATCAGCACGACGATCGCGAGCGCGAGCCAGCTCGTCGCGCGGCCGACGAGGTCGACCACGCGCTCGATGTGGGACTTCACCGCGCTACGCCTGGATCTTCGTGTGGTACGGCGTCTCGCTGAACTTGCTCCAGGCGTCGTACTTGGCCTTGTAGGCCATGTAGGAGTCGTGCACCTTCTTCGTGACCGGGTCCTTGGCGACGGCCTCGGCGAGCACCTTGGCGGTCGCCTCCTTCAGGGCCTTCACCACGTCATCGGGCAGGGGCCGCGCGACGACGCCCTGGTTCTTCACCAGGTCCTCCATCGCCTCGGCGTTGGTCTTCTGGCACCAGCCCTCGCTCACCACGTTGCACGCGGCCGCGGCGTTCTCCACGACGGCCTGCAGGTCCTTGGGCAGCTTGTCCCAGGCGGCCTTGTTGATGAGCAGCTCCGAGACCGTCGCCGGCTCGTGCCAGCCCGTCGTGTAGTAGTTCTTGGCCGCCTTGTGCAGGCCCAGGCGCCGGTCCTGGTAAGGGCCGACGAATTCCGCCGCGTCGATCACGCCGCGCTCCAGGGCCGGGAAGATCTCCCCGCCCGGCAGCAGCTTCACGTCCACGCCGAGCGTCGCGTACACCTTGCCCGCGAGGCCGGGGATGCGCATCTTCAGTCCCTTGAAGTCGGCGACCGACTTGATCTCCTTCTTGAACCAGCCGGTCATCTGCACGCCGGTGTTGCCGCAGGGGAAGGCGATCATGCCGAAGGGCTTGTAGACCTCGTGCCACAGGTTGATGCCGCCGCCGTCGTAGAACCAGCCGTTGATGCCCTGGAAGTTGAGGCCGAAGGGCACGGCGGTGAAGTACTGCGCCGCGAAGGTCTTGCCGGTCCAGAAGTAGCTGTTGGCGTGGTTCATCTCCACCGTGCCCGCGCGCACGGCGTCGAAGCCCTCGAGGGCCGGGATCAGCTCGCCCGCGCCGTACACCTGGATCTTCAGGCGCCCGCCGCTCATCGCCTCGATGCGCTTGGCGAGGTCCGTCGCGCTGCCGGGGCCGTCCATGTAGAAGGGCGAGCCCTTCGGGTAGGCGCTCGTCATCTTCCAGGTGATGGGCGACTGGGCCTTGGCGATCATCGGGAAGGCCAGCGTGCCGGCGGCGGCGCCGGCGGTGAGGAAGGAACGGCGGGTGGTGCTCATGGCGGTCTCCTGTGGAAAGGGGCGAAGCGGGTCCGCGGACGGACGATGCCGCCACGCGATCGCTTTCCCCTTTGCAAGAGACGGGCCAGCGCGATTCGAGCCGGAATCGGCCGATTTTGCGACGATGGTGCACGCGCTTGGTGCGCGGGGCGCCAACGCGCGCACCGCGAACGAACGCGCTTCAAGCGCGGCTATCGGCGCTTGTTACCTTGGTGCGCGCATCGCCCGGAATGCACCGCGCTAGCGCTGGTGCACGTAGCTCCCCGGGGCGTCCTCGAGGGGCTTGTAGCCGCGCGCGCCCATCGCCGGCGGCGCCACCTTGCGCGTCGAGTGGCGCGCGAGCCACGCCTGCCACGCCGTCCACCAGGATCCCGGGTGCTCCTTCGCCTGGCTCTCGAAGGCGTCGGGATCGAGGTAGTCGCCGTTGCGCACGCGGGTGTGCAGCTTGTAGCGCCGCTTCGATTCGGGCGAGGGCGGGTTCACCACGCCCACGTTGTGCCCGCCCGTGGTGAGGGCGAAGGTCACCTCGGCGTGGGTGAGCAGGTGGATCTTGTAGACGCTGCGCCACGGGGCCACGTGGTCCGTGACGGTGCCCACGCAGAAGACCGGCACGTCGATGTCCGGCAGCGCCACGGGCCGGCCCAGGGCCTTGAAGCGTCCCGCGGCCAGCTCGTTGTTCAGGAAGAGGCTGCGCAGGTAGTCGGTGTGCATGCGGTAGGGCATGCGCGTGCCGTCCGCGTTCCACGACATGAGGTCGTTGAGGGGTGTCACCTCCCCCTTGAGGTAGTGCTTGACCAGGCTCGACCACACGAGGTCCACGGAGCGCAGCAGCTGGAAGGCGCCCGCCATCTGCGTGGAATCGAGGTAGCCCTTCTCCCACATCTGGTCCTCGAGGAAGGTGAGCTGGCTGTCGTCGATGTAGAGCGCGAGCTCGCCCGGCTCGGTGAAGTCCGTCTGCGCGGCCAGGAGCGTCATGGAGGCGAGCCGGTCGTCGCCGTCCCGCGCGAGGACCGCGGCGGCGATCGCGAGCAGGGTGCCGCCCAGGCAGTAGCCCATCGCGTGCACCTTGCGCTTCGGGACGATCGCGCTCACCGCGTCCAGCGCGGCGAGCACGCCGTGGCGCAGGTAGTCGTCCATCGTGAGGTCGCGGTCCTCCGGCCCCGGGTTCTTCCACGAGATCGTGAAGACCGTGTGCCCCTGGGCGACGAGGTACTTGATCAGCGAGTTGTGGGGCGAGAGGTCGAGGATGTAGTACTTCATGATCCACGCCGGCACCATCAGGATCGGCTCGGCGTGCACGCGCGGGGTCGCGGGCGCGTACTGGATCAGCTCCACGAGGTCGTTGCGCATCACCACCTTGCCCGGCGTGACGGCGAGGTTGCCGCCCACCTCGTACTTCTCGGCGCCCGCGGGCAGCCCGCCCGTGAGCTGGCGCTCGACGTCCTCCTTCCAGTTGGCGAGGCCGGCCATCAGGTTCATGCCGCCCGTCTCGCGGATCGCGTCGAGCACCTCGGGGTTGGTCCCGATGAAGTTGGAGGGCGAGAAGAGGTCCATCCACTGGCGGGTGGTGTAGTCCATCACCTGTTCGTGGTGCTTCGTGACGCCCCGCACACCGCGCGAGGCGATGGACATCCATTGCTGGCCCAGCAGGAAGCTCTGGGAGATCACGTTGAAGGGCCACTGCTGCCAGGACGGGTCGCGGAAGCGCGGGTCCTGGGGCAGGGGCTCGATGCAGCGCTCGCAGGTCTCGTCCTGGGCGTGGGAGAGGTAGTGGGCGAGGCGCTCCCACTGGCGGACGCCCATCTCCACGAGCTCGGCCTGCTTGCTGGGGGAGGTCGACAGGTGGGTGGCCCAGTCGAGCCACGCGCTCGCCAGGGACGCGGGCGACAGGCCCCCGGTGAACTTGCCCATCGTCGCGTGCAGCAGGCGGTCGGCGTTGCCCGAAACGAAGTTCGGCAGGAGCGACTGGGGAGCGGGGTATTGGGGGTGCGCGTGCATGGTCCGGCCCTTTCCGGTGGCGGCCCTTGTTCTACGGCCTCTCCCGACCAAGCTACGCCCCGGAATGGCGCCGCCGTTGACCTCGCGCAAGGGGAGCGGGGGGTATCATTCCCCCATGCCCGCGGACCTCACGCAGCGGTTCCTGCTCGAAAACCTCGACATCCGGGGCCAGGTGGTGCGCCTGGGGCCCCTCTGGCGCACGATCCTCGCCCGCCGCCCCTGCCCGGAGCCCATCCGGCCCCTGCTGGGGGAATTCGCGGCGCTCGGGGTGCTGATCGGCGCCGGGCTCAAGCACCCCGGCCGCGCCGTGCTCCAGGTGATGGGCCACGGGCCCGTTGCCATGGCCGTGGCCGATTGCACCCGCGAGCTCGCGCTTCGCGCCATGGTGCGGCTCGACCCGGGCTTCGAGCCGCAGGGGGCCATGCCGGTGCCCGCGCTCTTCGGCGACGGGCGCCTCGCCCTCACGCTGGAGAACGCCGAGACCGCCCGGCACTTCCAGTCCATCGTGCCGCTGGAAGGCGCGAGCCTCGCCGAGTGCTTCGAGCGCTACTTCGACCGCAGCGAGCAGGTGCCCACGCACCTGTGGGTGCACGCGACGGCGGAGAACGTCGGCGCCCTCATCCTGCAGAAGCTGCCGAAGGCGGACGAGCGCGACCCCGACGGATGGGCGCGCATCCAGCAGCTCGCGGCCCGGGGCGATCCGTCGTGGCTCGCGGACATGGATCCGGGTCCCCTCGTGGCGCGGCTCTTTCCCGAGGACGACATCCGCCTGTTCGAGCCCCTGGCCGTCGCCGACGGTTGCGGCCGGAGCGAGGACAAGGTGGTCTCGATGCTGCGGGGGCTGGGACGCGAGGAAGTGGAAGCGACGCTCGCCGAGCACGGCGTGGTGGTCGTGCGCGACGAGATCTGCAACCAGGAATACCGCTTCGCCGCGCCGGACGTCGCGAGGATCTTCGCGCCCTAGCGGGAAAGCGTCAGCCCTTGCAGAAGTGGAAGGCCGCGGGCTTGGGCTTCGCCGCGCTCGTGGCTCCCAGCGCGATCACCTGGGAGCGCTCGCATTCCGCGCGCTCGCCCTGCCCCGATCCCCCCTTGGCCCACAGCGTGAGCGCGAGCCCCGCGGCGAGTCCGCTCGCCACCAGCACGGCGCCCCACAGGGCGAGGCGGCGGGTCGGTCGATAGCCGGCGGGGGCGGTGGAATCCGGGTACGGGGTCTTCATGGCGGCGCTTCGGGCTTTCCGGTCGGGCGTGGGAGACGACCTCCCACGGACCGCACTGTAGGTCGCGGTGGCCCCCGGGCGCCCCGGCGGATTCCCGCGGGACCCTGCGGAAAATTCCCGCCCGTCGGAACGGGTAATTCCGCCGCCCGGGACGAGGTCCGGGCGTGACAGTTGTAACGCCCCCGACCTTCCATCGGTCGCGCCCGGCCATTCGTCCGGAGATTGATGGGCGTTAAGCGGCCGGGCGCATCCCCTTGATTAGAATCCCCTTCGACCATGCAGATGCCCAATGACCTGCGCGCCCGCGTGAACCGCGCCTGGGAAGCGCAGTACGCCTCTCCCCGCGATTCCCACGCCCTCGCCCTCGCCGTGCGAGAGGAAGCCCTTGCCGCCGGCGACCGGGAGGTGCACGCCTGGGCGAACCTCACCATCGGCTACTACTCGCTGCGCTACATCGGGGAAGCCGAGGCGCGCGCGGCCCTCGAGGCCGCCCAGCAGGAGTTCCGGGACCTGGGCGATGCCCGCGGCGCGATCCTTTCGCGCAACGGCCTCGCCCGCGTGCGCATGATGGAAGGCGATTCCGAGGGGGCCCTCGGGATGTTCCGCGCCAACATCGAGGAGGACGAGGGGAGCCTGTCCACCCTCGACCGCTTCTACACGCTCAACGGCATCGCCGGGTGCCTCGCGGCGCTGGGCGATTCGCCCCAGTCCCTGGGCTATCTCTTCGAGGCCCTCGGGCAGCTGCGCTCCATCAACGCGCGGCCCCAGATGGCGACGCTGCTGTCGAACCTGGGGGCGGAGCTCGTGGCGGTCGGCGACTACGGCGAGGCCCTGCGCGTGCTGGAGGAGGCCGAGAGCCTCGCCCGGGAGCTCGAGCATCCGCGCCTGCTCGTCGGCACGACGGCCAACCTCACCGACTGCCTGCTGCTGCTCGGGCGCAACGCCGAGGCGCTGCCGCGCGCCCGCGCGCTGATGGACGACGCGGAGTCCGAACACGTCTCGTCTCCCGAGGGCAACGTCTACAGCACCGTCGCCTTCGCGTTCCTTCGCACCGGATGCCACGAGGAAGCCGAACGGGCCCTCGTGCTGGCCGAGCGCGAAGCCGAAAGGCACGGCGGAAGCAGCCGGGTGTGGGCCCATTACCTGCGTGCCCTGCAGGCGGTGCAGCGAGGGCAGTGCGACGTCGCCCTCGTGCGGCTCGAGCAGGCCCGCGCCGCCTTCGGCGAGCACACGCAGCTCCTGCTGCAGGGCCTGGTCCTCGAGGCCCTCGCCGAGCACGCCGCCGCCGCCGGACGCCACGCCGAGGCCTATGCGCTCCACAAGGAATTCCACCAGGTCTACGAGCGGCGCCTGGGCATGGGCACGCAGGCGCGCTACTACGCCGTGCAGATCCGCTACGAACTGAACCGCCTTCGCGACGAGCGTGACCGCGCGCGGGAAGAGGCGGTGCGCGACCCCCTGACGGGCCTGTACAACCGCCGGTACCTGGACAGCGTGCTCTCGGACCTCGTGTCGATCCTCGCGAGGAGCGAGCAGCCGATGGCCGTGGCGATGCTGGACCTGGACCACTTCAAGGCGGTGAACGACGCGTGCGGCCATCCCTTCGGCGACGAGGTGCTGCGGGCCCTGGCCCGCATCCTCACCGACGGCACGCGCGCGGGCGACATCGTGTGCCGCTACGGCGGCGAGGAGTTCTGCCTGCTCTTCCCCAATTCCACCGCCGACGACGCGGTGCTGCGGGTGGAGACGCTGCTCGAGCGCATGCGCGCGACGACGGTGCAGCTGGGGCCCGTGGAGCGCACGGGCATCACTTTCTCGGCGGGCGTCGCGGGCTACCCGGAGGACGGCGTGGCCCCCGCGGACCTCGTGGAGCAGGCCGACCGCGTGCTGTACGACGCCAAGCACAGCGGACGGGGCGTCGTCTGGCACAAGGGCAAGACGAGCGGCCCCTTGGGGACGGGCGAGGAGGCGTAGCGCCCCGAAGGGCGGTGGGCCAATGAGGGTGGGCCCTGCCTGCGCGCGGGACTCGAACGGCCTTCAGTCCTTGCGCGCGACGAGTCCGATGAGCGCCGAGCGACCCCGGTGGCCCTCGCCTTCCGCCAGGTCCGCCTCGTACTCGCGCAGCTCGAGGATCTCGAGCCCGTCGAAGGCCTCGCGCAGCAGCTCCGGCGTGTACAGGTGCGAGGCGAAGGGCGGCCCGCCCGTCCGGTATTCCAGCTGCTTCGGCGTGTAGCCGTGGAGGACCAGCAGGCCGCCGGGGGCGAGGCTTTCGCGCATCCGGGCGAAGAGCCGCGCGCGCGCCGCCGGATCCGCGAACTGCACGAAGATCGCGACGACCGCGTCGAACGCCCCGGGCCGCCAGTCGTAGCCATCGCAATCGGCCACGGCGTACTCGACGGCGACGCCCGCGGCCTGCGCGAGACGGCGTGCCTTGGCGACGCCCGCGTCGGCGATGTCGAAGGCCGCCACCGCGTGGCCCCGCCTCGCGAGCCACACGCTGTTGCGCCCCTCGCCGTCGGCCACGCACAGCACGCGGCCGGCGGGCGCGATGCGGTGCGCGTGCTCGGCGAGCCACGCGTTGGGCTCGGTGCCGAAGTGGTAGCCCTCCGCCTCGAAGCGGGCGTTCCAGGTGCGGGCGGCGTCGGGAAAGGCGGTCGTGTTCATGGCGAATGCCGTTTCGGGGATACGCCGAAGTCTAGCGCGGGCCCGGCGCGGCGCCGAGGAATGGCCATCGGGCAGCGTCCCCAACATAATGTCCCCATGTCCACCCACACCGCCCGTCTCGCCTGGCGCCGCGGCGACGCGGCCTTCACCGACGGCAGGTATTCCCGCGCCCACGCCTGGTCGTTCGACGGCGGCGCCACGGTGAGCGCCTCGTCCTCGCCCCACGTGGTGCCGCTGCCGTATTCCGACGCCTCCGCGGTCGATCCGGAGGAGGCCTTCGTCGCGGCCCTCGCGAGCTGCCACATGCTCTTCTTCCTCTCCTTCGCGGCGCGCCGGCGGTTCGTCGTGGACGCCTACGAGGACGAGGCCGAGGGCGTGATGGAGCCGGATGCCGACGGCAGGCCCTGGGTGTCGCGCGTGACGCTGCGGCCGCGCATCGCCTTTTCCGGCGACCGGCTGCCGACCCCGCAGGAACTCGACGCCCTGCACCACGAGGCCCACGAAGCCTGCTTCCTCGCCCGCAGCGTGCGGACGGAGGTACGCGTGGAGCCGGCGCCGTCCGGTAGGGCGCCGTCAGCCGGATCGCGGCCCGTGCGTTGAAAGGTCACGCGCCCGGCGGCGCACGGATGTAACATGCAAAGCAGTTATGCCACCGGACACGCCATGAACTTCAACGTCTACCTCGACGAGGCCACCGTGAACCGCCTCAACGCACTCGCCCGCGAAAGCGGAGCCACGCGCAATGCCCTCATCCGGCAGGCGGTGGCCCACCTTCTCGACGACGCGGCGCCCGCCGGCTGGCCGTCCTCCGTGATGGCCTGGGAAGGCGATCCTTCGGTTCCGCCGTTCGAGGGCGCGCGCGTTTCCCTGAGGCCGCCGAAGGCGGATCCGCTGCGTTGAGCTGGCTCCTCGACACCTGCGTCCTCAGCGACTTCGCGCGCGGCGATCGCGCGACGCTCGCCCGGCTTCGCGCCACGGCGCGGCGCGAGGTCGCCGTCTCCGCGCTCACGGTCCACGAGGTGGAATACGGCCTCGGTCGCCGGCCGGCCCTGTCGCGGCCCGTGCGGCAGGCCATGCGGGACCTGCTGGGCGCCCTGGAGGTGATTCCCTTCTCGCAGGCGGAGGCGCAGGCCTCCGCGGCGCTGCGCGTGGCGCTGGAAAAGTCCGGCCGCCCCATCGGCGCCTACGACGTGCTGATCGCCGGCACGGCCCTGTGTCGCGGCCGGACGCTCGTCACCGCCAACGTCCGGGAGTTCTCGCGCATCTCGGGCCTGGCGGTGGAGAATTGGCGTTCCACCAAGTGAACCTCCCATGAGCCCCCAGGACCTCGACCGCCTCGAAGCGCTGCTTTCCGCGCCCCACCTTTCCGATTCCCTCGCCCTCGACGCGTTGCAGGGCTTCTTCTGCGCCATCGCCTCGAGCCCCGTGCCCACGCCCCGGGAGAAGTGGCTGCCCGCCGCGATGGGCGACGCGCGCTTCGCGAACGACGAGGAGGCCGCGCAGGTGACGGCCCTGCTCGAGCGCTTCGCCGAGGCCACCGCCCGCCAGCTGGGCGAGGGCCTGGGCCTCGATCTGGTCTGCTATCCCGCGGAGGACGGCGAGGAAGAGCTCGCCCCCTGGTGCGAAGGCTTCCTGCTCGGCGTGGGCCTCGCGGACCCGGCGTGGTACGACGCGGGCGAACCCGAGGACGTGGACGAGTTGCTGCATCCGTTCCTGCTGCTCTCGGGCCACCTCAAGGCGCACGCCGAGGAGGAGGGCGAGCCCTGGCTCGAGCCCGCGGAGGAAAAGGCTCAGGTGGAAGCGGCGCGCCGCCTCTTCTACGACGCGATCCACGCTGCGTGGGAATGGGGGTTCGAGGCGCGCGTGAACCGCGTGCCCGTGAAGCGCGAGGAGGCGAAGACGGGCCGCAACGACCCGTGCCCCTGCGGCAGCGGGAAGAAGTACAAGGCCTGTCACGGCCGGGACTGACCCGGCATCACCCTTCGCGCCGCCGGCCGGTTCGCCGGCGTGCGGCGATCGCCCTAGTGGGCCTGCGCGCGGTCCTTCTCGCCCCAATCGCCCGGAAGGTCTTCCAGCGGCGATTCGTAGGGCAGCGTCACGGGCCAGGGGATCAGCAGCGATTCGAGCGCTTCGCCCGCCTCGTCGATGAGGGCTTCGGGGAAAAGGATTTCCGACGGCACTTCGGGGAGGGGCTTGGTCCTCATGGGATCTTCTCTCTCGTGGTCTCGCCCGCTCGTGGCGGGGCTGACGTCATCTCCGACAGGAAATATCGGCGCGCCGTTCCTCCCGGAGTATTGGCTCTTGGTCCCGCGGCCGATGGCGAATCGCGATGGCGCACGCTGCCGGGGCACCCCGTGCGAATCCCGCCCCGGGATGGTGCAATGCAACAAGTTCCCGCTGGATTACGCGTTTTTCGTCTCAAATGATTTTCCGCGCCGTTATTGCGGCGCAATATCGTCGCCCTAACATGGTCTCCCGCCGGCACGCCATCCGCGTCCGGCGCCCTCCACACCCACGAGGAGTGACCATGTCCCGCGACATCCGCAACCTGTCCGATTACGCCCGCGCCGCCCGCGCCGAGCGCAGTCTCTACCTGGCCGAGCTCATCGCCGGCGCCATCGTGGCCGCGGCCGATTCCGCACGCTTCACCGCCCGGCGCTTCGCCGCCGTGTTCGCCGCGAAGCCCGGCGCTGCCCAGGGCCGGACCGCCATCGCCCGGTAGGCGCGCCGCCACGGCGTAAAATCGGGGGCCTCCGCGTCACTTCCCCAAGGCCTCCCCGATGTTCCGCCAAAAGTACCTGGACCACGCCGAGCTCGTCGCGCAGCTCGAGGCGTGGGCCAAGCAGCACCCCGAACTCGTCCGCCTCACGTCCATCGGCCATTCCGCCGAAGGGCGCGAGATCCCGCTGCTCACCATCGGCCGCAACGCCGAGCAGCACCGGCCCGCCGTGTGGATCGACGGCAACATGCACGCCTCGGAGGTGTGCGGCTCGAGCGTGGCGCTCGCCATCGCCGAGGACATCCTCGCGATCCACGGCGGCGCGAACGCGGCGGGCGGCAAGCCCCTGCCGGCCCACATGGCCGAGGCGATCCGCGAGGCCCTCTTCTACATCGTGCCGCGCATCTCGCCCGACGGCGCGGAGGAAGTGCTCAAGAAGGGGCGGTACGTCCGCTCGAGCCCCGTCAACGACCGCGCCAACAAGGACCACGCGTTCTGGGAGGCGGGCGACATCGACGGCGACGGCCTCACGGGCTACATGCGCCAGCGGTGCCCCGAGGGCGAGCTGGTGGAGCTTCGCGGCGAGGACGGCGAGCCCCTGGACCCGCCGGTGATGGTGCCGCGCCTGCCGGAGGACGAGGGCCCGTTCTTCAAGCTCTATCCCGAGGGGCGCATCGCCAACTTCGACGGCCGGCGCATCCCGGACCCGTACTTCCTCGGCGACAACCTCTACGACTTCAACCGCAACTTCCCCTACGACTGGTCGGCGGAGCCGGACCAGGCGGGCGCGGGCCACTATCCGGGCAGCGCGCCGGAGACGCGGGCCGTCATGGAGTTCGCCGCACGCCACCCGCACATCTTCACCTGGCTCAACCTGCACACCTTCGGCGGCGTGCTGATCCGGCCGCTGGGCGACAAGCCCGACAGCAAGATGGATCCCACGGACCTCGCGATCTACCGGCAGGTGGAATCCTGGCTCGGGGAGCACACGGGCTACGCCTGCGTGAGCGGCTACCACGAGTTCCTCTACGAGCCCGACAAGCCCCTGCACGGCGACATCACGGAATGGGCCTACCACCACCGCGGCGCCCTCGCCTACGTGATCGAGTTGTGGGACCTCTTCGCGCAGCTGGGCATCGAGCGCAGGAAGCCCTTCGTGGAGCACTACTGGAAGCTCGACCGCAAGGACTTCCACGCCCTCGCGAAGCTCGACCGCGAGAAGAACGCGGGCCGCGTCTTCAAGCGCTGGCGCAAGGTGCAGCACGACCAGCTGGGCGAAGTGGAGGTGGGCGGCTTCGACGGGCGCGTGGGCATCTGGAACCCGCCCTACGAGATGCTGGCCGATACCTGCGCGGCCCAGAGCGCCGCGTTCCTTCGCGTGGCGGCGCTGCTGCCGCGGGTGACGGTGGAAGTGGTGAAAACGGAGTGCCGCGGCGCCCACACCCGCGTGGAAGTGCGCATCGGCAACGCGGGCTACCTGCCCACCTACGGCCTCTCGTCCGCCAAGCGCCTGCCTCACGCGGAGCCCCTTCGCGCCACGTACGAGACGCGCGGCGCGAAGGTCGTCGCACCGGCTGAGGCGGTGCTGCCGGTGGGGCACCTGGAGGGCTGGGGCACGGGCCTGTACAACGGCTCGTCCATCTTCATGCCCTGGACGCGCGGCAACGAGCACGAGAAGTTCGTGACCCTCGTCACCGAGGGCCGCGGCACCCTCACGATCAAGGTGGGAAGCTGCCGCGTGGGCTACCGCACGGTGATGGTGGACGTGGGGTAGCGAGCCCTGCGGGGCGCGTCATCCGGACGCGGCCTTCGGCCGTTGATGGGGAGGTGGGAAGGGACTAGACTGGCATTCAGACCCGTCAAGACCAGAATTTTCCCATGCCCGAAATCGGTGTCTACGAGGCCAAGACGCACCTCGCGAGCCTGCTGGAGCGCGTGGAGCGGGGGGAGTCGTTCGTGATCACGCGCCATGGCAAGCCCGTCGCCCGCCTGGTGGCCGCCGTTGCCCACGACGGCCAGGCCGTCCGGCAGGCGCTCGCCCGCCTCGATGCCCGGCGTGAAGCGCTCGAAAGGCGTGGCGTGCGGCTCGAGGACCTCCTGGAAAACGGCGAAAGCGCGAGGGATCTCGCGCACCGCGGGCACCGGTACTGATGTTCGTGCTGGACAGCTCCGTGGCCGTCGCGTTGGTGCTGCCGGCGGAGGCGAGCGCCGCCGGTCGCCGGTTGATGGACGCGCTGGTCGAGGGCGCCGCCTGCGGGCCCGCCATCTGGCCGCTGGAGGTGCGAAACGCCCTGCTGTCGGCCCTGCGCTCGCGCCGCCTCTCCGCCTCGGCCTTCGACGCCGCCGTCGAGGACCTTGGCGTGCTGCCGGTGGAAATCGATGGCGCCACGACGGGCCCGCCGCTCGATCGCGCGCTGGAAATCGCCCGGCGCCTGGACCTCACGATCTACGACGCGAGCTACCTCGAGCTGGCCGAGCGCCTGCGCCTTCCCCTCGCCTCGTTCGACAAGGCGCTCGTCCGCGCAGCGGGGCGCCTCCGGATTCCGCTGGCGGAATGAAGGCGCCCCCGCCGGGGGTCACTTCATGTGCCCTGCCATCATCATCGCCTTGCGGGGGTGGATGAGGTTCACGCGGCCATTGCGCTCGGCGGTCTTCAGGATGATGTCCTTCACCTGCGCCACCGTGAGATCGGGCTTCATCGCGAAGATCTTCGCGGCGAGGTTCGCCACCTGGGGCGAGGCCATCGAGGTGCCCGAGAGCTTGGTCTTGTCGCCGCCGGGCATGTAGCTCACCACCTCGAAGCCGTTGGCGTGCACCACCACCGTCTTGCCGAAGGTGGAAAAGCCCGTCTCCGTGCCGGACTGGTCCACCGCGCCGGCGGTGATGAGGTTCGGCAGCTCGAAGCCCGCGGGGATGTACTGCGAGAAGTCCGCGCTGTTGTCCTCGTTGCCGGAGCCGGCGACGAACAGGATGTCCTTCGCGCCGGCGATGGCGTCGTGCAGGGCCTGCTTCTCGATCGCGAAGATGAGGTTGGCGATCTGCTTGCGCTCCTCCGGGGACTTGCCCACGTTGTGGTACGCGAGGGCGCCTTCGTAGAAGGTGGGGCCGTAGCGCCAGCTCATGTTGACCACGCGGGCGCCGGCCGCCCGGAAGTGGTCCACGGCCGCCTTGAACGACGCCGCGGTGCGGGCGGCGGTCTCCTCCGTGGGCCGCTGCGGCACGGTGTCGCTGCTCCAGTGCATGGCCACGGCCGTCACGCGGGCGAAGGGGTTGCCTTCCACCGCGATGCCCGCCACGTGCGTGCCGTGCACCCACATGCCCACGGCGCCCAGGTCCTCCTGGAACTGCTTGACCTCCTCGGGCTTGAGCGAGGTGATGTGCTTCTTCAAGGCCCGCGCGTCCTCGGAGTCGATGGCGGCCCGGAGGTCCATGGAGCCCTTCACGAACTGCTTGAGCTGCGGCAGGCGCTTTTCCGCGTCGCCCATCGGACGCACCAGGGCGGAGACGGGCTTCGCGTCCTTGTCGAAGGCGATGCCGGGCTTGCCCGCCGCCTTGAAGAGAGAAACGTCCGTGCCGCTGTCCCAGATGCCCACGACGACGGGCGTGCCCTTGGCGTCGGGCGCGAGCGTGACCAGGCGCGGGGTCCAGTTGTCCGCCTTGGCCACCTGCTTGCCGTCCACCAGCGCCTGCAGCACCGCGACGGCGTCGTCCTTCACGGGCATCACGTAGTCGAAGGCGTTGCGCGTGCCCACGAGGGCACCGATGATCGGGGCCGGCACGTCCAGGTTCAGGTTCTTCGCCATCGGGTCGAGGTTCGTGCGGAACGAGCCGACGACCACGTTCTTCGACATCAGCTCCATCTGGCCCTTGGCGCCCTTGAGGTTGTCGCCCACCACGGCCCAGGGCATCGCACCCCACTTGGCGGCGAGGTCGGCCTTCACGCGGGCGCGATGGGCCTCGGGCGTGCCGCCGGCGGCGAGGGAGCCGGCCACCACCTCCATCATCACGCCGCTCGTGAGCTTGTCGGCTTCCTTTTCCTGCTGGCTGCGCACGTCCCGCAGGAACGCCTGGGCGGCGGCGTAGTCGCCCCGGAACAGGGCGATCTGGGCCCTGAGGCCGATGAGGCCGGTGCGCGTGGCGCGGTCGCGGATGTCGAGGGTGGCGAGGTCGTTGGCGAGGTCCTTGTCCAGGGCGTCCACGACGGCGGCGAGCTCGCTCTTGGGGGCGTCCAGCAGCTCGCTGGGCAGCTTGGCGAGCTTGTAGTTTCGCCGGGGCATCTGGTCGGCGCTGGTGACCACCTTCTTCTCCCCCTGGATCACGGGCGTGGCGGGGGCGGGGGTCGGGTCCGCCAGCGTGGCCATGGCGGGCGTGGCGAAGGCGGCGGCGACGGCGAGGGTGACGAGGCTTTGGCGCATGAAGGTCTCCGGTTTGCGATGGGCGGCATTGTGCGGCTGCCGCGGGGTCCGTGCCATGGACCGCGGACGGGCCGCGGAATTCCCGGGACGAAGCGCGCCGCGAAGGGAACGGACGGCGCCATTCCGTCCGGTCGGTGCGAAAATGGGCCATGGACAAGCCCGCCTCCCCCGGCCCCCTCGCCGGCCTCAAGGTCGTCGAGATGGGCACCCTGATCGCCGGCCCCTTCTGCGGCCGGCTCCTCGCCGAATTCGGCGCAGAAGTCGTCAAGATCGAGACGCCGGGCGAAGGCGACCCCCTTCGCAAGTGGCGCGTGCTGCACGAGGGCACCTCCCTCTGGTGGCTCGCGCAGGCGCGCAACAAGAAGTCCGTCACCGCGAACCTGAAGTCCCCCGAGGGCCAGCAGGTGGTGCGCGACCTCGTGGCCGGCGCCGACATCGTGGTCGAGAATTTCCGTCCCGGCACGATGGAGAAGTGGGGCCTGGGCTACGACGCGCTCTCGGCGGCGAACCCGGGCCTCGTCATGGTGCGGCTCTCGGGCTTCGGCCAGACGGGGCCCTACCGCGACCAGCCCGGCTTCGGCGCCATCGGCGAATCCATGGGCGGCATGCGCTACATCACCGGCTACCCGGACCGGGCGCCCGTCCGGGTGGGCATTTCCATCGGCGATTCGCTCGCGGCGATGTTCGGGGTGATCGGCGCGCTCATGGCGATCCACTCGCGGGGCCGCACCGGCCGCGGGCAGGTGGTGGACGTGGCGCTCTACGAGGCCGTCTTCGCGATGATGGAATCGATGCTGCCGGAATTCGGCTACAACGGGCTGGTGCGCGAGCGCACGGGCTCGGCCCTGCCGGGCATCGTGCCGTCCAATACCTACCGGTGCGGCGACGGGCAGTACGTGGTCATCGGCGCCAATGCCGATTCCATCTTCAAGCGCATGATGCGCTCCATCGGCCGGCCGGACCTCGCGGACGATCCGTCGCTCGCCGACAACGCCGGGCGCGTGAAACGCACGGAGGAGCTCGACCGCGTGATCGGCGAATGGACCGCCACCGTCACCCTCGACGAGGCCCTCGCCGTGCTCGAGAAGGCCGAGGTTCCTTCGGGCCGCATCTACTCCATCGCCGACATCGCGCGCGACCTGCACTTCCAGGCCCGCGGCATGATCGAGCGCCACCGGATGGGCGAGCGCGAGGTGCTGCTGCCCGGGCTCGTGCCCAAGCTCTCCGAGACGCCCGGCGGCACGCGGTGGGTCGGCCCCAAGCTCGGCGAGCACACCGACGAGGTCCTGCGCGGGCTCGGCTACGACGAGGCGCGCATCGCCGA
>ERZ761602.2702-NODE-2702-length-26894-cov-6.216811_pt1 | contig 26894 bp, 19 predicted proteins | sample MGYA00512165_ERZ761602 | MGnify/ENA primary metagenome ERZ761602 (study PRJEB28899, sample SAMN02445085) | bioreactor sludge metagenome | biome: EBPR sludge; isolation source: Thorneside wastewater treatment plant | place: Australia: Brisbane, Thorneside...
CGGGGTGGACGGTTCGCCGCTACCGGGCGGACGGGGCGGGCGGGCGGCAGAATCCCGGGGGGTGGTCGGCGGGGTCATGGACAGCCCATCAATGTAAAAACAATAGCAACAAACGACCTTTTAACGATGGGTATTGGCCGTTTCAACGCGAAAAGACGGCGGAACGCAGTCCTTGCAGGTCCAGAATGCGCAGGCCACCGTACTCGATACGGATCATGCCTTGTGACTGCAGGATGGCCAAGGCCTCATTGACCCGCTGGCGCGACAGGCCCACCAGATAGGCCAGTTCCTGCTGCGTAATCCGCAGCACCTGCCCCACACCGGGATACAGCACCGGGTTGAACAGCGACGCCAGGCTGCGGGCAACCCGCAAGTCCGGGTTGTTCATGCGGTCGATCTCGCGGGCGGCAATGAACTGGCCCAGACGCTCGTTGAGCTGGCTCATGACAAAGCGGTTGAAGCCAATGGAGTGGTCCAGCAACCAGTGAAAGGTATCCACCGGCAGCCCCGCCACCAGGCTGCGGCGCAGCGCCTGGATGTTGTACCGATAGGTTTCGCGTTTGAGCGCGGTGCCCTCGCCGAACCAGCCCCCCGGCGGCACGCCGGTGAAGGTCATGGTCTGACCGTCGGCGCTGTCGCTGCTCATCTTGAGCAGGCCCTCGACCACCCCGAACCAGTAGGTCACCGGTCGACCGACGCGGCAGACATAGTCCCCCGGGGCTGCATCACTGACCCGCAGTTCGCGGATCGCGCGCTCCCGCTCACTCGCCTGCAATAGCGCCAGCCATGGAATATCGGCCATTTCGTCGCGGGTCAACTCCCGCCGGCGTTGGTGAAGACTGGTATCAAGGCTCATCGGGTCGCGGGCCCCTGCCGCATTCGAGGCTGGGGAAAGTCCTATGGGGGTTGGACCTTGGATTGTCGCCAGACAAGCACAAGAATGTCAATTAACAGGGGGTTTACCCCTGCATTGGGCGTACTGTCACGCCTGCGACCATGACAGCCACCGTTACGCTGCGCCAACCGGGCCTGGCGGTTGATGGCCCTCAAGGCGATCAGGCGATTGGATCGATATTTTCCCTAGGAATGTCGTCGAAACGACAACATAACGTCAAACTCAGCCCTACATTCGCGCCAACAGGTACCCAAGCCCCCGTCGGCCCGGGTGCAACGCAACTGGAGACAAGGACCAACACCATGCTGACCACGTTCCCCCGCCTGCTGCTGGACCATGCGGCGCGCCGCGGCCAGGCTCCCGCCATGCGGGAAAAAGAGTACGGCATCTGGCAAACCCGAAGCTGGGCCGACATTGCCCGCATGGCCGAGCACATTGCCTGCGGACTGCACCAGGCCGGCCTGCATCGCGGTGAACACATGGTCATCATCGGCGCCAACCGGCCCCGCCTGTATGCCACCATGCTGGCCGCGCAGTCGCTGGGCGCGATTCCGGTGCCCCTGTACCAAGATGCCGTGGCTGCCGAATGCGTCTTCCCGATCAATAACGCCGAGGTGCGTTTTGCCCTGGTGGAAGACCAGGAGCAGGTCGACAAGATGCTGGAGATTCGTGAAAGCTGCCCCCAGTTGTCCCACATCTACTTCGACGATCCGCGGGGCCTGCGCAACTACGACGAAGAAGGCCTGGCCGGTCTGGACGAGCTGATCGGTGCCGGCGAGGCGTTTTCGAAGCAGCATCCCGACTTCTACAAGGATGAGATCGAAAAGGCGCAGGCCGGTGACGTGGCCGCGATGTTCTTCACGTCGGGCACCACCGGCAATCCCAAGGGTGTGGTGCACACCCACAATTCACTGATCGACCGTGCCCGGGCCGGCGCCGAGTTCGACCGCCTCAGTGGCGACGAAGACGTGCTGGCCTATCTGCCGCCGGCCTGGATCGGCCAGAACATCTTCAGCTACGCCCAGTGGCTGGTGTGCGGCTACACCGTGAACTGCCCGGAGTCTTCCGGCACGGTGAACATCGACCTGAAAGAAGTGGGCCCCACCTACTATTTCGCACCGCCGAGGGTGTTCGAAGGCCTGCTGACCAGCGTGATGATCCGCATGGAAGACGCCGGATCGATCAAGCGCAAGATGTTCCACTACTTCATGGACCTGGCCAAAAAAGTCGGCCCCGACCGTCTGGACGGCAAGTCGATCGGGGGCAGCAACGCTTTGCTGTATTGGCTGGGCAACCTGCTGGTATACGGCCCGCTGCGCAACAACCTGGGGATGAACCGCGTGCGGGTGGCCTACACCGCCGGCGAGGCTATCGGGCCGGACCTGTTCAGCTTCTACCGCTCGATCGGCATCAACCTCAAACAGCTCTATGGCTCCACCGAGACCGCGGTGTTCGTGTGCCTGCAGCCGGACCACGAGGCCCGCGCCGACACCGTGGGCGTGCCGTGCCAGGGCGTGGAGATCAAGGTGGCCGACAACGGCGAGATCCTGGTCAAGTCGCCCGGCCTGCTCAAGGAGTACTACAAGAACCCCAAGGCCACCGAAGAGGTGCTCACCGCCGACGGCTGGTACCACACCAGCGACGCCGGTTTCATCGACAGCCACGGCCACCTCAAGATCATCGACCGCGTCAAGGATGTGGGCCGCATCCACGGCGGCGCCAACGACGGCGCGATGTTCGCCCCCAAATATGTCGAGAACAAGCTCAAGTTCTTCCCGCAGATCAAGGAAGTGGTGGCCTACGGCGACCAGCGCGAGAAGGTCTGCGTGATGATCAACATCGACTTCGACGCGGTGGGTAACTGGGCAGAACGCCAAAACCTGCCGTACGCCGGCTACACCGACCTGGCCCAGAAGCCCGAGGTCTACCAGCTGATCAGGGAATGCGTCGAAAAGGTCAATGCCGACCTGGCCGAAGACGCGCTGCTGGCCGGCAGCCAGATCAGCCGCTTCCTGGTGCTGCACAAGGAACTGGACGCCGACGACGGCGAGCTGACCCGCACCAACAAGGTCCGCCGCGGCTTTATCGCCGAGAAGTACCAGCCCCTGATCGACGGGCTGTATGGCGGCAAAACCGAGCAGTTCATTGAAACGGTGGTGAAGTTCGAAGACGGCCGTACCGGCAAGGTCAGCGCCACACTGAAAATCATGGACGCCAAGACTTTCGCGCCGGTCAAAGCCGCCGCCTGATCCCCACAGGACGCACTCATCATGACCAAGAAAAAGATCGGCGACGTCATTCTCGACGTCAAGAACATCAGCCTGCGATTTGGCGGCGTGAAGGCGCTCACCGACATTTCCTTCAATGTGAAGGAGCACGAAATCCGGGCCATCATCGGCCCCAACGGTGCCGGCAAGAGCTCCATGCTCAACTGCATCAACGGGGTCTACACCCCGCAGGAAGGCAGCATCACCTTTCGCGGCAAAACCTTCAGCCACATGAACAGCCGGCAGGTGGCCGAGATGGGCGTCGCCCGCACGTTCCAGAACCTGGCGCTGTTCAAGGGCATGAGCGTGATCGACAACATCATGTCGGGGCGCAACCTGCGCATCAAGAGCAACCTGTTCCTGCAGGCGTTGCGGATCGGTCCGGCGCAGAAGGAAGAAGAGCAGCATCGCGAGTTCGTCGAGCACATCATCGATTTCCTGGAAATCCAGGCCTTTCGCAAGACGCCGGTCGGCCAACTGCCCTACGGCCTGCAAAAGCGCGTCGACCTGGGGCGCGCGCTGGCGATGGAGCCGCAGGTTCTGCTGCTGGACGAGCCGATGGCGGGCATGAATCTGGAAGAGAAGCAGGACATGTGCCGCTTCGTGCTCGACATCAATGACGAGTTCGGCACCACCGTGGTGCTGATCGAGCACGACATGGGCGTGGTGATGGACATCTCCGACCGCGTCGTGGTGCTCGACTACGGCAAGAAGATCGGTGACGGCACCCCCGACGAAGTACGCAACAACGAAGACGTGATTCGCGCCTATCTGGGCACGAGCCACTGAGGAGAACACAGCCATGGCATTTTTTCTTGAAGCGTTGTTTGGCGGCCTGATGGCCGGCATGCTGTATTCCCTGGTGGCGCTCGGCTTCGTGCTGATCTTCAAGGCCTCGGGGGTGTTCAACTTCGCGCAGGGCGCGATGGTGCTGTTTGCCGCGCTCGCGATGGCCCGCTTTGCCGAATGGGTGCCCGGTTGGACCGGTATAGAAAGCCGTTTCCTGGCCAATACGATCGCCTTCCTGCTGGCTGCCACGCTGATGTTTGCGCTGGCCTGGCTGATCGAGCGGCTGGTGCTGCGCCATCTGGTCAACCAGGAAGGCGTGACGCTGCTCATGGCCACACTGGGCATCACCTACTTCATCGACGGCTTCGGCCAGACCATCTTCGGCAGCGACATCTACAAGATCGACGTCGGCATGCCCAAGGATCCTGTGTTCCTTTTCGAGGGCGTGTTCCCGGGTGGCGTGCTGGTCAACCTCGAAGACGTCTATGCGGCCATCATCGCGGCTTTCCTGGTTGCGGGACTTTCCATCTTCTTCCAGAAGACGGCCACCGGACGCGCGCTTCGTGCAGTCGCCGACGATCACCAGGCGGCGCAGTCGATCGGCATCCCGCTCAACAAGATCTGGGTCATCGTCTGGTTCGTGGCCGGCATCACGGCGCTGGTCGCCGGCATCATCTGGGGCTCCAAGCTCGGGGTGCAGTTCTCCCTGACCACGGTGGCCTTGCGGGCCCTGCCGGTGATCATCCTCGGCGGCCTGACCTCCGTGCCCGGCGCCATCATCGGCGGCCTGATCATCGGGGTCGGCGAGAAGCTGTCCGAGGTATACCTCGGACCGCTGGTCGGTGGTGGCATCGAGATCTGGTTCGCCTACGTGCTGGCGCTGGTCTTCCTGCTGTTCCGCCCACAGGGCCTGTTCGGCGAAAAAATCATCGACCGCGTGTAAGCCCCCCCGACTAGCCCAGACCGAACGGATAAATCATGTTCTACAGAGAAAACGGTCAGTTCAAGACCTCTTACCGCGCCGATCAGCAGATCTTCCCGATCACGCAGGACCGGTTCGCCGTGCTGGCCATCATCGCGTTCGCCTTCCTGGCGATACCGATGCTGGCAGACGAGTACATGTTCCGCGCCATCCTGATCCCGTTCCTGATCCTGTCGCTGGCGGCGCTGGGTGTGAACATTCTGGTGGGGTACTGCGGCCAGATATCGCTGGGCTCCGGCGCCTTCATGGCGGTGGGCGCCTACATGGCCTACAACACCTACATCCGCATCGACGGCATGCCGCTGATCGTGGCGCTGTTGTCCGGCGGTTTCTTTGCCACAGCAGTGGGCATGTTCTTCGGTATCCCGAGCTTGCGGGTCAAGGGGCTGTACCTGGCGGTTGCCACTTTGGCGGCACAGTTCTTCTGTGACTGGGCCTTCCTGCGGGTGGGCTGGTTCACCAACAACAATGCATCGGGTTCCGTATCGGTGTCCAATCTGCAGGTCATGGGCTGGACCATCAATACGCCCGTTGAAAAGTATCTGTTCTGCCTGGGGTTCCTTGTCGTGTTCGGACTGCTGGCGAAGAATCTGGTGCGCTCAGCAATCGGTCGAGAATGGATGGCCATTCGCGACATGGACGTGGCCGCCGCCGTGATTGGCATCCGCCCGGTCTATGCCAAGCTCAGTGCATTCGCTGTCAGTTCCTTCATTGTCGGCGTCGCCGGTGGGCTCTGGGGCTTTGTCCACCTGGGTTCGTGGGAGCCGGCCGCGTTCTCCATCGACCGTTCCTTCCAATTGCTGTTCATGGTGATCATCGGTGGCATGGGCTCCATCATGGGCAGCTTTTTCGGGGCCGCCTTCATCGTGATCCTGCCAATTTTCCTGAACCAGTTCCTACCCTGGGTGGGTGATCTGGTGGGCGTGAGCATCTCCACCGCAGCCGTGGCGCACACGGAATTCATGATCTTCGGCGCACTGATTGTCTGGTTCCTGATCGTGGAACCCCATGGACTCGCCAAACTGTGGTCAATTGCCAAACAGAAGCTGCGAATCTGGCCTTTCCCGCATTGACCAAGGGACATCCCTGACACCTACACGCGTCTTTTAGCGTTAACTATTCGGTTCCCCCTGTGCTTCACTTTCTTAGGAGACAACCCATGAAGCTTCGCCAAATTGCCCTCACCGCCACGGTGGTCGCTGCCGGTCTTTCCGGTGTGTTGACCACGTCCCTGGCTTCCGCCCAGGCCAAAGAGCAGTTTTTCCCTGCCCTGGTCTACCGCACCGGTGCCTACGCGCCCAACGGCGTGCCCTTTGCCAACGGTTACGTCGACTACCTCAAACTCACGAACGCCCGCGGCGGCATCAATGGCGTGAAGGTCTCCTTTGAAGAATGTGAAACCGGTTACGCCACTGACCGCGGCGTCGAGTGCTACGAGCGACTGAAAGGCAAGAATGGCGGAGCCACCGTGTTCCAGCCCCTGTCCACCGGCATCACCTTTGCACTGACCGAAAAAGCCCCCGTGGACAAGATTCCGCTGATCACGGCCGGTTACGGCCGCAGCGAAAGCCAGGACGGCGGCGTGTTCAAGTGGAATTTCCCGATCGCTGGCACCTATTGGGTCGCCGCCGACGTGCTGATCCAGCACATTGCCAAGAAGGAAGGCGGCTTCGACAAGCTCAAGGGCAAGAAGATCGCGCTGGTCTACCACGACAGCCCGTTTGGCAAAGAGCCAATTCCCCTGCTGCAAGAACGCGCGAAGATGCATGGCTTTGACCTGAGCCTTCTGCCCGTCACCCACCCCGGCGTCGAGCAGAAAGCCACCTGGCTTCAGATTCGCCAGAACCGCCCGGACTACGTGCTGAACTGGGGCTGGGGTGTGATGAACTCCACCGCTCTGAAAGAAGCCCAGGCCACAGGCTATCCGCGCGAGAAGATGTACGGTGTGTGGTGGGCGGGTGCCGAACCTGACGTGAAAGACGTTGGCCAGGGCGCCAAGGGCTACAGCGCAATCACCATGCAGCATGGAACGGAAAAAGGCGCCGCCGTGGTCAAGGAAGTCCTGGAAAAGCTGCATGCCAAGAATCAAGGCACCGGACCCAAGGATGAAGTGGGTGAAGTGCTGTACATGCGCGGTCTGATCAGCGCCATGTTCGCTGTGGAAGGGGTCCGCGCAGCTCAGGAGCGCTTCGGCAAAGGCAAAGTCATGACCGGAGAGCAGGCCCGTTGGGGGTATGAAAACCTGAACCTGACCCAGGCCAAGCTGGACGCGCTGGGCTTCAAAGGTGTCATGCGACCCATCTCCACCAGTTGCGCCGACCACATGGGCGCCGCCTGGGCCCGTATCCACACCTGGGACGGCACCAAATGGGTCTTCAGCAGCGACTGGTACCAGGGCGACGAGCAGATCATCAAGCCCATGGTCAAAGCCGCTGCCGACAAGTACGCGGCCGAGAAGAAACTCACTCGCCGCACACCGCAAGACTGCCAGTCCTGATTCTTCGGCAACCCTTCCCGCTTGACGGGAAGGCCTGGTGGCCCACACGGGCCATCAGCTGAAAGGGCCGCGTGCGGGCCTTTCAGCTGGTTCAACAGGACACTCCAACATGAGCAACCCCAACATCGTTCTCAACGTCAACGGCATCGAGGTCATCTATAACCACGTGATCCTAGTGCTCAAGGGCGTTTCCCTGCAGGTGCCCGAGGGTGGCATTGTTGCCATCCTGGGCGGCAATGGCGCCGGCAAGACCACCACCCTGCGGGCCATCTCCAACCTGCTGAAAGGCGAACGCGGCGAGGTCACCAAGGGTTCGGTCGAACTGCGGGGCGAGCGAATCGAGAATCTGAGCCCGGCCGATCTGGTCAACCGCGGCGTGGTCCAGGTCATGGAAGGCCGCCACTGTTTCGCCCACTTGACCATTGAAGAAAATCTGCTGACCGGCTCCTACACCCGCAAGGACAAGGCCGAAGTGGCCCGCAACCTGGAGAAGGTCTACAACTACTTCCCGCGCCTGAAGACCCGCCGCACTTCGCAGGCGGCCTACACCTCCGGTGGCGAGCAACAGATGTGTGCCATCGGGCGTGCCATCATGGCCAACCCCAACATGGTGCTGCTCGACGAGCCCTCGATGGGCCTGGCGCCGCAGATCGTCGAAGAGGTCTTCAACATCGTGAAGGACCTGAACACCAAGGAAAAGGTCACCTTCCTGCTGGCCGAACAGAACACCAACATGGCGCTGCGGTATGCCGACTACGGCTACATCATGGAGTCCGGCCGCATCGTGATGGACGGGGCGGCGGCCGACCTGGCCAGCAACGAGGACGTCAAGGAGTTCTACCTCGGCATGGGCGGTGGCGAGCGCAAGAGCTTCAAGGACGTCAAGAGCTACAAGCGGCGCAAGCGCTGGCTGGCCTGACAGCCGGTTCCGTTTTCCTTTCCGTTTCAACCCTTGCCGGAGGTGCGCAAGCGTTCCACCATGAGCCATCACCACGACGACCTTGAGATCCGCACGCCCGAAGCCCGCGAAGCCGCGTTGTTCGGCGCCCTTCCCGCTCAGATCGCCCAGGCGCAGCGCCATGCACCGGCGCTTGCCGCGCTGCTGGACGGTGTCGACGCCACGGCCGTCACCGATCGCGCCGCGCTTGCGCGCCTGCCGGTGACGCGAAAGTACGAACTGCTCGACCGCCAGAAGGCCTCCCGTGCCGCGGGTAGTGACCCGTTCGGCGGCTTTTCGACCATCGGCTGGAACGGCCTGTTGCGCAGCCGGGGCGCGCGCCGGGTGTACCAGTCACCCGGGCCGATCTACGAGCCCGAGGGTCATGCCACGGATTACTGGCGCTGTGCGCGGGCCATGTCCGCGGCCGGCTTCCGCGAAGGCGACCTGGTGCACAACTGCTTCAGCTACCACCTGACGCCCGGCGCCTGGATCATGGAAAGCGGCGCGCAGGCGCTGGGCTGCACCGTCATTCCGGGTGGCGTGGGCAACACCGAACAACAGCTGGCCGCCATCGCCGACCTGAAGCCGCAGGCCTACGCCGGCACGCCGAGCTTTCTGAAGATCCTGGTGGAAAAAGCGCAGGAAGTCGGCATGACGCTGCCCATCACCAAGGCCCTGGTGTCCGGCGAGGCGTTTCCGCCCTCCTTGCGCGACTGGCTGGCCGAGCGCGGCGTCACCGCCTACCAGTGTTACGCCACGGCGGATGTGGGCCTGATCGCCTACGAAACCGCGGCCCGCGAAGGCCTGGTGCTGGATGAAAACATCATCGTCGAGATTGTGCGGCCCGGCACCGGCGACCCGGTGGCCGACGGCGAGGTCGGCGAGGTGGTGGTGACGGTGCTCAACCCCGACTACCCCTTGATCCGCTTCGGCACCGGCGACCTCTCGGCGATCCTGGCCGGTTCCTGCCCGACCGGGCGCACCGCGCCCCGCATCAAGGGCTGGATGGGCCGCGCCGACCAGACCACCAAGATCCGGGGCATGTTTGTGCATCCGGGCCAGGTGGCCGATATCGTTCGGCGCTTTCCGGAAATCGTTCGGGCCCGTCTGGTGGTTACCGGAGAGATGGCGAACGACCAGATGACGCTGAAGGTCGAATCAACCTGCAGCGGCCCTGACGGACTGGTCGGCCGCGTAGCCGATGCCATTCGAGATGTCACAAAACTGCGTGGCAATGTCGAGGTACTGGCCCCCGGTAGCCTGCCCAACGACGGCAAGGTCATAGAGGACGCCCGCAGCTACCAGTGATCGACGGACGGAATTCCGATCACGGTCGCACTGCGCATCCGGGCTCGCCCTTACGTAGTTCCCGCGATTGCACGGTGCGCCGCGGCTCGTAACATCGCTCCATCGATCAACTGGAGTGACCCATGAAGAAGCTCGTTCTCCTCGCATGCCTGGCCGTCGCCGCCGGCGCAAACGCGCAGACCTACCCCACCAATCGCCCCATATCCATCGTGGTGCCCTTCGCGGCCGGCGGTCCGACCGACCGTGTTGCGCGCGACCTGGCTGAAGCCATGCGTAAGGCGATTCCGGGCTCGAACTTTGTGGTTGAAAACGCCGCCGGTGCCGGTGGAACCATTGGCGCCAACAAGGTGGCCAAAGCGGCTCCTGACGGACAGACGCTGTTGTTGTTCCATGTTGGCATGGCGACCACACCGGTCATGTACCGCAAGCTGACCTATAAGCCGCTGGAAGACTTTGAATACCTGGGTATCGTCAACGATGTACCGATGACCCTGATCGGCAAGCCCCAGTTGCCGGCCAATACCTACCGCGACTTTGAAAACTACATCCGCGCCAACGCCGGAAAACTGAACCTTGCGCATGCCGGACAAGGTTCAGCATCCCACCTTTGCGGCCTGATGTGGCAATCGGCCGTCAAGCTGAACGAATCCATGACGACCATTCCGTTCGGCGGCACCGCGCCGGCGATGAACGCGCTGGTCGGAGGGCAAGTCGACGTGATGTGTGACCAGACCACCAACACCGTCGGTCAGATCGAGGGTGGCCGCGTCAAGGCCTTCGCTGTAACGACAGCACGTCCATTGTCCGGCCACAAGACGCTCAAGGACTACCCGACCTTGCAGGAGATGGGGCTCAAGGGCTTCAACCTGACGATCTGGCACGGGCTGTATGCACCCAAGGGCACGCCGGCCGCGATCACCAAGATTTTGAACGAAGGCATGAAAAAGGCGCTCAAGGATCCCGACTTCATCAAGAAGCAGGAAGGTCTGGGGGCGATTGTTGCCACAGACAACCGCGTAACCCCGGAAGGACACAAAGCCTTCGTCGCTGCGGAGATCAACAAGATCCGCCCGGTTTTCGAAGCTGCCAAGGCCTTTGCCGACTGACGACATGCCCGCTCGGCCAGAGCATCGCTGCAGCTCTCTGGCCGTTCTCATTCGCTAGCAACCGGCCGCGCCTGCGCGGCCGGTTTTTTTGCGCCGATTTCCCGAATGACACACCCGCGACCGCCTCCGCTTCGGCTGGTTGATTCGATTACCGAACTGTCACCGCGTGACGGAGGCTGCGTTGCTGTCAGTGGCTCGCACGGCGGCGTCAGTTCGGCGCGATACGCGGCGGCCGTCCGCCCGGTTCTGAGCGTGTTCAATGATGCCGGGGGCGGCAAGGATCAGGCAGGAATTGCGGCACTGCAAATTCTGCAGGCGAGCGGCCTGGCCGCCTGCACGGTGGGCCACGACAGCGCCTGTATCGGCAACGCGCAAAGCACTTTGACGACGGGGCTGATCAGTCATGTCAACGCCTGCGCGGCCACCTTGGGTATTCACCAAGGACAGTCGTGCCGAAATGCCGTCATGATCGTGTCTGGCACAAACTCTGCGGAGGCCCTCCATGCACCACCTGATTCGCCCTGAACGTCGTCAGCTCTTGGCATGCCTCGGAGCGGCCGCGGCCGGCTTCGCACTCAGCCCTGGAGTCTTTGCCCAAAGCGGATGGCCTACCAAGCCCGTCCGCATGGTGGTTCCGTTCGCCCCCGGTGGCACCACCGATATTCTGGCCCGCGCGATTGCTCCGGAACTGAGCCGGGCCTTCGGCCAGAGCTTTGTCGTTGAAAACCGCGCCGGCGCCGGCGGCAACGTCGGCGCCGAACTGGTTGCCAGGTCCGCGCCGGACGGATATACCCTGCTGATGGGTACGGTCGGCACCCACGGCATCAACAAGTCGCTGTATCCCCGTCTTCCGTATGACCCGCAAAAGGACTTTGCGCCGGTTACTCTGGTCGCCGGTGTTCCGAATGTCATGGTGATGAATGCCGATCGGGCCAAGGCCTTGGGCATCAATACGGTAACCGACTTCATCCGCTATGCCCGGAGCAACCCTGGAAAACTCAGCATGGCTTCCAGTGGCAACGGAACATCGATCCACCTTGCGGGCGAGCTGTTCAAATCCCGGACCGGAGTTTTCATGCCCCATATCCCCTACCGGGGTTCGGGGCCCGCGCTGCACGATCTGGTGGCCGGTAACACCGATGTGATGTTCGACAACCTGCCCTCGGCCATGCCGCAGATCAAAGCCGGCAAGCTCAAGGCGTTTGCAGTTACCAGCGCGCAGCGTTCTGCAGCCATGTCGGAATTACCCACCATCGAGGAGGCCGCTGGTCTGAAGGGCTTTGAAGCCAGCAGCTGGTTCGGCTTGCTGGCGCCGGCCGGCACACCGGCGGAGATCGTCTCCCGAATTCAGCAAGAGACCGCCAAGGCTCTGCGGACTGCGACCATCAGCGAGCGTTTGCAATCTCAGGGTGCGATTCCCAGCGGCAACACCCCCGCCGAGTTCTCCCGCCTGATTGATGCGGAACTCGTCAAATGGGCGGCCGTTGTCAAGGCCTCGGGTGCCAAAGTGGACTGACACCCACCCGAGTCTGCACGCGCTCACGCGCGTGCCCCTGGCCCCGTAGCGCGCGGTCAAACTCCCCAGACAATCGGCGCCTCAGCCTTCTCACATCGCCGCAGCATCTCAATGAACGGCGTTGCTCGCTGACGCAGCGAAACGACCTCCCCGGCCGGTGGATCATCCCCGCGGGAGCGTGCCGATTCGACTGCTGCATTTCGTGCGGCTTCTTCAGTCCGTATGGCCAACTCCAGTGCCTGAATGGCCCGCGCCATTTGCAGCGGCTCGATGATGCCGCTGGTTTCCGGCGACTTGCCAATGATGTCTAGCACCCTCCTGCCATTGGGCTCCAGCATGATCAGGTCACCGGTTGCCTTGGATTTGAACTTGAACAACATGCGAGGGACTCCGAGTGAGGCCCTTCATTGTGCCCCGTCAGTTGCGGACAAGGGTTAATCCCTGTTCGGATGTTTTCGTTTAGTTCTAAACTATTTTTGTCTGAACTAATGCGCTGGAGACCCCATGAACATCGTCTGCATCGGCGGCGGCCCCGCGGGCCTGTACTTCGCGCTGCTCATGAAGCAGCACAACCCGGCCCATGACATCACGGTGGTGGAGCGCAACAAGCCCTACGACACCTTCGGCTGGGGCGTGGTGTTCTCCGACGCCACCATGGACAACATGCGCCAGTGGGACCGCGAGACGGCCGACGCCATCCAGCAGGCCTTCAACCACTGGGACGACATCGAGCTGCTGTTCAAGGGCCGCACCATCCGCTCGGGCGGCCACGGCTTCGTGGGCATCGGGCGCAAGAAGCTGCTCAACATCCTGCAGGCGCGCTGCGAGGCGCTGGGCGTCAAGCTGGTGTTCGAGTGCGAGGCCGATTCCGACGCCGACTACCCCGACGCCGACCTCATCATCGCCAGCGACGGCATCAATTCCCGGGTGCGCGGCAAATATGCCGACACTTTCAAGCCCGACATCGTCACCCGCCCCAACCGCTTCATCTGGCTGGGCACGCACCGCCTGTACGACGCCTTCACCTTCGACTTCCAGAAGACCGAGCACGGCTGGTTCCAGGCCCACATCTACAAGTTCGACGAGAACACCACCACCTTCATCGTCGAATGTCCGGAAGAGGTCTGGCAGGCACACCGGCTGGATGAGGCCGACCAGGCCCAGTCGATCGCGTTCTGCGAGCAGCTGTTCGCCAAGAACCTGCAGGGCGAGAAGCTGATGACCAATGCCCGCCACCTGCGCGGCTCGGCCTGGCTGAATTTCCAGCGCGTGAAGTGCGAACAGTGGTCGCACTTCAACGGCCGCAGCCACGTGGTGCTGATGGGCGACGCGGTGCACACCGCCCACTTTGCCATCGGCTCCGGCACCAAGCTGGCGATCGAGGACGCCATCGAGCTGACGCGCCAGTTCATCGACATCGGTGACGCGCCCGGGCAGATTCCGCAGGTGCTGGCCCGCTACCAGGAACTGCGCCAGGTCGAGGTGCTGAAACTGCAGAACGCCGCCTGGAACGCGATGGAATGGTTCGAGGTGTGCGGGCGCCGTTACGCGGACCGGATGGCGCCGCCGCAGTTCATGTACTCCATGCTGACGCGCAGCCAGCGCATCAGCCACGAAAACCTGCGGCTGCGGGACCGCGCCTGGCTGGAAGGCTACGAGGCCTGGTTTGCCGGCACCGGCCGCCCGCAGCTGCCGATGCTGACGCCGGTGACGGTGCGCGGCCTGCAGCTGGCCAACCGCATCGTGGTGTCACCGATGGCCCAGTACAAGGCCGTGGACGGTGTGGTGCAGGACTGGCACCTGATGCATCTGGGCGCCCGCGCCGTCGGCGGCGCGGCGCTGGTGATGGTGGAAATGACCAGCCCGACGCCCGAAGGCCGCATCACCCCCGGCTGCCCGGGGCTGTGGAACGAGGAGCAAGCGGCGGCGCTGACACGCATCGTCGACTTCGTACACCGCAACAGCCCGGCAAAAATCGGTCTGCAGCTGGGCCACAGCGGCCCCAAAGGCTCGACCTGTGTCGGCTGGGAAGGCACGGACGAACCGTTGCCCGACGGCAACTGGCCGCTGATGGCCGCCAGCGCCGTGCCGTATGGCGAGCAGAACCAGGTGCCCCGCGCCATGACCCGCGCCGACATGGACCAGCTCACCGCGCAGTTTGTCGCCGCCACCCGGCGCGCGGCCGAGGCCGGCTTTGACTGGCTGGAACTGCACGGCGCACACGGCTACCTGCTGTCGAGCTTCATCTGCCCGCTGACCAACCGCCGCACCGACGACTATGGCGGCTCCATCGAAAACCGCTGCCGCTACCCGCTGGAGGTGTTTGCCGCCATGCGCGCCGCCTGGCCGGCCGAGCGCCCGATGAGCGTGCGCATCTCTGCCCACGACTGGGCGCCGGGCGGCAACACCCCGGACGATGCGGTGGTGATCGCCCGCCTGTTCAAGGCCGCCGGCTGCGACGTGATCGACGTGTCGTCCGGCCAGACCACCCGCGAGGCCAAACCCGTGTACGGCCGCATGTACCAGACGCCGTTTGCCGACCGCATTCGCAACGAGGTGGGCATCCAGACCATGGCGGTGGGCGCCATTTCCGAGGCCGACCATGCCAACAGCATCATCGCCGCCGGCCGTGCCGACCTGTGCGCCGTGGCGCGACCCCATCTGGCGGACCCGGCCTGGACGCTGCACGAGGCCGCCAGGCTGCAAAGCCGCGACGTGCGGTGGCCACGGCCGTACGAAAGCGGCCGGGACCAGCTCTACCGCGAAGTTTCACGGCAAAAATCCACCTGACCCAGCGTCAAAAGGTGATTGTCTGCTATTGATTCAGGAATAAAAGCCCCATGGACATGGAAGCCCGCGCCCACAGTGAGCACCCGGAGGCCTTGCGCCTGTGGCTGCGCCTGCTGACCTGCACCCAGCTGGTGGAAAAGCGCCTGCGCGGCGCGCTGCGCGAGCAGTTCGACACCACGCTGCCGCGCTTTGACCTCATGGCCCAGCTGGAGCGGGTGCCCGAAGGCCTGCGCATGAACGAGCTCTCGCGCCGGCTGATGGTCACCGGCGGCAACGTCACCGGCATCACCGACCAGCTGGTGGCCGAGGGGCTGGTGGAGCGCATCGAGGTGGCCGGTGACCGCCGGGCTTTTCGCGTTCGGCTCACCGATCAGGGCCGCCAGAGCTTTCACGCCATGGCCCGCGCCCACGAGGGCTGGATCGTTGACGCCTTTTCCGCCCTCGGACCGGACGACATGGCCACGCTGCACCGCCTGCTCGGCGAGGTCAAACACCATTTTCAGGAGACCGCATGAAACACTACATCCCCGCCGGCAACCCGATGCGCGGCCAGTTCGACGCCCGCGCCGGCTACGTGGCCCGGCACTTCGCCTGGTCGTTCGCCGACGGTGTGGGCACCGTCACGCTCAACCGCCCGGAACGCAAGAACCCGCTGACGTTCGACTCCTATGCCGAGCTGCGCGACCTGTTCCACGCGCTGAAGTTCGCCACCGACGTCAAGGTGGTGGTGGTCGCCGGTGCGGGCGGCAATTTCTGCTCCGGTGGCGACGTGCACGAGATCATCGGCCCGCTCACGCGCATGACCATGCCCGAACTGCTGGAGTTCACCCGCATGACCGGTGACCTCGTCAAGACCATGCGCAACTGCCCGCAACCCATCGTCGGCGCCATCGACGGCATCTGCGCCGGCGCGGGCGCCATGATGGCGCTGGCCTGTGACCTGCGCTACGGCACGGCCGCCACCAAAACCGCCTTCCTGTTCACCCGCGTCGGCCTGGCCGGCGCCGACATGGGCGCCTGTGCGCTGCTGCCGCGGGTGATCGGACAGGGCCGGGCGTCCGAGCTGCTGTTCAGCGGCCGCGCCATGACCGCCCAGGAAGGCCTGGCCTGGGGCTTTTTCAATGCGCTGCACGAAAGCGACGCCCTGCTCGGCGCCGCCACGGCGATGGCCCGCGAGCTGGCCGCCGGCCCCACCTTCGCCCACGCCATGACCAAGACCATGCTGCAGCAGGAATGGGCCATGACCATCGAGCAGGCCGTCGAGGCCGAGGCCCAGGCCCAGGCGATCTGCATGCAGACGCAGGATTTCCGCCGCGCCTATGAGGCCTTTGCCGCCAAACAGAAGCCGGTGTTCGGAGGCGACTGAGATGGCCATGACCGATCTGCGCGCACCCGCCGGCCACCTCGCGTTGCCCTTTTTTGACCTTGCCCACCGGCAGTTGGCCGACGGCCTGCGGGCCTGGGCGCCGGCGCAGGATGTCGACGAGGCCGACGACCGCGCCGCCTGCCGCGACTGGGTGCGCCGCCTGGGCGATGCCGGCTGGCTGCGCTACTGCGTGGCGGCCGAACACGGCGGCGCCCTGCCCGCGCTGGACTCGCGCGCGCTGGTGGTGCTGCGGGAAACGCTGGCGTTCCACTCGCCGCTGGCGGATTTCGCGTTTGCGATGCAGGGTCTGGGCAGCGGCGCGATTTCGCTGGCCGGCACACCGGCACAACAGGCGGCCTACCTGCCGGCGGTGGCCCGGGGCGACAAGATCGCCGCCTTTGCGCTCAGCGAGCCGGACGCCGGGTCGGACGTGGCTGCTATGCAAACAATAGCAAACAATGACCAAATGACGCTGGGTCATGGCCAAAAAAGCTCGGATTTTGTGATTCAGGGCCAGAAAACCTGGATCAGCAACGGCGGGCTGGCCGATTTTTACTGCGTGTTCGCCAAGACCGACCCGCAGGGCGGCAGCCGGGGCATCAGCGCGTTCATCGTGGACGCTGGCACACCGGGTCTGGACGCCAGCCGCGCCATCCACGTGATGGCGCCGCACCCGCTGGCGACGCTGGTGTTCGACGGCTGCCGCGTGCCCGCCGACGCGCTGCTGGGCGAAGTCAACGGCGGTTTCAAGCTGGCGATGCAGACGCTGGACATCTTCCGCGCGTCGGTGGCAGCGGCCGCCTTGGGCATGGCGCGCCGCGCGCTGGCCGAGGCGGTGGACTGGGCGCGAAAGCGCCGCATGTTCGGCCAGACGCTGGCGGACTTCCAGCTCACCCAGGCCAAACTGGGCGAAATGGCGGCGCTGATCGACGCCGGTGCGCTGCTGACCTACCGCGCCGCCTGGATGCGCGACCTCGGGTCCGGCAGCGCGCGTGAGCGCAGCGTCGCCGCCGCTGCGGCCAAGATGACCGCCACCGAAAACGCCCAGAAGGTCATCGACATGGCGCTGCAGATGCACGGCGGGCGTGGCGTGGAGGTGGGCGCCAAGGTGGAAAGCCTGTACCGCGACATCCGTTCGCTGCGCATCTACGAAGGCGCCACCGAAGTTCAACAGCTCATCATCGGCAAAGCCGTTCTGCAGGAGGCCACCCCATGACGGATGTTTTGTCCGGCGTTTCTTCCGACGGCGGCGCCCCCAGTGCGCAGACCGACCGCTTTGTGCACGACCGCCTGCCGCCACGGGACCAATGGCCCGACCTGCGCTACGACCGGCCCGAGCTGCAGATCCCGGACGCGGCCAATCTGGTCGCCACGCTGCTGGGCGGCGCCCACGCCCGCGGCTGGGGCGAGCGCCCGCTGCTGCGCAGCCCGACGCGCACTCTCAGCTACGCACAGGCGGAGGCGGAGGTGAACCGCATTGCCGGCGTGCTCACGGGTGAACTGGGCCTGGTGCCCGGCAACCGCGTGCTGCTGCGCGGTGGCAACTCGGTGGCGATGGCGCTGGCCTGGCTGGCGGTGGTCAAGGCCGGACTGGTGGCGGTGGCCACCATGCCGCTGCTGCGCGCCCGCGAACTGGGCGACATCATCGACAAGGCGCAGCCCACGGTTGCCCTGTGCGACGGCAAGCTGCTGGACGAGCTGCAGGCGGCGCAGGGCCAGCACCCGGTGCTGGCCACCATCGTGCCGTTCAACCAGGACGGCGTCGCGGGTTCGCTGGAGGCGCGCGCGGCCCGGCAGCCCGCCGACTTCACCGCCTGCCCCACCGCCGCCGACGACATTGCGCTGCTGGCCTTCACCTCCGGCACCACCGGCAAACCCAAGGCGGTGGTGCACACCCACCGCGACGTGCTGGCGGCCTGCGAGGCCTGGCCCCGCCATGTGCTGCGCGCCACACCCGACGACATCGTGATGGGCTCGCCACCGCTGGCCTTCACCTTCGGTCTGGGTGGCATGCTGATCTTCCCGATGGCAGCCGGTGCATCGGTGTACTACCCGGACATCGCCTACACCCCCGAGGCCATGGTGCGGCTCATCCGCGACGTGGGGGCCACCATCTGCTACACCGCGCCCACCTTCTACCGGCAGATGGCGCCGTTCGCCAAAGCCATCGGACTGCCCTCGCTGCGCACCTGCGTCAGCGCGGGCGAGGGTCTGCCGGATGCGACGCGCCAGTTGTGGAAGGACGCCACCGGCATCGAGATGACCGACGGCATCGGCGCCACCGAGATGTTCCACATCTTCATCTCGTCGGCCGGTGCCGACGTCCGCCGTGGCGCGATCGGGAAAGTGGTTCCCGGTTACCAGGCCCGGGTGGTGGACGAACAGGGCCGGGAAGTGCCGCGCGGCACGGTCGGCAAGCTCGCCGTGATCGGCCCGACCGGCTGCCGCTACATGGCCGACGAGCGACAGGCCCGTTACGTCCGGGACGGCTGGAACTTTCCCGGCGACGCCTTTGTGCAGGACGAGGACGGCTACTTCTTCTACCAGGCGCGCGACGACGACATGATCATCACCGCCGGCTACAACGTCGGCGGCCCGGAGGTGGAAGACGCGTTGCTGCGCCATCCCGCCGTCGCCGAGTGCGGCGTGATCGGTCTGCCCGATGAGGACCGCGGCATGATCGTCAAGGCGTTTTGTGTGCTCAAGCCGGGTTTTGTCGGCGACGATGCCTTGGTCAAGACCCTGCAGGAGCACGTCAAAAGCACCATCGCCCCCTACAAATACCCGCGCCAGATCGAGTTTCGCGACACGCTGCCGCGCACCGAGACCGGCAAGCTGCAACGCTTCAAGCTGAGGACCCCATGAAAATCCTGCAACCGCCCGGATGGGCGACCCCCAAAGGCTACGCCAATGGCGTGGCGGCGCGCGGCACGCTGGTGTTTGTGGGTGGCCAGATCGGCTGGAACGCCCAGCAGCAGTTCGAGACCGACGACTTCATCGAACAGACCGCACAGACGCTGCGCAACGTACACGCGGTGCTCGCCGAGGCCGGTGCCGGCCCCGAGCACATGGTGCGCATGACCTGGTACATCACCCGCCGGGACGAGTACCTGCGGCGCCTGCCGGAATTGGGCCGCGCCTACCGGGAGGTGATGGGGCGCCACTTCCCGGCGATGACGTGTGTGGAGGTCGCCGCCCTGATGGAGGACCGCGCCCAGGTGGAGATCGAAGTCACCGCGGTGGTGCCGGATTGACCGAATCCAGGCCACCACAAACAGGAGCGGGAGATTGATACCTACCGATCCTGCACCTTTTTAACACTCTGTGGTACGGTCTTTTCCTCAGCGAACCTGGCCGCTGAGCTCAATTTCCACACGACGGTCCGGCTGCAGGCACTGGATCAAGGCGGTACGAGCCAGTTTGTCGCTGCAATCTGTGGTCACCGGCTTGGTTTCACCCAAGCCGCGGGCCACCGAGTTCGTGGCAAGGACTCCCCGCTTCTTCAGTTCTTCCAGGATTGTTGCGGCACGTGTCTCGGAAAGCTTCGCATTGTGGTCGGGCGAACCCAACCGGTCGGCATGTCCGGTGACCGTGATCTGACGGATGGTCTTGAACGCTTTCAGCCGCTCGGCTACCTGATCGAGCCGCACCGATGCGCCCGGCAACAGGTCAGATGCTTTGGCCTTGTCGAACTGGAACAAGGCGTCAGTCAGAATGACAAACGTCTCCGTTGGCACGACCACCGACGCTTGCTGTGGCATTGCCGGTGCCGCTACGGGTACGGGCGCGGGTGCGGCCGCTGCAGCGGCGGGCCTGGGAACGGCGACCGGCATGCGACAAGCGGCCGCCTCCTGGTCAGCGCGCCGCAACGCATCTTCAACCATTGCAATATGTGGCGTCGCTTGCCGCCAGCCGGTCTGCTCCTGCGCGTGGCCGGCACGAACGAGCCGAACCTCGGCGCACGCCACCGTGCGCGCGTTGCACTCCAGTGTCTGTGCATTGTTCTTGTGACCTTGCAAACGGCTCCAAAGGTCGTCACGCAACCGGGCACTCCGCGCAACCAAAGGCGTATCGATTCCAACAACAGCCTTGCGATCCGCTTCGAGAGCCGCAGCAATCTTCATAGATTCGGCAAGCGATTCTTCGACGTAGCCCGTCCGGTCGTTCTCCAGGTATTTGGTTTTTGCCGTATCGAGCCAGCATTGCGCTTTGGCCAAGCCGAAATGGTTTTGGGGAACACCCGATTCGTTGAGTTTTCTCAGCCGATCCTGGTGGGCGTCCAATCTCTCTCGATCTGCCCTGATGATGCTGTCTGTGATTCGCTGCTTTTCGGGCGCCAGACCGGTCGCTTGTCCCGAGGGACCCGGACCTTCCCGGCCAGTGGTCGCACAACCTGCAAGGACTGTCGCCACCAAAGCCAGAGGGAGAATTATTTTCATACCCGTCCTCGTCATGGTTTTGTACCTGCGGCCGTTGGCTCAATGGTCTTGTTGACCGAGCCATCCCGCCTGCGGAACGTGTCTTCGTCGAACTTGTAGCGAAGGCCCAGCACCCAACCGCGATTGGTGTAATCGCTGCCAGTCAAATCATCATCGCGGAAGCCGCGCCAGTTGTAGCCAACCGTCGCCCAGAGGTTGTCCATCAACACATAGCCAACCTCCAACCCATAGGCGTGCTGGCGGGCGCCACCCTGGCCTTGAAGCACCGTAAAGAGTGCCCCCAGGGTCCAGCGGTTTGTGATGTCATAACTGACACGGCCACCAATCAACTGCGCACGATAGCTGTCACTGATCGTTCCAAGAAGCAGTTCGTTAACCTGCTTGTAGGCATACCGTCCACTGATCCACCATGGACGGCTCGGGTGATAGTTGAAACGGAGGCTGACAATATCGGTGCTGAGATCGGTTCGCGCTACACGGTCTGTGTCGATCTTGCGCTCGAACATGCCAATCGCATCAAACTGGTTGTTGTCAACCGGGCGATAAGCGAATCCCACCTGGAATCGGTTCTGAAACCGATCACCCGCCAATGCCACCCGTGGCTGCACACGGTTAACGTAGTCCCTCGCCAACAAAGTCCAGTTTCGGTCCAGTTTGCGCGCCAGCGACAGTGTGCCCAGCCAATTGACGTTGCTCACGTCCTGACGCCATTCAAGACGCCCAGAGCCTTTCCAAAGCTCACTTCCAAGATACTCCAGACCGAGACCGATGGCATTTGTCGTGCCACTGGTTCCGTTGCTACGCTCGAAGTTGGTATTCAGGCGCAGGCCCTCGGACAGTTTCCACCCGTTTCTAAGACCAAGAGCGGATTGAATTTCCCTTCCGTTCGCAGCATCTCGCAGTCGATACTCGGTGAACAGCGAGCCGTCCTGCATGTACTGTGTATCGACACCCACAGAGAACGCACTTACCGCGTCACCAACGCCCAGGCCATAAGCTCCACCCCAGGCGCGCGAGTGCTCAAGGCGCGCAAAGATACGGGTCTGCTTGGCGACCGTCCAGTCTGCGCCCAGACGGTACAAGGTGGTGCTGTTGTCACCCATTTCGCGCTGGAGTTCGCCGTTAAGCATCAAGGCGTCCGAAACCTTGAAACCAACTCGTCCGTACAGCGAAGTACGCTCCAAATCCGCCGGCGCGGCAGGAGTGCTGCCTGAAAGCAACGATCCCGTACACACCACGGGCTGACCGGTTAATGGATCGATCTGCTGATTTCCTTGCTGATTGATGCCGAAACCGCTGTTGTAGCCAGAGCCACTTACGCCAATGCCTGAGTTGCAGGCAACCAAGCCCTGAGATATCAAGGAGATGGCATCCTGAGAAACCCGACGCGCGCCGGCCCCTATGGTCAATCGGTCGCTCAAGCGCAGATCAGCTCCCACGCTGGCGGCGTCGCTACGGCTTCCGGCGACCCTGTCGTCCGTACGGGTGGCTTCTGCATTCAGAGTCAATTTGTCATTGACCTTGAAAGCACCGGATGCGCCCAATTCGGTTTTGCCTCCTACAACACCCGCACTGGGGTTGTTGAAATCGGTTTCAGCACGAACGGCATAAACACGGCCGCGAATCGCCTGGTCGTCATGCCGCAGTTCCACACGCGCGGCATTTCCGCTGAATTCACCAGATCGCCCCGCAAAGGCTGCGCTCGTGTTGGAATTGAAACCACTGCTTCCCTGATTCACCACTGAAGTCGATCGCGCGACTTCAGCGATTAGTTCGGTGGACTTGCTCAATCGCAACTGAACGTTGACTCCTGACACCTCGTACGGCGCTTCCGGGTTCTGGTCTTTTGCAATTGCAGCACCGATCGATAAAGTCGGCGTCAGGGCAAGTCGCAGGTCAGCACCCGAGACCGTGAACTTTTCACCCCCTTGTTCGACTTCATAGGTGACTCGAATACTCAAAGGGTTTTGCTGGTCGTCGAAAGATGGAACCGGAGATTTGAAAAGTATCTGCCCGGTAAATGGCTCAAACTCGTAGTCCACCGATCGGGTCAGCAAGGTTGACTTCAGAACGATGGAAGGGCGATTGCGATCCCGGACAAGGATTTCGATTTTCTCGGTCCCAGCAACACCGTTCGGGTTGGAGACCGAGTAGGGCCCAGACATTCCCCGACCCGGAAACTCGTCAACGATCTGCCGCAACGACTCCCGCGCGAGGAACGCGTTAGCAATAACTTTTCCTTCTTCATAGTGGCCACGAAGTCCCGGAAGCGACCGGCTATATTGGCTCAGACTCCGTGAGGGACTGTTATCTTGGGTTGTGAAATCCCCGAACAGGAGGAAACTACGATTCTTGTCGAGGCGGACATACAGCTTCCCGGTACTCTGGGCGTCAACTCCGCGGACACTGGAATCGCCGTACACCGGATAGAACGCGTTCGGATCTATGTCTTGAAAAAGGCCACGCCGAGTCTCTTTGTCAGAGTCATAAGCAAGTGTCAGAAGATACTCACCCTTGACCTTTCCCTTGAGATAGACGGCGGCCCGCGCCCCAGCCCGGCCCCGCCCACCATTGAACTCCCGCTCGAAGCCCTTCAACTCCTGGTCGAAAAGATCATTTTCTCGGACAGGAACAATTGTTTTCGGGTCGAATTTGTCTGCACGAATCCGGCCTTCCAGAAGGCCAACAACAATCATTTCGCGCAGATCCGGCACATACCGAACCGCGACTTTTTCGGCCACTCCTCTGACCGAGACCCGAACATTGACCACACCTGGCTTGTAGGGCGCAACCAGTTTGAACTTTAACTGTCCGCCTTTTGCTGTGACCTGGTATCCAGGTTGAACCTTGTCGATATCCCCGGTCCGCCCCTTGCCTTCGGACTCGACAGCACCAGGCAACACGATCCGCGCGCTTCCATCAACTTCTATCGTAAGGTCGATATCCTCTTTGAGCGCCAGTCCGCCGGCACCCTGCAAGTCAACAACGACTTCAGTTTCTGAAACACCGTCCGCCAGCAGGTTATCTGCCGGAATTCTTACCGCGATTTTCGCAACCGGAGAGGAAACTCTCTCCATAAAGGACGTAAACGGACGCGGACCAACCGTTGCCTGCCCCCCAGTATCAAACGCGCTGGCTCGCCCGACCACGTCGGCACTGGTTGTCCCATCCGCCACTTGGGCGTTCAAACCGAGCGGCAACATACCAATTGCCAGAACAACGGGTTTGAGGCGGAGTTCGAGGTTACGCTTTCTGGCTGTCATCGTTTCGCTCCCTCTGCGGGACGCTCGCCCGAGCTCTCTTTGGCAGGAACGATGATCCGGCCTTCAGTTCGGCGCGCCTTCACCTGATCCAGAACCTCCACAGAACACGATCCTTCGATGAAGTCTGCGCGGGCCATTTCACCAGCTCGCATGTCGACAAAGATGCTATCCCCTGATCCTGCATTGCGGTTGCTGGATGGGACGAGACGAGCGCCTCTCGGCAGAGTCGTCTTATCGACCTTGATGACATGGGTCTGCGGTTTGACACCACAGAGGCTGTACTTGCCTTCGGAGTCCGTGATGACGTAGCTGCCATCCAACATCACAATGCGAACGCCCGGCACTCCCAAGTCACGCGAGCCGCTGTTGTTGTTTTGGACGTGGTTTCCATCGCAATCGACGTAAACCTTGCCAACGATGCAGCCCTCGTTGCTGAAAACACCACCCTGGACAGTGACCTTGAAGATGGCTGTATTGGAGCGGACAGGTCCATTCACACCATTGAACACGGCAGTTGCCCGGTTGATCCCGTCGCCCTCCTGGCTACCGACACCCACGCGCACGATGTACTTCAGTTCTACCGTAGCATCGCCAGAGACGTTACCGATACTGAACACCATCTGGCGACCTATGCCGCCGCTCGGATCTGCAACCGAGACACCGGCAACTCTCGTTGTACCCGGTATATAGCGGAATCCTGCGGGCAACAAGTCCTCAACCCGAACACCAGGAATTGACTGGGCGGTCGTGTTCTTCACACGAATCGTGTATTCGACAGAATCCCCGATTTCCGCCACGGTCTTGTTACCCACCTTATTGATCAGCAGCGCTCCGGAACTCAGCGGATCCAACGGGATATGGTTGTGCCGGACCTCACGGAACTGACCGAAGTCCCACTGCATATCAAGGTAGTACAAAGTCCCCGGTAGCCCGGTCAATTCAACACCGGGAGCATCAGCTTGTGGTTGTATGTAGTTGACTCCACTCGGAACGTTGAGGAGACCCTGAGGCAGGGCGACACCACCCAAGACGGCAGGCGTCGGCAGGTAGCCATTCGGAGCAACAACCCTCAAACGATAGTTTCCGTTTGGTGGGCTGTTAATGAACAGGAATTGGTACAGCCCATCGTCAGCGGTGACCATGGAATTGACGCCACCAACCAGGTGGGTGGAAGGATTGAATCCGGGCGGACCTTCGAGTGTGACCCTGGCCCCAGCGATCGGCTTGCGCGTTACGCTGTCATAGACCACCCCGGACGGGTCGAGCGGAAGGTTCTGCTCAACCACGTTGTCACCCGCATACAGCGTCACACCGGAGATCGCGCCTGACACAGTCACCGGAATGTTCGACTGCGTCGGCGAGGTCAGCAAGGTGCCCCCGGTCTGGACGTTGCCGCGCTCTGTGAGGTTGCGTTGGTTAAACGGAACGCCATAGATCACGTTGCCACTCGAGTCAGTGAAGCGAACAGAATAACCCGTGCCAGTTGGCAGTCCATCGACTCTGTAGCGTCCATCGGCAGCAGTTGTGGCCGAGCCCACCACCAAACTTCCCTTAAGAACGTCAACGCGGTAACCGTTCAAGGGGGTATCCAGGTTGCCTTGCCACCAACGATCCGAATTTCGATCCAGCCAGACCCGTCCTGAAAGGCTTGCATTGAATACTGCAGCTACTCCAGTGGAAGCAGAAACCGTATTGTTCGCGAGCGTTGATTCAAGCGTAGTGGTGGCGACACCGGCGATCCAGGTCATCGACTCACCCGCATTGGATCCGGCCGGCACCAAATAACTCACAACCTTGAACGTGGAAGATCCAACGGGCATTGCTCCCAACCCAAAGGTCTGAGTCACTCCGCTAGGTAGTACGACAGTTCCCGTTACGTTTTGCGCAGTGCTTGGACCGTTATTCACCCAGGTGACAGTTACAGAAATGGTGGTGCCGGGTGTACCAGACTGCGGAACCACGAGTGTGGTCGAAACATCAGCCATGGTCACAACAATGGTCGGTGCAGTCACCGTATTGTTCGACAGATTAGTTTCGGTTGTTGCGCCAGATATACCGGCAGTCCAAGTCAGCGTACTTTCACCGATCGCATTGTTCGGCACTCGATACGTCGCGGTAGATTGGACAATCGAACCAACCCCAAGCGCTCCGATATTCACGTTCTGCACTGTGCCGTCAGGCAGGATGATCGAGCCAACAACACCATCTGCAGCACTGGGCCCGTTGTTCACCCAAGTCACGGTCGCGGTAATCGTCGCTCCGGGTGTCCCTTCCGGACTTACGGTGATGGTGGTCACAAGGTCTGCGATGAGAACAATCGCCTGGGCACTGGTCGCGGTGTTGTTGGCGAGATTACTCTCCGGCGTGGTGGTGGCCACGCCCGCGGTCCAGTTCTGCGTCGTGATCGAGCCGGCCGGCACGCTGTAGTTCACTACCGTGACGGTGCTGGAGCCGTTGGCCAGCGAGCCGATGACAACCGTCTGCGTCGTGCCGTTGGGCAGCACGACGGTGCCAGTGACGTTTTGCGCTGTGCTCGGGCCGTTGTTGGTCCAGGTCACCGTCGCCGTGATCGTGCTGCCCGGTGTGCCGTTGGGGGTGACGCGCACTGTGGTGCTCACGTCAGCCAGCGCGGTCAGCGGCGTTACAGCCGTCACCGTGTTGTTGGTGGTGATGCTCTCGGCCGTGGTGGTGGCCACGCCCGCGGTCCAGTTCTGCGTCGTGATCGAGCCGGCCGGC
>ERZ761602.2705-NODE-2705-length-26891-cov-33.750112_pt1 | contig 26891 bp, 34 predicted proteins | sample MGYA00512165_ERZ761602 | MGnify/ENA primary metagenome ERZ761602 (study PRJEB28899, sample SAMN02445085) | bioreactor sludge metagenome | biome: EBPR sludge; isolation source: Thorneside wastewater treatment plant | place: Australia: Brisbane, Thorneside...
AAAAATTGTTGACATGCGTTGAAATCGTTATACAAAATCAGTCATGGAAGGCAGCGGGCCGACCAACATCGAAGGGGAGAAAAATGAGATTCGTGACGGCAAGAATGGCCGCAGTGCGGCCAAAGTTGGCCGAGGGACGCGCAGCAACGCGAGGCGGCGGCCGTCATCGCAGCCAATCCTGGCTGCACGGACGAAATTTTCTAGGCCGCGAGGCCTAGGCCGTCATCTGTGCAGCCAATCCAGGCTGAACCGATGACGTTTTTTGATGGGAAGGGAAGAGAATGGAAGAAATTCAACTCGTTGATCGCGTGCTGGCGCTCTTGCGCCAGGAATGGCAAGCCGGGGCATCCGGCTCGCCGGGGTTCCACCACCAACAGCAGGACCTGTCGCGCGCCCAGGTGGCGGCGGCGCTCGACATCGAATTTGCCCCTGACACCGGCCCGACCGCGATCCGCGACGAGCGTGGGCAGATTGTCGCCGTGACCAGGCTGGTGGCAGCATGAGCGACGGTGTTCTGACACGCGCTCTAGCCGACTTGGATCGCGCTGGCATCCCGCTTGCTGCTACCATCGACCCCACCAGGCGGGCCGAATGCTTGCGTGCGCCAGGCATCGGCCTGAAGGCCATGGAGCGGCTGCAAGAGGCCGCGGTTGAAGCGGCCGAACTCACGCGCGGGCGTGGCGGCGCAGGACGCGGACAGGGCCGCAAGCCGTTGTCTGCCGTCGACGAGACGGTCGGAGTCAGCATGCGGGTGACCGCTTCACAGCGCGCCAAGCTGGTTCGGCTTGGCGGGGCGAAGTGGGTGCGTCGGAAAATCGACGCAGAGCAAGAGTAATCCTGTCCTCCGTCTTGTGGCCGTTACTGAAATCTAATTTAGGGTCTTGCGCATCCGCTCTTAGGCGGCTAAGATAGTGGAATGGATCAGAAAGAAATTATCAACAAAATGGGCGGCACGTCCAAAGTCGCGGAAATCTGCGGAATCACGACTGGCGCCGTCTCCCAGTGGCGGAAGAACGGAATCCCGTCGTACCGGATGGATTTCTTCCGTCTGCTGCGCCCTGAACTGTTCTCTGATGCACTGGCAATGGCCGACGACGCAGTCTCCATCGCCGTCGAGGAATCGGCCTCATGACAGGTACCACTTACGCCCTGATTGCCGCCTGGTGCGCGCTGTGGCTGGCGCGCCAGATAGCCGGGTGGCTGTCCTCATGAGAGCTGAAGAACTCGCCTCATCGGGGAATCCTCCTGTTGAGCATGCCGTTGCCCATCCATTCCTGCCCCACCGGCAAGCCCTACCGGTATTTCGTCGGCCGACACGCGAGCACACTGCGTCGGCCGGCATTTTTTTGAGGCGCTGAAGACACATGCCGGAAAAGATGAAGAAGGCCAAACACCAGATCAGGACAGCAGATGAGCGGCGCGCCGCCTCGTACGAAATGGCAGGACCAGACTTGGCTGCGCTCGCAAGGACGGCTGACGACCTGGTTCTGGAGCTGCACGGTTTCGGAAACGAGTTGCACAAAGCCGGGCTGCATCGGCAAGGGACGGCGGCAGATGTTGCGGCGGGAATGGTTGAGACGATCACGGATGAATTGCGGAATGGCAGTTGATTACGAGAAGCTGGGAGAGTTGATCGACGGGTATGGCGGGATCGCAGCCGACGACCTGCATGCGCTGCCGGAGGTGTGCGACACGCGCGACGAGGAGATCATGCTGATGCGGGCCGAGAACGCTCGGCTGCGTCAGGCGCTGGCCGCCGAGGTCGAGTTGATTCTCGTCGGGCTGCGCGGCGGGATCGCCAACGACGGAGACCTCCCGGGAGCGACCGCATGATCGCGCGCCGATATCTGAGCCAGACGCCGGAATTCATCACCTTTGTCGAGCGCCGCCGTGCCGAAGCCATGCGGCGCGCTCCGTGGCCGTGCCGCATCGTGCGCGCCGCGCTCGATGGGTACTTGTCCGAGCTGCGTCACATGCTCGACGCCGGCGCCATCTATCCCGGTCCGGGGAGGTAGCCATCATGGACTACCGAGACATGCTGACGGCCGCACGGGAAAAAGCCGAATCCGGCGGATTCGGCATTGGCACACCGATCAGGTACAAGGGCCGGGCGGGCCGGGTCGTCGACGTCAACGCTTTTTTTTACGACCATGACCCGATGCCCGTATATGTTGACCTGGACGAGTTTGGGAAGCGGGCGGCTCGTTCACGTGACCTGGTGAGCCTGGCTGATCTGGTGCCGGCATGAGCGCGGCAGAACGCAACAAGGGAGCCGATCTCCCTCGGTCCGGGGAGTTAGGATGATCCGGACGACTGTGGAATTCCAGGCGCTCGAGTATCCGCTTCCCGATGCCGCCAGGGAAAAATTGGCAAAACTTGGCAAAGCGGCTTGCGAGGCTCGTGAGAAGGCGGGGCATAGCGCCATTGTGACCAAAGAGGGTTCGGCGCTCGCAGAATTCGAGGCGGGACTGCGAACCACGATCGGTGTCCTGCACCGGCGCGAGTGGCTCGGGAGTCGTGCTCTGTGATCCGCCGGAAGAGGCGGCGCTACCGGCGCCAGTATTCACTTCTTACCGCCACTCAACAGTGGGCCTGCGACTGGCGTTCGTACGTACTGTCTAGGAGGCGCGGATCGTGACCAGGAACACGCAGCCGCATGCCGTAGCGTTATGGCGCTCCCCGGGCAAAAGATGATGTCCGCTCCGCTGCTGGCGCAGGCGATGTCCGATTGGGCATGCGAGTACGTCAAGATCGGTTTTTCGCTCTGTCTGATTCGCCCGCAGAGCAAGGTTCCGATGCTCTCCGCCTGGAACGATCCGCATCGCGTGATCGACACCAGGGAGAAGGCGATCGCGGCTCTGTCGACAAACGCTCGCTGCGGGATCGGAGTCGTGCACGCGAACAGCCGCGTCGCCGCCCTCGATGTGGATCACGTTGCCTTCACGCGGCAGGCGTTCGAGGAGTTCGGCTTCGACTACGACGAGCTGATGAGCCGGTATCCGCGGATCAGGACCAGGGAGGGCAAGGACAAGGTGCTCTTTCGGCTTCCTGACGGATTCTGTCCCGGGTCCGATTCGATCGCATCGAAGACGATCCTGCGTTGGCCAGACCCGGAGGTGCCAGGACAACATTTGACCGTGTTCGAGCTGCGCGGTGGCCTGAATCAGGATGTCCTGCCGCCCAGCATCCACCCCGACACGCAACGGCCGTATGAGTGGGCCACGGGCCAGAGTCCGTGGGACTTCGAGCAGATCCCGGAGATCGACGCGCGACTGCTTGCGATCTGGAAGGAGTGGGATCGCTTCGGACAGCAGTTCCTTTCGGCCTGCCCGTGGGCCAGGGAGCCAGCGGGCGAGACCCGCCCGACACCGGTCCGGCGGGGGGGCTCCCAAAAGCAGCAGGGCCTGATCGAGCGTTTCAACGCGGATCACGACATCGCGGCGATGCTGGCCGAAGCGGGCTACAAGAAGCGCGGCAAGCGATGGCTGGCACCGTCGTCGAAGACCAAGATTCCTGGTGTCGTGCTGCTCGACGGGAAGGTCTACTCCCATCACGCCAGCGACGCGCTGGCGAACGGTCACGCGAACGACGCGTTCGACGTGTTCACCATGCTTGACCATGGAGGAGACTTCTCGCGGGCCATCCGGGCTGCCGGGAAGATTTACCGTTCCGGTGAGGCCTGGCAGCATGACGCTGACATTTCGGGGGTTCTCAAGAGCCTTGGGGACACTGAAGAGGATCAGCGGCGGCGCCTGAGAGAACTGGCTGCGCAACCGCAGCTCGAGCGGGTGGAGACGGCCGGTCTGCGGGTGGAACCATTTCCGATCTCTGGTCTTGAAGCGTTTGTCAAATGGTTTGAATATTCCGTCGACGAAACGCACCCGCTGGTGTCACAGGCCGCTGTCCTGAGCGTGCTCAGCGTTGCCGCCGGTCGGCGCTATGTCTCGCAGTTCGGCGACGGCACCGGACTGTACCTAGGCATCTTGAGTCCGGCCGGAGCGCAAGCGCGGTACGCCGGTATCGGATGCAACCGCGTGCTGATGGCTGCAGGATTGCGCTCCATGGTCCGAGCGACACGCCTTTCCAGCCCACAGCAACTCTATGCGCTACTCGGAGCGAGACCGGCCGCTCTGTACCTGGCAGACGACTACGGAGACCAGGTGCGCATTGCTCGCCGGCAGCCGTCTGGTCTTCTGGAGCAGACGCTCTCGCTGATCACCGGCACCGTGGCCAGCGGAGCCGATCTACTGCTGGACAACTGGCAAGAGCTTGGGATGCGCTATCAGGATGGCGACGGAAGCAGCTACCCGACGATCTATTCTCCGGTGTTGTCAGTGCTCGGTACCATCGCAGGAATCCAGTGCGGCAAGGTATTCGGCGCCCAGGAGGTTTCGCGCGGGTCGATCGACAGCTTCCTGTTCGTCCCCGCGACTGACATCAACCACTGGTGCGCACGGGCGCGATCATCCGTTCCGGTCGAGCCGCCGGACGAAGTTATCGAGCGGCTGCGCATGCTTCGTGGTTTCATTCCGGAGGCGACAACGCAGACACAGCAACAACTGTTCGAGGAGAATGGCTGGCTGCAGCCAACGCCGATTACGGTTCGCTTTACCGGCGACGTGCAGCGGGTTGAGATGGCCTGGCTGGAGAAGTACCAGCGCCAATCTCCGACGATCCGGTCTCTTGCTTCGGCGGCCAGGTCTCGTCTACGGCGGATCTGTACGGCGATGGCCGCTTTCGCGAATCCGAAGGCTCCGGTCGCCGATCAGGCAATCGTGTCATGGTCAGCAGGATGGGTCGGGTACTGCTTGGAGCAAACGATCATCGAATCCGATCTGCGGGCCGCGGCGGACGACGACAAGCCGGATGCGTACCAGCAGGTGCTCGAATTTATCGGCACAGCGGGCACGACGGGGGTCGCCAAGCACCGGGTGGTCAATGGCTGCTGGACTTTTCGGTCCATGAGCACAGAAAAGCGTGACGCGCTCATCGACCAGATGCTGGAGGACGATGTCGTCCAAGTCATGCCGACCATGTCTGGGCGTGGCAAGGTGCTGGTCCACACGAGATTTTTGCGCGCAAACGGCGAAACCGTGAGTGCTCGTGATGATCGTGATGAAGTCGTGAGAACCGGTTCTCACGACTTAAACCCGCATTAATCAAGCGTTTCAGGCACTTCGTGATGTTCGTGAGGATAACCCCCCCCTATATAGGAAAAAGTCTACTAATGGCATCACGACCTCACGACCTCACGAACTGGCTCAAAGCCAGTAAACGCCTTCCTTCAAGTCGTGAGAGAAGTCAAAAAAATCCTCACGAGTCTCACGAAATCATCACGACATAACTGGAGGACCAATGATTACGCTCTCCGCAGATCAACAAGGCGCGCTCGACGCCATCCATGAATTCGCCATCGGCAAGACGCCACATGGCGTCGCCACCCTGTCCGGTTTCGCCGGCGTGGGAAAGACGACGGTCGTCGCCCAGCTTCTGTTCGCACTCAGCAACGCCATGGGTTTCCTGCGGATCCTGGTCACTGCGCCGACGCACAAGGCGCTCGCTGTTCTGGCCGGGAAGCTCGGCAGTCAAGTTTGCGACGCCATGACTACACAGGCCGCTCTTGGGCTGCGCCTGACAGAGCTAGAGTCAGGCGAGCACCGATTGAGCAAGGACGGCTCTCCCAAGCTTGCCGAGTACGATCTCGCCATCATCGATGAGGCATCCATGATCAGTGACGACCTGTTCTCGGCGATCCTGGCCAGCCGCCGCAGATGCCGCGTGCTGTTCGTCGGGGACCCTGCGCAACTTGCTCCTGTCGGCTCAGACTCGTTGAGTCCAGCATTCGACGCTGGTCTTGTCCCCCTACAGGTGCGCCTCACGGAGGTCGTTCGCCAGGCAGTCAATCACCCATCGATCCGGCTGTCCGTGGTGCTGCGTTCGATGATCGAAGCCAACACCGGTCCTCAGCTCAGCGCCCTCGCCCGGCAACTCGTCCCGGAAGATGACCGCTTCCTGGCGATCACATCAGGTGGCGATGCTCTTCTGCGCAACTGGGCAGTAGACGCGTTTCGCGATAGGCTGGACGCTCGCATCCTGGCCTTTACCAATCGGGCCTGTATCGAACACAATATGGCCGTGCACGAGGCTTTGTTCCCCGGCAGACAAGGTTTCTCGATAGGGGAACAGGTGATCGCTCAGGAGGGCTTCGTGATGCGCGGAAAGGACGAGGACGTACAGGTTCGTACCAGCGAATTTCTGACCGTGATCGATATCGAGTCGGCGAGACACGAGTCGTCACCGGACCTTCCAGCCTGGCGAGTGACCCTAGAGACCGATAACCGCCGGCAGGGTAAGGCATGGGTGGCGCAGAACAGGCAGCAGCTCGACGAGCTGATCTCCTGCCGGTTCAGCGAGTGGAGATGCCTGAAACAGGCTGCAGAGAACGAGGTCAGGGCGACCCGACAGGTGTCGCTCGCCGCTGCAAAGGCAGCGAGCCAGGAGGCATGGGCACTGCGCAACCGGTACGCCAACCTCCGTCATGCCTATGCGCTGACCATCCACAAGAGCCAGGGCAGTACTTTCGACGCCGTGCTGATCGATTGGGGAAGCCTGCCAAACAACGGTGGGGCGGATGCATCAAGGCTCGCCTACGTGGCGATCACTCGGCCTTCTACCTACGCAGTCATCGTGACACCATGATCGTTGAATTCACCTTGCCGTATCCGCCGTCTGTGAATCACTACCTGGCTCGCACACGCCGCGGTGTCCGGACGACGGAGCAGACGCGGCGCTTCAAGCAGGAGTGCGCCGGCCTCTTGATGTGGTCTCCAAAGGAGCGTTTCTGCGGGGCGGTGCGTGTGGAGGTCATGGCGAACCCACCGGATAATTCGAGGCGAGATTTGGACAACCTGTTGAAGGTGACTCTAGATGCGATGACGCACGCTGGAGTATGGAAGGACGATAGCCAGATCGATATGCTGACCATTCAGCGCGGGCCGATCGTTCCGGGTGGGGTGCTGTTCGTGCGGGTGACTGGGATGTGACGTAGCGCCCATCTTTTGCCTCTTCAAGCTTCTGGAAAGGGAAGCCATGAATGGTAATGATGCGATATTCGATTCGACTAGGTCTGCCGTGGTCTTTGCGCTCGGATTCAGCACGCAGCAGTACGGAGCGACGCCCCTGTCGAAGCTGCAGCGTAACCGCATTGGATCGGGCAAGTGGCTGGTCGGTATGGACGGGGCTGGTCAGGCGGGTATGGTTCTGGCTCAGATCGCTCGCCTTGGCCAGACGGATCGTGCTGTCATCGTGGCAAGGTTTGCCCCGCGCTTCGAGCCATGCCCCTGCTGTGGCGGAGAACGGCCGATTGCGATTTGGCGGGAGGCGATAGAGCATCTGGCCATGTGCTGCATTCTGTCTGGCGTGTCGAATATCCGTTTCCGTAGTGATCTGGTGGAAAAATATTTCGGTGTGCCAGTCCGGCTCAATGATCTGGCAGAGCGGTATGCGATGAACCGTAACACGGTCAGCGAACATTATCGGATAATGGCGCGGCAGTTGTCAGATATGGAATCGATTGCTCATGTCCGTGCTGATGATGTGCTGATCAACAGTGGCATGGTCTACTCAGGTGCGTAAAGAAACAGTGGCATGGTCTACTCAGGTGCGTAAAGAAACAGTGGCATGGTCTACTCAGGTGCGTAAAGAAAAAATGCTTGACATTCATATCATGCATTGGTTAGAGTCATTTCCAATACGCGTCATAGCTGCGACAAAAGCCATGCATTCGTTAAATGCATGGATCTTTCGTTTTAGATGTCCGTGCCGATAGCAGCATCTAAGCCGTGTCGGCATCCCGCCTGCTGGAATCTGGTGCGCGATGGGTCAGGGTACTGCCATGCACATCAGGCAGACCGTAAGCTCGGCACTTTTGCTGATCCTAGGCGAGGAAGCCGACATGAACGCGGGTATGGGTCAGCGTGGGATTGCATACGGAAACGAGTGCTTGAGCGTGATGCTGGTCTCTGCCAACCATGCCTGAGCAATGGTCAAGTGACGGTGGCGACACAAGTCGATCATATCGTACCGAAGTGCAATGGCGGGTCTGACGCAGACACCAATTTGCAGGCGATCTGCAGGACATGCCACCAGATTAAGACGGCCTCCGAATCAAAGCGCTCAAAGCGATGATATGGGGGGGTATCAAAAGTCTACGCCTATCCGCATCAGGACCGTTCGCCAAGTCATAAATTTTTAGTCGCACGTTTTCAGAGTTTTTTTATGGGACAACGAGGGCCAAAGCCGGAATCGAACGTAATCAAGCTGCTGCGTGGCAATCCTGGTCGCCGCACGCTCGATTTGTCCGATGGTGTACAGCCAGAAGTGGCGGTGCCGGCTGCTCCTGTACATCTGTCGCTCGAAGCAAAAAAAGAATGGAGCCGAATCACCATAGAGCTGGAATCGTTAGGATTGGTAAGCCGACTGGATCGTGCCGCCCTGGCGATTTACTGTCAAACGTGGGGGCGCCTTGTCATGACAGAGAAAGCACTTGCCGCCAAGCAGAAGCAGGCGAAAGAAAGTGGACTTGACGAAGTAGAGGCAGTATTCACTCATCAAACCCCTACCGGATTTGTGCGAGAATCTGCCTTGTTCCGTGTCATCGGAAAGCTCCAGCAGGACTGTGACAGGTACCTGGCCAGCTTCGGCATGTCTCCATCATCTCGGTCGCGTGTCAAGGCGTCTGTAAAGCGTCATGGCGATCCATTAGAAGAAGCACAAAGAGAAGCGTGGAACAACCTGTAGCCCAGCCATTTGCCGACATCTCGACGCAGTACGCGCGTGATGTCGTCGAAGGGCGAATCCCGGCCTGCAAATGGCATCGCCTCGCCTGTCAGCGTCACCTGTCCGACCTGTCGCGCGCCGCGCTTGACCCCGCCTGGCCCTATCGTTTCAACCCTCAGCAGACCGATTCGGCGGGCAAGGCGTACCACCCTGCCGAGCGCATCTGCCGTTTCGCCGAACTCATGCCCCACATCAAGGGCGACTGGGCCGCGCGGCGGCAGCTCATCAAGCTCGAGCAGTGGCAAATCTTCATCCTCTGCAGCATCTTCGGATGGGTAAATCGAGATACAGGGAAGAGGAGATTCCGTGTCGCCGACATGTTCATTCCTCGAAAAAACGCCAAGAGCACGCTGGCAGCCGTGATTGGCCTCTACATGCTGGCGGTAGACGGCGAATTTGGCTCCGAAATCTACTCAGGAGCCACGACACAAGATCAAGCCATGGAAGTATTCCGGCCAGCTCTGCTGATGGCGCGCGCCACGCCCCGTTACCTGCAGGCTTACGGAGTCACCGTCAATGCCAGCAATATCTCGGTCGTATCCACCAATAGCAAGTTCGAACCCGTGATCGGCAATCCTGGCGACGGCGCTAGTCCATCATGCGCGCTCATCGACGAATTCCACGAGCACAAAACCTCAGCGCTCTACGACACCATGCAGACCGGCATGGGAGCCCGCTCGCAACCGCTAATCGTCGTCATCACAACGGCTGGATCTGACCTCTCGTGTCCGTGCTACCTGCACCAGGTCGAGCTACAGAAAATCCTCGAATCGATCGTCGAAAATGACCAGCGTTTCGGCATCATCTTCGGAGTTGATGACGGGGACGATTGGACGTCCGAAGATTCCCTGCGCAAGGCAAACCCAAACTATGGCGTATCGATCGACGGAGACTTCCTCAAGATGCAGCAGCGCGACGCCATCTCCGACCCGCGCAAGCAGAACACATTCAAGACAAAACACCTCAACACATGGGTCGCCGCCGCATCTCCGTGGCTCAACCTGCACGCCCTGCAGCAGGCTGGAGACCCCGCCATTACGCTCGAATCGATGCGCGGTAAGCCATGCGTCATCGGTCTCGACCTGGCCAGCAAAGTCGACATCGCTTCGGCGATCTGGCTATTTTCGGAAGAAAGAGACGGAGAAGAACACTACACCGCCATCTCCCGCAACTACCTGCCTCAGACAGCCGTCGACAAGCCGGAGAACTCCCACTACCAGGCATGGGTTTCCGGAGGCCATATCACACCGACGCCTGGCAACATGATCTCATTGAGACAAATTCAGGATGATGTAATCGACAGCTCAGAAACCGTCTTGATCCGCGAAATTTCGCTTGACGCATGGGGTTCCCGCGAAATCGCCCCGAATCTTCAAGAGGAGGGATTTGAAGTCGTCGACATTCCCATGCAGACGCGCCATCTCTCGGAACCAATGAAAAAAATCGCCGCGCTCATCGATGCCGGACGATTTCATCACGACGGAAATCCCGCCTACGTCTGGATGCTCTCAAACGTAGAAGTCTGGAGCGATCGGAACGAGAACATCTTCCCCCGCAAACTGCGCTCACAGAACAAGATCGATGCCGCCGTCGCCACAATCGTCGCAATGTCCAGAGCCATGGTGCCCAGCGAAGAAAAATCTCCTTGCCTTGAGCTTGTCGTACTATGAGCGCCGCCCCCACCTGGTACAACGCTGAGCGCGTTGCCATCCCCGGATCGGTGATCCTCACCGCCTGGAAGGCCCAGCGGGAAGCCGCTCGGAAGCTCAGCAACGCCACCACCTACACCACCAGCTCTGGCGGAAGAGATAGTCAGCTTTACGAATGGCTGACCGGCTCCGGGTCCCTGTCCACAGCCGGACCTGCCGTCAATGAAAGGACCGCGCTGGCCATCTGCGCGGTTTACGCATGTATCGGTCTGATCGGCGGAGCCATCTCCAGCCTGCCGCTGCCCATTTACCGGCGAGGAGGAGATTCTCGCCAGCGCGTCGACCACCCGTTGTCCGACCTCCTCAACGTCGAGCCGACCCCCGCCTGCAGCGCCGCCGTCTGGCGAGAATACCTGATCTGGGCCTTGCTGCTGCACGGTGACGGATTCGCCAGGATTCACCGCAAGGGAGGTCGTCGGAGCCTGCTGCCAGATGTAGTCCGGCTTGAGCCCCTACACCCTTTAGACGTTTCAGTCTCGATAAATGGCGACCGTCTTGCCTATCAACTGATCGATTCAGCCGTCGACGGACGCATGATCACGCTCGATCAGGACGACATGCTGCATGTTCCTGGGCTCGGATTCGACGGCTGCCGCGGCGCATCTCCACTGCGGCACGCCGCTCGCAACAGCATGGGATTATCACTGGCTGCTGACGAGTATTCCGCGCGCTTTTTCAGTAATGGCGCCCGGCCGGATTTCGTGATCACCACGCCTGGCAGAATGGACGCTGCCGCGCAGGCACTGTTCCGGGAATCCTGGATGGCCAGGTACGCCGGCCTTGGAAACGCCCACATTCCGGCCATTCTAACCGGCGGCGGAGAAGTCAAAGCGTTGTCACTCAATCCAGAGGATGCTCAGCTCATCGAGACTCGCAATTATCAGGCCGCTGACATCGCCCGCTTCTACGGAGTCCCGCCCCACATGATCGGCCTCACCGACAAGGCCACGAGCTGGGGCAGCGGCATCGAACAGCAAGGCATCGGATTTGTCAAATACACCCTCAGTCGTCACCTGGTCAAGATCGAGCAGGAGATCAATCGAAAGCTCCTGCGCGACGGAATCCATTTCGCAGAATTCACCACCGCCGGCCTCGAACGGGGAGATTACAAAGCGCGGAATGAAGGCTACCGCATCGCTCTCGGGCGTGCAGGGGAACCCGGATGGATGACCCCGAATGAGGTACGCCGCCTCGAAAATCTCCCACCTTTGCCGGACGGAGACACCCGCGCCACGGGCGAATCCCAATCCGTTTAAAAGACATGAAGCCAGGAACCCGCATGAAGACGAAAAGCCCCCTCAACAAACTTCTTGTTGACAATCGAGGAAAAGGTCTGTTTCGTGTTGAGAATGTCTCTCTGGATGAAGCCACCGTCTATCTCTACGACATCATCGTGTCAGACAGCTTTTTTGGTGGCGTCTCCGCCATCGACTTTGCCAGGGAGATGACGGCTATCAACGCAGGGACCATCCATCTGCGCATTAATTCTCCGGGTGGAGAAGTCTTTGCCGCCCAGGCAATGTCCCAGATTATCCGCGAGCATGATGCGCACATCATCGCCCACATCGATGGACACGCAGCCAGCTCCGCCTCGTGGGTCGCCCTGTCCGCCGACGAAGTCGTCATCGCACCGGGCGGCATGATAATGATTCACAACGCGCAGACTATTGCCTATGGCGATTCCCGTGATCTCAACGAGACCGCTTCTCTGCTCGAAAAAGTCGACGGCATCCTGATCGCCACCTATGCCGAAGCCACCGGACAGGACACCCAGCAGATCGCCGACTGGATGGATGCCGAAACCTGGTTTTCGGCGGAAGAAGCACTGCTGTACAAGTTTGCCGATCGGATCGCCAGGAATGATGATGTCGCCCTCGAGAACGCCATCCAGTGGAATCTCACAGCCTGGTCAAAAGCGCCATCAAAATCGCCAGCAAACCAAGATGGAAACAGAAACGATCCGGTCTCAACCCTCGATCACCTCCGCCGGCGATTACGCCTGGCAGAGAAACAGACGGCCTAGACGCTCCCGCGTCTGCTGATCAACCGTCAGAGTGCGGTTTTTTTACATCCTCTATTTAGGAGAGAGAACACCATGAAATCCATTCAAGCCCTGCGGGAGCGCCGTTCCGCGATCGCACAATCCATTCACAAACTGCTCGACGACAACCCGGGCGACAAGTGGACCCCATCCCTGCAGGAAAAATACGACCAGGGAATGTCAGAAATCGAAAACATCTCCGCCGAAGCCACGCGCGTCCAAAATGTTCTCGACCTCATCTCCGAGAACTTCGAGAATGACGCGGCGAGTACCGTCGTCGAGCGCACCGCGCGTGACAAAAAGCGCCCGTCCAACGTCGAGGCCTTCTGGAATCTCATGAAAAAAGGCGAGAAGCTGGTCACGCCGGACGAATGGGGGGTGCTGCGTAACACCATGTCCGTAGGCACCTCAGCACAAGGCGGATATACCGTTCCCACCGAGGTTTCCGCCTCCTTGGCCGATGCGCTCAAGGAATACGGAGGCATGCGCTCTGTATCCGAAGTCTTCCGCACCACGCAGGGGAACGACATCAATTTTCCGACGTCTGACGGCACTTCGGAAACCGGCGAGCTGATCGGAGAGAACACCACCGCCACCGGTGCCGACCCGAGCTTCGGTGTGGTCACGCTCAAAACCTACAAATTCAGCTCGAAAGTCGTGGCATGCCCATTCGAACTGCTGCAGGATTCGGCGATCGACATGGAAGCTGCCATCATGTCGCGCCTCGTCACCCGACTGGGACGCATCACCAATACCTATTTCACCACCGGCACCGGCAGCGGTCAGCCCAATGGAATTGTCACGGCAGCAACGTCAGGAAAGGTCGGAACAACCGGACAGACCGTCACGGTCATCTACGACGATCTGGTGGACCTGGTACATTCCGTCGATCCTGCCTATCGAAATCTCGGGCGGTGCAAATTCATGATGAACGATTCCTCGCTGAAGGTAATCCGCAAGATCAAGGATTCCAGCGGGCGACCGATCTTCATGCCTGGATACGATGGCCTCGGTGGATCCTTCCCGGACACCCTGTTGGGCTATCAAATCCAGATAAATCAGGACATCGCCGTGATGGCTGCCAATGCCAAATCGATCTTGTTCGGCGATTTCACGTTCTACAAAATCCGTGACGCTATGGACATCCAGATGTTCCGTTTTGACGACAGCGCCTACATCAAACTCGGACAGATCGGATTTCTCGCCTGGATGCGAAGTGGCGGGAACTTCGTCGACGTCGGCGGCGGAGTCAAGTATTATCAGAACTCCGCGACCTAATTGAATTTCAACATCGATATTCCGGCGCCAGATCGGGCGCCGGACAGGAGAAAATCATGACGGTCAGACTACTGTCCGGATGGAAAGACCCGCGCACCGGCCGGGAATACAAATGCTCAGACCTGCTGACCACAGACCCAGCCACGGAAACCGGACTGGTCAGCGCGAAACAGGCGGACACTAATTTGTCTGGTGGGAACGCATGGGTCCCTCCCGCGTCGCAAAACACCATCGACGCTTCAGAATGGCTCAATTCAACACCGATCTGCATCGCGTCCATTGGTGTACCATTTATTATCCCGCCTGGCGATGGCTCGGCAAACGGACTTCAATTTACCGGGTCTTTAGGTGCATTCACCCTCTCCGCAGCCATTCTGACCAATTCATGGAATGTACTCAAGGGCTGCTGGATGTATATGCCAGCGTCTTTCGGTGGGTCTACGTACCCGGCTGGCTGGTATTGGGCAGTGTTTTCCAGCGACACGGCAGGGATTCTCTATACCGAGACCTATGTCTCAGGGAGACCGGCTCGTCCGGCTACCCAAACTCCATTTTCGACGAATCTTTCCGGATGGCTGACCACCACGACCGCAGAAGTCACGGGCCCCACCGGATTTCTGGTCCCTGGCGGGGCCATGGGCAACAGCGGCAGACTCAAAACCCATTTGCGCTGTCTAGGCAACGCAACGGCCAACAAGATATACCGGGCATATCTTGGGGCCACTCTGACTGCCTATGTCGGATCGGTCACCACCAACCCGGACCTCGAGTGCCTGTTGTCGTCAGTTAATCAAGGGGTTCAGAATTTGCAGATCAATAGCCGGCAAGCGGGCTCGACCGGGGTCGGGGTCAGTGGAGGAACTTTCTCAGTCGGAGCTGAAAATTCTTCGGCGGATACCTCGATTGATCAAATTTTGTCACTCAGCCTTCAGATCAGCACCACAGCGGCCTGTGCAATACTGATTCATGCCGATGTCACAGTTACTCACGGAGATTGACCCATGGCGAGAATTTCATTTACCGGTGCCACACGATTTGCCGATGCCGAAGCAGCCCGCCTGGCTGCAGTCGGTGCCGGCGATCCGGTTCACGTCCATATCATCCCGAATGGCAATATCGTCTGGGTTCTGACCGGGCCGGACGCCCCAGCGTCGCTCAGCGCTAATGACGTTAAATTGAGCCGCATGCAACTCTACAACGGTGCTTTGGTCACCGGAGGCCAGCCGCTGCTGGTGGCCTTCGAGGCATATGCCGCCGATCGCATCGCCAATGGCACGCCGGTACAACGCATTTACTGGAGAGACTGCAACGAATTTACCCGCAAAACGACATTCATCAACCAACTGCGGGTAGCGATTCAGGGCGCGAAAACCAACCCGGTCAGTCTCAAGGAAATGGACGACGTCTTCATCAACGGTTCCGGATACGCCCCGGCCACGACGTAACATGTCACTGATCCTCATCACTCCGCCGGCCGTTGAGCCCGTCACCGTCGACGACATCAAGGTCGCCGGGAGGATCGACGGCACCGCATTTGATGCGCAAATCACCAATCTGCTTATCCCGGCGATCCGCCAGGAAGCCGAGTACCGATTGTCTCGGCGCCTGATCACGCAGACTGTCGAGCTGATCCTAGATCAGTTTCCATGCCTGTCGTCTCTGGCAATCGATCTCGTCTTCCCCGATGCGCAGGCGATCACCAGCATCAAATACATGGACAGCGCCGGGGCCGAGCAAACGCTGTCCGCTTCGGTCTATCAGCTCGATTCGGATAGTGTCCCCAGTCGCGTCTTTCTCAAGTCCGGCCAGTCTTGGCCGGAGACACAGAATCTCCCAAGCAGCGTGCGTATCCGGTACACCGTCGGATATGGCAATGCCGGGACGGATGTCCCAAACTCGGTTCGGCTGTGGATCATTGCCCACGTCGTGCAGGCGCTCGACCACCCGGACGGCCTGGATGCCTCCGGTTTGAAACCCTTGCCATACGTCGATCGGCTGCTCGACGCCGAGACCGTCGAGCGCGCCGCCTGATCATGCCGACCTCTGCATTCCAGCCGGGGCGCGCCGCGCATCGCATCAAGCTGCAGGCAAAAAGCGTCGCGCGAAACGCCATCGGAGAAGAGATCGTCACCTGGACCGATGTGGTCACCGAGACGGCCGATCACTGCCTGTGGGCCGAAGCGTGGCCACTCAAGGGCCGCGAATTTTTCGCCGCGGCCGAGACGCAATATGCCGCAGACGTTCGTTTTCGTCTGCGTTACCGATCCGGCGTCGTCCGTGAGCAGCGCATCCTCTGGGACGGCGACCCGTACGACATCACGCAGGTCGTCGACGTCGGCGCCGGGCATCACACGCTGGAAATCCTGGCAACCAATGGGGTGCGGAATGGACGTTAAAAGAAATGCCGAAGGCATCACCGCCACCGTCGAGGGCATGGACCAACTCAAGGCCACTCTGCTCGCTCTGCCAGACAAAATTCGCCGCAAAGTGCTGTTGAGCGCGTTGCGCAAAGGCGCCGCGGTGGTGCGCAAGGCCGCGCGGGCCGCCACGCCGGAACTCGCCAAACCGACGCCCTACCGCACCAAGGGCCTGCTGAAAAAGCGCCTGATGGTCCGCGTTTCTCGGACTTCAAAAGCCGCCGGACATGTCGGTGTTTTCGTCAACATCCGCCCGGCGGAAGGGACGCAGTACGTCAAGCACAATCTGCTCGGGGTCAAATACAAGACCGTCAAGCGTGAATCGCAGCGCGGCGCGCGCAGCCCGAATGACCCGTTCTACTGGAGATTCGTGAATTTCGGCACCAAAAAAGGGAACAAACTCCCGGCCGCCAAATTCCTCGAAGCCGGCGCCGCCGTGCTTCCGCAGGCCCTGGAAATATTTGAACGGGAAATCGGGCCAGCCATCCAGAAATTCGACACGCCATGAGCGCCGAAGCCAACCTCTACTCGGCACTGACCGCGCGCGCGGCGCTGACCGCCCTCGTGAGTACCCGCATTTTTCCGGATGTCATCCCGGAAGGCTGCGCCCTGCCGGCCATCGTCTATCAGCGCGCCAGCACCTCTCCGGTGACCACCATCGGCAATGTCACCGTGGCCGAAAACATCCGGTTCGTCATCACCGCCTGGGCAGAAACCCGCACCGCAGCGGATGCCGTGGCCGTCGAGATCGGGCCGGCACTGGCAGCCGCTGAAAATCCAGCGGTCGATCGCTCCACCGGATATGACCCTGAGTGCGGGCTATATGCCGCCACCGTTGACGTTGACTGGTGGCACCTGCCGTAGCCTGATTTTTAGCAGCACAAACTCCCCGGCATCGGCTGGGTTTTTTTGGAGAAATACCAATGAGCACTCCCCGCAAATGGTCGAATGTCGCCGTTGCCATGCAATCTGCGCTAGGCGCCGACATCACGATTACCGCTATCAGCAAGGCGTCAGAGGGCGTCGTTACCGCGACCAACACCCTGAGCAACGGCGATTTCATCACCCTGACGATTCAGGGCATGTACCAGCTCAACGACCGCGTGGCCCGTGTCAAAGCGGTTTCCGGAACCGGCTTTACCCTGGAGGGCGTCGATACCACGCTGTTCGACACGTTCAGCAGCGGCACGGCCAACAAAATCACCTTCGGCACCTCAATCACCACCGCGACCAACATCACGTCGTCCGGTGGGGACTTCGACTTTATCGAAACGACGACGATCCACGGCAACAGCAAGTCACAGATCCCCGGGCTGCCGAATCCCGCCAACTTCTCATTCGACAACATCTGGGATGTCTCCGATGCCGGCCTGCTGGCCATCAAGCTGGCCAGCGATGGCCAGGCCAAGCGCGCCTTCAAGTTTACCTTTGGCACCGGCGGGCAGATCATGGCATTCAACGGCTATGTCGGCGGCAACCTGCTGCCGGCCGGTCAGGCGCAGGGGCTGGTGACCACGCAGACAGTGATCACCATGAACGGCTCGCCGACGTATTACGCCTCCTGATGAGCACGTTATCCGAAAAAATCCGCAAGGCGCGCGAGATCCGCGTGGACGTCGGCGGCAAAACGTTCATCATCCGGCGCCCGACGACGCTCGACATGATAGACTTGCAGGGCAAGTCGGCAGCGCGAGCGATCCTCCCGCACATCATCGGCTGGGAGGGAGTCACCAGCCTCGATCTGTATCCTGGGGGCGACGCGGCGCCGGTGCCGTTCGACACCGACGCCTGCGCCGAATGGCTGGCCGATCGCGTGGATTTTCTCGTCCCGATCGCGCAAGCCGCGGTCGACGCCTACGACACCCACCACCGGCTCATCGCTGACGACGCAAAAAACTGACCGGCTGGCTTGAGCAGCAGAATCTTCCTGGGCAACTCAGGCCAGCCGGCCACCCGCCCAACGAAATCGCCCTGGCTATCCGCGCTTGGAATCTCTGCGGCGGCATGGAGTGGGAAGCGATTCCGATTGTTGCCGACATTTTAGGCGTGCGCGACGTTGAGCGATTGATCTACCAGATGACCATTATCAGAGACCACCAGAGGCCGACCTAATGCCCATTGCCAAATTGTCGATCGACCTGGAAGCGAGGCTTACTAAGTTTGAAGCTGGGCTGACCAAGGCACAATATTCCGCTGAGAGGTCGGCTCGGAAAATTGAGGGCGCATTCTCCGGAGTTGGCGACACCATTCACGGCGCATTTGCCGGGATTGTAGCGGGGCTTTCCGTCAGCGCGATCACGAACTTGATTCAGCAGGCCGTCGACGCGCAAGACGCTCTCGTTGACCTCAGCAAATCCACCGACATAGCCGTTGACAAGCTAGCCGGCATTGGATTTGCAGCGCAGACCACCGGTGGCGACCTCGAATCGATTGCCGCTGCAATCAACAAGCTGCAAGTCAATATCGGTAAAGACCCGGAGAAGTACAAGCAGCTTGGTATTGACGCCAAAAACGGTTATGAGGCGTTCAAGCAGCTAGCCGATATTTTCGTTTCGATCGAAGATCCGGAGAAACGCTCTGCTGTCGCGGCGGAAGCGCTTGGCAAGGCATGGGCAGGCTCTGCTGCGGCTCTGTCAGAGGGTGGTAAGGGATTTTCCGATCTAGTCGCGAAAGGCGAAAAGCTTTCAAGCGTAACAGTCGAATCTGCGGCCCGTGCGGCAGAACTAAATTCAAAGCTGGATATTTTGAAAGCGCGCGCTTCAGGCGCTGCGCATGAATTCGTCAACTCTCTTGTTCCGTCGCTCGATCGTACCGCCGTTCGCATGGAGGCGCTGGCCGCGCAAGGCAATGGGCTCCAGGCGGTTTTCATTGGGCTTATCGGTCTGGCAAAACTGCCTTTCGACGCGGTTTTTGGTGAGGTTGATTTGTCGCACAGAAAGCAGGTTTCCGAGCTTGAAAACACGCTCTCAATACTTGAAACAAAAGCCAAGCGCGCGGAATCTGCGGATGGAGGTCTGCTGAATCAATGGGTTTACGGGAAAAAGGGCGAATTTGACCAGCAAATATTGGCCACTCGCGGCCAACTTGATGCGCTGAAGAAATTCGGCGACAAGCTCAAGCCGTCCGGTGACGGAGAATCAAAGCCAAAGCCGCCATCATCAGACGCCATCAATCGCTTTATCCATCCTGGCGGAACATCAAATGGTGGCAGAGCCAACACGTCTAAAACCGTTGACGACGGCCAGCGGCTGTTGCAGCAACTCAAGGACAGAATTCTCGCCACGCAACACCTGACCGAAGTCGAAAAACTCGAAGCGGAGATCGCCGATGGCAAATACAAGACGGCCAGCGCCGCGAATCTCGAAAAGGCAAAGGGGTTTGCCCAGACGCTGGATAATTTGGCCTCCCTGCGCGCCGCCGCCGATGCCGCCGCCGAGGAGCAGCGCAAGCGCGCTGACGATTTCCAGCGGATTTTCGACGCCACGCGCACCCCGGCAGAAGCGCTGAATATCGAAATCGCCCGGCTGATGACCCTGCTTGACAACGGAACGCTCGGCGAGGGGGCCGCGGCACTCGAATTGTTCGGACGTGCCGCGCAGCAGGCCGGAGAGAAGATGCAGAACCTGGAAGAACAGGTGCAGCGGACCGTGGAGGGGATCGACGTATTTGCCAAATCGGCCGCAAAAAACATCCAATCTGCATTCGCCGAATTCCTCTTCGACCCCTTCGCCAATGGCACCAAGTCCATGCTGCAGAGTTTTGGAGAAACCGTCCGCCGCATGATCGCCAACGCCGCGGCGGCTGATCTCGGCCGGCGTTTGTTCGGTGATCTTGGCGGGAAAGGCGGGCTTGGAGGAGTCGTCGGCGCCGGTCTGGACCGGGTCAAAGACTGGCTCAAAGACGCCCTACCCAGCTTTGACATCGGCACCGCCTACGTGCCGCGCGATATGATCGCTCAGATCCACAAAGGAGAACGCATCGTGCCGGCTGCCGACAACCGGCCAGGCGCCCTTGGCGGACATTCCATTTCCGTGGTCATCAATATGGGCGGGAGTGGATCGCCGGAGGAAGTGCGCCGCGCCGGCGGTGCGGCCGCTCGCGAAGTGCTCGGCGCCATCTCGGCTGCCAGGAGATACTCCTGATGGCAGAATTCCTCGAAGAGCGCATGCCGCTCGATATTCGCATGGGCGTCAGCCATTCCAACGACTATTCTGTCATCATAATTCGGACCGCCGGAGGCGCCGAGTATCGTCAGCTCGTCCATCCATATCCTCTACGTCGCTGGACGCTCAACTTCACCCTCCTGCGCGATGATCTCGCCGCCAGGGTGCTGGCACTTTACCATCGTGCCTATGGAAGATTCGCCGGATTCCGGGTGCGCGACGTCGACGACTACAACAGCAGTGCCAGCGGCCGCGGGGCAATCACCAATCTCGACCAGACGGCGACGCGCATCTCTGCCGGCATTTATCAGTTGCGCAAGGAATACGGCGCTGGCGGCTCGCCGCTGGGCATCGGACGCCCGGCGAGGATCGTCTACAAACCGGTTTCCGGAACCGTGATTGCCGCAAAAAATGGCGTGTCCATCAGCTCCGGGTTAAGCGTGGACACCACAACCGGGCGCCTCACGATCTCTCCAGCGCCGTTGGTTGGCGACACGATTACCGCTGGATTTGAATTCGACATCCCGGCCCGTTTCGACTCGGCGATGGTCGTGTCATCACTCTCGCGCGATGTCCGTGACTGCGGATCGATCGACATCATCGAGCTGCTCGCGCCATGAAATCCGTCGTCACCGATGCTGAGCTGCGTGTACTGTGCCTGCGCATCATGCCAGTGATCGGGGCTACGATCTACCTCACCGATCACCCGCGCGATCTCACGATGAGCGGCCACACGTACCTGTCAACGTCTGGGTACGAATTCACCGGCTACTCGGCGACCGCCGGATTCTCACCCGGCAGCCTCGATCTGCAGGGCATTTCCGGTGTTGCCGACATCAGCCGCGCGCAGATCGCATCTGGCCTGTTCGACGGCGCGGTGGTCAGCATTTTCGCCACCTCGTGGTCCGCTCCTATCGAGGACGAGGAGCCGATCGTGCGCGGGATATTCGGCAAGGCGCGTCTGGAGGACGACCGCTATGTGATCGACGGGCTGTCGCTGATCGACGCTCTCAACACGGCGCGCAATGACCAGTTCACCGCACAGTGCCCGAAGGTGTTCCTGTCTCAAGGTTTCGGCGGCTGCCTGGTGCCGGCCGCGCCTAATACCGTGACTGGCAGCTTGACCAGCGTGAGCAGCGCCTCGTCTTTCACCGACACTGGACGCGGCGAGGCGTCCGACACGTTTGCCGCCGGTACGATCCAGTTCACTTCGGGGCAGAACGCCGGCCTGAAAGCACTGGAAATCCGGAGTTTTTCGGCCGGCGGGGTGATCGAGACGTTCGAATCGTTTTACTATTTGCCGCAGATCGGCGACAACTACACGATGGTGCGCGGCTGTCGCAAAAGGCGATCGGACTGTGAGACGCGGCAGGGAGTTTCCGGGACCTTCAACAACATCATCAATTTCGGTGGCTTCCCGTGGGTTCCTACCGGCAGCACCTACGGGCAATGGGGGCAGAAATGACCGCTGACGATCTGATCAGAGCTGCCCGCCGCTGCCTCGCCACGCCGTTCCGCCATCAGGGCCGCGTCCCTGGCGAGGCACTCGATTGTGCCGGGCTGCTCGCTGAGGTGGCGCGCGCCAACGGTTGCCCGGTGTGCGATCAGCAAGGCTACAGCCCGGAGCCCTCCGGCGATTCGCTGCTGCGTGCCGTCGATGCGCAGCCCTACCTGATTCGCCTGCCGGGTGGCCTGGCCGACGCCGCCGCCGGCGACGTGCTCGCCATGCGCTTCGGTGGTGCGCCGCACCACCTCGCCCTGCACTGCGGAGCGACGATCGTGCACGCCTGGGCGGCGGTCGGCTGCGTCTGCGCGCATGAACTGACCGCCGCCTGGCAGCGGCGCGTGGTTGCCGCCTGGCGCTTCCGGGATCTGGCCTCATGAGTACCGGACGCATTGTCGGAACGATCATCGGTGCAATCGTCGGGAAGTTAATCCCACCCGTCGGTCTGGCGCTCGGCGCCTCGCTCGGCGGTGCGCTCGGGGATCTCGTCGCCCCGCCGAAAACTCCGACTGTCGATGGGCCGCGGCTGTCCGATCTGTCGGTGCAGACCAGCACCTACGGCGCGCCGATCCCGCGGGTGTATGGCACGATCACCCTGTACGGCAACGTGATTTGGTTGGAAAACAATCGGCTCACGGAAAAATCCAAAAAATCAGGTGGTGGCAAGGGTGGTGGCAAGGGCAGCGCCGCGCGCACCCGCACCTACAGCTATTCTGCGACGTTTGCCGTGGCCCTTTGCCGAGGCCCGATCGTCGGGGTGCGCCGCCTCTGGCTGGGTCCGAATCTGGTCTACGACGCCGGCGCCACCGATCACGAGACGATCCGCGCCAGCAATCAGGCGGCCAGCCTGTTCACGCTCTACCCAGGCAGCGACACGCAGGAGCCGGACCCGCGCATTCAGGCAACCCTCGGGGTCGATCACACGCCGGCCTGGCGCGGCCTCGCCTATCTGGTGATCGCCGATCTGCCGCTGGCCAAATACGGCAACAGCCTGCTCGGCGCGCCGGTCAAAGCCGAGGTGGTGACCGCCGGCACGCAGACCGACTACGGGGTGACTGCGCAAACCGCGCCGATGGCGCAGGGCGCCCGGATCGTCTGGCACCGCGACCGCTTCATCGCGGCCGAGTTCGACGGAAAAATCTGGACCTCGCCGACCGGCGAGACCGGCACCTGGACCCTGCGCTACGACGACGCGGCATCCGGCGAATTCCGGCTGGCTACAAACGGCGAAATCTGCGTGCTGACGCGGTTTGCCAGTCCGTTCGTTCTCACTTCCTACGATGGCATCACTTGGGTGCAGCGCGTCGTCCCAGACTGGTTCGGTAGCTCCATGCTGGTCGATGTGGTGGCCGGAGGCCGTGGCTTCCTAGCCAGTGCGGATTGCACCTCCGGCGTGCAGTGGTTCGCGTTGTCTCCCGATGGCATCGTCTGGTATCCACAGGCCGTGCCGGCCTCCGGCTACTGGTTCACCCCGCTCTGGAACGGCTCCGTCTATGTGGTGCTCAATGATGGCGGCGCCAGCGGAATCTGGACCTCGCCGACCGGCCTTGAGGGCACGTGGACCCTCGCCTACACCAGCGCGACGCAGTATTACCGCGCCACCGTGCTCGACGGACGATTCATTCTGGGTGGCAACGACTCCAGCACCCTGACCTCGGACGACGGCTATACCTGGACGCTGCATTCGGCAGCCCTGCCGGGCTCCGCCGAGGCGATGGATGCGCTGGGCGAGGTCGCCATCTGTCTGCACTACGGGACATTCAGCGTGTCGTCGGACGGGGTGACCTGGGTCGAATATCCGATGGGGGCGGCGCAATCGGGCTGGCACGGACTGGCCAGCAACGGAGCGGTCTGGCTGGCCTATCGGGACAGCGGCATCGCCTACACGATCCGGCCAACAGCTCTGGCCAGTGCCTCGACCACGCTCGCCGACATCGTCAGCGCGGAATGCTTGGGCTCCGGCCTGCTCGAGGCCAGTGACATCGATGTCAGTAGCCTGACCGACACCGTGCGCGGCTACCGAATCGGGGCTTTCGGCACCCTCCGCTCGGCGCTCGAACCGCTGCAGGCTGCATGGCCATTCGACATCCGGCAGCACGGCTATCAGATCGAATTCGTTCGCCGGGGCTCCGCCGGGGCTGTCGTCACCGTGCCGGGCACCGACCTCGACGCCCGCCCGGACAGCCAGTCGCCTGGCGTGCAGATCACGCTGCAGCGCGAAATCGACGCCCAATTGCCGCGCCGGGTAAGCGTGCAATATCTCGACGCCGAGCGCGAATACGACACCGGAGCGCAGTACGCCGAGCGGCTCAACAGTAGCGCGCTCAACGAAACGCTGCTCGACCTGCCGATCGCGCTGACCGGTAGCGAGGCGGCCGGCATGGCCGAAGTGCTGCTCTATCTGGCCTGGCTCAATCGCACCGAGGTTAATTTCTCGTTGCCGCCAACCTACGCCTACCTGGAGTGCGCCGACGTGGTGAATCTGACCACGCCGGAGGGGATTCTGCCGGTCCTCCTGCACTCGATAGAGTACACCAGCGATCATCGGCTGGACTGCAAGGGGCGTCCCGATCGCCCCGCGCTGTATCAACCGGTCGCCCTGGGCGGCGCGCCGGAGACCACCGGCCCGACGACGATCTCGACGATCGGGCCGGCGACGCTGGTGCTGCTCGACCTGCCCCGCCTGACAACCGCGCAGGACAGCCCGCTGCTGCTCGTCGCCATGGCTGGCGGCAACGACGTCTGGCCTGGCGGCGCGCTGCTGCGTTCGCTCGACGACGGTGCCAGTTTCGATCAGCCGCTCGAAGTGTTTCCGCCGGGCGCCACCATCGGATCGACCGGTGCGGCGCTCGGAGTGGTCGATTCGCGCGTCGTCGATACCGCCTCGCGCCTGACCGTCACGTTGGCCAGCGGCAGCCTGGAGAGTGTGTCACGCGCGCTGATGTTCGCCGGAGCGAACCATTTCGCCTATGGCGAGGACGGCCGCTGGGAGGTCATCGCGGCGGCCAATTGCACCCTGATCAGCGGCGCCGACTATGCGCTGACCGATCTGCTGCGCGGCGTGGCCGGCACCGAATGGGCGATGGGGCTGCATGTCGATGGCGACCGGTTGATTGCCCTCGACACCGATTCGTTGGAATCGCTGCCGATCGAGATCGCTGCACTTGGCCAGGAACGCCTGTATCGGGCGGTGACCTTCGGCCTGGACGTGGCGACTGGGTTGTTACGCGAGCAGACCTGGCGCGGAGTGCAGTTCAAGCCGTTGGCGCCCTGCCTGCTGACCGGCGAGCGGGATGCTGGCACTGGTGACTGGCTGCTGTACTGGGTGCGCCGAACCCGCATGGGCAGCACCTGGCGTGATCAGGTCGACGCGGACCTCGGCGAATCGGTGGAGTCCTACTGGGTCGAGATTTACCAGGACTGGACCTACACTACGCTGCTGCGCACGATCATCAGCAGTGCGGCGTTTGCGGCCTACACCGGGGCGCAGCAGACGACGGATTTTGGTGGTATCCAGACCACACTCTATCTGCGCATTTATCAATATTCCACGGTGGTCGGCTGCGGTTATCCGCTGACCACAGAAATCACGAGGTGATCCATGTCGCACAGTACATCTCTGCTCGATCTGATGGCGATCGCGCAGGCTGGAAAAGAATACTCTGTCAACGCACTGGTAGACGCATCCAGTCCAGCCACCATTTACGGACGGCGGGCATCAACCTGCAGCGGTCTGCAGTGGGGCTGGTACGGCGGGACGCTGCTGGTCGATGGGGTGCTGACGGCGATCGCCAACGGCACGCTGACGCTGACCGCGAGCGCCACCAATTACGTCGAGGCCGATCGCTCCGGAGCGGTCAGCGCAAACACCACCGGCTACACCGCCGGCTCCGTCCCGCTGTACACGATCGTCTGCGGCAGCGCGACGGTCACCAGCTACAGCGATGACCGCGTCTGGGTACAGCCGGAGCACGTCACCAGCAAGGTGACGGTCACCGTCACCACCGCCAATGTCACCCTCTCGGCAGCGCAGGCGAGAGCCCGTTACCTGATTCTCTCCGGCACACTGACCGGCAACCGCAACGTCATCGTCCCCAACCACTGGCAGGGAATCGTTTTTTGCAACAACGCTGGGGCCTATACCACGACCGTCAAAACATCTGGCGGCTCCGGCATCGTCGTCGGACAGGGCAAGCGGGCCATCCTGCTCGCTGATGGCACAAATGTCGTGAGGGTCACTGCGGATGCCTGATATATCATGGCAGCCACATGGGCGTTCCTGATCATTTCCAGTTTCTTCAAAGATTGAAAGCGCACCGATGAACGCACTGATGGCCGACCTGGCACCGTATATTCTGGCCGGCCTGTTCGGTCTGGTGGGATGGTATTTGCGCGACAACGCCCGACAGCACCAGGCGCTGGTCGATGCGGTCAAGGGCATCCCGGCGACGATCGCCAACCTGGAACAGAAGCTCGAAGACAAGATCGACACGCACGCCAGACGGTTCGATAAATACGCCCTGTATCACGAAGCGCGGCTGACTGCCGTCGAAACCCGCTGCGCGATCGAGCACGGGGAGATGACAGACCGCCGGGCAACGGCGCAGAAGGTGGTCAGTTGGCAGGAACGCAGCGATGTCGGGAACGCTGGCGCAAAGGCCGGGCCATGATCACGAGGCTCCAGCCAAGCGCCCGCCCGCCCGAACCGTTCCGCATGATCGACGCGGCGAACGAGCACGAAGCGCTGCTGGCGGAACGGCATCTGTTGAGGTCTCTACTGCGACGCTGCGAGGGCGTGTTGCAGAATGTGGCGATCGAGGCGCGTACCGCGGGAGAGCGGGACGCCATTGTCGAGGAGCTGTTGAGGGATATTTCGGTTGCCACTGAATGATGGAACCGATGAAGCTAGGAATGGTGTTTACCACCCGCAGCACCAAGATG
>ERZ761602.2707-NODE-2707-length-26876-cov-66.081913_pt1 | contig 26876 bp, 24 predicted proteins | sample MGYA00512165_ERZ761602 | MGnify/ENA primary metagenome ERZ761602 (study PRJEB28899, sample SAMN02445085) | bioreactor sludge metagenome | biome: EBPR sludge; isolation source: Thorneside wastewater treatment plant | place: Australia: Brisbane, Thorneside...
GGCCGTTCTCGGTGCTCGGCAGCATCATCAGGCTGCCCTGCGGGGCGACCGCCGGAATGTTGTCGTAGCCGTACAGGCGGGCGATCTCCTCGATCAGATCTTCCTCGATCTCGATATCGAAGCGCCACGACGGCGGGGTGACGAGGAAGTCATCGCCGACACACTCCACCTGCAAGTGCACCCGACGCAGCAGCGCGAGCATCTCCGCGTCGACGAGCGCGATGCCGAGCACGCGGCGCGCACGCGCCGGACGCAGGCGCACCGGCGCACGGGCGGGCAGCGCGTCGGTGGCGACCGCCTCGACCACCGGGCCGGGCTCGCCGCCGCACAGGTCGAGGACCAGGCGGGTGGCGCGTTCGAGCGCGCTGCGCGCGAGCTCGGGGTCCACGCCACGCTCGAAGCGGTGCGAGGCATCCGAGCCGAAGCCGTAGCCGCGCGCGCGGCCCGCGATCGCATCCGGCGCGAAGAAGGCGCTCTCGAGGAAGACCTCGGTGGTGTCGAGCGTGATCCCGCTGTCCTCGCCGCCCATGATGCCGGCGAGCGCGAGCGCCCGGGCTTCGTCGGTGATCAGCAGGGTGTCGGCCGCAGGCGTGACGGTCTGCTCGTTGAGCAGCAGCACCTGCTCGCCCGCGCGCGGCAGGCGCACGTGGATGGCGCCCTGCAGCTTCGTGTTGTCGAAGGCGTGCAGCGGCTGGCCGAGCTCGAGCATGACGTAGTTGGTGATGTCGACCAGCGCGCTGATCGAGCGGATGCCGCTGCGCACCAGACGGCGCGCCATCCAGTCGGGGGTCGCGGCACGCGCGTCCACGCCGCGCAGGATGCGGCCGCAGTAGCGCGGACAGGCTTGCGGCGCATCCAGCACGATGTCGCGGCGCGCATCGATCGAAGGCGAAACCGGTTCGATCGCGAGCGCACGGAACTCGCCGCCGGTGATCGCCGCGACCTCGCGCGCCACGCCGGTCAGGCTCAGGCAGTCGGCGCGGTTGGGGGTCAGCTTGATCGTGAACAGGGTGTCGTCCAGGCCGAGGTAGGCGCGGATGTCGGTGCCCACCGGCGCGTCCTCGGGCAGCGCGTAGAGGCCGGAGTGGTCCTCGGAGAAACCGAGCTCGCGCGCCGAGCACAGCATGCCGAAGGACTCGACGCCGCGCAGCTTGGCCTTCTTGATCTCGAACTCATCGGGCAGCACCGCGCCGACCACCGCGCACGGCACCTTCATGCCGGCGGCGGCATTGGGCGCGCCGCAGACGATCTGCAGCAACTCGCCGGTGCCGGCGTCGACCTTGCAGAGCTTGAGCTTGTCGGCGTTGGGGTGCTTCTCCGCCTCGACGATCTTCGCCACCACGACGCCACGGAAGGCGGGCGCGGCGGGTTCGGCCTCCTCGACCTCGAGGCCGGCCATGGTCAGCAGATGGCCGAGTCCGGCGCTGTCCAGTTGCGGATCGACGAAGGTCCGCAGCCACTGTTCTGAGAATTGCATGATTCGATTACCCGGATTGCGTGGTAGGGCGCAGCTTGTGCGAAGCCGCTCAGCGGAACTGGCCGAGGAAGCGCAGGTCGCCCTCGAAGAACAGGCGCAGGTCGTTCACGCCGTAGCGCAGCATGGTGAGGCGGTCCGGCCCCATGCCGAAGGCGAAGCCGGTGTAGCGCTCGGGGTCGATCCCGCCGAAGCGCAGCACGTTGGGGTGCACCACACCACAACCGGCGATCTCCAGCCAGCGCCCCTCGAGCGCGCCGCTCATGAAGGCGACGTCGATCTCGGCCGAAGGCTCGGTGAAGGGGAAGAAGGACGGGCGGAAGCGCACCTGCAGGTCGTCGGTCTCGAAGAAGCGGCGCAGGAAGTCGGCGATCACGCCCTTGAGGTCGGCGAAGCTCACCGTCTCGCCCACCCACAGGCCCTCGACCTGGTGGAACATCGGCGCGTGGGTGGCGTCGGAGTCGACACGGAACACACGCCCCGGCGCGATGATGCGCAGGTCGGGCATCGCGTCGGCGTCGCGGTGGCGCTCGACGTGGGCCTGCATGGCGCGGATCTGCACCGGGCTGGTGTGAGTGCGCAGCAGGACGTCGTCGTGGCCTTCGAGGTAGAAGGTGTCGTGCATCGAGCGCGCCGGGTGGTTCTCGGGCGTGTTGAGCGCGGTGAAGTTGTGCCAGTCGGTCTCGATCTCGGGGCCGTCGGCGACCACGAAGCCGATCGAGCCGAACAGGCGCTCGACGCGCTCGAGGGTGCGGCTCACCGGGTGCAGGCCGCCCTGGACGCCACCGCGCCCGGGCAGGGTGACGTCGAGCGCCTCGGCGGCGAGCTGGGCGAGCAGCGCGGCTTCGCGCAGGGCGTTGCGGCGGGCCTCGAGCGCGGCCTCGAGCGCGGTCTTGGCGGCGTTGATCGCGGCGCCCGCCTCGCGGCGCGCCTCGGGTTCGAGCTTGCCGAGCGCCTTCAGGCGCTCGGTGAGCGCGCCGGCCTTGCCTAGATAGCGCGCCTTGGCCTGTTCGAGCTGCGCGCCGTCGGCCGCGGCGGCGAATTCGGCGGCGGCCTGTTGTACCAGTTGATCGAGCTGTTCCATGTCCCTGCCCTGGCGGAATGCGGTGTTGCGGGATGAGCGCCGCGGGGCGCGCCGCTCATCGGGAATTCGGGGGTCCGGTCACGGCGCCCGCCGGGCGCCGGCAATCCAGAAAAAAAAAGGAGGCCAGGCCTCCTTTTTTTTGGCTGCGCGCGATTACGCAGCGAGTTTGGCCCGGGCCTGCTCGGCAATCGCGGCGAACGCCGGTTTGTCGAACACGGCCAGGTCGGCCAGCACCTTGCGGTCGATCTCGATCGCGGCCTTCTTGAGGCCGTTCATGAACACGCTGTAGGTCAGACCCAGCTCGCGTGCAGCGGCGTTTATACGCGCGATCCACAGGGTGCGGAACTGGCGCTTGCGCTGACGACGGTCGCGGTAGGCGTACTGACCCGCCTTCATCACCGCCTGCTTGGCGATGCGATAGACGTTCTTGCGGCGGCCACGGTAACCCTTGGCCTGGGAGAGGACTTTCTTGTGACGGGCGCGGGCGGTTACACCACGTTTGACTCGGGGCATTGCGGTCTCCTATCAGGCGTACGGAAGCATGGCGCGGATCAGCTTTTCATCTGCCGCATGCACTTCGGTCATGCCGCGCAGGTGACGCTTCACCTTCGTCGTCTTCTTGGTCAGGATGTGGCGCTTGAACGCCTGGGACCGCTTGATCCCGCCGCTGGAGCGGACCTTGAAGCGCTTCTTCGCTCCGCTCTTGGTCTTCATCTTGGGCATTGCTGAGACTCCATGTTTTTGGATGACACCAGGTAGCGCCGAAAAGCCCGGCGCGTTTTGTTACCCGGCACCACTTGTTTTCCGCCGGAGGGAAATCCCTTCCCGCGGTCTCGCCCCTCGCGGGGCAATTTCAGAAAGAAGCTCAGTGCTTCTTCTTCGGCGCGATGATCATGATCATCTGGCGCCCTTCCATCTTGGGCATCTGCTCGACCTGGCCCAGTTCTTCCAGGTCCGCCTTGACGCGCTCGAGTTGGCGCAGGCCGAACTCCTGGTGAGCCATCTCGCGACCGCGGAAGCGCAGGGTGACCTTGCACTTGTCGCCTTCTTCCAGGAAGCGCTTGAGGTTGCGCAGCTTGATCTGGTAGTCGTTCTCGTCGGTGCCGGGGCGGAGCTTGACCTCCTTGACCTGCACCTGCTTCTGCTTGAGTCGGGCTTCGTGGGCCTTCTTCTGTTCCTGATACTTGAACTTGCCGAAATCCATCAGCTTGCACACGGGCGGCACGGCCATCGGTGCGATTTCGACCAGATCCAGCCCGGCCTCCTCGGCCATGTTGAGGGATGCATTCAAGGACACGATGCCGAGCTGCTCGCCCTCCTCGCCGACCAGCCGGACCTCAGGCGCAGTGATCTCCCGATTTACGCGCTGCTTCTTATCTTGAGCGATGGTTCAACTCTCCACGAAAACCAAAAATCAGACCGTGCCGGCTTTCGCTTCGACTTCGCGACGCCAGCGTTCGATCAGCGAATCGAGGGACATTTGGCCAAGATCCTGGCCACCTCGGGCGCGCACGGCCACCAGGCCCGCCGCCTTTTCCTTCTCGCCGATGACGATCTGGTAAGGCAGTTTCTGCACGCTATGTTCTCGAATTTTATAGTTAATCTTCTCGTTGCGCAAATCCGCCTCGACTCGGAAGCCAGCCTTCTTCAGCCTCGCCACCGCCTCCTCGGCATATTCGGCCTGCCCCTCGGAGATGTTCATCACCACCGCCTGCACCGGGGCGAGCCACAGTGGCATGGCGCCGGCGTGGTGCTCGATCAGGATGCCGATGAAGCGCTCCAGCGAGCCGAGGATGGCACGATGCAGCATCACCGGGACCTTCTTGGTGTTGTCCTCGTCGACATATTCGGCACCAAGGCGCACCGGCAGGTTGAAATCGAGTTGCAGCGTGCCGCACTGCCACACGCGACCCAGGCAATCCTTGAGCGAGAACTCGATCTTCGGGCCGTAGAAGGCGCCCTCGCCCGGCTGCAGCTCGTACTGCAGGCCCTGCGCATCGAGCGCGGCGGCGAGCGCGGCCTCGGCGGCATCCCACTGCTCGTCGGTGCCGACGCGCTTTTCGGGGCGGGTCGACAGCTTGACCTGCACGTCGGTGAAGCCGAAGTCCTGGTACACCTGCTGCAACAGGCGGATGAACTCGGCCGACTCGGCCTGCACCTGGCTCTCGGCGCAGAAGATGTGCGCGTCGTCCTGCACGAAGTTGCGAACCCGCATGATGCCGTGCAGCGAACCCGAGGGCTCGTTGCGATGGCAGGAGCCGAACTCCGCCATGCGCAGCGGCAGGTCGCGGTAGCTCTTGAGGCCCTGATTGAAGATCTGGATGTGGCACGGGCAGTTCATCGGCTTGACCGCGTAGTCGCGCTTCTCGGACTGCGTGGTGAACATCAGGTCGGAATACATGCCCCAATGGCCCGACTTTTCCCACAGCGAGCGGTCGACGATCTGCGGCGTCTTCACTTCCTGGTAGCCGTGCTCGCCGATGGTGCGGCGCAGGTACTGCTCGACCTGCTGCCACAGCGTCCACCCCTTGGCGTGCCAGAACACCATGCCGGGCGCCTCGTCCTGGATGTGGAAGAGATCGAGCTGGCGACCGAGCTTGCGGTGGTCGCGCTTCTCGGCTTCCTCGATCATGTGCAGGTAGGCGTCGAGCTCGTCCTTCTTCGTCCACGCCGTGCCGTACACGCGCTGCAGCATCTCGTTCTTCGAGTCGCCGCGCCAGTAGGCGCCGGCGAGCTTCATCAGCTTGAAGACCTTGAGCTTGCCGGTCGAGGGCACGTGCGGGCCGCGGCACAGGTCGATGAAATCTCCCTGACGGTACAGCGACACGTCCTCGCCCGCCGGGATCGAGGCGATGATCTCGGCCTTGTAGTGCTCGCCGATGCCCTTGAAGAAGTCCACCGCCTTGTCGCGCGGCCACACCTCGCGATGCACGGGGATCTCGCGTTTGGCGATCTCGGCCATGCGCTGCTCGATGGCCTGCAGGTCCTCGGGGGTGAAGGGACGCTTGTACGAGAAGTCGTAGTAGAAGCCGTTGTCGATCACCGGCCCGATCGTCACCTGGGCATCGGGAAAGAGCTCCTTCACCGCGTGTGCGAGCAGGTGGGCCGTGGAGTGGCGGATGATCTCGAGGCCTTCGGCGTTCTTGTCGGTGACGATGGCGAGCTCGGCGTCCGCCTCGAAGCGATGCGAGAGATCGACCAGCTTCCCGTCGGCGCGGCCGGCGATCGCCGCCTTGGCGAGACCGGCGCCGATCGAGGCAGCAACGTCGGCGACGGTCACCGGATGATCGAAGCTGCGCACGGAACCGTCGGGAAGCGTGATGTTGGGCATGGCTGAAGCCTCGGACTGTTGTCCGTCCCGCGAGGCGCAGGACGCACAGGGAAGATCGGGAAAACGTGGACGAAAAAAAAGCGCGGTCTAGGCGCGCTTTTTTCTCTTAGCAGACAAGCGGAGCCGACCTGTTCAGTTTCCGGCCTGAGTGGTAGTTCGGAACATGACTTTTCGACTCCAGAATCCTGGTAGGCGCGATTGGATTCGAACCAACGACCCCCACCATGTCAAGGTGGTGCTCTAACCAACTGAGCTACGCGCCTGCTGAAGACCCGCATTATAGACACCGCCAGAAACTTGTCAAAGTTTTTTGCAGTGCCGCGGGACGGGATCACTTCTTGAGGCGGGTCACCACGAACAGGATCAGCACTGCACCGATGACCGCCCCCAGGAACCCCGCGCCCTCGCCCGCATGGTAGATGCCCAGCGCCTGTCCGCCGTAGGTAGCGACCAGCGAGCCGGCGATGCCGAGCAGCGAGGTCATGATGATGCCCAGGCCGTCCTTGCCCGGATGCAGCAGGCGGGCGACGAGACCGACGATCAGGCCGATGAGGATCGTTCCGATGATGCCCATGATTCTCTCCTGTGATGGGATGGGTGATGGAGCGCATGCCGCGCCGCTCAGCCCTGCGGCCAGGCGGCGAGGAACTGCTTCCAGTGCGGTGCGTCGATGCGGCCGAGCGCCTCGCGCACCGTCTCCACCTCCGCCGCCCACGCGGCGGCATCGAGATGCCCACGCATGCGCTCGAAGCGCAGGTAGACGAGGTAGGTGTTGACGACGTCGGTCTCGCAGTAGTCGCGGATCTCGGCGATCCGCCCTTCCTGCCAGGCCTGCCAGACCGCCGAACCGTCCATCCCGAGCTTGCCGGGATAGCCCATCAGCTTGGCGAGATCGTCTAGCGGTGCGCTGGCGCGCGGCTGGTAGAGCGCCAGCAAGTCCATCAAGTCCAGATGACGGCTATGGTAGCGGCTGATGTAATTGTTCCACTTGAAGTCGCGCGAGTCGTGGTAGTCGCCCTCGCCCTGGTCCCAGTAGCGCGGCGCCGCCACCCCGTGCAGCATGCCGCGGTAGTGCAGCACCGGCAGGTCGAAGCCGCCGCCGTTCCACGACACGATCTGTGGCGAGTAGCGCTCGATGCCGTCGAAGAAGCGCTGGATGATCTCGCCCTCGCCGCTTTCGGGCTCGGACAGCGAGAACACGCGGAAGTGTTGCGCGTCGCGCAGCACGCAGGAAATCGCCACCACGCGCTGCAGGTGGTGCGGCAGGAAGTCGTTGCCGTGGCTGGCGCGGCGCTGCTGGAATGCCCACTCCGCGACCTCGTAGTCGGACAGGCCGGCGGGCAGGTTCTCGATCGCGCGGATGCCGGCGACGTCGGGAATGGTTTCGATGTCGAAGACGAGGACCGGCATCATTTCCTCGACCACGAAGTGCCCTGCTGCACCCACCAGCCCGGCTGCGCGCGCTCGAGCCAGCGCTGCGCGAAGGTGCGCCGCACCTCGGCCTCCCACTCGGGATGGCCGTTGGCGCGTGCGATCTCGCGATAGAGCGCGGCGCGGTCGGCGTTCTCGGCGGCGACCGCGGCGTTCGCCTGGGCGCGCTGCGCGAGCGGCACCGCCGCGGCGTCGCGCAGGCTCACGGTGCCGTCGGCGGCGATCCCCACCGCACCCGACGCGTACAGCGGCGCCAGCTGCGCGTGGCGCTGCTGCATCGTCTTGCGCAGCGCGGAGATCGCCGGGGTGTCGATCTCGAGGTTGCCCTGCGCGTGCGCCGACAAGGCGAGCACGAGCCCGACGAACAGGGCCGCCACGCGCCCACTCAGGGAGCGGGGCTGCATCGAACCGAATTTCATTTCGCTTCTCCCGCGGCCGGCGGCGTGGCAGGCGCGCTGCCTGCACCCTCGCGCATCTGCCAGACCTCGTCGATGATGCGGTCGGCAGCCTTCTCAGCAGCCGCAGCCGGGAAATAGATGTTGATCGTGACGCAGGCCGTGGCGCTCGCGGCCAGCGCAGCCGCGAACAGCCAGCGCAAAGCAGGGTTCATGCCGTCCTCGCGGAATATGCAGATTCAATCGATCGTTGGAGAGACGTCCTCGGCCACCACGCGCTGCAGGCGAGCCACCAGTTCGCTCCAATCCACGCGCCGATTGTAGCCGATGACGTCGAGTGCCGGGATGCCGCCGCCGCGCACGATGGCGAAGCCGCCGTCGGCGCGCGCACCGCTGTCCGACACCGCACTCAGACCACCCATTTCGCATACGCCGTTGGCAAGCCGGCAGCGGAATCCAAGCTCGCGATAGCCGAAGGTCTCGAAGAGGCGCAGCACGCTGCGCTGCACGACCGCGAGCGCGCCACCGCCGCCGAGCGCACTGAGGTTCTCCACCGCGCGCTGGCTGATTCGGCGCCGTTCATCGCCTTCGATGCTCGCGATGCGGGCATCGAAGGCGGTGGGCCGCCAGCTCGACAGTTCCAGCCCGCGCACATCGGCATCGATATGGCCGGTGATGCTGCCGAAGCTGAAGGTCTCGGTGAGCTGGGCGAGATCGATGTGGCGCGCCTCGATCTCACCCGTCAGGTGCGAGGCGACGCCGAAGGGTTCGCGCACGCGCAGGCCGCTGGCCTGAAGCCAGCCACCGAACACCGACACTGCGAGCGTGCCGTCGAGAACGAGTTCGCCCGGACTCAGGCGCACGCCCGGCAGCGCGGCCGACATCACCCCCGCCATGCCCGGCAGGCCGAGTGCCTCGGTGAGCGACGGCATCGACACCGGCTCGAGGACCACGCCGCCGCTCCCCTCCCAGCCTGCAGCGGACCAGCCCAGGGCAAGGTCCTCGAGCACCAGCGCGCCATCGAGCACGGGGACGCGCACACGCGACAGGCGCAGCCCCGCGGGCTCCAGCGCCGCGTCGAGCGCGAAGGCGCCGAGCGCGAGTTTCTCCCAGCGCCCCCCCCCGACCTGCAGGGCGGCCGTGCCCGACCCGCGCGAGGACCAGCGCACGAGCCCATCCACCGGACCAAAGGCAAGCAGCTCGGCTTCGCCATTTGCGCCGCTGCCCGCCTCCCCTTCCCCGTCGGCCGAGTACCCACCCTGCGGCGGCGCGAGGCCGAAGCCTGCCCCGCGCAGCTCAACGCCCAGCGTCTCGAGCCTACCCGCACGCAGTTCCGCCCGCAGGTCCGCCCTACCCTCGAAGCGCAGCCGCTGCGCATTCGCCGGCACAAGCAGCGGTGCGAGCCAGCGTGGGCCGATGCGGGGGAGATCGGCACCGGTCAGTTCGACCACGAGCGCCTCCAGCGTGCGTGTGGAGCTGTCGAACACGCCACGCGCGGTAGCGAGCTCGAGGCCGTCGATCGCCAGCTCGGCGGCCTCGAGCTCGATCCGGCGTCCGTCGAAGCGGCCGCGCGCGTGCAGCCGCGGACCGGCCTCGACGAGCAGCGGATGTACGTAGGCCGCACCGGCATCCCAGTCGAGCTGCGCCGACCAGGACCACGCTGCGCCCGTCGTGCGGGCTTCGAACGCGAACGCCGCGCCCACGCCCTCGGCCGCGAGCAGACCATCGGCACGGCCGAAACCGCCACCCGAAAGCCGGCCGCGCAGCCGCGCAAAGGCACCGCCACCCTCGCCCAGCCGGTAATCGAGCTCGGCGTCGAGCACGCCGGCAGCCTCGAGATCGCGCAGGCGCGAGGCGAGCTCGGTGTGCCAGGGCTCGAGCACGGTCGCTGCCGCAGGAGAGGTGAGTCGGTGCAGGTTTGCGCGAAAGCGGCCATCCGCCTGCAGGGCCCCATCGATGCGCCCGCCGTCGGCCAGGCGCAGCACGACCCGCAACGGACCGACGCCGAGCGTCGCCTCGACATCGGCCTCGACAGGCAGTCGCCGCCCGCCCAGATCCACACGTGCCGCGGTGCATGCAAACGCGCCGTCGTCGATGCGCAAGCGGCCGCAGCGCAGCGACAGCGCGCGCCACTCGCGCGCACCGACCTGCAGGCGACCGATCGCAAGCTCGCCGCCTTGCTCATGCGCATCGAGGCGCACGCGCAACTCCTGCACCACCAGCCCGGGGCGGGAGATCTCGCCGATCTGGAGGGCGAGCACGCGGAACACCGCCGCGCCCGCAATCGGCACGGCGGTCGCCAACACCAGCAGGACCAGCATGCTCACCAAGGCGCGCGGAAAGCGGTTGCCGCGGAGCGGCTCATGCCCTGCAGCAGGAGCCGGCACACGGATCGGCCGACCCGCCATTGGCCAATCCTCGACCGCAAAAGGCTCAGGCCGGGAATACACCCGTCGACAGGTAACGGTCACCGCGGTCGCAGACGATGGAGACGATCACCGCGTTCTCGACCTGCGCGGCGATGCGCAGCGCGACATGCATCGCGCCGCCGGAGGAGATGCCGGCGAAGATGCCCTCCTCGCGCGCGAGCCGCCGGGTCATCTCCTCGGCGTCGGCCTGGCTGACGCGCTCGAAACGATCGACCCGCGGACGCTCGAAGATCTTCGGCAGGTAGGCCTCGGGCCACTTCCGGATGCCAGGGATCGAGGAGCCTGCCTCCGGCTCGCAGCCGACGATGCAGATGCCGGGATTGCGCTCCTTGAGGAAGCGCGAGGTGCCCATGATGGTGCCGGTGGTGCCCATCGAGCTGACGAAGTGGGTGATACGACCGTCGGTCTGCTCCCACAGCTCAGGGCCGGTGCCCTCGTAGTGCGCCACCGGGTTGTCCGGGTTGGCGAACTGGTCGAGGATGATCCCGCGGCCCTCGTCCCGCATCTTCTCGGCGATGTCGCGCGCCATCTCCATGCCGCCCGAGCTCGGCACCAGCACCAGCTCGGCGCCGAAGGCGCGCATGGTCTGGCGGCGCTCCACGCTCTGGTTCTCCGGCATCACCAGGATCATGCGGTAGCCGCGGATCGCCGCGGCCATCGCAAGCGCGATCCCGGTGTTGCCGCTGGTGGCCTCGATCAGGGTGTCGCCCGGCTTGATCTGGCCGCGCGCCTCGGCGCGCATCACCATCGACAGCGCCGGGCGGTCCTTGACCGAGCCGGCCGGGTTGTTGCCCTCGAGCTTGGCGAGGATCACGTTGTTGCGACCGGCGTTGATGCGCTTGAGGCGCACCAGCGGCGTGCGGCCGACGTAGTCTTCCAGCGTCCTGAATTCCATTTCTGCCCTGTGGGGTGAGGTTCGTCGGGAGGTGGACTCCCGACCGGTCCGCCGGGTTCGCCGCGCTTCAGGGCGTCAGGTCGAACTCTTCGGTGCGCCGCGGTGGATAGGTCTCCCAGCCGCCGCAGGCCGGGCAGCGCCAGTGGAACTGGCGAGCCTTGAAGCCGCAGCTGTTGCAGCGGTAGCGCGCAACGCGCCGGGTGTGACCGTGGATGAGCTGCTTGATCAGATCGATGTCGGCGCGCTGGTCGGCCGGCGCGTTGAGCGCGGCCGCCTCGAGCAGCTTGTCGAGGCCGAGCAGGGTCGGGTTGCGGCGCAGCTCTTCGCGCACCATCTCGTACGCTGCCTTGGGCCCTTCGCGCTCGAGCTCCCAGTGGAAGAGCTCGTCGAGCAGGTCGAGCGACGCGTGCCCGGCAAGCCAGGAGCGCAGCAGCTGGTGGCCCTGGGCGACCCGTCCGAGCCGGCCGCAGGCATCCATGACCCGCTCGGCGACAAGCGCGAGATAGTTCGGATCCTGGTTCTCGATGCGCTGCCAGGCCTCCAGCGCCTCCTCGTCGCGCCCCAGGGCGGCGTGCAGGTCGCCGAGCAGCAGGCTCGCGCGCACGCAGCGCCGATTGACCTCGAAGGCGCGATCCAGATGCACCCGCACCTCGTCGTGGCGGGAGTTCGCCAGCGCCGTGGCGGCGAGCTCGCAATGGAAGTTCGCGACCTCGGTGTGCCACATCACACCTTCATGGCCGGGCAGCGCCTCGGCGACCTCGATCGCCTTGGTCCAGTCCTTCTCCTGTTGGTAGATCTCGAGCAGGTAGCGCAGCGCGACGTCGTTGGCCTTCGTGCCGCGCAGGCGCAGGAAGGCGGCCTCCGCGCGATCGAGCAGGCCGGCCTTGAGGAAATCCTGGCCGAGCTCGCCGAGCGCCTGCAGGCGATGCTCGTCGCTGATGTCCTCGCGATCGACCAGCAGCTGGTGGATGCGGATCGCGCGGTCGGTCTCGCCGCGACGACGGAACAGGCTACCGAGGGCGAAGTGCAGCTCGACGGTCTGAGGGTCGATGCGCACGGCCTCGACGAAGGCGTCGATCGCCTTGTCGGGCTGCTCGTTGAGGAGGAAGTTGAGCCCGCTCAGGTAGGAGCGCGGCAGCGCGCGCGACTCCTGCACCACCTGGCGGATGTCGATGCGCGCGGCCAGCCAGCCGAGCGCAAAGAACAGCGGCAGCGCGAGCAGCCACCAGTATTCGATTTCCATCGGGCCTCAGGGCATCGGCAGGCGGGACTCGGCCGCGGCGAGCGCGGTCTCGGTCGAAGCCTTCTCGCGCTCGACCAGCTCGAGCTGGCGACGCAGGCGCGAGATCTCGCGGCGCTGGCGCATCATCGAGGCGAGCGTCGCGGTGACGCCGATCAGGGCGCCGGCGGCGAAGGTGACCAGGATCACGAACACCAGCGGAAGTTGCCACTGGATGCCGAAGAAGAAGTTCAGCGTGACCAGATGGTCGTTCTTGATCGCGAAGCCGAACAAGAGGAAGAACAGCAGCAGGCGGATGATCCAGATGATTGCACGCATGACCGGCATGATTCCCGAACGATGAACAAAAAGAAGGCGACCGCAGTCGCCCTCCATTATTGCCTGTAAACCGATCGCCGCGCGGTCAACTTCCGCCGAGATCCACCCTTTCGCGCAATTCCTTGCCCGCCTTGAAATGCGGGACGTATTTTTCCGGCACCAGGACCTTCTCGCCGGATTTGGGATTGCGCCCGGTACGGGGCGGACGGTAGTTCAGCGCAAAGCTGCCAAACCCGCGGATCTCGATGCGATCACCGCGCGCGAGCGCGTCGGTCATCGCATCGAGAATCATCTTGACCGCGTAATCGGCGTCCTTTGCGACCAGCTGGGGAAAACGCTCCGCCAGCTGGGCGATCAGCTCCGATTTGGTCATGATCGGACAGATTACTGCTTCTGCTCGTTCAGCTTGGCCTTGAGCAGGGCACCCAGGTTGGTGGTACCGGCAGACGCGGAGCTCTCGGAAGCCAGCTTGCTCATGGCCTCGGACTGCTCGACCTGGTCCTTGGCACGGATCGACAGGCTGATCGAGCGGGTCTTGCGATCCACGTTGATCACCAGCGCCTCGACCGAGTCACCTTCCTTGAGCATGGTGGTCAGATCGTCGACACGGTGCGGGGCCGCCTCGGAGGCACGCAGGTAGCCTTCGACGTCGTCACCCAGCGAGATCACCGCGCCACGCGCCTCGACCGACTTCACGGTGCCGCGCACGAGGCTGTTCTTCTCGTGGGTGGCGATGAAGTTGGTGTAGGGGTCGCCCTCGAGCTGCTTGATGCCGAGCGAGATGCGCTCGCGCTCGACGTCGATCGCCAGCACCACGGCCTCGACCTCGTCGCCCTTCTTGAAGCGGCGCACGGCGTCCTCGCCGGACTCGCTCCAGGACAGGTCGGACAGGTGCACCAGACCGTCGATGCCGCCTTCCAGGCCGATGAACACGCCGAAGTCGGTGATCGACTTGATCTGGCCGCGGACCTTGTCGCCCTTCTTGTGGTTGATGGCGAAATCGTCCCACGGGTTGGACATGCACTGCTTCATGCCCAGCGAGATGCGGCGACGGTCTTCGTCGATCTCGAGGATCATGACCTCGACCTCGTCGCCCAGCTGCACGACCTTGGTCGGGTGGATGTTCTTGTTGGTCCAGTCCATCTCGGACACGTGCACCAGGCCCTCGATGCCCTGCTCGACCTCGACGAAGGCGCCGTAGTCGGTGATGTTGGTGACCTTGCCGAACAGGCGGGTGCCCTGCGGGTAGCGGCGCGAGATGCCCACCCACGGATCTTCGCCGAGCTGCTTGAGGCCGAGCGAGACGCGGTTCTTTTCCTGGTCGAACTTGAGCACCTTGGCTTCGATCTCGTCACCGACCTTGAGCACTTCGCTCGGGTGACGGACGCGGCGCCAGGCCAGATCGGTAATGTGCAGCAGGCCGTCGATGCCACCCAGGTCGACGAACGCACCGTAGTCGGTGATGTTCTTGACGATACCCTTGATGACGGTGCCTTCCTTGAGGTTGGCGAGCAGCTTCTCGCGCTCTTCGCCCATCGACTCTTCCAGCACGGCACGACGCGAGACCACGACGTTGTTGCGCTTGCGGTCGAGCTTGATGACCTTGAACTCGTATTCCTTGCCTTCGTACGGCGTGGTGTCCTTGACCGGACGCATGTCGACCAGCGAACCCGGCAGGAAGGCGCGGATGCTGTTGGTCATGACGGTCAGGCCACCCTTGACGCGGCCGGTGATGACGCCCTTGACCAGGGTGCCTTCGTTGAGCGCCTTCTCGAGGTCGTTCCAGGCGGCGATGCGCTTGGCCTTGTCGCGCGACAGGCGGGTCTCGCCGTAGCCGTCTTCGAGGGCGTCGATGGCGACGTGGACGAAGTCGCCGATGTTGGCCTCGAGTTCGCCGCGGTCGTTGCGGAACTCCTCGATGGGCACGTAGCTTTCGGACTTCAGGCCGGCGTTGACGACGACGAAGTTCTGGTCGATGCGCACGACTTCGGCGGTGATGACTTCACCGGCGCGCATTTCCTGGAGGGCGAGGCTTTCCTCGAAGAGGGCGGCAAAGCTTTCTTCGAAGGCAGGGGTGGCGTTGGACATAAAAGGTGGATTCCGGCACCGCCGTGGGACGGCAAACATGGCTGGTTCAAGAAAAAACGCGCCGGAGCCCACGCTCCCGCGCGATTGCGTTCAACCGGACGACTTCGCCCCCTGCCCGACGAGATCGAGCACGAAGGCGACGGCCTCGTCGACGTTCCGTTGGGTGGTGTCGAGCAGGGCCGCATCCGGCAGCTTCACGAGTGGCGCCACAGGCCGGGCGGCATCTCGCGCATCCCGTTCCTGAAGGTCCTTCAGAAGACTTTCCATGTTAGCAGCCAAACCCTTTTCGATCAACTGCTTATAGCGGCGTTCGGCACGTGCCTCGGCCGAGGCGGTGAGGAAGACCTTGAGCCCCGCGTCGGGGAAGATCACCGAGCCCATGTCGCGCCCTTCGGCGACCAGGCCGGGCGCCGCGCGGTAGTCGCGCTGGCGGTCGAGCAGGGCCGCGCGCACCGCGGCCAGCACGGCAACCCTGGAGGCGCCGACCGAGCAGGCCTCGGAGCGGATCTCGTCGGTGACGTCGCAGTCGGCGCCCTCACCGAGCAGCACCCGCCCGCCCTCGAAGCGCGCCGGCAGCGTCGCGGCGAGCGCGGCCACGCCGGCCTCGTCGTCGAAGGCCACGCCCGCGCGCATCGCGGCCAGCGCCACCAGGCGATAGAGCGAGCCGCTGTCGAGGTAGTGCCAGCCCAGCGCCTCGGCGACGCGCGCCGCCACCGTGCCCTTGCCCGAGGCCGAGGGGCCGTCGATGGCCAGCACCGGCACCGGCTGCGCCACCCGCGCGAAGGCCTCGAAGTAGCCGGGGAAGGTCTTGTTCACGCACTTCGGGTCGTTGATGCGCACGCGGCAGCCGCCCAGGCTCGCCAGCGAGAAGCACATCGCCATGCGGTGGTCGTCGTAGGTGTCGATCGCCGCCGGCTGCAGGCGCTGCGGGCGCTGCACCACCAGGTAGTCCGCGCCCTCCTCCACCTCGGCGCCGAGCTTGCGCAGCTCGGTGGCCATGGCGGCGATGCGGTCGGTCTCCTTGACCCGCCAGCTCGCGATGTTGCGCAGCCGGCACGGCCCGTCGGCGAACAACGCCGCCACCGCGAGCGTCATCGCCGCGTCGGGGATGTGGTTGAGGTCGAGGTCGAAGGCCTTCAGCGCGCCGCCGGCGGGCGCCTCGGCCTCGATCCAGTTGTCGCCCAGGGTGATGCGCGCGCCGAGTTGCTCCAGCGCCTCGGCGAAGCGCACGTCGCCCTGGATGCTGGTCCGCCCCACGCCCTCCACCCGCACCGGCCCGCCACCGATCGCGCCGGCGGCGAGGAAATAGGACGCCGACGAGGCGTCGCCCTCGACGAACACCGTGCCCGGACTGCGGTAGCGCGCGCCACCCGGCACCACGAAGCGCTCCCAGCCCTGCTGTCGCACCTGCACGCCGAAGCGCGCCATGAGCTCGAGGGTGATGCGGATGTAGGGCTTGGAGATGAGCTCGCCCACCACCTCGATGGTGGTCTCCACGCCGGTCAGCGGCAAGGCCATCAGCAGCGCGGTGAGGAACTGGCTGGAGACGTCGCCACGCACACGCACCACGCCGCCGGAGCGGATCGTCGCCGGCTTCAGATGCAGCGGGGGATAGCCCTCGTTGGCGGTGCAGGTGATGTCGGCGCCGAGCTGGCGCAGCGCGTCGACGAGGTCGCCGATCGGGCGCTCGTGCATGCGCGGCACGCCCGACAGGCGGTACTCGCCGCCCGACAGCGCCAGCGCCGCGGTGAGCGGCCGGAAGGCGGTGCCGGCGTTGCCGAGGAAGAGGTCGCCGGTCTTAACCGGGAAGGGGCCGCCGACGCCGCGCACACGGTAGTCCAGGCTATCGCCCTCGCGCCGCCAATCGACACCGAGCGCGCGCAAGGCCTCGAGCATGCGCTCGACGTCGTCCGACAGCAGCAGGTCGCGGATGTCGGTCTCGCCCTCGGCGAGCGCGGCGAGCAGCAGCACGCGGTTGGAGATGCTCTTCGAGCCGGGCAGGCGGACGCTGCCGGCGGCACCCAGCATCGGGGGCAGATCGAGAAATTCCATCATGACCTCAAAAAACGGGGCCTGCCCCGCGGGACAGGAAAAAGCGCCGGTCTCACTCGGCGGTGCGGATCGGCAGGCCTTCTGCCCAGGCGTTGCGGGCGCGCCGCGCGCGCTCGAAGACCGCCTCCAGGCCGTCGCCGTCGCCCTCGACCAGCATCATGCGCAGGCGGGCGAGCTCGCCGAGGTAGGCGTCGAGCTCCTCGAGCAGCGCCACCCGGTTGGCGACGCAGATGTCGCGCCACATCTCGGGGTGGCTGCCGGCGATGCGGGTGAAGTCGCGAAAGCCGCTCGCCGCGTGCGAGAACAGCAACGGCGCGTTGCTGCGCCCGGCGAGGTCATCGACCAGGCCGAAGGCGAGCAGGTGCGGCAGGTGGCTCACCGCGGCGAAGACGCGGTCGTGCTCCTGCGGCGTCATGCCGACGACGTTGGCGCCGCAGGCCTCCCAGGCGTCGCGGACCTTCTGCACGGCCTCGGGGCGGCTCTCGGGCAGCGGCGTCAGCACCACCTTGCGGCCCATGTAGAGCTCGGCGAAGGCGGCCTCGACCCCGCTCTTCTCGGCGCCGGCGATCGGGTGCGCCGGCACCACGTCGGCGAGCGCACCACCCAGGTGGGTGCGCAACGCGGCGACCACGTCGCGTTTGGTGCTGCCGGCGTCGGTCACGATGGTGCCGGGGCGCAGGTGCGGCGCCATCGCGGCGAGGATCGCGTCGGTCTGCCCCACCGGCGCGGCGAGCAGCACCAGATCGGCGCCGTCGAGCGCATCCGCCCAGCCCTCGGCGATCTCGTCGATGACGCCGAGCGCGCACGCGCGCTCCAGCACCTCGCGCCGCCGGCCGATGCCGACGATGCGCTCGACCGCACCCGCACGCCGCAGCGCGAGCGCGAAGGAGCCGCCGATCAGGCCGACCCCGCAGACGACCAGCTTGCCGATGCACCCCATCGTACCGCCCCCGATCAGCCGAGCGCCTGGCGCAGCGCGTCGATGAAGCGCGCGTTTTCCTCGGGCAGGCCGATCGACACGCGCAGCCAGTGCGGCATGCCGTAGGCGGCGATCGGGCGCACGATCACGCCCTGGCGCAGCAGCGCCTGGTTCACCCCGATCGCGTCGCCCACCTTGAAGGTGACGAAGTTGCCGGCCGAGGGGATCCACTCCAGACCGAGCTCGCGGAAGGCCGCGACGAGCTGGGCCATGCCGCGGCGATTGACCTCGGCGCTGCGGGCGAGGAACTCGTCGTCGTCGAGCGCCGCCTCGGCCGCGGCGAGCGCCACCGAGGACACGTTGAAGGGCTGGCGCACCCGGTTCATCAGGTCGGCCACCTCGGGGTGGGCGATGGCGTAGCCCACGCGCAGGCCGGCCAGGCCGTAGGCCTTGGAGAAGGTGCGCGACACCAGCAGGTTGGGGAAGCGCGCCAGCCAGGCGATCGAGTCGTAGCGCTGCTCGGGGGCGAGGTATTCGGTGTAGGCCTCGTCGAGCACCACCAGCACGTGGCGCGGCACCTTGGCGAGGAAGGCCTCGAGCTCGGCGCCCGGGACGAAGGTGCCGGTGGGGTTGTTCGGGTTGGCGATGAAGACGACGCGGGTCTGCGGCTCGATCGCCGCCGCCATGGCGTCGAGGTCGTGGCCGAAGTTCTTCGCCGCCACCTCGATGCCGCGCGCGCCGCGCGCGTTGGTCGCGAGCGGGTAAACCGCGAAGGCGTGGCGCGAATACACGGCCGACAGCCCGGGCGCGAGGAAGGCCTGCGAGGCGAGCTCGAGGATGTCGTTCGAGCCGTTGCCGATGACGAGCTGCGCGGGTTCCACGCCGAAGCGCGCGCACAAGGCCTTCTTGAGCGCGAACGCGCCGCCGTCGGGATAGCGCGAGATCTCGCCAATCGCGGTGATCGCGGCGTCGCGGGCGCGCGCGCTCATGCCGAGCGGGTTCTCGTTGGAGGCGAGCTTGACGATGCTCTCCTCGGGAATCCCCATCTCGCGGGCGAGTTCCGAGATCGGCTTGCCCGGCTGGTAGGCCATGATCGCGCGGATATAGTCGGGGGCAAGGCTGGCAATGCTCATGGTCGTCTCCTGCTACGGCCGTCACCTCGGAGTGCGGCCCTGTTGTGCAATCGGGGCCGGGCTCAGATCGCCGCGACCGGATAGGAACCGATGATCTTCACGAAGGCGGCGCGCTCGTCGAGCTCGCGCAGCGCGGCGGCCACCTCGGGGTCGTCGCGATGGCCGTTGATGTCGGCGTAGAAAACGTACTCCCACAACCCGGAACGCGCCGGACGCGACTGCAGCTTGGTCATGTCCACGCCATGGCGGGCCATGGGCTCGAGCAGGCTGTGGATCGCCCCCGGGCGGTTGGGCGCGGAGAACACCAGCGAGGTGCGGTCCTTGCCCGAAGGCCCGGCGTCGTGGTCGGCGATGACCAGGAAGCGGGTGGTGTTGTTGGGGTCGTCCTCGATGTTGGGCGCGAGGATGTTGAGGCCGTAGAGCTGGGCCGCGGCCTCGCCGGCGATCGCGCAGGACTCCGGATCCTCGGAGGCCATGCGCGCGGCTTCGGCATTGCTCGCCACCGGAATGCGCGGCAGGTGCGGCAGGTTGCGGTTGAGCCACTCGTGGCACTGCGCCAGCGACTGCGCGTGCGAGTAGATGCGCCTGGCGGCACCGATACCCTCGGCGCGCGACATCAGCTGCTGGTGGATGCGCAGGCGCACCTCGCCGCACACCTTGAGCGGGTTGGCCAGCAGCAGGTCGAGCGTGCCGCCGACCGCGCCCTCGGTGGAGTTCTCGACCGGCACCACGCCGTAGTCGGCGTTGCCGGCCTCGACCGCGCGGAACACGTCGTCGATCGCCGCCATCGGCATGAAGTTCGGCGCGGAGCCGAAGTGCTTGCGGCTGGCGCTCTCGGAGAAGGTGCCCGCGGGGCCGAGGTAGGCCACGCGCAGCGGCTGCTCGAGCCCGAGGCAGGCCGACATCACCTCGCGGAAGATGGTCTTCACCGCGTCCGCGGACAGCGGGCCGGGGTTGAGCTCGGCCAGGCGGCGCAGCACCTGCGCCTCGCGCTCGGGGCGGTAGTACATCACCCCGCGCTTGATCTCGCCCACGCGCTGCGCACAGCGCGCGCGCTCGGCGAGGCGGGCGAGGATTTCCTCGTCGATGCGGTCGATCTCGTTGCGCAGTTTCAGCAGTTCGTCGCTCATGCTCGGCCCGTGGCCCCTCCGGCTTGCGTCCTGATGTTGTTCCGTATTTCCGTACCGCCTCGCCCTGTCGCGCGCGGCCTCAGCCGCGGCGGGCAGCGAAGTCGCGCAGGAAGTCGACCAGCGCCTGCACGCCCGCGAGCGGCATCGCGTTGTAGATCGACGCGCGCATGCCGCCGACCGACTTGTGGCCCTTGAGCTGCACCAGCCCGGCGGCCTTCGACTCGGCGAGGAAGGCGTCGTTCAGCGCCTCGTCCTTGAGGAAGAAGGGCACGTTCATGCGCGAGCGGCAGGCACGCTCGATGCGATTCTCGTAGAAATCGCTGGCGTCGAGGAAGTCGTACAGCAGCTTCGCCTTGGCGACGTTCTGCGCCTCGATCGCGGGCACGCCGCCCTGGCGCTTCAGCCACTGGAAGACCAGGCCGGCGATGTAGATGCCGTAGGTGGGCGGCGTGTTGTACATCGAGCCGTTGTCGGCCACCGTCTTGAAGTCGAAGGCGGTGGGGCAGTGCGGCATCGCGCGCCCGAGCAGGTCCTCGCGCACGATCACGATGGTGAGGCCCGCCGGGCCGATGTTCTTCTGCGCGCCGCCGAAGATGAGGCCGTACTTCGACACGTCGATCACCCGCGACAGGATGTGCGAGGACATGTCCGCCACCACCGGCACCTCGGCGCGGCCGATCTGCGCGAGGTCGGGCTCGAAGGGGTACTCGAGGCCGCCGATGGTCTCGTTCGTGCAGGTGAACACGTAGGCCGGGTCGGCGGAGAGCTTCCACTCCGCCATTGCCGGGACGGTCGTGAAGCCGCCCGCCTCGGAGGAGGCGGCGATGTTCACCTCGGCGTACTTGCGCGCCTCCTTCTGCGACTTCTGCGACCACGAGCCGGTGACCACGTAGTCGGCCACGCGCTTTTCGCCCATCAGGTTCATCGGGATGATCGCGTTCTCGGCGATCGCCCCGCCCTGCATGAAGAGGATGCGGTAGTCGGCCGGCACCGCGAGCAACTCGCGCAGGTCGGCCTCGGCCTGGGCGGCGATCGCGGTGAACTCCTTGCCGCGATGGCTCATCTCCATCACGCCCATGCCGCTGCCGTGCCAGTCGAGCATCTCGTCGGCGGCCTGGCGCAGCACCTCCTCGGGCAGCGCCGCGGGGCCGGCGCTGAAGTTCCACACGCGGCTCATCAGGCTTCTCCTTCCTCGCCCGCGGCGGGGGCGTCGCCCCCACCCTCACGCTCGCCCGGCGCGGCCTGCGCACCGCCCGCGCCGGCTTCCGCGCCCTCCGCAGCTTCGGCGCTGGCACGCATGCTCTCGTCGGACTCGGACTCGGCCACCTTCTCGACGCTAGCCAGGAACGTGCCCTCGTCGAGGTTGATCAGGGTCACGCCCTGGGTCGAGCGGCCCATCTCGCGGATGCTCTCGACGCCGGTGCGGATCAGCACGCCGCCGGTCGAGATCAGCATGATCTCGTCGCTCGGCTCGACCAGCACCGCGGCCACCAGCTTGCCGTTGCGGTCGCTGGTCTGGATCGCGATCATGCCCTTGGTGCCGCGGCCGTGGCGGGTGTATTCGGCGACCGGGGTGCGCTTGCCGTAGCCGTTCTCGGTCGCGGTCAGCACCGACTGCGACTCGTCCTTGGCCACCAGCATCGCGATCACCGCCTGGCCGTCCTCCAGCGTCATGCCGCGCACGCCGCGCGCATCGCGCCCCATCGGGCGCACGTCGGTCTCGGCGAAGCGCACCGCCTTGCCGGCATCGGAGAACAGCATCACGTCGCACTGGCCGTCGGTGATCGCCACCCCGATCAGGTGGTCGCCGTCGTCCAGGTTGACCGCGATGATGCCGGCCTTGCGCGGGTTGGAGAACGCGCTGAGCGCGGTCTTCTTGACCGTGCCCTCCGAGGTCGCCATGAACACGAAGTGCTCCTCGTCGAACTCCTTGATCGGCAGCACCGCGGTGATCTTCTCGCCTTCCAGCAGCGGAAAGAGGTTCACGATCGGCTTGCCGCGCGAGTTGCGCGTGCCCTCGGGCACCTCGTACACCTTGAGCCAGTAGCAGCGCCCGCGGCTGGAGAAGCACAGCACCGTGTCGTGGGTGTTGGCGACGAAGAGGTGGTCGATGAAGTCCTCGTCCTTCATCGAGGTCGCCTGCTTGCCGCGGCCGCCGCGGCGCTGGGCGCGGTAGTCGGCGAGCGGCTGGCGCTTGAAGTAGCCGGTGTGCGACAGGGTCACGACCATGTCTTCCGGCGTGATCAGGTCCTCGATGTTGATCTCGGCGGTGTTCATCACCAGCTCGGAGCGACGCGGGTCGCCGAACTGGTTGCGGATCGCGCCGAGCTCCTCGACGATGATCGCGGTGATGCGCTCGGGGCGGGCGAGGATGTCGAGCAGGTCGGTGATGACATCCATCACCTCGCGGTATTCGCCGACGATCTTGTCCTGCTCGAGGCCGGTCAGGCGCTGCAGGCGCAGTTCCAGAATCGCCTGGGCCTGGGTCTCGGACAGGCGGTAGCCTTGCGCCTGCAAGCCATATTGCGGATCCAGCCCTTCCGGCCGGTAGCTGTCGGCGAGCGCGCGCGACAGCATCTCTTCGACCAGCGCCGAGCGCCACTCGCGCGCCATCAGCTCGCGCTTGGCGTCGGCCGGCGTGGGCGCGGCCTTGATCAGCGCGATGATCTCGTCGACGTTGGACAGCGCCACCGCCAGGCCTTCGAGGACATGGCCGCGGTCGCGCGCCTTCTTCAGCTCGAAGATGGTGCGGCGGGTGACGACCTCGCGGCGGTGCTCGAGGAAGCACACCAGCATCTGCTTGAGGTTGAGCAGGCGCGGCTTGCCGTCGACCAGCGCCACCATGTTCATGCCGAAGCTGTCCTGCAGCTGGGTGTGCTTGAAGAGCTTGTTGAGCACGACCTCGGGCATCTCGCCGCGCTTCAACTCGATGACCAGGCGCATGCCCGACTTGTCGGACTCGTCGCGGATCTCGCTGATGCCCTCGATCTTCTTCTCGTTGACCAGCTCGGCCATGCGCTCCTGCAGGGTGCGCTTGTTCACCTGGTAGGGCAGCTCGTCGACGACGATGGCCTGGCGGTCGGTCTTGCCGATCGGCTCGAAGTGGGTGCGCGCGCGCATGATCACGCGGCCGCGGCCGGTGCGGTAGCCCTCGCGCACCCCGGCGAGGCCATAGATGAGGGCGGCGGTGGGGAAGTCCGGCGCCTGCACGATGTCGATCAGCGCCTCGATGTCGGTGTCCGGCTCGGCGAGCAGCTTCAGGCAGGCATCGACGATCTCGCCCAGGTTGTGCGGCGGGATGTTGGTCGCCATGCCCACCGCGATGCCGGCCGAGCCGTTGATCAGCAGGTTGGGGATGCGCGCGGGCAGGACCAGCGGCTCCTTCTCCGAGCCGTCGTAGTTCGGCCCGAAGTCCACCGTCTCCTTGTCGATGTCGGCCAGCAGCTCGTGGCCGATGCGCGCCATGCGGATCTCGGTGTATCGCATCGCCGCGGCGTTGTCGCCGTCGACCGAGCCGAAGTTGCCCTGGCCATCGACCAGCATGTAGCGCAGCGAGAAGTCCTGCGCCATGCGCACGATGGTGTCGTACACCGCGGTGTCGCCGTGCGGGTGGTACTTACCGATGACGTCGCCGACGATACGCGCGGACTTCTTGTAGGCGCGGTTCCAGTCGTTGGACAGTTCATGCATCGCGAACAGCACGCGCCGATGCACCGGCTTGAGGCCGTCGCGCGCGTCGGGGAGCGCCCGCCCCACGATCACGCTCATCGCGTAATCGAGGTAGGAGTGGCGCATCTCCTCTTCGAGGCTGATCGGCAGGGTTTCCTTGGCGAACTGGGTCATGCTGGGAGCGGACGGGCCGCGTTTACCAAAACGTGCGATGTTAGCACGCGACACCCACTATCAGCCTTGCCACCTCCGCCGGCACGGCCCTTCCCCGCGTCGGCCACCCGCCGGGCGTGGATACCGGAAATGCGCCCGCACTTCGAGCGCTCGACATTTGCTTGCCGGCGCCCATGGGCCTCGGCAATGATTCAAACATCATTCCCAAGCCGACTCGCATCGGGTACGAAACCGGTCCTCCCGCCATGAACCGTGCCGAACGCATTTTCCGCCTCCATCGCTGCCTCAAGTCCCGACAGCCACCCTCGCTCGCCAAGTTGATGGACGAGCTCGAAGCCTCGCGCGCCACGATCAACCGCGACCTCGAGTACATGCGCCTGCACATGGGCGCGCCGATCACCTACGATCGCGACACCAACTCGGCCAGTGGCGAGGCGACGCCTACGAACTGCAGGTGCCGTACTCCGACCCGCGCGAGCTGCCGATGGACATTCTGAAGTACGGCCCGGAAGTGGAGGTCGTCGCCCCGGAAGAGCTCCGCAGCGAAATCGCCCGGCGGCTCAACAGCGCAGCGGCGCGCTACCGATCGGCGGAAGCCCCGGCCGCAGGCTCACTCCCTGAGTCAGCGGCGGGCACATAATGCAGTAGAGATCTTGCACGGGAGTCCTCGATGTCCAACCGCCAGACGATGCCTCGCCCAGCGCTATCGATTCCATCGCAAGAGCCCATTGCGATCACCGACGAGCGAATCCCACTGCCCATCCGCAAGCACGGGGAAAGATTCCGCAAGCCGGCCCGATTCGCCGTCACGCTGGGAAATGGTGAATACGTCCTTCTTGCCGAGGATGGGGAGTGCCTGGATGTTGTCGGCTTGCCGTGATCGCAAGGTCCACTCGTCCGCCGCCCCGAAGCCACTCCGCTGGCAACACGCTGCGCCTTCCACTGGCGAGGCATCGACTTCCGCACCAAACGACCAAGGGTCGCCCACCTGCCAGCCACTGGCCGCCAGTTGCTCGACGATGTGGCGCTCGAGCTCGCATTCGTGGTGAAGGTAGCTCATTCGGGGCTCTCCCCTTCGGGGTCAAAAGCGGCTCGCACCGCCCCGATGATTTGTTCGTGCAGGTCAAAAAATGCCCCGCCTTCTTGGAATATCTGAGGCAATGCTTTGCGCAACTTGTTGCTCACGGCCCAGTTTTCTTGGCGCAGCGACCGGATGATGCGGTCCGCATCAGAGTCGGGCATTTCGACCAGGGCTTTCAAGGCCTGCAATGCAGCATCGTACTGGCGCAACAGCTGCGCCTCATCAGCCATTTCGTGCTCAACCGTTTGGCGTAACACCGCGCTCAGATAGCGCACCTGCCCCGTCAGGTCCGGATAGCGCCAAGCATGCTGGGCGTCTTGAGCTTGCAAAAATTCAAGATTGGCTTCTACCCCGTCGGGGCAGGTGCGCCGCTGGCCAAAGCGGTACGCATCAGCGTACAGCCGCATGAACGGCTTGGAGAACTGTTCCAGTGCCGCGTCGTAGTCTGCACGCCCCCGGGCGCTGCCTGCAATCGTGGCCGACACCGGCACAATCAGGTTGATGGGCACCGCCTGGTCGGCGGCCAGCAGATGGTTGATGAGGAAGCGGTGCACCCGCCCATTGCCATCGGCCAGGGGGTGCAGGTACACAAAGGCAAACGACACCGCAGCCGCCCGGGCTACAGGGTTGGCACCACGGGTCCTGGCTTCGTATACCTTCAGCGCCGTCAGCATGTCGTCCACCATGACCTCGTCAGGAGCAATGTAGTGCACCACCTGCGCCCGGAAGCTGTTTTCACCCACAAACACGGGCGATTGGCGAATGCCCACCCGCAGCGCGCGTTCCCCCAGCACGGCCTTTTGCAAGGTCAGCAAAGCATCCGCTGTCAGCGGGTCGTCCATGCGCCCGCTGAACTCGCTGATGACCGCCGCAAAGCGCTTGACGCGGTCGGCTTGGTCGGCTTCGTGCTCAATGGCAAAGCTGGCCCGCGATTCTTTGAAAGTGAGCCACGCGGCACTGCGCAACAACAGCTCGGGGCCATAGGTGTCGTCCAGCGCCTGCACGCCTGCAGCCACATCAAACAACCAACCGCGCTCGGCCTCTGGCCCCAGGTACACCATCGGGCAAAACGCCGGGGTGCCTGGCAGATTGTTGTTGATTCGCCAACGGCGAATCCGCTCTGGCTTCTGGGCCGTCAGGTACAACCTCGCATCCAAAGCGTCCACATAAGCCACGTTGGCTGCCGTGTCGGGCACGGGCAATGCTTGCCCGGTGAGCCATTCATACAAAAATGCCGTGCGGCGGGCGTAGCGGCCCGTGGGTTCGTCTTGCACCCACGCGGCCACCTCTGCCGAGGCGATGCGCGCAAACAAACGCGACAAAAACTCCAGGTTGAGCCGCTCGTACTTCAGGCCAAACTCAAAGTGCCCCCGAAAGGTGTCGGCGGGTTGATACTGCGCTGGCCAGGTCAGCGTTTCGCCCTGTGGCGTGGTGACCCGCTGGCGCACAGCCCCCAGGCGACTGCGGCTGAACAAGGGTTGCACCAGTGCGATGTCGTGCAGTTGCGCCAAGTGCTGAAAGCCGAACAAAGTGTCTGACATGGCCGATATTTGGATAAGGAGGCCACCATTTTGATATGAAAAACTGTTTTTTACACCAAAACAGTAAGTAGGTTGAAGTTGATTGAAGCGTGATCAGCCGTCCGCGCGAGGGCGTGCGAATCGCGCCACCCCTACTATCCGCCTTGCCACCTCCGCCGGCACGGCCCTGCCCAGCGTCGCCCCTGACCTGAACGCCTGAGATGCGCTCACACTTCGACCCGCATAAACTTTGTGGAGCGGCAGCAGCCGCGAATCGGCGGTGACGCGTGCGATCAGCGCCGTCGGGAACGGGATGGTCCTGTTCGCGGCTGCCGCCGCTTATATGGACGCCTCCTACAGGTGACCCGCGCGCGGCCGCGTGCCCCACCCGCAGGGCCATCGGTACACATTTTTCCACCACGCCTCTTGAACTCACCCCGACCGCCCCCAGATGCGTCGCTGTTTCGCATTCCAACACGGAGCCAACCGACATGCAGGACCCGAACCAGGCCA
>ERZ761602.2710-NODE-2710-length-26857-cov-6.953324_pt1 | contig 26857 bp, 27 predicted proteins | sample MGYA00512165_ERZ761602 | MGnify/ENA primary metagenome ERZ761602 (study PRJEB28899, sample SAMN02445085) | bioreactor sludge metagenome | biome: EBPR sludge; isolation source: Thorneside wastewater treatment plant | place: Australia: Brisbane, Thorneside...
GGCTATATGGCCGGATACCGTGATTCGATCGACAATAATTCGCGGAGCATCGCCCGCCATAAGGAGTACACGCAGGCCGACCGGGCGTATAACAAAGACTATGGCCAACTCGACGATTACCGCGACGGCTACCGGCAGGGTTTTGAGGCCGGGTATTCGACCGGTTTTGAGAAGCGGCCATTCGAATCGTCGGTGCCGCAGGGCCTCGCCAAACGCGGGTTGAGCTCGATTCCGCCGGCCGAAGTTGCCGTCAAGCCGCCGGTGAGCACGCCGGCAGCGGACGTTCCGGAAGTCCAGGCCCCTGTTACAGCAACGCCTGAACCAGCGGATACGGTTGCTTCCTATACGCCGCCGGCCGATCCGCCGCAGCAGCCGATCCAACGGGCGTCTTATACATCAACTGGCAACGACATCATCCTTATCCCGCGAGATACGGAACTGATCGTTGAGATACAGGAAGACATCAATACCGAGCAAAACCGCGTCGGAGATAAGTTCACTGCCCGTGTCGTCTCGCCGGTCGAGATTGAAGGAGCCATCATCGAAGGCCGCATCGAGAAGATCGTAAAGCCCGGCCGCATCAAGCGCCGTTCGCAGATGCAGCTAACTTTCGACCGCATTGTCCTCAACGAACAACGCTGGAGTAATTATTCGGCGACGCTCGAAGAGGTCCTGCCGGTCAAGGGCGACAACGTCCTGACGGTCAGCGATGAGGGAACAGCGGTCGGAAAACGAACACTCAAAGACGATGGCGTAAAGGTCGGGGCCGCGACCGGTGCTGGCCTTGGCATCGGTGCGATCACGGCCGGGCCGGTCGGTGCAGCGGTCGGAGCAGGTATCGGAGCGGCATTTAGCGTGGGCGCGGTCGTCGTCGAACGCGGAAAGCACATTCGCCTGGTCAAGAATCAACAGCTCAAGATCCGCACGGCATTCGAGACGCGGATCCGATAATTAGCGATTTCCGGGTCTCAGGCTCGATCGAAAAACAGCAGGGCTCGAAGCGGCGTTCTCCTCCGATGCCGTTTTCGGGCCCATTCTTATTTGCGTTCAAATATTAGTCGGTCTTTGCAGAATCCGTATCCATCATGGCATCGAACGTTTAAACGGTTGCGAAGTTTATCGTGAAGATCTTTTTGCTCCCGCAAATAACAGTGCTTTACTAAGGTATTCGCCTTCGGTAAACTAATGTGTTGGTAACAATTTCTAATAACGGGATAGAGAGAACAGTAATGAGTACAGGAACAGAAACAACAGCCGCGACCGCCGGATTGCGTGGCGTAGTTGCAGCTCAAAGCTCGATCGGCGACGTCGATGGCGAAAAGGGCATATTAATTTATCAGGGCTACGATATTCACGACCTTGCGGAGCACTCGACTTTCGAAGAGGTCGTTTTCCTTCTCTGGAATGGCCGGCTCCCCAAGCAGGACGAACTCGCTGAGCTGACAGCACAATTCCGTGCAAATTACTCGGTGCCGTCCGAGGTCATCGCGGCGATGAAGACCTTCCCGAAAGACGCCGATCCGATGGATGTGCTCCGAACGGCAGTCTCGTCGCTAGATTTCTATGATAAGGCCGGCCACGCGACCGACCGCGAGAACGCGACCAAGGCTGCAATCAAGCTGACGGCGCAAATGGGAACGATCGCCGCGGCCTGGGATCGCATCCGCAACGGCAAAGATGTGATCGCCCCGGACGAGAACCTCAGCATCGCCCAGAATTTCCTTTATATGCTCCGCGGCGAGCGGGCCGAGGCCGATGAGGCTCGGATGTTCGATATCGCCTTGATCCTCCACGCCGACCACGAACTGAATGCCTCGACCTTCACGACGCGTGTTGTTTCGGGAACACTTGCAGGGATGTATGGAGCCGTTACAGCCGGTATCGCCGCTCTCGCCGGGCCACTGCATGGCGGTGCGAATACGAACGTGATGAAAATGCTCATCGAGATCGGCGACCTCGATAAGGTTGACGAATTTGTCGAGAAGGCTCTTGAAGAAAAGCGGAAGATCATGGGCATCGGCCACGCCGTTTACAAAACGGAAGACCCTCGTGCAACCTGGCTTCGTAAGTTCTCGAAGACAATGGCCGACAAGGCGGGCGAGCCAAAATGGTTTGAGATGTCGCAGCGGATCGAGAAGCTGATGCTCGAAAAGAAGGGAATGTACCCGAACGTCGACTTCTATTCGGCTTCGACCTATTACCTTATGGGTATCCCGCTAGACCTTTACACGCCGATCTTTGCGGTCAGCCGTATTTCGGGCTGGACGGGGCACATTCTCGAACAGTATGCGAACAACAAGCTCATTCGGCCGCGCGCCGAGTATATTGGCGAACGCGGGCTCAAGTACGTCCCGATCGCCGAACGGTAGTTCGCATTTCAGGCAAAAAAGAAAAGCCCCGGCAATCGGGGCTTTTTGCTTTTATATTGTGTCGTGAAACTTAACGCTCAAGAATGACAGCCTATGCGAATTAGATGCCGGTTACGGGGTACTGCGGCGGACGATTCGACTGTAACAATTTATGACGAACTATTCTTCGTCGTCGATCAGGCCTTGCTCGACCAACTCCTGACACTCGATGCAGTACCGAGCCCAAGGTATCGCGGCCAGCCGCTTCGGGTTGATCGGCTTTTCGCAATTAAGGCAAACGCCATATTCGTCGTCATCGATCCGCCGAAGTGCCTCGTCGATCAGCGTCAACTGCCGGCTCTCATTCTCCGAGACGGCGAGCTGCACGTTCTTCGAATAGTTGCGAACGGCAAGGTCAACCGGATCCGGAGTTTCCGAATCATCGATCGAAAGGTCATTGCCCTTTAGTTTTTCAATAAGCAGTTCGCGCTCTTCTTCGAGCTTCTGCTTTATCTGCTTGAGGTTCAGTTTGCTCATTTTTGGTAGGGATAGCCCCTTATTATCGTAAATGCTCGATATAACTGCTCCAACAAAAACACACGAACCATTTCGTGCGTAAAAGTTAGAAACGATAAGGATAGCCTAATGTCTGCCCTTTCGGCAACCGCCGACGATAGGCCTTCGGCCCCGCCGATGATAAAAACCACATCCCGCTTCGACGAATTCATCCATTTTTCGATCTCGGCCGCAAGTTGATACGAGGTCATCTGCTTTCCTTCGGCATCTAGTGCGACGGCGAAACTTCCCGGGGCGAGAGCTTGAAGGATGGCCTCTCCTTCTTCCCTAGGGCGGTCGTCTGTTCGGCCCTCGCGGACCTCGGTCACCTCGGTCCGGACGAAACGCGAAAGCCGCGAAAAATACTCGTTTTGCAGGGTTAGGAGATTCGGTTCTTTGGTCTTTCCGACCCAGACAAATCTGAATTTCATTTCGTGCTGCGGCGTCCCGGAAGCGACAATCCAGCTAGAGGCCCTCTGGGATCTCGACGCGTCGTGCGTCAAGCCAAAGCCGCTCAAGGTCGTAGAACTCGCGTGCGTTCTTCTCAAAAACGTGGACGATGAAATCGCCAAAGTCCATCAGCACCCACTCCGCCGCCGCGTAACCTTCGACGCGGTTCGACCGCAAGCCCAACTGCTCTTTAAGCTGCTCGCGGACCTCGTCGGCGATGGCCTGCACCTGCCGCAGGTTCGCACCGCTGGCGATGACGAAAAACTCCGTAAAGCTTGTGATCTCGCGAAGATCTAATGCGACGATATCCGTAGCTTTCTTGTCAGCCGCACAGCGGATCGCGAGCCGCACGCCCTCATCGATCTCGTCGAACGGCGTCCTGGTCGCCGCGATCTCGATCCGGGCCGTTTCGCGGTGGAGAGATTTTTCCTGAATTTCTTCCATTACGTATAAAGTTCGTATTTTTCGATATATTTTGCAACTTCGGCCGGAATGTCGTCCTGCCGTTCAAGCTCGCCGTCACTCAGGTCCTCGCGAAGTTCTGTCGCGGAAACGTCGTGCCGGACCGCATCGGTTATGTAAATGTGTTGGCCGGCATCCGCAATGATTTCCGTCAACATGTTTCCGTTCGTTCGTAGATCGATGATCCTCTCTTGGACCCGCTCGGTCACATGATCGGAAGTTAGCTCAAAGCCCGGCCGGCTGATCACGATATGGTTCACCGCGAGCAATACTTCTTCCCAGTTCTTCCACGTCCTGATGTCCATCCAAGAATCCGCCCCCATCACGAAAAAGAGCGTGTCACTAGGATGCAGTTGCTCTAATTCGGCGAGCGTTTCGATGGTATAACGCTTCTCGCGTTTATCGAGTTCCAGGGTCGAGACCAGGAGTTCGGGCTCGTTCGCGGTCGCGATAGCAAGCATCGAGTAGCGGTGATAGCCCGATGTCGGAAGCCGATCGGGTTTGTGCGGGGCGTGGAAGGCCGGAAGGAAATAGAGGCGATCGAGTTCAAAGGTTGGCACAAGTGCCTTCGCGACCCCGATATGGCCGCTATGAACGGGGTCGAATGTTCCGCCAAAGTATGCGATCCGGCTCATAGCTTATCCATGCTCCGCGAGTCGTATCTCGATCTCTTCTTGCCTGATCTCGTCGAGCTTGCGGGCGACCATTGCGACCAGTTCCTTGATGTTCTTATTGGCCGCAGACGAGATCTCGATAAACTGCCGGCCATCGGATGCAGCGGCATCGCGTAGAGCCTCGAGCCTTTCGGGTTCGTCGAGGGCATCGATCTTCGTGGCTACGACGATCTGCGGCCGGGCAGCCATCTCCGGGCTGTAATTCGCGAGCTCGTGGTTGATTATCCGATAATCCTCGACCGGGTCGCGGCCCGAAAGCGAAGAGACATCGACCAAATGCAGGTTCAGCTTTGTACGCTCGACGTGCCGCAGGAATCGGTCGCCAAGCCCCGCACCTTCCGAAGCTCCTTCGATCAGCCCGGGGATATCAGCAACGACGAATGTCCGGTAGTCACCAAGATCGACAACGCCGAGGTTCGGCTCAAGCGTCGTGAAGGGATAATCGGCGATCTTCGGCTTGGCGGCCGATATCACGCTGATCAGCGTCGATTTGCCGGCGTTAGGGAAGCCGACCAGCCCGACGTCGGCGATCAACTTGAGCTCAAGTTGGAGTTCGCGTTCCTCGCCGGGGCGGCCGGTGTAGTGATATTTCGGTGCCTGACGGGTCGGCGTCGCGAAATGCGAATTGCCCCATCCGCCCTTGCCGCCTTTTGCGGCGAGATATCTTTGGCCGGGTTCGGTAAAGTCGAAAAGCAGTTCGTTGCTTTCCGCATCGAAGACCTGCGTTCCGACCGGGACACGGACAACTACCGATTCGCCGTCGCGGCCATGCCGGTTCGAGCCCTCGCCGTGGCGACCGCGTTCGGCCTTATGCTCGGGATTATAGCGGAGATGCAGGAGGGTGTTGAGACCCCCGTCCGATTCGATCCAGACATCGCCGCCGACACCGCCGTCGCCGCCCGAAGGGCCGCCGCGTGGAACGAATTTCTCACGGCGAAAAGCGGTCACGCCGTTGCCTCCGTCGCCCGCCTTGACCTTGATCTTTACTCTGTCGATGAACACGAGACCTAATTCTAGAGGTTTGAAGTGAAACAGCAAAGTGGCGACGCAAAACAAAAACGCCGCCTCAAACAAGTTGAAGCGGCGTTTTCGTCAACCTCACCGAGCACCGAAGTGCTCCGAAAGGGTTGGCAGATGACCATGTACACGATCGATCTGCCGATTTTGTATCCCGAAGACGTTCGACGGGGAACTTCTCTCCGGTCAGCATCCGAACCGCCGAAGCTATTCGCTGCACTCTAAGTGCCAGATGCCTTTAGGTTTTTGTTGTGGTGGCTGTCCTCCACCGCCGGTTACGAACCCGGCAACGAGGCCCGGGCACAAGTCCCAGGGCGGCTACGCACCCGACAGGCGGTTCCTTTCCCGCGGGCGTCGTTCGTTTTTATCCGAACGACTCGCAAGAACTTTCGTTCCTGCCAGCAAGCCTTTCGGCTTCGGTTCGAGGCGTCAGAGCATTGGATGTTCCGCCGATCCGTGCTCTCGTTCAGAAAGCGTCACCGCCTTCGTATCACTTCCTCGTACCGGTCAAAAGCCCGTGAGCATTTTGACTATGTAGGCATCTTACACCCGAAAATCGGCAAGTCAAGTAGAAAGTACTTTAGGTTTTTGCGGGTTTCCCGATTTGAGCACAGGCCTCTTGTGGAAAAATCGAGATCAACGCTGTGGAAATTTCTGTGGAAATTTGTAACGCACAATGAACATAACACTTGTCTGTTGCGAGCGATCTTCGATTAGGCTTTCGTATCTGTGGAAAAGAAATTTTCATGCATTGAAAAAAAATAAAATGACCCGCTTTTTCTCAAAAGCGGGTCATCAAAAAACTCGAAGATCTTGAAAAACTAGGCAGCAACCTTGGGGGCGAGTTCTGCCGAGCCTTCGGCATAAACGCTGATGAATTTGCCCTTGCGGCCCTTGTCCTCAAACTTCACAAAGCCTTCGATGAGCGAGAAGAGCGTGTCGTCTTTGCCGCGGCCGACATTCTTGCCCGGCTTCCACTTGGTGCCCCGCTGGCGGGCAAGAATATTGCCGCCGAGAACGTGCTCACCGCCGAACTTCTTGAGTCCGAGCCGTTGTGCCGCCGAGTCGCGTCCGTTTCGTGATGAACCTACACCTTTCTTATGTGCCATAACTAAATCCTCTCGATGCCTTTAAGCAAGGCAATTATAGCTTTTCGATCTTGATCTCGGTATAACCCTGGCGATGGCCCTGCTTTCGCTTGTACTGCTTGCGGCGTTTCTTCTTGAAAACGATCACCTTCTCGCCCCGGCCGTGGCCGACAACGGTCGCTTCAACGCTGCCTTCGCCGAGTTTGATATCCGAACCCGCACCCGAGACGAGTGCCGGGATCGTTACCTTGCTTCCGGCTTCAGCGTCGATAGTAGGAACCCGGACGACCTGTCCTGCCTCGACCGAAAATTGCTTGCCGCCTGTTTTAACTATTGCAAAGCTCATCTTTAATTTCTCCGCTTGTGTGTAAGCGAATCTCGGCAGTCGCCGAAAAACTCAAATAATATCGAAAGATGCGGCATAAGTCAATCTTAGCTGCCTGCAATATCGGTCGCCGCAAATTCTTGCTTTGGCGGGCAAAAACTGTGTTATATTCCCCCCAAAAACAAAGGAGGAAAGAAAGTATGGAACAGGCAATGGAACGCTCGGTCCAGCAGCCGGAGACAGCCGAGGCGAAGGTCGCGGCAATGGAACGAGGGGCAAACTGGTTCTTTTGGATCTCGGCCCTTTCGGTCATCAATTCGCTTTCGGTGACCTTTAGCGGCTTGACCGACCTTCTCTTCGGCCTCGGGGCGACTCGGCTGGTCGATGAGAGCTTTCGCCAGAATACGCTCGCGGGCGTTAATCCCGCCGGGCTTTCGTTCAATCTCGCGATCGCCGGCCTCTTCGCACTTTTCGGCTACTACGCCAGAAAAGGCAGCGACATCGCTTTCGTTTTGGGAATGTTCCTCTATGCGATCGATGCGATGATCCTCATCGGGTTCCGGGACATCTTCGGCTTTGGCTTCCATCTCGTCGCGTTGTTCTATATGTTCAACGGGCTGCTTGCCAGCCGACGCAGACTGGATCCTTCGGTCTAGGTTATTTCAAATGACGGACGGGTCGATAACGACACCGATGAACGGCAGATTGCGATATCGGCCCGCCGCGTCAAGCCCGTAACCGACAACGAACTCGTTCGGGATCGTGAAGCCGATGTAGTCGATCTTGAGATCTTTCTTGATCCGCGGTTCCGGCTTATCGAGAAACGTGGCAAGACGGATCGAATCTGCCCCTCGCGAGCCCAAGATCTCGAGCAGCCGCGTTAACGTCAGTCCGGTATCTACGATATCCTCGACCACCAGCACGTGCTTGCCGCGGATCGGATTGCTCAGGTCCTTTAGGATCTCGACGTCGCCGGATGAGACTGTGCCGTCCTTGTAGCTCGACACGGACATAAAATCGATCGTGAGCGGCAGGTCTATGGCCCGCATCAGGTCGGCCAAAAAGACGCAGGAACCCTTCAGCACGCCAACTAGCACCAATTCTTTGCCGGCGTAGTCGGCGGCGATCTCGCGGCCGAGCTCGGCGATCCGAGCGGCTATCACCTCTTGCGAATACATTACGCGAAGGTTCGGGTTCGAGAACTCTGTCGCTGCGGGCCTTACACTTTCATTCGACATAATCTTGGCCGGTTGAACCGATATGATTTTAGCAATACTATTCAATGGTCGGGCCGGATTCAAGTTGCTGGCCTTTTTATGGTTATGAGCCGAACTTCGATCAGCCGCGACGAGATAAAAGAGATGGTGCGCCGTGTGCTTGACGCCTCCGCGACCGGCATCGCACAGCCGGCCGCGGCCCAGCCTGCGGCGGAACCGGAGCACGTTCTTGTCAATTCGCTCAAACCGAGGCAGGAACGCTCATTTGAACGCGACGAATCCGCGAAGTCGCTACTGACTGAGGACGATATTCGCGGCCTGAGTGAGGGCGATCGGCTGCGTATCTCGCCGGGAACAAAGTTCACGCCGCTGGCCTCCGACCTGATCCGCGAGCGGCGAATCGAACTCATCATGAAAGAACCCCGGACAGCGAAGATCCTTGTCCGTTCCGTAGCTCTCGGCGCGGATCACGGCGGGTTCGAATACAAGGAAAAGATCAAGGAACATCTATCGGGCCTTGGGCTCTCGATCCGCGATTACGGGACGAATTCGAAGGATGCGGTCGATTATCCCGATCATGCCGGTGCGGTTGCCGAGGCCGTCAGCCGCGGCCGTGCCGACGCGGGGATCATTGTCGATGGTGCAGGCATCGGAAGCGCGGTGACGGCGAATAAGTTTCCGGGCGTACGTGCTGCGGCGTGCTATTCGACGACACTCGCACGTAATTCCCGCGAGCACAACGGCTCTAATGTCCTAACGCTCGGAAGCGGACAGAACAGCCTCGCGGAAGTGCTTTCGATCGTCGATACGTTTCTCTCATCGGAGTTGACTGAGGACCGGCACAAACGCCGCGTCGCGAAAATAGAGGATATTGACCGCCAGTATCGGCGGTAAAGTTAGAAAGAAATGTCTCAGGAAGCAAATTACGAACGGCTGATCGAGCAGATAACTGACCTCGTCATCGCCAAACTTGACGTCGGGCCGGAAACGGGGAGTTTCTGCCGGGCGGATGTCGCCCGGATCGTCGATGCCGGTGCCGAGCGGATCGGCATTGTCCTTGGTGAAACGGCAACGGCTCACGACTGGGCGAGCCTGATCGACCACACGCTTCTCAAGCCCGAGGCGAGCGAGGCGGACATTCGCCGGCTCTGCGAGGAAGCTGCGAAGTATGGATTTGCCTCCGTCTGCGTTAACCCGGCGTGGGTCAAGACATCGGCCAAGATCCTAAAGGGCACAGGCATTCCGGTCTGTACCGTGATCGGCTTTCCGCTCGGGGCAACGCTCCCGGATGTGAAGGCCTACGAGGCCCGCCGAGTGATCTTCAATGGCGCCCGCGAGGTCGATATGGTCATCAACATCGGAGCACTTAAGTCCGGCGATGACTGTGCGGTCGAGGATGACATTCGGACCGTTGCATCTGCCGCACATGAGAACGGCGTGCTCTGCAAGGTGATAATCGAGACTGCTTTGTTGTCCGATGAAGAAAAAGTCCGAGCCTGCCTTGCCGCCCGGAATGCGGGAGCCGATTTCGTCAAGACCTCGACCGGTTTTGCCAAAGGCGGAGCGACCGTTGATGACGTTGCTCTTATGAGGCGGACGGTCGGGAAAGCTCTCGGCGTCAAGGCCTCGGGCGGCGTAAAGGGAATCGAGGACGCAAAGGCGATGGTAGCCGCCGGTGCTACGCGGATCGGGGCGAGCGTCGGCGTCAAGATCGCACAGGAGGCCGAAGGCGTGAAAAGCTCGGTCCTTACGACCTCAGCATATTAGTTGAGCACGATTCGGTCGCGATGTAATTCTCCTCAGGATCCTCTGCGAATAAACTCAGCCTCCTCCGCGTTAAGATGATTTTTAACGCGGAGGAAGCTGAGATTACGCCGAGACCGAGGAGAACGGCTATCCAGTTCGCGATGAAGGCATAAGTGCTATCATCGCCATGTGAATCTATTTATCATTCGCTGCCTTTCAGGCTGAAGTTGTAGTTGATAGTACCCCTTGCCTTGATCGGCATTCCGTCGAGTTCAAAGGGACGGAACTTCGTCTTTTTCGCAGCATCCTCGGCTGAATCTCTCAATAGCTGATGGCCGGAGATCGCCTTGGCAGAGGTCACATTGCCTTCTTCATCTATCTCGACCTCGACCGCCACGCGCCCCTCGATGTTCGAACGGCGTGCGATCTGCGAATAGATCGGCATCACCATCCGCGTCGCATTCGCGCTTGAAAGCACGCCGACGCTGATGAACTCGGGCCGCGGTTTGGGGGCCTCGACCGGCGGTTGAACGACCGGCGGTTCCTGCTTTACCTCGGCGACCTTTTCGTCTTGCTTCGGTTGTTCGGTCGGTTTTTGCGTTTCTGCTACAGGCTTTGGCTCCTCTGGCTTCTTTTCGTTCGCGGCGAGTGCTGCGACGGACCGCGTCAGTCCGGAACGCGCGGCAGCGTTCTCCGGGTCAAGTTCGAGAGCCTTCGAATAATCCAGTATCGCCTTAGGCAGGTCGCCGAGTTTTTCGAATGCACTAGCCCGGTTGAAGTAGGCCGACGAATCGCTCGGGCTGAGTTCGATGACCCGGTTGAAGTCCGCTACCGAGCGGTCAAAATTCTTCAGATTGAAGTGCGTCCGTCCGCGACCGAGAAAGACCGTCGGGTCGTCGGATTTCATCTCCGCCGCCTTGTCAAAATCGGCAAGTGCCACGATGTATTCGCCCTTCGCCGAGCTTTCGATCGCCCTTCGCTGGTAGAAGGTATAGTCGGGCGGCGTCGGCGTGGGCACCGGTTTCGGCTTTAGCTGCTCCTCGCTCTTCGCACGGATCGCTTCTATCAGAGCAGGGCTTGCTCCGGTCGCTTTCAGCTCGTTCGCTATCTGCTCTGTGTAAACGAATGTAATGCCTCGCTCGGCGACAGCCGCGGCAAGAATTCGGTTCCGTTCTTCAAGCGAGACCTTCTGTGACCGCAGGCCGATCATCAGGTCCGCGAGGCTGAGCTGCGGCGATTGAGCAAGACCGTTGACCGCGGTAACGGTCATAACGAAAAGAACGGCAGACGCAAGGAGCATCTTTCGAAGGGTATTTGATTGCGGGTTCTTTTGGGCGTACATAGGCGTGTCGTTTAGGGCCGGCCGGGAGGAAATACCGGCCGGGCAAGTGCTATTCGGTGTCGTTGATAAGGTCATCGACCGTGACCTTCTTTTTCTCCGGGGTCGGTTTCGGTGCTTCGGCCGTTTTAGTTTTTTCACGTTCCTTTGCGGCGGCCTGCTGCTTCCTTCGCGTTTCCTCGGGTGAATCCGCAGCCCGGGTTTCCGGCTCGGCGGGTGCGGTCTCAGCAACGGCAGCCGGGACTTGCTCGGTTGCGGCCGACTCGTCAGGCTGCTGCTCGGCCTGCGTCTGAACGGGTTGGGTGACGACCGCCGTCGGGGCCACTGCGGGCGAGTTAGGAACCTCGCCGCCAGAAAATACCAGGAACCAAAGTGCCGCGACGGCGATCAAGACAAAGGCTCCGCCGCCTGCAATTACCGGCACCATCGAGCGGGAAGGCGGCGGTTCCGCGAATGCAAAGTCCGCGGTCTCGTCTTTCATCGAGAACCTGAACGGCTCTTCGAAGGTGTTCGGGTCGGCCTCGCGGGTTTCCTCGGACGGCATATAGGACTGGTCGGTTTCGATCAGTTCATCCGCAAATTCAAGAACGGCAGCGGGCTCGGACTCGACGGAAAATGCGGGTTCAGCCGGAGCGGGGGCGACTGGAGGGGCCGTTGGAACATGTTCCCGATCCTTGGCTTGAAATGCTTGCGGTCGGGGCTCTTCGATCAGCGAGCCGAGTTCGATATCGGGAACCGCAGCGATCGGCTTCGCTGGGGCGGTCGGTATCTCAAGCAACTCGCTCGCTGGCGCTGAATTGAATGCCTCAAGGTTCTGCAGTTCCACGTGTGACGCAGCGATCACTTCAGCAGGCGTTGTGATACCCTTGTCCTCTTCAAATATCTTACGTAACCGGTCGAGACGCGTTGCGGCAGGCATCGCGACATCTTGCCCCGCGGTTTCAGGCAGCGAAGCGGCCGTTACCGCCGGAGAGGGCCTTCCGCGAAGCTTCGAAAGCAATTCGGCTGCTTCGCGTTCGTCCATCGCCTCTTCCTGAAGCCGTTTGTCCGCCCGCTTACTCGCGTTCTGCCATGCGTTTCGCATTTCGGCCGCGGAGTTAAATCTCTGGTCGCGTGCGATCTGCATTGCCCGCGATATGACCTCGACGATCTCCGGCGGTGCGAGCGGTGCGAAATCGGTTATCGGTCGGAGCGGGTCGGCATTGCCCTCGATCAATTCGATCGTCCGTTCGAGCGCATCGACCGGCTTTTTTCCGGTGATAATGTGGTAAAGCGTAGCTCCGGCGGAGTAGATGTCGCTCCGCGAGTCGAGCGGCATTCCCATATCGAACTCGAACTTTTCGCCGAAGTGGTTGACGATGACGTTCTGCGACGCGGAATCCAGATTGTCCCAGATCTGCTCGATCGGCGAGTATGCTATATCGCCGTCATAAAGGTTCGGCTGGAGGTTGGTCGTAATGTTCAGCCCGCTATCGGCAGCGACCGTAAAAGCAAGAAGCTTGATTCGCCCCTCTGATGTCAGAACAAGATGCTGAGGCCGTACCCGCTGGTGAACGACCTGCGGCCGGAAGTTATGCAGATAATCAAGACCCGCGAGCATTTGGTCCGCCCAATCGATGACCTGGTTGACCTCAAACCCGATGCCGCCGGCATCCAGGGTCAGGCTTAGCGGGTCGCCATCGACCGATTCGAGGACCAGATAATGCCGCCCGCTTTCCGAAAAATGATCGTTTACGTGGATCAGCGATTCGTGTCGAATGCCTTGCAGGACCGTGCCGCTGTTGACGAAAGTCAGCCGAAGCCGTTCGTTTTCAGAGGCGTCAACAACCCTTTGGCTGCGAACCTCGCGAATCACGACCCTTGCATCGCGTGTCGTATCGTAAGCATCGGATATCAAAAACGGTTCGTCAGTTCTGTTCGAAGCCGAGAGGTGATACCTTCCGTTGTTAAGAAATTGTTCGGTAGCGGGCATAGTATCGGCGAGAAAAAGCGGGGTTTAGCCCGTAGGCTATTAGGATTATAGCATAAGTCGTTCAAAATGGAAGAAAAATGTTGAACAATTTTGACCACCATGATCGTCAATATTAGATCGCAATAAAACTTCCGTTCTTAAGGAATTTTTTCAGTACAAGAGGGAATTGCAGTCTTTTGGAGCGAGACTTAAAGCTGTCCCAGGAAGTTTGATATGGTCCTTCGGTTGGAAGGAATAATTCTCTTTAAACACTGCTTAGATCTCTGTGAATCCTGCGTTGCTCGGTCAGTAACCCCAGATCACACATCGCTGCGAGCTGGCCGATCTGTTGTCGGATCTTGCAGTTTAACCAAGTTTTGAGTCCGATAAGGATTTATGATCGAAATCAATAAGCAATGAGAACGCCTGACCGAAAAGAGATAACACCCGAACCGCTGTACCTGAACCGGCGGAATTTCATTCGTGCGGGCGTTTTTGCCGGTTCGGCCGCCGTGACGGGCCTGATGTATCGAGCATATAGGCCGGATTCGATCGCCGTCGCCCCCGAAGAAGCCCCGCAGTCATTCGGAGAGCTTACTAAACGGTCGGAGTTTCAGGCGAACGAGACGCCGAACTCCTTCGAGGACATCACCAATTACAATAATTTCTACGAATTTTCGACTAGCAAGACTGCGGTCGCCCGCGAAGCTCAGGCTCTTAAGACAGACCCATGGAGCGTCGAGGTCGGAGGTTTGGTTGAATTGCCCCGCACCTACTCGTTACAAGAGCTTCTGAACTTTCCGCAGGAAGAGCGAATATACCGTTTCCGCTGCGTCGAAGCGTGGTCGATGGTCATTCCGTGGGTCGGGTTTCCGCTCGCCGCACTGCTCGATCAGATGCGGCCGACAGCGGAGGCAAAATATGTCGCTTTCGAAACCGCTTACGATCGCTCGGTAATGCAGTCGTCATTTTCGGCCGGGATCGATTTTCCGTACGTCGAAGGCTTGCGGATCGATGAAGCCCTGCATCCGCTTACCCTTCTCGCAACCGGGCTTTACGGCCGGCCGATGCCGAAGCAGAATGGTGCACCGATCAGGCTCGTCGTTCCGTGGAAATACGGCTTCAAGAGCATCAAGTCGATCGTCCGAATTACGTTGACTGATAAAGAACCGCCGACGACCTGGAACATCGCCGCACCGAGGGAATACGGCTTTTACTCGAACGTAAATCCGAACGTCGATCATCCTCGCTGGTCGCAGAAACGGGAACGCCGCATTGGCGAGATCACAATGCGGGAAACGCTGATGTTCAATGGCTATGAGAAAGAGGTCGCCGACCTTTACCGCGGAATGGACCTCGAAAAGTTCTACTAATGGACAACGCGCGCTTCTTAAAACTCATATTGGGCGTGAATGCCCTGATTCCTCTCGGGCTGCTGCTCTTTGACGCAGCTACGGGCAGGCTCGGGGCAAATCCGATCGAGTATTTCTTGAGGGCGACTGGAGTGATGACCTTGGTGATGCTCCTCGCGACTCTTACGGTCACGCCGCTCCGGAAATTGTTCGGCTGGAATATTTTGATCAAGAGCCGGCGAATGCTCGGCCTTCTGGCGTTCTTTTATTGCTCAACACATCTCGTCACCTACAGCATTTTTGACAAGTCCGGCAACTTGACGGCGATCGTCGGCGACGTGGCTCAGCGGCCGTTCATTGCCGTAGGAATGGCTGCGTTTCTGGTAATGCTCCCGCTGGCCGTGACCTCGACGAACGGGGCTATCAAGAAACTGGGCGGGAAGAACTGGCAGCGGCTGCACCGGCTAAGCTATCTGGTTGCGATACTTGGGGTTGTGCATTTCTGGATGATCGTCAAGTCCGATCTCTATTATCCTGCACTATTTGCCGCGGGGCTCGCATTGCTGTTTGGCATCCGACTTTTCTACCGGCAAACGGCCAAAAAGGAGGGTCAAAAACCGGGCCTCGCGTTTCGCCCGGATTGAAGCGTTTTGCGGAAGTCAGCGCCTTCGATCTCGATCGTCCGGCACATCTCATACAGCCTCGACCTGAGTCGAACTCCGATCCGATCTTCGAGCGTCTCTTCGCGTTCGTTGGATGTGCGGTCGGGATAATTTGTCGTGAAAATTGTCACTCGTGCATCGTTGTAGCGGGTGTTAATTATGTAAGCCATCGTATCGCGGACCCAATCCGTCGGCTTTGAAGCTCCGAGCTCATCAAGCACAAGCACTTCAGCATTCAGCACCGGTGCCAGAACGGCCAGTTCCGATGCCTGTGTCCTCGGGTTGTAGGAATCCTGGATCTCTTTCAAAAGCGAGCCGAACTCGTAAAACAAACATGAGAAACCGCGTTCGGTCAGTCCCTTGAGGATCGAGACCGCGAGGTGTGTCTTCCCGACGCCGACTGGGCCCGACAATAAGATCCCTCGGTCCTCCGCGGGATACTCGTTCGTAAAATTACTCGCAAAAAGCAGAGCGAGTTTCTGCGATTCGTTCTGTGCAGTGTAGTTGCTGAAATGGCAGCGGGAGTAGCGACGCGGAACGCGAACCTTTTCAAATGGGTCGGTGTGCCGGCCGGTCTTTTGGCACTTGCATGGGCGGGCTCCTTTGCCGGCGACGATCTCCATCCCGGTGCCGAAACAGACCTCGCACAACTCGCCGGCGGGCTGTTCGTCCGCAACGGTCATTACTCGCTTCTTCTCGGAAATTGCCATCCTGAAAAAGGATGATAACAGATGAGCGTGCCGGGTTGTAGCGCCCGCCCGCCAAGCGCTGATATCGGCGGATATGCTATATTCTCATTTGCTGAATTGCGGCATTTATGGGAGTTTTTCGCAGTATCCTCATCAAGCTCGGGCTTGCGGACCTGGAGGCAGACAGGACGCCGATCCGCGTCTTTCTCCTTGATGACGACAAGCGGCGGCACACCTGGTTCCAGAAGCGTTTTTCCGGCGACGAACTGGCGATAGCCGAAACGGTCGAGGAGGCAAAGCAACTTCTCGAAAGAGGCTCTTTCGACGCCATTTTTCTCGATCACGACCTGCTCCCGCACCACTACGAATCGAACGACCACGACGATTACGCGAGCACCGGATACGCGATCGCCGAATGGCTTGACGAACGCCGAGAGCTGCATCGTGCGGCGACCATCGTCGTTCACACCCGCAATGCCGACGCCGCCATCCCGATGGTCCAGAAGCTCCGCGAATCGGGCCGCAACGTCGAGTACTGCGCCTTCCCGATGCTCGACCTCAAGATCCGCTCTTATTGGAAGCGCTAAAAAAGCAGGCCCGAGCTCCGAGCCTGCTTTCGATATTTCCCCGGCGATCAGTGTTTCGCCGGATTCTTCTTTATTTCCCCTATCAGTTCGGCGATCGCGTTCTTGAAGTCCGCATTCTCAGGCTTTGTCGCAAGGTGCTCGATCGCCATTACGTAAGCTGTCTTGAAGGCTTCTTCTTTCGCCACCTTAACGTCCGGTTCAACGCCCGTTCCTTCCCAGTTCGTTTTCGTGATCGGGCTGATCGCGCGACCAGTCGAAATGAAAGCCGAAAAATGATCACCGAGCCGGAACATCTCTCCCGGATGAGCTCCGCCGCCGGTCGTTTCGCCGATGATCGTTGCCCGTTTCAGGTTCTTGAGGTTATAGGTGAATTCCTCGCCCGCCGAGAATGTCCGCTTTGCCGTAAGTACAAAAACCGGCTTATCTCCATACTTCCGGCCCTTGACCTCCGGTTTTGTCCAAAATTCCTCCGTCCGGTCAACGGCCCGCCAATAGAGGCTGTTCAGATGCACCGGCTTATCGCCGAAAAGATATGACGAAATGAGTGCGACCATCTCCGGCGAACCGCCGCCGTTCTGCCGAAGGTCGATGATCAGTGCCTCGGTATTGGCGATGAAGTTCATCGCCGCCTCGACCGTTTCTTTCCCGATCTCGGGGTCAGAGAAGCCGTTGAGCTTAATGTAGCCGATGTTCCCGCGAAGCCGTTCTACGGTTTCGAAACCGGCGTTGATATTGAGGACATTGTTCCTGTGTTTGGTCTTTTCGGCCTCGGTCGGTTCGGACCTCGGCTGGCTGACCGGCAGCACGTTCGGCGAAAACCGCACCCGCAAATGCAGGTCGTTCGTCACCGCCTGCATGTCCGCGGTCAGGGCTTCCGCAAATGCTTTGCCGCTTGTGATCGTTTCATATTTGCCGTCCGTGCGGTTCTTTTCGAGCATTCCCGCGGTCTTTGACGCGACCTCCGGGAAGACGTAATTCGCTCGAAGATCATCCGCGAGCTTTGCGATGACGGCAGCCCTCGTGGCAGCATCAATGGGCATATCGGCCGCCGCCGCCGGGCCTTGCCCGAAACAGGTCGCTACCAACGCCAAAACGATGAACAACACGACCTTTATCATTAACGAAGAAAAATACATATTAATGCCTCCGGATATTTAACTTTCTTTCCTTTTCACCAAACCATAAATAAGAAGCCTGGCGGTCTGCTCCGCCCGCCCGCGGATCTCTTCCAGCTTTCCGAGTTCCTTTACGCTGAGGCTGAACGGCAAAAGCGAATTGGTTGCGGTCAGCATCGCCATCGCCGTACACGTCGCGTCAACTTCCCGCATCGAGCCCTCAGCGATTCCCTCGCTGATCACCTTGGCGAGGATATCTGCCTCGGTCTCGAAATGAACCTTTCGCCGTTCGAGCAAAGCCGGACGGATGCTCGCCAGCAGCTCGTTGATGCTCTCGGTATAATGCTGAACGCTCTTGAACCGGAAGACGACGCGCTCGACCAGCATCTCGGCAAGCCGCTCTTCGGGCGGCGAATCTTTGCCCGCGATCAACCGAAGGCGGGCCGTGAGCCGGTCAACGATCCTATCGATGTGCGAAAGGGCGATATCCTGCTTGCTCGAGAAATGGAGATAGACCGAGCCCTTGCCGATGCCGGTCTCGCGGGCCAGGTCGTCTATCGTCATTTTTTTGTAGCCGTACCGAGCCAAAAGGCGGTCCGTCGCATCAAGAATGTCGCTCTTTACGTCTCGTTTCGTTCCGGTATCCATATGATCTTTGTTTGACGAATGACCAATATCGTCCAGTGGTCATAATATTCCTCTTACGCGGAAATGTAAAGGAAGGTTCCGCGTTTCTCAACAATAAGCTAGTCTTTTAGATATTTCTTGCCCTTGAGCTTTGCGGGGAGCAGGCTGTCCTTCTCGTCCTCGGCTTCTTTCCCGTAGCCGAGTTCTTTCATCAGCTTGGTCGGGGCATTGCGTAGCTTCATCGGGACGGGCAGATTGCCGAACCGCTTGGCATCGGCGAGTGCTTCGGCGATGGCATCGTTCGCCGAGCGGTCCTTGGCGGCACGGGCGAGGTAAGCTGCTCCATGGGCAAGGTTGAGCGAGCATTCGGGATAGCCGATGGTCTCTACCGCACGGAAAACGGCGTTCGCCACGACCAGTGCCGTCGGCTGTGCCAGCCCGATGTCTTCCGATGCGAAGATCACCATCCGGCGGGCAATGAACTTCGGGTCCTCGCCGCTCTCGATCATCCTGGCGAGGTAATAGATCGCCGCATCCGGGTCGCTTGCCCGCATCGACTTGATGAACGCGCTGATGACGTTGTAGTGCTCCTCGCCCTTTTTGTCATAGCGGAGAAAGCGGTTTTGCAGCGCTTCCTTCAGATTCTCGATCGTCAGATCGCCGTAAAGCTCGGCGGCATTCTCGATCATCGTCAGGGCCTGACGGGCGTCGCCGTTTGCCAGCTCGGCAAGCCACTCTTTCGCCTCATCACCGAGTTCGTATCCCGAGCGGACGATGATGGCGAACATTTCTTCCCGTGTAAATTCCTTGAGCGTGAAAACGCGAAGCCGCGAGAGCAGTGCCGGGATGACCTCAAAGCTCGGGTTCTCGGTCGTCGCCCCGATCAGGACGAGCCCGCCCGATTCGACAAAAGGCAGCAGAAAATCCTGCTGAGCCTTGTTAAAGCGGTGGATCTCGTCGAGAAAAAGCACCTTCGGCCGGCCCATTGTCGGCAAAGCGATCAGCTTCCGGATGTCCTCCTTGCCGGCGGAAACGGCGGAAAGCTCAAAGAACTCGGCCTCGATAGCGTTGGCGTAGATGCGGGCAAGCGTCGTCTTTCCCGTGCCCGGCGGGCCCCAAAGAATGAACGAAAAAATGCTCTTCTGTTCGATGGCGAGCCGGAGCGGCTTGCCCTCGCCGACAAGGTGCTCCTGCCCGATGTAATCTTCGAGTTTGGTCGGGCGAATTCGGCTGGCCAGCGGTTCGGGCATCGGCGGTTACGGTAAAAGTATGAAATAATCTAACATATAATTTTCAGCGGCGACGAGTGTATTCACAAGGCAGTGTTCGGAAAGCCGCGACGATTTCGGGGAAAGACGATCGACGAATGAGAACGCATATCAGATTTGGAAAGATACTCGGCATCGAGATCGGCATTCACTACAGTTGGCTGATCATCGCCGTTCTGATCACTCTTTCGCTCGGCGGTTATTTTGGCCAGTCGCATCCTGAATGGGGCGACGGCGTTATTTGGGCGATGGCGATCGGATCGGCGGTGATGTTCTTTGCGGCGATCGTCATCCACGAGATGTCTCACGCATTGGTCGCTCGTTCGTACGACATTCCGGTCAAGTCGATAACGCTCTTCGCACTCGGCGGCGTGGCGCAGATGGAAAAGGATGCCGAGAGCGCAAAGATGGAGTTTTGGATCGGCATCGTCGGGCCGATAACGAGCGCCGTGATCGGGGCCGTTTGCCTTGGAGCGGCGTTTCTTATGGGCTGGTCGTTCGGGGCAGATGCCTCGTCACCGCTAATGGCGGTTTTTGTCTGGCTTGGTTACATCAACATCGCTCTCGCCGTTTTCAACTTGGTGCCCGGATTTCCGATGGACGGCGGTCGGGTGATGCGGGCGGCGATCTGGGGCTTCGTAAAGGACCGCGAGCGGGCTACGAAGGCGGCATCGCTGATCGGCCAATCGATAGCCTTCGGCTTCATCATTTTTGGCATCATCGCTTTCTTCCGCGGTTCGGGTATCGGCGGGATCTGGATCGCCTTCATCGGCTGGTTTCTGCTGACCTCGGCAAGGGCGAGCTACGCGCAGTCGGAGATGACGCAGGCTTTCGCCGGGCTCAAGGTCCGAGACCTTATGACGACCGAATGTGCCCGCGTCGATCCGCGGACAAACCTGCAATCGCTGGTCGATGACAATATTTTGCGGGCCGGGAACCGCTGCTTTCTGGTCGAAGAGAATGGGGAGCTATTGGGGCTTGTGACGCCCGCCGATGTTCGCTCGGTCGAGCGGACAATGTGGCCGATGAAAACGGTTGACGATGTAATGCGGCCCTTTGACGAACTCCAAACTGCCACGCCGGAGGCATCGATCGTCGAGGCTCTTGAGGCGATGGGCCGTGCGGACGTCAATCAGCTTCCGGTACTCGAGGGCGGCCGGCTGGTCGGGCTTATCTCCCGCGACCGGATACTGAACTACCTCGTCGCGAAAAAAGAGCTCGATATCTAGAGCCGCTGATCACATCCGCTCGGCTTCAAGGTTTGCCGCCAGGCATGCCCCGCAGAGAAATCCTTCCGCGATTCCTTGCTCGGCCTTTCGCCGAAACGTGTCGTGTGTGTCCGCATCAACGAACGCCGTCCGGCCGCATTGCTCGCAAAGCATCTCGTGAGGCGTTGCGGCGGTCTTCACGCTCGATTCAGTCTTGATCTCCTCGAACCTATCCGCGTCAAATTGTGCTCGTGTCGTCATTTGGATTTACCTCTTCTATCTCGGCCGCAATTTGCAGGACAAGGAAGCGGCCGGCCGCATCGCATTTGGGGCCGCCTATAGAATACCCCGAAACCCCGCCCACACACAGCAAAGAGATCACACCCATTGACAAGCAAACCCGGCCTCTCGCTGTTCTCCGAGAAAGCTCACCCAGCCGATCGAAAAAGCTGCATCTTTTTTGGTCTAAGAAAGGCCCTTCGCCGAGCGGAAAACCTCCGGCTCTTCGAAGTCTGAGAATGATCAACTCGCCGAGGAGGCAGTCTGAAAAGACGGCCTTTTTTGGCGCAAAATGTGGCGAGTGGCTTTAAGATGTGGCTTTAAGATATTGGTATGAAGAAGGTTGTGTTCAAGCGATATGTGCAGAATCAGCCGATGCTGTTGCCGCCGAGTTTAGAAGAAATGGTACCCGATAATCATCCGGTGCGGGTGGTTAACGAGGTGATAGAGCGGGTGGACATCTCGGCGTTGGAGGGGAGTTATAAGGGCGGCGGGACGTATGTGGAACAGGTCTATGCCGATGAAGAGAACCAGCCCAACGAGCCCGACTTCGAAGCCATAAACCCGGAGGCCGTGAAGCGGACGATAGAAGACATCAACGACGCTCTGAAGGCGAAAGCTGTCGATCCGAAGGTTCGGCAAAAGCTGAACTACGCGAAGAAGAACTGGCCTCAGAAGTTGGACGAGTACGACGAAAAAGAAAAGATCCTGGCGGGCCGGAGCAGCTATTCAAAGACCGATCAGGATGCGACCTTCATGCGGATGAAGGAAGACCACATGAAGAACGGTCAGTTAAAACCGGGCTACAACGTGCAGGCTTCGACCGAGAAACAATACATCATCAACTACACTTTGGGTCAGACGACGAGTGACACTTCACTCCTGAAAAAGCACATCGTCGAGCACATCCTCTTTACCGGTCGTGTTTCCGCCTGTGCGGTTGGGTTTCTGGCTCTCGTGGTTTTTAATAAAATCGGCGCGAGGTTTTTGGCTGGGTTAGATGGGATCGAAGCGGATGTTTCTGGCGGTCGATGTGCCTGCGGCTGTTCGGGAGGCGGCGGCGAGGCACTCTGCGGGTTTGCGGCGTCAGTTTCCGGGCGCTCGGGTCAGTTGGGTCCGGGCGGAGAACTTACATATCACGCTGCGTTTCTATGGCGAGGTTGAGGGGGAGCAGCTGTCGGCGATAGCCAATGTTGCGAGATCCGCGGCGGCCGGGGTAGTGCCTTTCAGGGTCGAGGTCGCCGATCCGGGAAGCTTTGGGACCAAGGTGCTGTTCCTCTCGATAAACGACGACGAAGGCAAGCTGCGGCATTTGAATGTGACGATCGAGGCGGCGTCTGCGGCAGCCGGCCTGAAAGCTGAGAGGTTGACCTTCAAGCCGCATCTTACTCTGGCGAGGATCCGTTCCGGAAAAGGAATCGGACCGCTCATCGAGGCGTTTCTGGGCGAACACTTTGCGGCGATCGAGTTTGAGGTCAGGGAGATGGTGCTCTATGAGAGCCGGCTTTCGCCAGCCAGCTCCCAATATCTGGCAATCGAGCGGTTTCCGCTTGGCGGATGATCACTTTGCGAGGGCAGCCTCGAGCTTTTCGATCACTTCGGCATCAGTCGGGACCGTCCGCGGCGAGAAGCGGGCGATGATCTTGCCGTCGCGGTCGGCGAGGAACTTTTCGAAATTCCACGTGATGTCGCCGTCAAAGCCGGGGTTCGTTTCCGGATGCGTCAGGAAGCGGTAGAGCGGGTGCTGGTCCGTTCCTTTGACTGAGATCTTTGAGAACATCGGAAAGCCGACGTTGTAGTTCAGCGAACAGAACTCCTTGATCTCGGCCTCTGTGCCGGGTTCCTGGCCCATGAAATTGTTGGCAGGGAAGCCGAGAACTGTGAAGCCGCGGTCCTTGTATTTGTCGTAAATGGCCTGAAGCCCTTCGTACTGAGGCGTCAGCCCGCAACGGCTCGCGACGTTGACGAGCATAACGACATTGCCTTTGTACTTTTCAAGGCTGACGTCGTTGCCGTCAATGTCCTTCATCGTAAATTCGTACATTCCTTTCTCCTTTACAGGCTCTGCCGGCGAGGCGTTGAAGATAAATCCGTACTTATAGGCGGCGGCTACGATCCCCGCCGCACCGACCGCGACCAAAACCAAAATGACCTTAAGCATTACTCTCATCACTTCGACCGCCGCCGGGCAGCGGATTCGTACCTAGCGGTTCAACTCACGCGGCGAGCGTGGCGTCGTTGGAAGCTCTTCCTTCTTTTCGCCGGTTTCGGCAAACACCTCTTTGAGCATTCCGACGCTTGAAAGCATCGCCGAGGTCTCCATCGGCATAAAGATCACTTTCGAGTTTTGGGTCCGGGTCATATCGCGGAGCGATTCGATGTAGCGGGCCGTGATCAGGTACTGTGCCGTCTGATCGCTGCTGCCGATGACTCCAGCTATCTGTTTGATCGCCTGTGCTTCGGCGTTTGCCGCCACGAGCCTGGCCTGTGCGGCGCCCTCGGCATCGAGAATGGCGGACTGCTTGTTTCCTTCGGAACGCGTAATGGCGGCTTGCTTCTCACCTTCGGCACGCGTGATCGCAGCCTGCTTGTCGCCCTCAGCCTGCAGGATGAGAGCACGGCGGTTTCGCTCGGCGGTCATCTGCTTTTCCATCGTGATTCGGACGTCCTCGGGCGGATTGATATTCTTAACATCAACGCGGGTGACCTTAACCCCCCATTTATCGGTCGCTTCGTCAAGGATCAGACGCAGTTTCGAGTTGATCGCGTCGCGGTTTGAAAGCGTGTGGTCGAGATCCATTTCACCCATCACCGAGCGCATACCGGTGATGGTCAACTGCACAAGGCTTCCGACCAGGTCGTTGATCTCATACACCGCCTTGATCGGGTCGGTGATCATCCAATAGACAACGGAATCGACGTTGATCGTCACGTTGTCACGGGTGATGACCGGCTGCGGCGGCAGGTCAATATATTGTTCCCGAAGGTCGATGGATGTGACGCCGGGCCTTACGTTCGTCCAATAGACCGCACGCGGCGACTCGAAGAATGGAACGATAATATTTAGTCCGCTGGATGCAACGCGGTGGAAGCGGCCGAGACGCTCGATAAGCAAAACGCTCGACTGCGGCACGATCTTGATCGTCTTCCAGGCGATGGTCAAAAGAGCAATGCCCAGAAAGAGCAGAAATATGAGTCCGAATCCGGCAATTGGTTCAAACATTAGAGATCCTCCACAAACTAAATGATGGTCCATTATAACTCATTGATTATCAACCGTATAGACTAATCCGTACGAAATCGATTTGTGGGTTCGTGCAGCGTTTGTCCTACGGGCAGCAGAATTCGCGTCTCACTTAGTGAGGGAGCGGAGGACGCGGTGATACAAATCCGAACGCTGATACGCGTATCAAGATGGAATAAATGGAACCCGCTGAGGGTTAAGAACGTTAGAAATGTTCAGAAGTTTTCATAAACGGAAGGAACGCTCGGAAAGGCACAGTACGCATACCTTAAACCTTCATTGATCGTCCTCAGATCGTCTTCATAAACCTATCATTGTCTTTCCGGGCGGGCCGACCGCCCTTTTTTGTTTTGCCACAGAGGGCACAGAGGAAAGGAGGTTGGTATCCGAGGTTTCACATTGATTGTCCAAATTTCGAGTATTGTGATAGTTCGGTTTGCAGAAGTTACTCAATTGTTGGGAATTGGCTTATAATCGGCGGGTCTATGCCGGTTGGAATAAATGATATCGAAGCGGCTCGCGAACTGCTCGCGGGCGTAATTACTCGCACTCCTACGCTTTTTGACGGGCGGATGTCGGAAAACATTCACGCTAACGCTTATCTAAAGGCAGAGTGTCTGCAAAAGAGCGGTTCGTTCAAGATCCGCGGTGCATACAACAAGATATCGAGACTTACTGAAGAAGAGAAGCAAAGAGGAGTTATCACGGCCTCGGCGGGAAATCACGCCCAAGGTGTTGCCTTAGCCGCGAAACTCCATAACATCCAGGCGACGATCGTCTTGCCGGAGTTCGCGCCGCTGACGAAGATAATGGCGACGCGGGCGCTCGGGGCCGAAGTGATAATGCACGGGCAGAGCTTTGACGAGGCCGTGGCATATTCCCGCGGCCTTGGCGAGGAACGCGGCCTAACGTATGTTCACGCCTTCGACGACGATCACGTTATTGCGGGTCAGGGAACGATCGGCTTTGAGATCGCCGAGGACCTGCCGAACACGAACGTCATCGTCGTTCCGATCGGCGGCGGCGGCGTCTGTTCCGGCGTTGCCATTGCGGCAAAGCATTTGCTTCCGGGAGTAAAGGTTTACGGCGTGCAGGCAAAGAACGTCGCCTCTATGCGGGTTTCGATAGAGGCTGGCGAGCCAATCGAAGTTCCGCACCAATTGACGATCGCGGACGGCATCGCGATAAAACGGCCGGCCGCGCGGACGCTTGCCTTAATTCGCGAATATGTTGACGAGATCGTTGAGGTGACGGAAGAGGAGATCGCGGAGGCGATCTATCACCTGGCTCAGAATGCTAGGCTCGTAGTCGAAGGAGCCGGAGCGGCCGGGGCGGCGGCGTTACTTGCGGGGAGCATTAAGGTTGAGCCAAGCGATACGGTTTGCTCGGTCCTTTGCGGCGGAAATATTGACGGCAATCTTCTCGCTCGCGTCATTGAGCAGGTTCTTGTCAGGAACGGTCGATACATTATTCTCAAGATCCTGGTGCCAGACAGGCCGGGCTCGCTTGCCGGCATGCTCAAGATCGTCGCCGAAGAGCACGCGAACGTGATCGAGGTCTATCACCAGCGGGCGATCTGGCTGGCGCCTCTCGGGAGCGTTGGGATCGAGGTGATCCTCGAGGTCCGCGATGCCGAACACGGCGAACAGGTGCACCAACGACTGACCGACGCCGGCTATTACGCCGAGCACGTCAAGGGCGATTGGTAGCGAGGCGTCCGATGAGCTTAGAAGCGAGGCCGACAGAAAGGCGAATCGTGTATCTCAGCGATCTCTGCGATATTCTCTGCGGCTTCAGCGTTGAGATAAAGTAAACGCAGAGTTCACTGAGTTTTACGCAAAGCGCGCTGAGCTATTATTGCAAACGGTACGCGAAACCCTTCTTCAGGCACACAGCGTCTTGGACACCCTCATTTTTCTTTCGGATGAAGGCCTGCTACGGAACATCGACGCTCATCGTGCTGCCGGAGAATGCAAAGTTCGGGCGTTTGCGGCCTTTCATGAACTTCGCAGCCGTTTGCGAAAGTGCCGTAATGATCATTGGCAATGCGATCGAAGGGTCGGCCGGAACGTAAGCGGTCGTTGCTCCCTTCAGCAGCTTGCCGAAGGTCTCCGTGTGCGAACCGCCGAACGACGGCGTACGCGTTGCGAGAGGCACCGAATCGGTAGTTATCGAGATCGCGTACTTGTGGCCGCGGAGCTTGGAGCGGGTCAGGTACGATGTGATCTCGGCAACGTTGAGAATGTTTTGGCTTGAATTCGAGCCTAGTGTGATGACCGCGGAATTGCGCGTTTTCTGGGCAATGGTCATCATCTCAAGCGTATCTTGCGAGATGTCGAGTATTAGCTGGAGCTTCTTTTCAAAGCGGGCACGGGCGATGCCAGCGGCCATTTCGCTTCCCAGAAGGTCGGGGCAGAAAACCGGAACGCGTGATTTATAAGCCGCTGTCAGGAGCCCGTCCTCGTTTGCGATCTCGGCCAATTCACGGCCGACCAGATGCAGGAACTCGCGGACCGAATACGGCCGGGTCGTTTCGAGTTGGTTGACGACGCTGCCGATCCATTCATCGGCTTCCTGATATTCCTCGCGGTTTGCCAGAACGTCGCCGATGCGGGCAACGTCCGAGGCGTCGAGTTCTTCGTCGCTCATGCTCG
>ERZ761602.2711-NODE-2711-length-26853-cov-5.100828_pt1 | contig 26853 bp, 25 predicted proteins | sample MGYA00512165_ERZ761602 | MGnify/ENA primary metagenome ERZ761602 (study PRJEB28899, sample SAMN02445085) | bioreactor sludge metagenome | biome: EBPR sludge; isolation source: Thorneside wastewater treatment plant | place: Australia: Brisbane, Thorneside...
CCGACTTCGATGCGGCGCGGCGCGAGCTCCTCGCGACGCGCCGCATCGATCGTTCAGGCCATCGCGGGCTCGAAGAGCCCGATCACGGCGCCGGTCGGATCCGCGACGACCGCGATCACGCCGACCCCCGGCACCGGAATGCGCGGTTCGAGCACCGTCGCGCCGAGCTGCTTCGCCTTCTCGCACCCTGCGTCCACGCCGTTCGGCAGGACGACGAAGGTCATCCAGTTCGGTGGCACGCCCGGCGGCGTCGGCTGCGGATCCGCGACCGGTACCTCGCCCGCCGCGAACACCTTCATCCCGCCCGGCCCGCTGTTCGTGCCCTGCCAGCCGCAGAGCGTCGCGTAGAAGTCGAACGCGCCGTCGACGTCGCTCGTCGAGAGCGTCTCCCAGCAGAACTCGCCGACGCTCGGCATGCCGGGCTCGGGATCGCCCTTCTCCCAGCGCGCGATGCTCACGTACGCGCCCGCCGGATCGGCGATCACCGCGAAACGCCCGATGTTCGGGATGTCCATCGGACCGACCGCGACCGTGCCCCCCGCCTTCGTCGCCGCCGCGGCCGCGCCGTCGACGTCGACCACCGACACGTAGCTCATCCAGTGCGGGGGATGCGAGTCGTCCATCAGCGGCATCATCCCGCCGACTTGTTTGACGCCGTTGTTGATCAGCGTGTAGGCGAACCCCTCCATCGGGACGTCCTCGAACGTCCATCCGAAGAGCTCCCCGTAGAAGCCCTTGGCCTTCGCGACATCCTTCGTCATCAGCTCCCGCCACGTGAAGTGGCCCGGCGTAAAGCTCGGCGTCGTCATCGTGCCCACCCTTTCCTATTGCGTCTTCTCGCGCGCGCTTCCTCATGCCATGACACTCGTCATGGTATCTGCACCGCGTCGGGAGCGAAGTACCACGGGCGTGTGACGACTGTCTCCCGCCCTCGCGACGACTCGGAGCGTACGGTCTGGAGTCGCGGTCGATCGACGCTGCGCGGAGAGCCATGCGTCCGGTGAACGAAGCGGGTCGTTCGAGGCGAAGCGGATGCCGCGACGCCGAACGATGCCGCGAAACCGAGGGCCGCATGAGACCGAGCCGAAGCGATGGTAGGGTTCGTCGTCCATGCGCTACCCCCCGAGCCACAAGACGGAGCGTCGTGCCCGCATCGTCGAGACGGCCGCGCGACTCTTTCGCAAACATGGCTTCGCCGACACGAGCGTGGGTGACGTGATGCAAGGCGCCGAGCTGACGCACGGCGGCTTCTACGGCTACTTCGAGGACAAGGTCGCGCTCTTCTCCGAGGCGCTCGGAGCCGCGTTCGAGCAGGCGCGCGAGAACCTGCTCGCGCGCGGCCTGCAGGACCTGCGCGGCGACGCGTGGATCGAAGCCGCGGCCGCCCGCTACGCGACGATGAAGCATCGCGACACGCCGGAGCTCGGGTGCGCGGTGCCTGCCCTCGGCGCGGAGGTCGCGCGTGGACCGCGCGCGGTGCGCAAGCGCTTCGGCGTCGAGGTGCGCGCGACGATCGACGCGATGGCAGAGCGGCTCGACGGCGATCCGGAGCAGGCCAAGCGACGCGCGGCGCGTCTGCTCGCGACGTGGGTCGGCGCGCTGCTCATCGCCCGCGCGACCGACGACCGCACGTTCGCGCAGTGGATGCTCGACGCCGTCCGCGAATGACGCGCGTCGTCCGCGACACGATCACGCGACGGCGCGGAGCGACGAACGCCGAGCAGCGCGCGCACACGGTCACCCGCGCGCAGTCGGCCGACGTCCACAGCCCTTACCGAGAAATGGTGCTGCTGGCAGTCATCCGCGCGCGACGTGCTCACGAGAACGACGCGTCGAGCACGCCGTCGAAGACGTGACGCGCGGGACCGCGCATGCGCACCGGCTCGTGATCCGCCCCGACCGTGATGGTCAGCGGTCCGCCCGGAAGACGCATCACGACCGGTTCGTGCCGACGCGCGCGACCGGTGACGACGGCGGCGACTGCCGCGGCGCACGCGCCGGTTCCGCACGCGCGCGTCCAGCCCGAGCCACGCTCGAAGACGTCGAGGTCGAAGGTACGGACGTCGTCGCGCGGGTCGATGGGGCGCGCGAAGCCCACGTTGACGCCTTCGGGAAAGCGCGGGTCGGACTGCACACGCGGGCCCAGAGCGAGCCGAGCGCGCTCGTCGACCACGTCGAAGGTCACCGCGTGCGGGTTCCCCATCGACACCCCGGTGAAGCGCACTCCGTCCACGAAGGGCGCGTCGACGAGCGGCGCGGACGCGACGAGCGGGAGGTCCGTGGGCACGAGGCTCGGCACGCGCATGTGGACCTCGACCTCGGCGCCACGATCGAACGACGAGACCACGACGCTCGGGTGGGGTCCGGCGTCGGTCTGCACCACGACGTCGGGGCCCGTGAACGCGACCTGCTCGCCGAGACGGGCGCGCCGCGCGAGATGGAGCACCACGCAGCGCAAGCCGTTGCCACACATCTCGGAGCTGGAGCCGTCCGCGTTGATCACGCGCATCGACGGCGTGCGGTCGTCGACCACGAGCACACCGTCGGCGCCGACGCCGGTGAAGCGGTCGCAGATCGCGATCGCGTCGCGGTCGGGGCGCGATCCCCACGCGTCGACGTCGACGATCACGAAGTCGTTGCCGAGGCCTTCGTACTTGGAGAACGCGAGCACGGCAGGGAGATAGCGCGTCCGAGCGGCGTGGGAAACCACCGCCTCGACGTCGACCCGACCCACTGACCCGACCCGCTCGTCGACGTGCACAGAGGCGCTCGCCGCTCTGCGTGGCCGTTCGCGAACGCCCTGGAGCAGGCGAGCTTCGTCGTCCTCGACGCCTCGTGGGCCTTCGCGAAGGCCCAGCGCGCTCAGCTCTCGACCGGCTCGTCGACGTGCTCGAAGAAGCGCACCGCGCTCTCGACGCTCGCCCCGAGCGCGTTGTGCACGAGCCGCGACACGCCCTCGTCGTTGCCCTTGAGCGCGTCGTAGTAGCGCTGGCGGTGCGTCGCGTGGACGATCACCGGCGGGTACCCGTGACGCAGCAGAATCAGGTTCATCACCAGGCGCGCCACCTTCCCGGTCTGACGCGGGAACGGGTAGATGTGCAGGAGCTGGTAGTGGACCTTCGCCGCGAGACGAACCGCGTGTGTCGAACGCTTCGTCTCCGCCGAGTTCGCCCATTGAATCAGCTGGCGCATCTTGTAGCTGATCTTGTCGGGCGTGGAGATGTCGTGGAAGTACAGCCGATGAAGCGGCATGTCCTTCCGGTAGGTCGGCTGACCGCGACCTTCGAGCTCCTCGGGCGCGAGCTGCGCGTAGAGCTTCTTGATCACGTCGAGCGAGACGCTGAAGCGCTTCCGCTCCGACATCTCGTAGATCATGTCGATGGCGGCCTTGTGGTTCCGGATCTCGTCGAAGACCGGGACCATCGTGGCGTCCGTCGGCTGCCCGTGGACGAGCGCGGCGTCGAGCTCTTGGGGCGTGTAGACCACGCCTTCGAGAGCGCTGTCGTGGTAGATCCACGACATCTCCATCAGCTTGCGGAACTCCTCGATCTTGCCGGGATCCGCCGTCTTCGTGAGCTCTTGAAGACGAGCGACGCGCGACTCGAGGCTGCCTCCGTGCAGCTGCTGGACCAAAGCCCGTTCCCTCCTGATGGGCGCGTGAAGCGCCATTTCACTGGCGGGGGCCCGCACGGCCTCCCGGACGCCGCGCACGGCGTACCCCGTTCCCGGGGGCGCGGACTCTACCAGTCCCCCGAGAGCGGATCAACGTCGAAACCAACCCACGCGCCAACTCGTCGAAACGAATCGAGAAAGCGTCGACTCGGACCATCCGTGAGGGACGGAGCCCACGAAGCCCGCTCACTGCACGAGGAGCTGGCGCCGCGTCAAGGCGAAGGCAGCAGCGCGGTGAGGGTCGCCCGCAGCGCCTCGGGATCCGGCACCCCGGTCTCCACGTGCCGAATGCGACCTTCGGTGTCGACGACGACGAGGGTCGGCAGAGCCTCGACGCCGTAACGCGTTTGGAGGGCGCCGTCGGGATCGTGCAGCGAGGGGAACCGTGCGCCGAGCTCCCGGTGGAAGTCGGCCACGCGCGATGCCGGCACGGGCTCGGTGTTCACGCCGTAGAAGCTGACGCCTCGGTGGGTCAGGTCCCGCGAGAGGTCGTTCACGATCGGGATCGAGCGCCGGCAGGGCGCGCACCAGCTCGCCCAGAAGTCCAAGACCACCACCCGGCCGCGCAGCCTCGCGAGGTCGACCCGATCGCCGACCCCTTCACCCGCCACGACCTCCGCGACGGTCGGCGGCGCCTCGCGGTCGAGAACGCCGCAATGGTTCGGGAGCACGCCGAGCACCGCCAAGCCCGCCACCGCGAGGAGACCCACGAGCCAAGGGAGCAATCGTCGGAGGTCGTCGCGCACGTGGGGCAACCATGACCTGCGACGCGCGCGCTGACCACCGACGCTCGCCGATCGTGGCGCGGGCGCGATCGGTGAGCGTCGAGCTCGAGCTTCGCTCACGCGGCCGATACCTCCCGACGTCGCAAGCCGCTGCCTCCCGACGTCGCAAGCCGATGCCTCCCGACGTCGCAAGCCGCTGCCTCCCGACGTCGCAAGCCGCTGCCTCCCGACGTCGCAAGCCGATGCCTCCCGATGTCGCAAGCCGATGCCTCCCGACGTCGCGCAACGCCTCCCGACGTCGCGATCAGCCCCTGCCGTCGAGCGCGAAGAGCTGCACGTTCGCGACCGCGACCAGCTCCGTGGGCTCCGACGCGTCGACCAGACGCCGCAGCGCCTGGAGGTAGTCGACGTGCAACGCCTGCAGTCGCGCGAAGTCATCTCGACCGATCGCGAATACGGACCACGAGAACAAACCCGGTTTCCCCTCGCTCAGCCGTGCGCGACCGACGTCCGTCCAATGCAGCTTCAGCGCGCGACGCTCGGCTTCGGTCGCGGTCGAGGTGTCCACCGCGACGGGGCGGACCACGTAGCGCTCCGGGCGGGCACCTCCGTCGCGCGCCTCCACCAGCCCCGCGCGACGGAGCGCGTCGAGAGAGCGGCCGACCTCCTGCTCCGAGATCCCGAGGCGACGCGCCATCCATCGCACGGTGCGCGGGCGCGCGCGGTAGTCCGCCGTCTCGAGCAACCTCAACACCGCGCTCGACCACGGCAGCTCGAGCGCCACACGGCGCCGCGCTTCTTGCTCGCGCCAGCGCGGCGCGAGCGACGGCAGACGCTCCGGCGGCGCGACCGCGGCCACGAAGTCGAGTCCACGAAGCGTGAGCACCTCGACGAGCGCGAGCAGCTCCGCGAGGCGCGGCTCGCTCTTTCCGTTGAGCCAACGCGACGCCACCGTTCGGCTCACCGCACAACGACGCGCCACCTCGGCAGCCTTGGCGGTGCCGCGCAGACGACCGAGCAGCGCGCCGACCCCGTGCGGCTGCGTCAGATCGAGATCCGAGACGTCGACCGGGAAGCCCTCGAGGACGCGCCGCGGATCGCCGCCCGTGCGCGCGACGATCCGGAAGAGCTCGGACGCGCTCGGGGCGCGACGCCCGCTCTCCCAGAGGTAGACGACGTTCGAGCGGTAGCCGAGCCGTCGGCTCAGCGCGGTCTGCGAGCGACGACCTCGGAGAGCGCGGACGAGCTCACACGCGAGCGTCTCGGCGGGAAAGGTCGAGCGCGCCTCTTCGTTCGCAGGCTGCATGCCCGGAATATGACTCAAATGCACGGTCAAGGCGGTTGGGACCTACGAAATGTGCATCGGCGTGTGATCGAGGCGTGGCTGAGGCGCCGACGCCTGGGTAACCTGGGCTCATGCGTCGCCTCGCTCGACTCGTCGGTCTCGGCCGGCTCGGTGGCTTCGGCCCGAGCCGAACCGCGATCGGCGTGCTCACCGCGGTCGTTCTCGCCTCGGGCGCGAGCGGATGCTCCGGCGGTCAGACCGGTGAGATCACGGAGCCCACACGCTGCGAGCGCGTGACGGAGGAGGTCGCGCGCGAGCACCTGCCGTCGGAGATCCAAGTGGCACTCGAGGCCGCCGAGCGCACGACGGGCGCGGCGCTCGAGTGGACCGACGCGGACGGCGCGGGGTCGAGGCTGTCTCTGTCGCTCTCGCACGACGGCACCGCGTTCGCGCGGCTCGGAGGCGACACCTGTCCGCCGTCGTGGCGCGCCTCGTACTCGCTGCACGCGACCACCGAAGACAGTCGTTTCGCCGCCACGTTGAGCGGCACGCTGACGGTTCGAGACGTCGCGAGCGACGCTGGAGAGACCCGAGAGACGAGCGCGACCGTGGTCGCCGAGGCGCCGCTCGCGATCGTGCACCTCGACGGCTTCGAGGCCGCCGACGAACCGGGCGGCGCGGAGACGATGGTTCGGCTGTTCGGCGTCCACGTCGGACCCGCTTGGCGCGGCACCCTCGTCCTCCAGGACGACGAGGGAGAGCGCGTGCTCGCAGCGTTCTGATCGCGACTCGTTCTTTCGCTTCGCCGACCGAGCTCCACCCACTTCCACAGCTTCTCCCGAAGCCCGACCCCACGAGCATCGCTCGCTTTCGCTCGCGGCGCGCCGTCTCGAAGGGCGGCACGCGGTGACCGCGACGGGCTTCCCTTCCAACCCACGTTCCTCGCTCGTTCCCTCCGATCGAGTCATCGGCGGGTGCGCCGTCGTGCGCGCTGCGTCCCCCACGAGATCCCCATGAAACACCTGATCCCCACGCTCACTCTCCTCTTCCTCTTCGCTTGTGGTGACGACGACGCTCCCGTTCCGGACGGCGGCGCCGACGCTGGCTTCGACGGTGGCGGCTCGGACTCCGGCACCGACGCGGGAACGGACGCTCCGATCGAAGACGACGCAGGCACCGGCTGCGCGCAGGCCACCGCGTCGATGCCGACGCTCGAGTACGCCGACGACGTCTCGATCGCCTTCGCGCTCCGCGTCACGCCCGTTCCGCCCGACGCGAGCACCGAGATGTTGCTCCTCTTCGAGCGCTACTTGCCGGGTCCCGACGTCGGCACGTTCGAGCTCGGCGCGGGCGGCGACGACGCCAACTTCGGCAACTGTCGGCACTGCGTCGTGCTGCCCGGCCTGAGCGCCACGCGTGGGTTCTTCGCCGATCGCGGCACCCTGGTCACGCGCGCCGATCCGTACGCGCGTCGGCTCGATGCGAGCGTGACGAACCTTCGTTTGATCGAGGTCGAGATCGACGGCGAAACCCGCGAGTCGACGCCGATCCCCGGGGGTCGGTGCGTGGAGATCGCCGACTTCGAGGCGCAGGGCACGTTCCCGCCCGAGGCGTGGGTCTGCGACGACGCGCAGTACGGTGACGGCGCGATCTGCCACTGCGAGTGCGGCGACTTCGACCCCGACTGCGCGGTGGACACCGAGTGCCCGCCCTTCGACCCGAGCTGCGAGCCGGCCTTCGAGCCGCTCCCGACCGACTGCAACGAAGGCGACGTGTGTGCGTTCGACCCCGTCTTCGGGAGCCCGCGCTGCACCGCGACCTGCGACCACGCGGCGAGGACCCCGTGCGCTGAAGGGGTGTGCGTCTTCGACTTCGTGGGAGACGGCGTCGACACCTGCTGGGTCGAGGACGATCGCATCGCGCGCGTGCCGCCCGGCGAGCCCTGCGGGAGCGCGGGGATCCAGAAGGTCTGCCACGTGGTCGACGGTGTCGCGCGTGGGTTCTGCGGCTACGACGACGTCTGTCGCCCGCTCTGCGGCGAGGGCGAGCTCGCGTGCACCGTGGAGGGCGAGTCCTGCATGACCTTCTTCCTCGAGGGGGACCTCGGCTTCTGCAGCGGTCCGTTCGTCGACGGTTGAAGTGAGCGCGCGGCGTAGCGCCAGGAAAGGGCATGTCACACCCACCTGCTACCCTCCGCGCGCCATGCGCCATGCCTTCGAGCTCGTGTCCGAACTGGCCCCCAAGGGCGACCAACCCCGCGCGATCGCGGAGCTCCTCGCGGGGCTCGAAGCGGGCGAGAAGCACCAATGCCTGCTGGGCATCACGGGCAGCGGCAAGACCTTCTCGATCGCGAACGTGATCGAGAAGGCGGATCGACCCGCGCTCGTGATGGCGCCGAACAAGACGCTCGCGGCGCAGCTCTACGCGGAGCTCAAAGAGCTCTTCCCCAACAACGCGGTGGAGTACTTCGTCAGCTACTACGACTACTACCAGCCCGAAGCCTACATCCCGTCCACCGACACCTTCATCGAGAAGGACGCGATCATCAACGACGACATCGACCGCATGCGGCACGCGGCGACCCACTCGCTGCTCAGCCGGCGCGACGTGATCATCGTCGCCAGCGTCTCGTGCATCTACGGCATCGGCTCGGCGGAGTGGTACCAGGAGATGGTCGTCGAGCTGGAGGTCGGCAAGGAGATCCTCCGCGACCGCCTGCTGCGTCAGCTCGTCGACATCCAATACGACCGCAACGACGTCGACTTCCACCGCGCGACCTTCCGCGTCCGCGGCGACGTGGTCGAGGTCTTCCCCGCGCACGCCGACAAGACCGCCATCCGCATCGAGTACTTCGGCGACGAGATCGATCGCATCTCGGAGATCGATCCGCTGCGCGGCACCGTGATTCGACCGCTCGAGCGCTACGCGATCTATCCCGGAAGCCACTACGTCACGCCGGAGCAGCAGCGCGCGAAGGCGATCCATTCGATCCGCGCGGAGCTGCGGGAGCGGCTCCAGGAGCTGGAGGACGCGGGCAAGCTGCTCGAGCGGCAGCGGCTCGAGCAGCGCACGTCGTTCGATCTCGAGATGCTGGAGCAGGTCGGACACTGCCAAGGGATCGAGAACTACTCGCGGCACCTCTCCGGTCGGGCCGCGGGCGAGCCGCCGCCGACGCTCATCGACTACCTCCCCGAGGACTTCCTGATGATCCTCGACGAGTCGCACCAGACCGTCCCGCAGATCGGCGCGATGTTCCGAGGCGACCGTGCGCGCAAGGAGGTGCTCGTCGCGCACGGCTTCCGGCTTCCGTCCGCGCTCGACAACCGCCCGCTCACCTTCGAGGAGTGGGAGGCCCACGTGAAGCAGGCGATCTACGTGAGCGCGACACCGGGCGACTACGAGATCGACAAGACCCAAGGCGTGGTGGTCGAACAGGTGATTCGCCCGACCGGCCTGATGGATCCGGTGATCGAGGTGCGGCCGGTGCGATCGCAGGTCGACGATCTTCTCGGCGAGATCCGCGCCCGGGTGGAGCGCGACGAACGCGTGCTGGTCACCACGCTCACCAAACGCATGTCCGAAGACCTCACCGAGTACTACGGCGAGCTCGGCGTGAAGGTGCGCTACCTCCACAGCGACGTGGACACCCTCGACCGCATCGCGATCCTGCGGGACTTGCGGCGGGGCGAGTTCGACGTGCTCGTGGGGATCAACCTCTTGCGCGAGGGTTTGGATCTTCCGGAGGTGTCTCTGGTCGCGATCCTGGATGCGGACAAAGAAGGTTTCCTCCGCTCGCCGCGCTCGCTCATTCAGACGATCGGCCGCGCGGCGCGCAACGTCGAGGGTCGCGTGATCATGTACGCAGACAAGATCACCGCCGCGATGCAGGTCGCGATCGAGGAGACCTCGCGACGCCGCGAGATCCAGGCAGCCTACAATACCGAGCACGGGATCACTCCGCAGACGGTGAAAAAGGCGATCTTCGACCTCGACCCCTCGATGGGGGGCAGCGACTGGTCGACGGTCTCACGCGTCGAAGGCGACGACGAGGGGTTGCCGATGGAGCAGCGGATCGAGGCGCTGCGCGCGCAGATGCTGAAGGCCGCGGAGGACCTCGACTTCGAGCGCGCGGCCACGTTGCGCGACGAGATCCGGCGAATCGAGTCCGGTGGGCGCGAGAAGGCGCCGCGAAATCCAGGGCGAAAGCGCGGGGGCCAGCGGCCGCGAAGGTGACGTGCCGACCCTGCCCTCGGCGTTCGCGCCGGACGATGCGGCTCCGCTCGGAGCGCGCTCGAACGATCGCGCGCTTTTGCCCGTTCTCGCGGGGCCACACGACCCAGCGACCCACGACTGGCGGCCTCGCTCTTGCAGTCGCGTCCTGGGTGACCCGTTGGCTCGCAGCGTGGATGTCGCTCGGCGTCGCTTGCACGGCCTCCATCGGCGATCCCGCGGAGAACGGTCCGCCCCCCGAGCCGCTGCCTCACGCGCTTCGTCCGCCACCGGCGGGTCTACGGACGCTGATCGGCGGGGCGCACGTCGGACGTCTATCGATGCTCGCGCCACGTCGTCGATTCGCGTTCGCGACACCAGCGGTTGACGCTGCATCCACACGTCGCACAAGCTGTGTTCCATGACGGCTGCGATTCGTTTGCGCTGAAGAGACGAGCTCATCGCTCGCGTGCGCGCCTTGGGCGTGTGCGCTCGTTTCTTCGTTCGCCAGAGGAATCCGTCATGTCATTCGTTTCACTCGACTCCGTCGAGGAGCTCGTCGCCGCGGCGGCGCGGGCTGGCCTCTTCGTCACCCCCGACTCCGACGCGCTCGACACCATGGGTCTCGACTTCCTCGTCGTGCATGGACGCGACGCGGCCGGCACCCGATGGATCGTGCGATCGCCGCGTCGTCCAGACGTCGCGGCGACCTCGCTCGTCGAAGCGCGCGCGCTCCAATTCGTAGCCTCGAGGCTCGCGCGATGTGGCGTCGCGGTTCCGGACTGGCGCGTCCACACGCCGGAGGTGATCGCGTACCCACGCTTGGGCGGCCAACCTGCGATCTCGCTCGACTCGGGAGCTCCCGTCTGGCACGTGATCGACCCGAGCGCGCCGAACGATCCGTTCGTGGCTTCGCTCGCCACGATCCTCCACGCGTTCGCGATGTCGTCGCCCGACGAAGGGCGAGCCGCGGGCGTCCGTGTGAAGACGATCGCGGACGAGCGTCGGACGGTCGCGGATGGGATCGCCGCCGGACGGGAGCTGCTCGACCCACCCGCAGAGCTCGTCGCACGTTGGGAGCGCTGGCTCGCCGACGCGGACGCGTGGCCGACCCACGTCGCGCTCTCCCACGGCGATCTTCATCCGGGGCATCTCCTGCTCGCGCCCGACGCGACGATCACGGGAGTGCTCGATTGGACGGAGGCGGCCTTCGGTGATCCGGCGCACGATCTCGCGATGGTGAAGATGTGCTTCGGGCGGGCGGTGCTCGAAGACGTCGCGGCGCGGATGAACGCCCTCGGGACACCGGTGCCTGCGTCGCTGCTCGCTCACGCGGTCGAGCGCTGCGCGGCGTTTCCCGCGCTCGGCGCGGCATGGGCCAAACGCACGGGCAACCTCGCGATCGTGGAGGGGCTTCGAGCGCAGCTCGAGCTGGCGGCGGCACCGTAGCTCGCAGCGGCACCTAGCTCGCAGCGACAACGTAGCTCGCAGCGACACCGTAGCTCGCAGCGACACCGTAGCTCGCAGCGACACCGTAGCTCGCAGCGACACCGTCGCTCCTCGTGAGCGCCGCGCGGCGGCGTCACCTCGAGCTCACCGCCTCGGCGCGGGAGCTCGACCCTGCTACCGTCGCGCGCGGTGTATCGGGACGCGCCGACCTCCACCTCGATCGTCCAGCACGGGATCGCGCTCGCGCTGCGGGGTCGATGTCCGTTCTGCGCGGAGGTGACGGCGCGGCCGGGCATTCTCTCGGGGACGCCCTGCGACGTGTGCGGCGGTGCGTTCACGGACGACGAACGCTTCGGCGAGCGTGTGGTGTCCGAGATGGAGGCGCTCACGCGCGAGCGCTTCGGCACCGTGCTGGCGACCGCGACCCTCGCCGCCGCGCTCGCGGGCACCGTGCCCTTCCTCGGGCTCGTGGCGAACCTCGTCGCGTTGATCGTGTTCCGGCTCTGGGTGGTCGGGCCGTGTCTCTCGCTGCTCTCGGGCACGCGCCGTCACGTGGTGCGCTGGACGTTGCGGCTCGGCACCGCGTGGTTGCTCGCGATCACCGGGCTCTTCCTCGCGATCCCCTGCGCGGCGTTTCTTCAAACCGCGTTCGTGGTCGGCACCGTGTGGTGGTCGGGGCGCGCGTATCTCTTGTGGCAGCTCCGACGCGAGCGTGCGCGTGAGCCGATCGCGCTCGGCGAGTGGTTGCTGCTCGGGGGCGTGATCGCGGCGATGCTGCTCGCGATCGGGCTGGTGCTCTCGCTCGCGACGACCGTCTACGGTTTCGTCGACGGGCTGCTCTCGTGGTCGCCTTTTGGAGATGGCTGATGGACGTGGTCGTCGACGCGCAGGGGGACGTGCTCAAGGTGGTCGAGGCCGGGATGCTCGCGGGCATTCGACCGAGCTGCACCGTCGCGGGTTGCTCGCTCGCGATCGGCTTCGGCGTGGTGCCGGCCACCGGCGCGATCGGCTGGCTCGGGCACCCGCTCGCGATGGTGATGTGTTGCGGTTTCGCGATCTTCGAGCTGCTGCACGCGCGCGACGCACAAGCGAGCGCGCTCTCGGTGATGGGCTTCGCGCGCACCGGCCTCGCGGCGGCGGCGGCGCTGGCCGCGGTGGCGACGATGGCGGGCGTGGAGGGCGTCGAGGTCGGCCCGCTGGAGCTCGCGAGCGGTGGCGGCGGCGCGGCGTTGATCGCGACGATCCGCAACGCGATCCGTGATCGCGTCAAAGAGCTCGCGCACGACGCCGCGAGCGCATGGGTGGCGCGGGTCGAGGACGGAGGCTTCGTGCTCTTCGCGACGTTGCTCTTCGTGTTCCCGCTCTTGCCGATCGTCGCCCTCGTGGGGTTCGCGCTCGCGTCCGCGGTCGGGTTCGGGCTCGCGATGGTCGCGGATCGTTCGCAGCGTCGTGCGTGTGGCTCGTGTGGTCATCGCGCGCGCGTGGAAGCCGTGCGGTGTCCGAGCTGTCAACGCGCGCTGGAGCCGCGCGTGTGGCTGACGCCGCCGCCGCGCATGTCGCGACACGTGGAGGCGCTCTTCGCGGAGCCACCGAAGGCGAAGGAGCCCGCGTGAGCGACGCGCTCGAGGACGCGACGCCGGATGCGCCGCACGACGAGGCGACGCCAGCGCCGCACGAGGAGTCCGCCACGACGGGCGCCGGGTCGACGCTGGAAGCGCCCGGTGGCCCGAAGCGCGCGGCAGAAGGACCTCGCGCGGTGCGGGGGCCGGCCACCGGATTCGCCGCGTCGCTCGCGCTGGTGGCGTTGTCGGTGATCGTGATCGCGTGGACGCGCTGTTGATCGCACGAACGCCGAGCCGCATCTCACCAGCGGACACATCAGCTCAGCGCTCGCGAACGGGCCTTCCACCGATTCGCGGCTGGCGCGCGCTCGATCAGCGGCGCTCGAGCACGAAGAGCACGGTGGCGCTGCGTGCGAGCAGACGCGTGACGCCGCCTTCTGTGACGACCGAGTACGTGAAGTTCGTCATGGCGCCTTCGTTCGGGCAAGTCTCGGTGCGCGCGAGCGCGGTGCCGGACGCGGTCCACGACAGGGTGCGCGGGACGATGGGACCCACGCCGGTGAGGGTGAGCTGCTGGATCACGTCCATGGTGCCCACGCCCGCGCCGGTGCTGCGAATGCTCCAGGTGCCGCGGTACGCGCCCGTCGCGCCACCCGTCGTTTGGTAGTCGACCGCGTCGTAGATGCCGTCCGGGATCGTGCCGCCCGTCATGGTCGGCAAGCTGTCGACGCGGCGGAGCGCGACCTCGTCGGCGCCGAAATCGAGGGAGTGGCACGTGTCCGAACCGGCGTCACGCGTGCCGAGGCCTGCGTCGTCGCCGCCGGCATCCGCGCCCGCATCGCCGCCGCCCGCGTCGAAGCCCGCGTCGTCGGCCCCGGCGTCGTCGTCGCTACCCGCATCACGGCCGGCGTCGCCGCCCGCGTCGAGGCCCGCGTCCGTCCCCGAGTCGATGGGCACCGAGGTTCCGTCGTCGTCGCCGCAGGCAAGCACGAGCGAGAAGAGAATCGAGGCGAAGGCAGACGCGCGGTTCATGAATGCTCCGAAGTCGCCGCGCTTACCGTGGATCGCCGTCCGAGGCCAGCAGAGCGCCGCTCGCAGAAGGGAGGCGCTCGACGATCCCGACTTCCACCGCACGCCGGGACTCGGCGATGCTCGCGCCGTGGTCCACACCCCGAGCCCGTCCGAGATCCGCGACATCCTCGCTGGCGTCGAGCCCCTCACCGACCTCGAGCCACGCGCGCTCGATGTGCTCGCGCAGATCGTCACATGTCGACATGCGAGCACGGGCGAGGTCGTGGTCCGCGAGGGCGACGCCGATCGCGCGATGTACGTGCTCGCGGCGGGCCACGCGCGCGTGATGCGGGCGGGCGTCGAGCTCGGCTCGCTCTCGGCAGGCGAGCACTTCGGCGAGATCGCGCTCGTCGCGGGCGGCGTTCGCACGGCCTCGGTGATCGCAGACGCGCCCTCCGTGCTGCTCGTGCTGGACGAGACCTGCTACGAGCAGCTCGTCGATCGCGAGCCGCGCGTCGCGATCCAGCTGCTGCGCGAGATCGTCACGAGCACGTCCTCGCGGCTCGCGAAGATGAACGAAGCGGTCGGCGTACTGCTCCGCGAGCGGGCGCTGCCGCGTCGCGTGGAGCTCGACGTGATCCTCGACGGCGAGACGCGACGTGTCCGGAACGGGATCACACCAGGCGAGCTTCTGCCGACGGAGATCGACGACGCGCCGGTGGTCGCGGCGCTCGTGGACGGTCGCGCGCGCAGCCTCGATCTCCCGCTCGGTGGGAACTGCACGCTCGCGGGGCTCACCACGCAGAACTGGGAAGGCCAACGCATCTTCCGGGGCTCCCTCGCGCTCGCGCTCCTCGAAGCGGCACGGCACGAGAAGATCGACGTGCGCCTCGGCCGCTCGCTCGGCTTCGCGCAGCGGGTGCGCGTGCGCTCGGAGGTCGGCGCGCTCGAAGCCGCGGCGCGGATCCAGGCAGCGCTCGATCGCCTCGTCGTCGACGACGTGCCGCTCGTGCGCGAGCGATTGAGCGTGCTCGAAGCGGTCGACTACTTTCGCCGCGAAGGCGCGGAAGGCGCCGTTCGGCTGCTCGAGACCTCACGGCGCCACAGCGTCACCGTCGTGTCCTACGGCGACGTGTTCGCGCTCGAGATGGGGCCGCTGCTCCCTTCGACCGGCCGGCTCGCGCGTCGCTACACGATCGAGCCGGACGCCCCGGACGGCGCCGACGCGGGCGACCTCTTGTTGGTCTTCGGGGTGCCCGGCCACTCGCGCACGATGCCCCCGAGCGCACCGGCGGCCGAGCGCACCACGGTCGAAGAAGGCAAGCCCTCGGTGCCGACCGCTCGGCGCGCGCGCGACGTCTCGAGGCACGTCGGGGCGATGACCGAACAGCAGGAGCGTTGGCTCGAGACGCTGCACGTGCGCAGCGTGGGCGACTTCAACCAGGCGTGCATCGGCGGCGAGGTCGCGCCGATCATCCGCGTGGCGGAGGGCTTCCACGAGAAGAGCATCGGACGCATCGCGGACGCGCTCGCCGCCGCGCGCGATCGGGTGCGTCTCGTGACCATCGCCGGGCCGTCTTCCAGCGGAAAGTCGACCTTCATCAAGCGGCTCAAGGTGCAGCTCCAGGTCAACGGCATCACGCCGCGCGACCTCGGGCTCGACGACTACTACGTCGATCGCGTCGACACCCCGCGCGACGAGAAGGGCGACTTCGACTTCGAGGCGCTCGAAGCGCTGCGGCTCGGGCTCTTGCAGGAGCACCTCGCGCGGCTGGTGCGCGGCGAAGAGGTGAAGACCTCGCGCTACGACTTCAAGGCCGGAAAGGGCGATCCGGAGGGCGGCCCACGCTTCCAGCTCGGGGCGGAAGACGTACTGATGATCGAGGGAATTCACGGATTGAATCCCCGCCTCGTGGAGTCGCTCCCGTCGGAGCAGGTGTTCCGGATCTTCGTTTGTCCCCTGGTGCAGCTCCCGCTCGATCGTCTGTCGTGGGTGCACGCGAGCGATCTGCGGCTCTTGCGACGAATCGTGCGCGATCGACACGGGCGCGGGCACGGCGCGGCGGACACCATCCTGCGCTGGCCTTCGGTGCGCGACGGAGAGCGGCAACACATCTTCCCCTTCCAGCACCACGCGGACGAGGTCTTCGACACCTCGCTCGTCTACGAGATCTCCGTCCTCAAGGTCTTCGCGGAGCTCTACCTGCTCGAGGTGCCCGCCGATCACCCCGCACAAGCCACCGCGGAGCGGCTCCTGGAGCTGCTCTCGAGCTGGGTCACGATTTACCCGGACGAGGTGCCTCCGACCTCGATCCTGCGCGAGTTCATCGGCGGTTCCGGGTTCAGCTACTGACGATCAGAGCGCGTCGTCGAAACGCACGATCCAGCCGGCCGCGAGGGTCAGCGCGCCCACCCGGCGCCAGGTGTCGTCGCTCAGACCGACGCGGGCGCCGAGCACGAGCGCGGTGCCCCCGAGGCGGAGCTCGGCTCCGACTCCGAGCGCCGCGAGCAGCGCCGCCTCGTCGGCCGCGGAGTCGCGCCCGAAGGTGAGCTGCAGCTCCGCGCCGAGGCTCACGTTCGGATGCGCGCGCCAGCCGACGCCGTACGTCGAGGCCCACGCGCGGAGGCCCGCGTCGGTGTCGACGAACATCGCCTGACGCGTGCGGAGCACGAGATCGCCGAGCGCGCGGTCGAGGTCGACGTGACCGCCGACGCGGAAGGTGTCGATCGTGCGCGCGTTCGTCATGCCGCGGCCCGACGGAGCGTGCAGCGTCGCGCCGCCGCCGATCCTCCAGGGCCCCGCGAAACGCGAGGTCGCGTCGAGCTCGAAGCGCACGTCTCCGTCGCCGCGGGGCGTCGCGCGATCGCCGAGCTCCACGAAGTCGCGCACGAGACCGACGCTCGCGCGCACCCGCTCCGCGAAGGTCGCCGCGATCGCCGCGTCGACCCGCAGATGGGCGTCGTGGCCCGGGTGATCGCCGAAGGAGGCGAAGCCGATCGAGAGCGCGAGATCGTCGCCCGGCGCGGCACGAAGCGCGGTCAGATCCGGATGACTCAGGATCGAGAACGGCGTGGGCGCGCGCACGAACGACACGGAGTCCTCTGCGGGCAGCTCTGGCGCGAGCTCGGATCCTTCGTGCGACGGATCGATCACCTGCGCGCGTGTCTCCGCGAGCACGACCTCCCCCACCACGACGGAGAGCACGAGCTCGGCGGGTGCCTCGTTCGTGTCGAAGCGAGCGGCCCACGCGCCGCCCTCCGCCACGAGCGGCACGTCGACGCCCGCGCCGCGGACGCGTAGCCCCTCGGGAAGCGGCGACGTCGAGCGGACGATCACCCGCGCGGTCTCGCCGCGCAGGAGCGTTCCTTCGGACACAGCGGGACCGCGACTTTCGGAGCTCGCCAGCTCGATCGCGAGCTCCGGCGCGCGCACGTCGACCACCAGGCGTCCCGTCGAGTGGCCTTCGGCGTCGACGCAGCGAATCTCCTGAAGACCGGTGGGCGTGAGCACGAGGGTGTCGATGGGCGTGGCGCCTCCGCTCACGAGCCCAGCGTTCGCGGCCGATGCTCCGTCGATAGCGTCTGCCCCACCCGCCGAGGCGAGCGCACACCGCGCACCCTCCGGCGCCACGAAGTGTGCGCCGAGCGTCACGGTGGGCGGCGTCGGCTCCTCCGAGGGATCGGGCAACGCGTCTTCGGTCGGCACGTCGAGACGTCCGAGCGCGACCTCGATCTCCCGCGCGTCCGAGGGTCGGCTCTCGAAGAAGTCGCCGTCGATCGTGGACACGCGCACCCGGTACGCACCTTCGGGGAAACGATGCAGCTCGAAGCGCGTGACCTCCGCCGGCACCTCGGTCGCCGCGACGACGTCACCCTCGCCGTCGACCACCTCGACGCGGTAGCGACGTGCGACCTCGACCGCGCTCCACGCGCCCGTGACCGTCGCGCCGTACGGGTGCACCCCCACGAAGCGACGCGGCCCTTCCGACCACGTCGGCGCGGGTGGAAGCGGACGCGGACGCGATGGGCGCGCGTTGCGGATCACCTTCGATCCGAAGCCTTCGCGCACCGCGACGCGACCCTGACGACCGCGCACGTTCGCGGGCTCGCCCGCGAAGTTCGACACGCGTGTCGTGCCTTCGTCGTCGACGCCGACCAGCGCGCTTCCTGTCGCGAGCTCCGCGCTACCGCTCGGGGTGTCGACCTGCAACCGAAGCTCCGCGAGGCGGCTCCGGAGCTGACCGCGTTCGAGCGTCGCTTGCGTGGTCTCGCGGCGCGCGAGCGACTCACCGCCGTAGATCACGATCAACGTGTTCTCGCGCAACGCGATGCGGCTCGCGTCGCGGAAGGTCACGTCGGCCGCGGCGCGCTCGAGCGTGTTCACTCGCCAACCGCGCCAGAGCGGCAACCCGCGTCGCGCGCGCTGCCAGTCGCGCGCTTCGGGCTCGGCCGCTTGGACCTCCCGCACGGTGCGCGTCACGCGGGCGTCGGGATCGGGCGCGCCGGCCGCCGTCGTCGAGGGTCCGTCCGCGGCTGACCCCGCGGACCCGAAAGGACCGTCCTCCGTGTAGACGCGCGGCAGCACGAGCACCACGCCAGGTCGCAGGTAGGGACCGCACGCTCCGCGCTGCGCACCCTCCGCGAGCAGCGGGTTGAAGCGAAGGATCACGCCGTAGCGACGCCACGCGCCGTAGAAGCGCTGCGCGATGCGCCCGCACGAGTCGCCGGTGACGACGGTGTACTCGAAGGTCTCGGCGGAGGTCTGGGCGCGCACGGGGTCGCCGAAGGCGAACGAGGCGAGCACGAGCGACGAAGCGGTGAGGAACGAAGCGATGGAAGAGAGGCGACGCATGGGATCGGACGCGTCAGCGACGACGCGCGGCACGGAGGAGCTTCTTGGCGAGGGACTCGGGCCCCGCGCTCGGAACGTAGACGTCGGTCGCGCCGGCGCGCAGCAGCGCGGTGAGCGCGGACACGTCGGCGCTCGATGCGGTGACCACCACGGGACGACCCGCGTACACGGTAGGATCCGCATCCGGCGACGCGAGGAAGATCACCGCCGCATCGTCCTCGGAGACGATCGTCACGCCGTTGGCCGCCAGCACGAGCTCGAGCCCTTCGTCGCGCGGCCCGATCCACGCGACGCCGACGTTCCCGGTCGGCACGTGCGCGGGCGGCATCTCGCTCGCGCCGCGGCTGATCATGCGCGCGCTCCGACCCATCCGCGAAGCGTCGCCCGCGTGGGCGCTCATGCGTTCGGCCGCGCCGAGATCGAGGTGCACGAGCCGTTCGCGCACCTGCGCGGCCGTCGGTCGGTCGCGCGGCTCCTTGGCCATCATTCGCTGCACGAGCTCGTCGATCACCGCCGGCACCTCGCGCCCTTCCGGAGCCGACTGACGCAGCGGCTTCGGCGGCACGAACAGATGGCGCGAGAGGATCAACGCCGTGTCGCCGCGAAACGGCGTGTGGCCGATCGCGAGCTCGTGGAGCATCACGCCGAGCGAGTACACGTCCGACGGAGGACCGAGCTCCAGGCTTCCGCGGCACTGCTCGGGCGACATGTACTCGGGCGTCCCCGCGAGCACGCCCTCGTTCGTCATGCGCCGCACCTCCTCGTCGCCCTCCGCGACGAACGCGAGCCCGAAGTCCACCACCACGACACGCTCCGTGCCGCTAGGCTCGCGGTGAAGGATCACGTTCTCGGGCTTGAGATCGCGATGCACGAGCCCGACCGCGCTCGCAGCGTCGAGCACGTCCGCGATCGCCGCGGTGATCGCGACCACGCGCGGCCACGGCAAGAGCGGCAGGTGCTCGTCGACGCACGAACGCAACGACGGACCGTCGAGCAGCTCCATCGCGAGGTAGAGCCCGCCGGCGTGCTCTCCGAAGTCGTGGATCGCGACCACGCCCGGATGCCGGAGAAGCGACGCGACGCGCGCCTCGCGGAGAAATCGTTCGCGCGCGGCAGGGCGATGCAGCCGATCGGGACGGATGATCTTCAGCGCGACCTCGCGCTTGAGGCCGCGTTGCTCCGCGCGGTAGACGGCGCCCATGCCGCCTTCGCCGAGCAGCTCGCAGACGAGGTACCGATCGGCGACCACCGCGCCGGGCACGAGGTAGCCGGCGTTGGCTTCGACCGCCGGATCGAGGGTGGCCTTCTCGTCGCTCACGTGCGCAGCTCCCACAAGTGCACGGGCGCCGCGCGGCCGGTGAGCGCGCGCGCGCCGAGGTCGACGAGGTCGAAGCGTTCCGGGCCCGCCGCTGCGCGCGCCTCCGAGGTCACGAGCACCTGCATCGGGCGCGCGATCGCTTCGAGGCGCGCCGCGACGTTCACGGTGTCGCCGATGGCGGTGAACTCCATGCGCGTCTCGCTGCCGACGTTGCCGACGATCGCTTCGCCGCTGTGGATCCCGATCGCGAGCTCGATCTTCACGCCGAACTTGGCCTCCCAGCTCGCGTTCCCCGCCTCGAGCCACCGCATCATGTCTTCGGCCGCCGCGAGCGCGCGCGCCGCGTGGTCGTCCTGCGGGGTTGGCGCGCCCCACATCGCCATCACGCAGTCTCCGACGAACTTGTCGAGGGTGCCGCCGTGGCGGAAGACGATCTCGGTGAGGATCGTGAAGAGCTCGTTGAGCAACGCGACCACGTCCTCCGCCGCGAGACGATCCGTGATCGGCGTGAAGCCGACGACGTCCGCGAAGAGCACGGTGATCGTGCGGCGCTTGCCGCCGAGCGCCATGTCCTGCTCGCGCTTGACCACCGCGTCGACGATCTCGGCCGGGAGGTAACGTCCGAGGTCCGTGCGGATCGCGACCTCTTCGGCGATGCGCGCCTCGCTCGCTTCGAGGTCGGCCGCGGCGTGACTCATCGCGTCCCCGAGCACGCCGAGCTCGTCCCGGGTCTCGATCGTCACGCGCCGATCGAAGCGTCGCGCCGCCAGATCGCGCGCGAAGGACGAGAGGGCCTCGATCGGTCGCGTGATCTGCTTGGCGACCACGAACGCCACGACGAGCGCGAGCAAGAGCACGATGCCGAGCGTGCCGAGCACGATCGTGCGCATGCGGAAGAGAGAGGCGTAGACGATCTCTTCCGGGCGCCGCACCACGACCACCCACGGGCGCGCTTCGAGACCCACGACCGAGCCCACGTAGGTGCGGCCCTCGTGCTCGTGCTCGCCCGATCGCTGCAGCCGCCCGAGCGCGCCGAGCTCGAGGCCTTCGAGCGCGGGATCGGCCGACGCGTCGCGGAAGATCTCGTTTGGATCCGCAGAGGCGATCACGAGGCCCTGCTCGTCGACCACGAAGAGCTCGCTCGCGCTCGCGCGCTGGAAACGCACCTCGCCGAGCCGCTCGACCCGCGCCTGCAACGACGCGAGCGAGAGGCGCGTCAGCACGAACCCCGAGAGCGCGTCGCCCACCCGCAGCGGCACCACGATCGGTGCACGCGGCGCTTCTCCCGCCACGCGCTCCACCGGCCCCGTCGCGACGCGGTGGGTCTCGGCTTCTTGGCGCCACGCGATCGGCAACGTCTCCGGCACCACTGCGCGCGCGCCGTCTTCTTTGATGACGTCGATGAGCGCTCCGTCCGCCGCGTACACCGCGACGTGATCGAGCTCTTCGGATCCGGACACGAGCGCGGTCGCCAGCGTGAGCGTGGCGTCCTCGGGCAACGAGCGATCCACGAGCACGCGACCGATCGCGTCGAGCGCGTCCTGCGCCGCCACGAAGCTCGTCCCGAGCGTGCGCGAGACGTCGTCCGCGACCGCGAGGTCGTGCTCGCGCGCGTGGGTGCGCACCGCGTCGGCGTTCACGTCGAGCAGGAGCCAACCGACGATCGCCAGCGGCACGAGCGCGAGCAACGCGCCCGCGATCGTGAGCTTGAGTCGAAACGGAAAGACGGCGCGACGCGTCATCGGGACCTTCGCAGCCGACAACCCTACGCCTTTCGCGGGGTTCGCGCGCAAGAGTGCACACGAGCCCGCCGAGGAGCCGGGCAGTCCGCGAGCCATTCCGTGCCAACTCCTACGGCACGCGCGCTGCTACGGTACCCGCCGATGCGCTCGCTCTCGGTGCTCTTCGTGTTCCTTCTCGCGTGCAGTGACTCGAGCGTCGATCCCGCGACGGACGCCGGACGTCGCGACGCCGCGCCCGACGAGGACGCGCCGCCGATCACGTGTCTGCCGCTCCGTGACGGCGACGGCGCGCCGGAAGTGATCGAGGGAGGCCTCGAGATCGGCGAGTACCGCGACGGCGCGTTCGTACCCTACGCGCCGAACGACACCGCGACGGTGGTCTTCGGTTTCCAGGGCGGCGTGATGATCACACCGGTGGTGCGCTTCTCCGACGAGCTCGCGGCGAGCGGCGACTGCGTCGAGGTCGAAGTTCGCCACCTCGAAGACCCCGCGCATCCAGGGCAGCTCGCCGACCTCACGAGCTTCGCGAGCTACGTCGAGCGCACGTACGTCGCGAACGTCGCCGGTCAGCCGCAGGTCGAGACGAGCGCGCTCCAAGATCAGGTCGGCTGGGCGCCCTTCTACGCGCGCTTCGTGCTCGACGTCACGGTGCGCAGCAACACGTTCGCGCGTCACGTCGCGATCCCGCTGCAGCTCGGCAGCGAGAACGCGTGCGACGATCTGGTGGAGACGCCGTGCCCAGGGTGCTGCTACCGCGCCTACCCCGGCGAGGCGGTGATCGAAGCGGTGGGCGACGTCGGCACGGGATGCGACGACACCACGACCGTGACCTACCGCTTCGAACCGTCGAGCGAGGTCGCGAGCTGCTTCGCGACGGAGACACCTCCCACGTTCCCCGACGCGACGGAGCTCACGATGAGCCGCGGCTGCCTCGACACGTACGCGATCGCGGCGGGCAGTCGGTTCGACACCACGTGGCGAATGATCGCATCGGGCACATGCTCGCCGTTGAGCGTCGAGCCCGCGCTGCCGCTCGTGGGGTGCCCGTGCGAGTGAGCTCGAGCACGCGAGTGAGCGCGAACGTACGATCCGGGTCGAACGTGCGAGCGATGACCGTGCGAACGACGACGCGCCGCTTCGTACCCAGCGCGAGGTTCGCGACCTGGGCCGCGTTCGCTGCGCTCATGGCCGCGTGCGACTCGGTCCCCGTCGATCCGAGTGACGCGGGGTTGGACGCGCCCTTCGAGGAGCTCGAGTGCGACGCCGCATGTTGGCCACGCCGTTGCGCGTACCTCGAGTACGACGAGAGCGAGCCGCTCGACGGGCTCGAGGTCGGCGCGATGGTCGACGGAGTCTTCGTGCCCTGGGGCGACGGCGACGACGTGACGTACGTCTTCGGATTCCAAGGCGGCGCGATGATCCAGCCGATCGTGCGGGTGCCCGAAGCGATGGCGGGCGACGGCTGCGTACGGGTCGACGTCGCGCACGCGCGCGACGAATCGTTCCCCGACGGCCCCGAGGGCGAGCTCGACGAGTTCGCGAGCGCGAGCTTCTTCCAAGCCTTCCGCCGCGACGGAGACGGAAACGTGATCGCGGGCCCGGTCGACGATCAGCTCGGCTGGAACGCGCCCGACGGACTGCGCCTCGTGCTCACCGTCACCGCGCGCACCACCACGTGGGCCCGCAGCCGCACGCTGCACGTGCGCGTGGTCGACGCGGACGGCTTCCAAGAGTGCGACCTCGTGCCTTCGCAGGGCCTCGCGGGCTGCACCTACCGAGTGTTCTACGGCCAGGCGACGGTGACCGCGATCGCCGCGCCGGAGGACGCGCCGTGCAGCAACGAACGCGTCGCGGTGCAGTACACCTTCGCGCCGAACGACACCTCCATCGCGGGGTGCATCGACGAAGACGTCACCGGCACCACCGACTTCGCGCACTCCGTCTCGATGAGCCTCGGCTGCATCGCCGAAGCGGGCCTCGCGATCGGAGAGAGTTTCCCGATCCAATGGCGCCTCGGCAGCACTCCGTCGTGCCCGCCCTTCGAGGCATGGCCCGACGTGACCATCGGCGGCTGCCCGTGCAGTGAGTGACCTGAGGTGCGTGACCGTGAGTGAGGAGTGACTCGCGGGGCGTGACCGTGACCGACCCGTGATGAGCGACCGGCAACGAGCGACGCGAACGAGCGCACGCAGATCGTTTGAAAGAAACCCGATCCCGCGGCCACGGAAGGTGCATGAGGCCGACGTCGTACGCTTGCCGGGTCTTTCTCTCCTGGGTCTTCGCGAGCGTGCTCCTCGGCCGCCCCGCGTTTGCGCAGGAGAGGGGCACGGCGCTCGACGGACCGAGGCGCGTCACCGAAGCGAGCAGCCAGCACGCCACGCCCGCGTCACCCGATCGCTCGACGAACGCGAACGATTCGAGCGAGGCGACCGACGTCTCCGACCGCCCCGCACGACGCGTCGGCGTCGAGGTGATGCTCGGCACCACCGCGCCGCTCGACGTCGGCGTGAGCGCGCGCCTCGTGCTCTTCGAGCGCCTCTACGTCTACGGCGGCCTCGGGGTCGGCGTGTACGGCGGCGTCTACGACGCGGTCGCGAGCGGCCTCGTCAACGACGACGCGGGCTCCATCGCGCGCTTGCTCGGCAACGGCGCGTTCGTCGGCCGCATCGGCGTCGGAGTGCGACCCTTCGGCGAAGGACTCGAGCTATCGGTCGGCTACCTCGGCATCCGACGCGGCGTGTCGGTCGACGCGAGCACCGTCGCCGCCGCCGCCGGCATGAGCGCGCAGCCACGCGACGTCGACGCCTCGATGCGCATCGCCGCGATCCACGTCGAGCTCGGCTGGAGCCTTCGTCTCGGGGAGCGGGTGCTGCTCCGCCCCACCGTCGGCTGGGCGCACGGCCTCGGCGCGCGGGTCGGTCTCTCCTCCGAAGGCGCGACCGCGACCGAGCGCGCCGCGATCGCGTCGATCGAAGACTCGCTCACACGTGGGCTCCGCGATCGCGCGCGTACGCCGACGCTCGGCCTTCAGGTCGGGATGCGGTTCTGAGCACACGCCGTCGGCCGAGCGCACGCGCGTGACTTTGTCCGCGTCCACGCATACCACCACGCCATGGAGCTGCTCGAGACCCCCGAGGCCCGCTTCGCGGACGTGCCCGACTTCCCGTGGACGCCGCGCTACGTGACCGTCGATCCGAGCGGCGCGCGGGTCGCCTACCTCGACGAAGGTCCGCGCGACGCGCCGATCGTGCTCTTGATGCACGGCGAGCCGACGTGGTCGTTCCTCTACCGCAAGATGATCCCTGGGCTGCTCGACGCAGGGCTCCGCGTCGTCGCGCCCGATCTGATCGGCTTCGGCCGCTCGTCGAAGCCGACGAAGGTCTCCGATCACTCGTACGCGCGGCACGTCGCCTGGATCGGGCGCTTCCTCGACGAGACGCGCCTCTCGGACGTCACGCTCTTCGCGCAGGACTGGGGCTCGCTCATCGGCCTGCGCCTCGTCGGCGAGCGCCCCGACCTCTTCGCGCGTGTCGCGATCGGCAACGGCTTCTTGCCCAAGGGAGATCCGCCGCCACGCACGAAAGAGGGCCTCCGCTCGCTCGCGGCCTTCCTCACCTGGCGCACCGTCGCGCTCTACACCCCCGTGTTCGTCTGCTCGCGCGTCGTCGCGTTCGGCTCCGCCACCAAGCTCACGGACGCGGAGCGTCGCGCCTACGACGCGCCCTTCCCCGACCGTCGCTACCTCGCCGGACCACGCGCGATGCCGAGCCTCGTGCCGATCACGCCCCGCGATCCCGCGCGCGCCGCGAACCTCGCCGCGTGGCGCACCCTCGAGTCCTTCGACAAACCCTTCGTGACGCTCTTCTCCACCGGCGATCCGATCACGGGCGGCCTCGATCGCCTCCTGCAGCGCGCGATTCCCGGCGCCCACGGCCAGCCGCACCATCGCGTGCGCGGCGGGCATTTTCTCCAAGAGGACTCCGGTCCGGAGCTCGCGCGTCGTCTCGCGGACTTCGTGCGGGCGTGAGCTGCTACGAGAGACGCGACTCGACACGTCTAAGCCAGTGGCTTAGCCTGAGAGCCCATGAGGTTCGAGTGGGACGAAGCGAAGAACCTCGCGAACCAACGGAAGCACGGTGTCTCGTTCGAGGAGGCGTCCGAGGTCTTCGCCGACGACATCGATCAGCTCGAGATATTCGACGACGTTCACTCCGACACGGAAGACCGGTTGATAACCCTGGGCCCAGTTCGTCGGGGTCTCGTCCTCGTCGTCTGGACGGAGCGGGCCGACGACGTGATCCGAATCATCTCCGCACGGTGGGCTACGCCTCGCGAAGCGCAACGATACCGGACGTTCCTGGAGCAGCAGCGATGAACGACATGCCCGAGCTGGACGCGGACGACTTCGAGAGCGCCATCCCCGCGCGACTGCGCAAGCGGATGATTCAGGGGCACTTCGATGCCGGCAGCGACATCGCCGCGCTGCGACGCTTCGTTCGCCTCACCCAAGAAGAGTTCGCGCGCGCCATGGGGATCAGCGTCCACACGCTCCGAAACTGGGAGCAGGGTCGTCGCAAGCCCGAGGGGCCCGCCATCGCGCTGCTTCGGATCGCGGCGCGGCATCCACGTTTGCTGCGCGAGAACCTCGATCGCGCGGCGTGACGTCCGCTCCACCGACGGAGACCTCACACCGCCGACAGCACGCACCCGCCGCTCACGCGAGCTCGTCGTCCGCGTCGATCCCCGCGAGCACCCGCGCTCGCTTCACCTTCGCCTCCCAATCGATCTCGCGCTCCAGCACCACCCGCTGGGCTTGCGGCGATCCCGCGCCGTGCATGCACTCGATGCGGAACGGCACCGAGCCCGCGCCGTAGGCCATCGACTCCACGAGCCGCAACACCTTCGCGCGCTCCTCCGACCCCGCCACCGTGCGTAGCGCCGGGCCGAGCTCCGGATGATCGAGATCCGCGATCGACGGCAGCGTGCTCAGCGCGCCGCCCGCGAGATCCTGCGCGAGCCGCACGATCT
>ERZ761602.2712-NODE-2712-length-26843-cov-8.575743_pt1 | contig 26843 bp, 22 predicted proteins | sample MGYA00512165_ERZ761602 | MGnify/ENA primary metagenome ERZ761602 (study PRJEB28899, sample SAMN02445085) | bioreactor sludge metagenome | biome: EBPR sludge; isolation source: Thorneside wastewater treatment plant | place: Australia: Brisbane, Thorneside...
GGCAAGCACCTTGTCGACGCTGCCCTTGCACAGCTTGAGGTCGATCAGGCCGCGCACGAGCACGCGGGTGGCGGCGTCGTGGTACTCGTTGAAGGCCGCGCCGGGCTTGACCGCCTTGATGGCGGCGAGCTGCGATTCGAGCACGATCTCGTACACGTCCTTCTGCGGGCCGGTGAAGCGCCCGTCCACCGGGAAGGTGCGCGTGATGTCGGCGGCGTAGCTGTCGAGCTCGCAGCCCGCGTCGATCAGCATCAGGTCGCCCGGGCGGATCTCGGCGTCGTTCTCGCGGTAGTGCAGCACGCAGGCGTTGCCGCCCGTCGCGACGATCGAGCCGTAGGCCGGCGAGCGGGCGCCGTGGCGGACGAACTCGTGCAGCAGCTCGGCCTCCACCTCGTATTCGCGCTTGCCGGGGCGCGCGGCGCGCATCGCGCGCACGTGGGCGGCGCCGGAAATCTCGGCGGCGCGGCGCATGATCGCGAGCTCGTCGGCGTCCTTGAACAGGCGCATGTCGTTCACGGCCGCGCGCACGTCGCGGATCTGCGTGGGCGCCGTCACGCCCGTGCGCACTTTCGCGCGCACCGCGTTGAGCCATCCGGCCACCCGCGCGTCCCAGTCGGCGTCGGCGCCCACCGGCGTGTGCAGCACGTCGTGGCCGCCCAGGATCTCGGCCATCTTCTCGTCGAGCGAGGCGATCGGGTGGGCCTCGTCGAAGCCGAAGGCCTCGCGGGCGAGGTCCGGGCCGAAGCGGAAGCCGTCCCAGATCTCGCGCTCGAGGTTCTTCTCGCGGCAGAAGAGGATCGCACGGGGCTTCTTGCCGAGCACCATCACCAGCACCGCCTCCGGCTCGCGGAAGCCCGTGAGGTAATAGAAGCCGCTGTCCCACCGGTAGTCGTGGTGGCTGTCGGCGTTGCGCGTGCGCTCCGGGGCGGTGGCCACGGCCACCACGCCCTCGCCCAGGGTCCGCGCCAGGGCCTGCCGGCGGCGCGTGAAGGGCTTGTGGCGGTTCGGGTTGTCGAGCTTCATGGGCGTGTGGGTCCGATGAATGGGCCGCCCCGGGGCCGCAGGGCGACGATGGAGGGCGATTCTACCGGCTTTCCCCCGCCCTCCCCGGCGGGGCGCGCATGAGGCCCGCGAGCTCGCCGAGCCCCGCTTCCTCCAGCGCCTCGGCGGCGCTCGCCACGTCCGCGGCGCTGCGGTTCTGGGAGAGCTTGAACTTGCCTTCCAGCCGCTCGACGGCGATCTCGAAGCCGACGATGGCCCCGTGCAGGCGCGCCGCGTGGGCCTCGGGAAGGCGCTCCGGCGTCCAGGGCGCGTCGGCACCCGATTCGAACGCGGCCGAGAGCCGCGCGAGCAGGCCCGGCAGCGCCTCGGACGGGAGCAGGCGCGCCTTTCCCCTCGCGTGCACGACGGCGTAATTCCACGTCGGCACGAGCAAGGGGTCGGCATACCAGCGCGGGGAGACATAGCCGTGGGGACCTTCGAAGATCGCGACCACCTCGGGCGCGGCCGCGAAGCCTTCCCAATGGGGATTGGCCCGGGCCACGTGGCCCTCGAGCACGAGCCGACCGTCGTCGTCCCGGCGCGCGATGAGGGGAAGGTGCGTGACGGCGGGCCGGCCGTCGGCATCCGCGCTGGCGAGCGTCGCGAAGGCATGGCGGGCCATGAACGCTTCGAGCGTCGCCGGGTCGTCCACGCGGAAATGCCTCGGGATGTAGAAGGTCATCGGCGGAGCCTCCGGTCCAGGTCGGCCAGTTGCGCGGGCGTGCCCACGTTGTCCCATTCGCCGTCGTGGCGCTCGCCCGTGACGCGACCCTCGGCCATGAAGGGGTCGCAGAACGGAAACAGCCGCCTGTGCGTGCCCGGCGCGACCGCATCGAACAGCGTGGGATGGAAGAGCGAGATGTTGCCGTAGGTGAGCCGCGGCGCGTCGCGGTAGACGCGGCCGTCGCGAAGGCCCATGTCCCCTTCGCGATGCCACGGGGGATTGGGCACGAGGACGAAATGCGCCGCGTGGCGCGCGGGATCGGCGGCGATGGCGGCGGCGACGTCCCGCAGGCGCCCGTAGTCGTAGTCCGCGTGGATGTCGGAACTCACCGCGAGGAAGGGTGCCTCGCCCAGGAGCGCCCGGGCGAACGCGATGCCACCGGCGGTCTCCAGGGGTTCGGGCTCCCGCGACCAGGCGATCGCCGCGCCCAGGCGTGAGCCGTCGCCGAGTCGGGCCTCGATCGCTTCCCCGCCGGGCGCGATGTTCACGACGATCTCGCGGATGCCCGCGGCCACCAGCCGCTCCACCTGCCATTCGATCAGGGGCTTGCCGCCCGCCTCGAGCAGGGGCTTGGGAACCCGGTCCGTGAGGGGCCGCATGCGCTCGCCCCGGCCCGCGGCGAAGAGGATGGCGCGCACGGGAGGTCGCGCGCTAGAAGGTGTAGCCCGCCTTCGCCTCGCGGCCCTCGAGCCGGTCGACGAGGCGCGCGAGCGGCGCGAGCTCGCGGTAGCGCTCGGCCGTGGCGCGCACGTAGCCGAGGAAGCGGGGCGCGTCCTCGAGGTACGCGGGCTTGCCGTCGCGGTAGCGAAGCCGCGCGAAGATGCCCAGCACCTTGAGGTGCCGCTGCAGGCCCATCCACTCGACGTCGCGCCAGAAATCGCCGAAATCCGCCGGCACCGGCAGGCCCGCGTCGCGCGCCCTTTCCCAGTACCGGATGGTGCCGTCGAGCACGACGTCCTCGGGCCAGCTGAGGAACGCGTCGCGGTACAGGCACGCGATGTCGTAGCTCACGGGCCCGTGCACGGCATCCTGGAAGTCGAGCACGCCCGGGGCGGGCTGCGACACCATCAGGTTGCGGGGCATGAAATCGCGGTGCACGAAGACCCGCGCCTGCGCGAGGTTGGCCGCGAGCACGCGATCGAAGACCGCGCGCACCGCATCGCCCTCGGACCCGGCGAGCGGCGCCGACGCGTGGCGCGCGAGGTACCAGTCGGGAAAGAGGTCGATCTCGCGACGGAGCAGCGCCTCGTCGTAGGGCGGCAATTCGCCTTCGCGGCTCGCGAGCTGCCATCGGACCAGGGCGTCGCGGGCGCCGGAAAAGAGCGCCGAGGGATCGGGGTGGCCCGCCTCGATGGCCTGCAGGAACGTCTGGCGCCCCAGGTCCGTGAGCAGCAGGAAACCCCGGTCGAGATCGGCGGCGTGCACCTCGGGCGCGTTCAGGCCCGCGGCCCGCATCAGCCCGGCGATGCGCACGAACGGGCGGCAGTCCTCGGCGGGCGGCGGCGCGTCCATCGCGATCCAGGTGGCATCGCCCGCGAAGACGCGGAAGTAGCGCCGGAAACTCGCGTCGGCGGAGGCGGGCTCGCGCCGGAAGGGCCGGCCGCCCAGGGCGGCGGCGAGCCACGCGTCGAGCGCGTCGAGACGGTCCTCGGGAGGGGTTTCGGCCAAGCGGGGGGCGGTGTTCGCGTGTATTCTTCAGCGATTCTAGCATCGCCTTTCCGCCGTCCCGCCCGCCCGATGTTCCCCCGCCGATTGCCCATCGCCCTCGCGTGCGCCCTCGCCCTGCCGGCGGCGGCCCAGAGCCCGGCCCTGCGGCTCGAGCGGGGCATCGCGCCCCCGCCGCCGCGCCTGCAGCGCGACCTCGTGAAGTTCCTCTCGGCCGAGCGCATCACGGGCGACGACAAGCGCAACATCACCGCCTCCGGCGGGGTCGTCATGCGCCAGCGCGGCCTCGCCATCGCGGCGGACCGCCTCGACTACACGGAGGAGAACGAGACCGTCGTCGCCACCGGCAACGTGCGCATCGACCGCGCGGGGGACGTGGTGACGGGCCCGAGGCTCGCCTACCGGCTCGACAAGGAGACGGGCGAGATGGAGGCGCCGCTCTTCGAGATCCCGAAGACGCCCGAGCGCCGCACGGCCTCGCGCGGCAAGGCCGTGCGCGCCCTGCTCGAGGAGAACGAGGTGAGCCGCCTCTACGGCGCCGAGTACACGAGCTGCCCCGTGCCGCGGGACGACTGGACGCTCAAGGTGCGCGAGCTCGAGCTCGACACCAAGGGCCAGGTGGGCACGGCCTACAACGCGACGGTGGAATTCTTCGGCGTCCCGATCCTCTACTCGCCCTGGCTCAACTTCCCGCTCAACAACGAGCGCAAGACGGGCTTCCTCGCGCCCACCTTCGGCTCGTCGGGCCGCGGCGGCTTCGAGTACGCGCAGCCCTGGTACTGGAACATCGCGAAGGACCAGGACGCGACGATCACGCCCAAGCTCTTCGCCAAGCGCGGCCTGCAGCTCGGCGGCGAGTACCGCTACCTCAAGCCGACGTTCTCGGGCCAGGCGGACCTCGAGTTCCTGCCCAACGATTCCATCGCCGAGCGGGACCGCTACCTCATCGGCCTGAAGCACTTCCAGGCCCTGGGCCGCGGCTGGAACCTGTCGCTTCAGGCCCAGCGCGTCTCGGACGACAACTACTTCCGCGACCTGTCCACGCGCGTGGCCGCCACGTCGCAGACCAACCTGCCCCGGGACCTGGTGGTGGGCTACGGGGACGACAACTGGTCCTTCTCGGCCCGCAACGTCGCCTACCAGACGCTGCAGGATCCGCTCGCGCCCGTCACGGTGCCCTACCGGCAGCTTCCCCAGCTGCTGCTCTCGGGCCTCAAGCAGGACCTCGGGGGCTTCGACGTGCAGGGCGTGGGCGAATTCACCAACTACCGCCACCCGGATCTCGTGAACGGCCGGCGCCTCATCGCCTACCCGCAGGTGTCCTACCCGGTGCGGCGCCCCTGGGGCTACGTGACGCCCAAGGCGGGCTACCACGTGACCCGCTACGACCTGTCCTCGGACAACGGCGCCGCGGCCGGCAATGCCACGCGGGAGCTGCCCGTCGCCAGCGTCGACGCGGGCCTGTTCTTCGACCGACCGTGGCGCGTGGCCGGCTTCGACTTCGTCCAGACGCTCGAGCCGCGGCTCTTCTACCTCTACGCGCCGTTCCGCGACCAGTCGCGGCTGCCCAACTTCTCCACGGCCGAGGCGGATTTCGGCGCCAACGCCCTCTTCCGCGAGAACCGCTTCGTCGGGGGCGATCGCATCGGGGACGCGAACCAGCTCACGGTGGCCGTCACGAGCCGGCTGGTGGAATCGGGCACGGGCATCGAGCGCCTGAAGGCGACGCTCGGCCAGATCTACTACTTCGAGCCCCAGCGCGTGGGCCTCGACGCGGCCGCCCCCGCCCGGGAGAACAGCCGCTCCGACCTGGTGGCCCTCGTGTCGGGCCAGGTGGCGCCCTCCTTCTACATCGACTCGGGCCTGGAGTACGACGCGAGCCAGGCCCGCGCCCGCCGTTTCGACGTGGCGGCCCGCTACAACCCGGCGCCGGGGCGAGTCCTCAACGCCGCCTGGAAGTTCACCCGCGACGAGGTGCGGCAGGTGGACCTCTCCGGCCAGTGGCCCGTGGGCGGGGGGCTCACCCTGGTGGGCCGCTGGAACTGGAGCCTGAAGGACCGCAAGCTGGTCGAGGGCCTGGCGGGCATCGAATATAATGCGGGTTGCTGGGAGATCCGCGCCGTGGCCCACCGCTTCATCACCGCCACGCAGCAGGTCTCCACTTCCTTCCAGGTGCAGCTCGAGCTCACGGGCCTCTCGCGGATCGGCATCAACCCCCTCGAGACGCTGCGCCAGAACATTTCCGGCTACCGCCGCTCGGACGAGATCCCGCGATGAAATCCGTGACCCGCCTCACCCGTAGCCTCGCTGCCGCCGCCGGCGCCGTCCTCGCCACGGCGGCGCTGGCCCAGGTCGCCGCCCCCGCGCCGGCCCAGCCCGCCCCGGCTTCCCGCCTCGACACGCGCCTGGGCGGAACGCCCGGCCGCGTCGTTCCCGTGGACCGCATCGTGGCCGTCGTGAACGACGAGGTCATCACCGCCGTCGAGCTCTCGGAGCGCGTGCAGCTCGTCTCGGCGCAGCTGCGGCGCGGCGGCAGCCAGGTGCCGCCGGTCGAGACGCTCCAGAAGCAGCTCCTCGAGCGCATGGTGAACGACCTCGTCCAGGTCCAGCTCGCCAAGGAGACCGGCATCCGGGTCGACGACGCGATGGTCGAGCGCACCGTGCAGCGCATCGCCGACGACAACGGCATGTCCATGAGCGTCTTCCGCGAGGCTCTCGAGAAGGACGGCGTGCGCTTCGCGCGCTTCCGCGAGGACATGCGAAGCGAGATCCTCATGCAGCGCATCCGCGAGCGCGAGGTCGAGAACGCCGTCGTGGTGACGGATGCCGAGGTGGAGACGGAGGTGGCCCGCGCCGCCAAGGACACCACCGGCGACGCCGAGTACCGCCTGGCCCACGTGCTGGTGCTCGTGCCGCAGCAGGCCACGCCCGAGCAGATCGAGGCCCGGCGCCGCCGCGCGCTGCAGGCCCTGTCGGAGCTGCGCAGGGGCGCCAACTTCGCGCAGGTGACCGCGACCTTCTCGGACGCTCCCGACGCCCTGCAGGGCGGCAACCTGGGCTGGCGCGCCGCCGGCCGCCTGCCGGGCCTGTTCCTCGAGGCCATCGACAAGATCCAGCCGGGCGACGTGAGCGACATCCTGCGAAGCCCCAACGGCTTCCACATCCTCAAGCTGCTCGAGAAGCGCGGCAAGGCGGCGACCCCGTCGGTCGCCCAGACGCGCGTGCGCCACATCCTCATCCGGCCCAAGGAAGGCGTGACGGACGCCGATGCGCGCACGCGCCTCGAGCGGCTGCGCGAGCGCATCGTCGCCGGCACCGATTTCGCGGAACTCGCCAAGGCCAATTCCGACGACGGCACCGCCTCGAAGGGCGGGGAGCTGGGCTGGGTGGCGGCGGGAGACACCGTGCCGGAGTTCGAGCGCGCGATGAACTCCCTCAAGGACGGCGAGGTGAGCCAGCCCGTGCAGTCGCCCTTCGGCTGGCACCTGGTGCAGGTGCTCGAGCGCCGTTCCGAGGAGATGAGCGAGGACCGCAAGAAGCTCGCCGCGCGCCAGGCCATCCGCGCGCGCAAGGCCGACGAGGCCTTCCAGGACTGGCTGCGCCAGACGCGCGACCGCGCCTACGTCGAGAACCGCCTCGAGGAGCGCTGAGCGCTCCCGCGCGGGCGGCCTTCCCGTGGATCGCCCCATCGCCCTCACCGCCGGCGAGCCCGCCGGCATCGGCCCCGACCTGTGCGCGATCGCCGCGTCGCGGCCCGGCCCCGCCCGGCTCGTGATCGTCGGGGACCGCGGCGTGATCGCCTCGCGCGCGCGGTGCCACGGCTTCGACTTCGCGGCGCCCGACTACGACCCGGCCACGACCGCCCCCGTCTCGATGCTCCACCTGCCCGTCGCCGCGCCCGTCGCGCCGGGCCGCCTCGATCCGGCGAACGCCCGCCACGTGCTCGCGCTGCTCGACCGGGCCCTCGCGGGATGCCTCGCGGGCGAATTCGCCGCGATGGTGACCGCCCCGGTGCAGAAGTCCGTGATCAACGACGCGGGCATCGCGTTCACCGGGCACACGGAATACCTCGCGAACGCCACCGGCACGCCACGCGTCGTGATGATGCTCGCCGGCGGTGGCCTTCGCGTCGCCCTCGCAACCACGCACCTGCCGCTCGCGGCCGTGCCGGCGGCGATCACGCGCGAGACGGTGACGGAGGTCCTTCGCATCCTCGAGTCGGACCTGCGCAAGCGCTTCGGCATCGCGCGGCCCCGCATCCTCGTCGCGGGCCTCAACCCCCACGCCGGCGAATCGGGCCACCTGGGCCGCGAGGAGATCGACGTGATCGCGCCCGTGGTGAAGGCCCTCGCGGCCGAGGGCCTCGCCGTCGAAGGCCCCCTGCCCGCGGACACGCTCTTCACCGCGCGGCACCTCGCCGGCGCCGACGCCGCGCTCGCGATGTACCACGACCAGGGGCTGCCGGTGCTCAAGCACGCCGCCTTCGGCCGCGCCGTCAACGTGACGCTCGGCCTGCCGGTGGTGCGCACGAGCGTGGATCACGGCACGGCCCTCGATCTCGCGGGCCGGCCCGGCATCGACGCGGGCAGCCTCGAGGAAGCGATCGCCGTCGCCGTCGCGATGGGCGGCGGGGGACGCTGACGGTGTTGCCGCGCGCGAAGAAGCGGCTCGGGCAGCACTTCCTCACCGACCGCCATTACCTCGACCGGATCGTCGCCGCCATCGCGCCCGTGGCGGGCGAGGCGCTCGCGGAGATCGGCCCGGGCCCCGGCGCGCTCACGGAGCGGCTTGCGGCCGTCGTGCGGCCGATGCACGCGATCGAGATCGACCGGGACCTCGCCCGGGACCTGCGCGCGCGCTTTTCGCCCGAGGCGCTCGTCGTGCACGAGGGCGACGCGCTCGACTTCGATTTCGCCACGCTGCCCGCGGGCCTCAAGGTCGTGGGCAACCTGCCCTACAACGTCTCCACGCCCCTGCTCTTCCACGTGGCCTCGTTCGCGGACCGGCTTCGCGAGGCGGTCTTCATGCTCCAGAAGGAGGTCGTGGACCGCATGGTGGCCGAGCCGGACACGCCCGACTACGGGCGCCTGTCGGTGATGCTGCAGGCACGCTTCGCGATGGACCGCGTGCTCGCCGTGCCGCCGGGCGCCTTCACGCCGCCGCCCAAGGTGGATTCGGCCGTGGTCCGGATGATTCCGCTGGGGCCCGATCGCCTTCGCGCCGCCGACGAGGCGCGCTTCGAGCGCGTGGTGCGGGCCGCCTTCGCCCAGCGCCGCAAGACGCTCCGGAACGCGCTCCGGGGCCTGGTGGACGACGCGGGCTTCGCCGCCGCCGGCGTGGATCCGCAGCGGCGCGGCGAGACGCTGTCCCTCGCCGAGTTCATCGCGCTCTCGGACGCCTGAGGGCGCTACTGGAGCTGGGCGGCCAAGTCCGTGCCGCCCTCCTCGCCCTCGCCCGGGTCCACGAACTCCCCCTGCTTCACGTCGAGTACCAGCACGCGCCCCTCCTCGAGGAGGTAGTGCCAGCCGTGCAGCGTAAGCTCGCCCGCCTCCACGCGCCGCCCGACCATCGGGTAGCCCATGAGGCGCTCGAGCTGGATCACGACGGATCGCTGCTCCGTGCGGCGCAGGGCCTCTTCCGTGGGGCGCACCGGCAGCACGGCCCCTTCGCCCAGCCGCAGCCACTCCCGCAGGTGCGGTGCGTCCTCGGGCGGATCGTCGTACAGGGCCCGGATGCCCCCGCAATGGGAATGGCCGCACACGACCACCGAGTGCACGCCCAGTCGCGAGACCGCGAACTCGATGGCCGCCGCCGTGCCGTGGTGCCCGTGGCTCGCGTCCCAGGGCGGGACGAAGGCCGCGACGTTGCGAACGATGAAGAGCTCGCCGGGCCCCGCGTCCGTGAGCAGGTAGGGCACGACGCGCGAATCGGAGCAGCCGATGAAGAGGGTCGTGGGCTTCTGGCCCTCGTCCACCAGCTCGCGGAAGCGCTTGCGGAAGCGCGGGAAGTGCCGCGCCTGGAAGTGCCGCAGCCGGCGCTTGAGGTCGTCGTCGTGCACCGCGCGCTCAGCGCACCAGCGGCGACGAGCCCGTGACCACCTGCGCGTACTGGGCGAGGGCCTTGCGCTGCGTGGCGGCCTCGAGGTGCCGGGCGATGGCCTCCTGCACCGCCTCGAAGGGCCGCATCCGGCCGGCGTCCCTCGCCTCGACCCGCACGATGTGGAAGCCGTGCCGCGTCATGACGAGGCGCGGCAGCACGCCGTCGGCGCCGGGCCCGAAGATCGCCTGCTCGAATTCCGGCACCGTCGCCCCCCGGGCGAGCGCGCCCAGGCGCCCGCCTTCCGCCCCGCTCGGGCAGTTGGAGCATTCCCGCGCGCGGGCCGCGAAGCTCGCCGGGTCGGCGCGCACGGCCGCGAGGATCTCCTCGGCCTTCCTGCGGATCGCCTCGACGGGCGCGCCGGGATGGATCGCGAAGAGGATGTGGCTCGCGGTGACCGACGCGCCTTCGGCGAAGCGCTCCGGGTGGGCGTCATAGTGGCGCCGGCACTCGGCCTCGGTCGCCTTCGGGGCCGCCACCTCGCGATCGAGCACCGCCTCGATCGCGGCGTCCTCGTCCGCGGTGTCGATGCCCAGTTCGGCGGCTCGCGAGAGGAGCGCCTCCCGCAGCCGGTCCAGGTCCGCCGCCGCGCTATCCACGGGAACGCACCACTTGCCAGGCGCGGGTCACGTAGGCCACGGCCGCAAAGCCGCTCCAGATGTGCACCAGCCGCGTGAACGGGAAGACCAGGAAGATCGTGACGCCGAGGGCCAGGTGCAGCTTGAAGACGGGGGCGACGTCCGTCACGAAGCCCGCCGCGTCGCCGCGGAACGTGGCGATGTGCTGGGCCCAGGTCATGAGCTTCACCATCTCCGCGCCGTCCGTGTGCTTGAGCGAGACGGTGAGGCTGAAGAGACCCAGCAGGAGCTGGAACCCGATGAGCCCGAGCACCAGCCAGTCGGCGCCGCGGGTGGTCGCGCGGATCCGCGGCTCCGAAAGGCGCCGGTGCACGAGCAGCACGAGGCCCGCGAGGCAGGCCAGCCCGGCCGCGCCGCCCGCGACGATGGCGATCCACTGCTTGGTGGGCGCCTCGACCCCGAGCGCGTGCCACACGGCCATCGGCGTGAGCAGCCCGAAGAGGTGGCCGAAGAAGATGCCCAGGATGCCCAGGTGGAAGAGGTTCGAGCCCCAGCGCAGTTGCCCGTGGCGCAGGAACTGGCTCGATTCGCTTCGCCACGTGTACTGCTCGCGGTCGAAGCGCACGAGGCTGCCCGCGAGGAAGACCGCGAAGCAGATGTAGGGATAGATCCCGAAGACGAAATCGTGGAGGTAGCGGGAAGAGGTCACGGGGGGACTCCTTGGATTCAGGACGCGCGGGGCGCGAATCGGACGACGGACGTGGCCGGGGCCTCGTTGCCGCAGGCGGCGGCGGGGCCGAAGATCACCTCGGCGTCGCGCCATTCCTCGTCGAGGCTCTTTTCGGGCTCCCGGACCGGCGTGGGACCCTTGCCCAGCCCCGGCTCGCCGGCCAGCGCGAGGATCGCGGCCGGCACGGCCGCGTAGGGGCTCTCGCGGCCCCGCAGGCTCTCGCCCAGGCCGCGCACCAGGTGCGCGCAGTCGGCGAGGGTCTCGCGCACCTCGCCCGCCTCGCGGGTCGAGAGGAACTCGAGCAACACCGGCAGGTAGTCCGGCAACTGCTTCGCCGACAGCCGGAAGCCCGCGCGCTCGTAGGTGAGCTTGAGGTCCACCATGGCCGGGCCGCGCTCGCGCGAATCGCCGTGCAGGTGCTCGAAGAGGTTCAGAGACGTGGCGCGCCCCCGGTCGAAGACGTCGACGTAGGCTTCCTCGGCGTCGAGGCCGTCGGCCGCGGCGATCTCGCCGGCCAGCGCGAGCAGGGCCTCGCGGTGGGGGCGGGCCAGCGCCGCGTCCGTCTCGAGCGCGGCGATGAGTCCGGGCAGCTTCTCGCGCAGCTCGGCGTCCGGGTAGGTGAGCAGCAGGGACAGGGCCTTCAGGGTCCAGCGCATCGTCGTTCTCCTTCAGGCCTTCACGTGGATGGGGATGGACTTGCGCTTGCCGCCGAACAGGCTCGGCTCGCTCGCGCCGTCGGAGCACCCGTTGCCGAAGCTGAAGCCGCAGCCGCCCTTCAGGTCGTAGGCGTTCTCGGCGTACTCGCGGTGCGTGGTCGGGATCACGAAGCGGTCCTCGTAGTTGGCGATCGCCATGACCTGGTACATGTCCTCCACCTGCGCGGCCGTGAGCCCGGCCTGGCGCAGCACCTCGGCGTTCTCGCGGCCCTCGACGTGGCGGTCGCGCATGTAGGCGCGCATCGCGAGCATCCGCTCGAGCGTGGAGACCACGGGGGCCTCGTCGCCGGCCGTGAGCAGGTTGGCGAGGTACTTCACCGGGATGCGCAGGCTCTTCACGTCCGGCAGCTCGCCGAAGGTGCCCACGTGCCCCGCGTTGGCCGCGGCCGTCACGGGCGACAGCGGCGGCACGTACCAGACCATCGGGAGGGTGCGGTATTCCGGGTGCAGCGGCAGGGCCACCTTCCAGTCCATCGCCATCTTGTAGACGGGCGAAGACTTCGCGGCCGTGATCCACGCCTCGGGCACGCCGTCGCGCCGCGCGGCCGCCTGGACCTCCGGGTCGTTCGGGTCGAGGAAGACCGAGAGCTGCGCGCCGTAGAGGTCCTTCTCGTCGGGCACGGAGGCGGCCTCGGCGATGCGGTCCGCGTCGTAGAGCAGCACGCCCAGGTAGCGGATGCGGCCCACGCAGGTCTCGGAGCACACCGTCGGCTGGCCCGCCTCGATGCGCGGGTAGCAGAAGATGCACTTCTCCGCCTTGCCGCTCTGCCAGTTGTAGTAGATCTTCTTGTAGGGGCAGGCCGACACGCACATGCGCCAGCCGCGGCACTTGTCCTGGTCGATGAGGACGATGCCGTCCTCCTCGCGCTTGTAGATCGAGCCCGACGGGCAGCTCGCCACGCACGCCGGGTTCAGGCAGTGCTCGCACAAGCGCGGCAGGTACATCATGAAGGTGTTCTCGAACTGCCCGTAGATGTCCTTCTGGATCGCCTCGAAGTTGGCGTCCTTCGAGCGCTTGGCGAATTCGCCCCCCAGGATCTCCTCCCAGTTCGGGCCCCACTCGATCTTCTGCATGCGCTCGCCCGTCACCAGGGAGCGCGGGCGGGCCACGGGCGAGGCCTTCATCTCCGGCGCCCCGTGCAGGTGCTGGTAGTCGAAGGTGAAGGGCTCGTAGTAGTCGTCGATCTGCGGCAGGTTCGGGTTCGCGAAGAGCTTCATCAGGATCGACCACTTGCCGCCCTGCTTCGGCTCCAGGCGCCCGTCGGCCTTGCGCGTCCAGCCGCCGTTCCACTTGTCCTGGTTCTCCCATTCCTTGGGATAGCCGATGCCGGGCTTGGTCTCCACGTTGTTGAACCACGCGTATTCCATCCCGGGCCGCGAGGTCCACACGTTCTTGCAGGTCACCGAGCAGGTGTGGCACCCGATGCACTTGTCGAGGTTCAGCACCATGCCGATCTGGGCTCGTACTTTCATGTCTTTCGCTCCTTGTCGGGTCCGGGGGGCGTCAGCGGGCGGGCGCCGGCTCGTCGAGCCAGTCGACGCGGTCCATCCGCCGGACCACCACGAACTCGTCCCGGTTCGTGCCGATGGTCCCGTAGTAGTTGAAGCCGTAGCTCTGCTGGGCGTAGCCGCCGATCATGTGCGTGGGCTTGGTCACGATGCGCGTCACCGAGTTGTGGATGCCGCCGCGGGCGCCCGTGATCTCGGAGCCGGGCGTGTTCACGATCTTCTCCTGCGCGTGGTACATGAGGCACATGCCCTCGTTCACGCGCTGGGAGACCACCGCGCGGGCCGTGATGGCGCCGTTCACGTTGTAGAGCTCGATCCAGTCGTTGTCGGCGATGCCCGCCTTCGCGGCGTCCGTCTCCGAGAGCCACACGATCGGCCCGCCCCGCGACAGGGTGAGCATGATCAGGTTGTCCGAGTAGGTGGAGTGGATCCCCCACTTCTGGTGCGGCGTGATGAAGTTCAGGACGATCTCGGGGTTGCCGTTGGGCTTCGCGCCGCGCATGGGCGCGACGGCCTTCAGGTCCACCGGCGGCTTGTAGACGCACAGGTTCTCGCCGAAGTCGAGCATCCACCGGTGGTCCTGGTAGAACTGCTGCCGGCCCGTGAGGGTGCGCCAGGGGATCAGCTCGTGGACGTTCGTCCAGCCGGCGTTGTAGCTCACGTTCTCGCTCTCGATGCCGCTCCAGGTGGGGCTCGAGATGATCTTGCGCGGCTGGGCCTGGATGTCCCGGAAGCGGATCTTCTCGTCTTCCTTCGTGTGCGCGAGGTGCGCGTGCTCCCGGCCGGTGATCTTCGACAGCGCCTGCCAGGCCTTCACGGCCACCTCGCCGTTGGTCTCGGGCGCGAGCATGAGGACCACCTCGGCCGCGTCGATGTCCGACTCGATCCGCGGCAGTCCCTTCGTGAGGCCCTCCTCGGTCACCGGGTGGTTGAGGTCCCGGAGCTTCTCGACCTCGTGCTCGGTGTTCCAGGCGATGCCCTTGCCGCCGTTGCCCACCTTGGACATCAGCGGGCCCAGGGCCGTGAACTTGCGGTAGGTGTTCGGGTAGTCGCGCTCGATCACCGCCATCTGGGGCGCCGTCTTGCCGGGCACCAGGTCGCACTCGCCGCGCTTCCAGTCCTTCACGTCGAGGGGCTGGGCCAGCTCGCCGGGCGTATCGTGCAGCACGGGCGTCAAGACCAGCTCCTTCTCCACCCCCAGGTGGCCCACGGCGACCTCGGAGAACTTCCTCGCGATGCCCTTGTAGATCTCCCAGTCGCTGCGCGATTCCCACACCGGGTCCACGGCCGCCGAGAGCGGGTGGATGAACGGGTGCATGTCGGAGGTGTTGAGGTCGTTCTTCTCGTACCAGGTCGCCGTCGGCAGCACGATGTCCGAGTACAGGCATGTGGTCGACATGCGGAAGTCGAGCGTGACGAGCAGGTCGAGCTTGCCCTCGGGCGCCTCGTCCCGCCACACCACCTCCTCGGGCTTCGCGCCGCCGAAGCTGCCCAGGTCCTTGCCCTGGACCCCGTGGCTCGTGCCGAGCAGGTGCTTGAGGAAGTACTCGTGGCCCTTGCCGGAGCTGCCCAGCAGGTTCGAGCGCCACACGAAGAGGTTGCGGGGGAAGTTGGCGGGGTTGTCCGGGTCCTCGCACGCGAGGCGGAGCGTTCCGTCCTTCAGGGCCTTCACCGCGTAGTCCTTCGGGTCCATCCCGGCGGCGGCGGCGTCGCGGCACACCTGCAGCGGGTTCGTCTGGAGCTGCGGCGCGCTCGGCAGCCACCCCATGCGCTCGGCGCGCACGTTGGCGTCGATGAGCGAGCCCGTCCAGCGCGACGGGTCCGCCAGCGGCGAGAGGATCTCCTTGATCGAGAGCTTCTCGTAGCGCCACTGGTCCGTGTGGGCGTAGAAGAACGACGTGGAATTCTGGTGCCGCGGGGGACGGTGCCAGTCGAGCGCGAAGGCGAGGGCCGTCCAGCCCGTCTGGGGCCGGAGCTTTTCCTGGCCCACGTAGTGCGCCCACCCGCCGCCGGACTGGCCCACGCAGCCGCACATCGCCAGCAGGTTGATGACCCCCCGGTAGTTCATGTCGGAGTGGTACCAGTGGTTCATCGCCGCACCGATGATGATCATCGAACGGCCCTTCGTCTTGTCGGCGTTGGCGGCGAACTGGCGCGCGACCGCGATCACGTCCGCGGCCTTCACGCCCGTGATGGCCTCCTGCCACTTCGGCGTGTAGGGCGCGTCGTCCTCGAAGGTCTTCGCGACCGCCCCGCCGCCCAGGCCCCGGTCGATGCCGTAGTTGGCGGCCGACAGGTCGAAGACCGTCGCCACCAGCGCCTCGCCGCCGGCGAGTTGCAGCTTGCGCACCGGCACGTTGCGCACCAGCACGTCGCCGCCCTGGTCGTTGCCGCGGAAGGCCTCGGGAGCCGTGCCGGCGAAGTACGGGAAGGCGACGGGCGCCACCGCGTCCTTCGCGTCGATGAGCGAGAGCGCGAGCTTCACCTCGCCGCCGGCGCCGCCTTCCTTCGTCTCGAGGTTCCACTTGCCGCCCGCCTCGCCCCAGCGGAAGCCGATGGTGCCGTTGGGCGCGACGACCTTGCCGCTCGCCTCGTCGAAGGCGACCGTCTTCCAGTCGGGATTGTTGGCCTGCCCGAGGGCGGCGTCGAAATCCGACGCGCGCAGGAACCGGTCCGCCACGTAGTTTTCGCCGCGCTTTTCGAGCTTCACGAGCATCGGCATGTCCGTGTAGCGCCGGACGTAGTCCTGGAAGTAGGCCGAGGGCTTGTCGAGGTGGAATTCCTTGAACACGACGTGGCCCATCGCCATCGCGAGCGCGGCGTCGGTGCCCTGCTGGGGATGCAGCCACAGGTCCGCGAGCTTCGCGACCTCGGAGTAGTCCGGCGTCACCGCGACGACCTTCGCGCCCTTGTAGCGCACCTCGGTGAAGAAGTGGGCGTCCGGCGTGCGGGTCTGGGGCACGTTGGAGCCCCAGGCGATGAGGAAGGTCGAGTTGTACCAGTCGGCCGATTCCGGCACGTCCGTCTGCTCGCCCCACACCTGCGGGCTCGACGGCGGCAGGTCGCAGTACCAGTCGTAGAAGCTCATGCACACGCCGCCGATCAGGCTCAGGTACCGGCTGCCGGCCGCGTAGGAGACCATCGACATGGCCGGGATCGGCGAGAAGCCGATCACGCGGTCCGGGCCGTACTTCTTCGCCGTGTAGACGTTGGCCGCCGCGATGATCTCCTGCGTCTCGTCCCAGTTCGAGCGCACGAAGCCGCCCAGTCCCCGCACCGACTTGTAGCGCTTCGCCTTCGCCGGGTCCTCGACGATGCTCGCCCAGGCCTCGACGGGGCCGAGGGTCTTCCTCGCCTCGCGCCACTGGCTCACGAGCTTGCCGCGCACCATGGGGTACTTCAGGCGGTTGGCGCTGTAGAGGTACCAGCTGTAGGAGGCGCCCCGGGCGCAGCCGCGGGGCTCGTGGTTGGGCAGGTCGGGCCGCGTGCGCGGATAGTCCGTCTGCTGGGTTTCCCAGGTGACGAGGCCCCCCTTCACGTAGATCTTCCAGCTGCACGAGCCCGTGCAGTTCACGCCGTGGGTCGAGCGCACGATCTTGTCGTGGGCCCAGCGTTGCCGGTAGGCGTCCTCCCAGGTGCGGTCCTCGCGCGTGACGACGCCGTGGCCGTCCGAGAAAGGTTCCTGCTCCTGCTGGAAGAACGTGAGTCGGTCGAGGAAGTGGCTCATGGTTCGCTCCTGGCGTTCGGCCGGGTGGGGTTGCGGTTCAGGTGGCGTCGCGGGCGTCGGCCCGCAGGTAGGCGCGGCGCGTGACCCACAGCGCCGTGGCGTAGAAGGCGACGAAGGCGGCGTGGGCCGCCGCCGCGCCGCCGGTCGCCTCGAGGGAGGCGGCGAGCAGCATCGGGATGAAGAAGCCGCCGTAGGCGCCCACGGCCGAGGCGATGCCCATGGCGGCGGCGGATTCCGTGGCCGCGAGGCGCGAGACCTCGAGGCTGGAGGTGCCTCCGCGTTCGGCGCGGCGCTCGGCTTCTGCCGCGAAGACGGCGGGGATCAGGCGGAAGACCGCGCCGTTGCCCAGGCCCGCGGTCACGAAGAGCGCGAAGGAAAAGGCGACGAAGCCCCCGAGGCTGCCGGGACCCGCGACGCCTGGCAGGCACGCGAAGGCGCCCGCGGCGGCGGCGGCCATCGCCACGAAATTCCAGAACGTGACGCGCGCGCTGCCGGCCTGGTCGGCGAGCCAGCCCCCGGCGGGCCGCGCGAGGGCGCCGGCCAGCGGGCCGATGAAGGCGTAGTGCAGCGGGTTCGCGCCGGGAAACTGCGACTCGACGAGCAGCGGCATCGCGGCCGAGTAGCCGATCCACGAGCCGAAGGTGCCCAGGTAGAGCCAGCACACCGTGGCGGTCTGGCGGCGCCGGAAGGCCATCGCCTGCTCGCGTACGCTCGCCCTCGCGCGGGCCACGTCGTCGAGTCCCGCCCAGGCCGCGAGGGCGGTGAGGGCGATCAGGGGAATCCACAGCAGGCCCGCGTTCGGGAGCCGCAGGTCTTCCTCGGCGCCCTGGAGCGCCCCGGCGACGACGACGGGCACCGCGAATTGCGCGAGCGCGATGCCGAGGTTGCCCAGCCCCGCGTTCAGGCCCAGCGCGAGCCCCTTCTGGTCGGCGGGAAAGAAATGCGAGATGTGGGCCATGCTCGAGGCGAAGTTGCCGCCGCCCAGCCCGCACGCGATCGCGATCACGGCGAAGGTCGCGAAGCCCGCGTCCGGCGACTGCGCGGCGACGGCGAGGCCCCCCGCCGGCAGCGCGAGTGCGGCCGTGGCGAAGGCGGTCCAGCGCCGCCCGCCCCACACCGCGACGGGCCAGGCGAACACCAGGCGCAGCGTCGCGCCCGCGAGGGCCGGCAGCGCCACCAGCCAGAAGAGCTGCGTCGTCGTGAAGGCGAAGCCCGCCCGCGGCAGGTAGACCACCACCGCGCTCATGAGCCCCCACACCGCGAAGGCGACCACGAGGGCCGGGATCGACACGGCGAGGTTGCGACGGGCGATGCGTGCGCCGTCCCGGCGCCAGAAGGCGCGGTCGTCCGGTTCCCAGGTGGTGAGCGTCGCCACGGCGCCTCGCCTAGGGATTCTTCACGTACGCGTTGCCGCGCAGGTAGAACCACCAGTTGAGCACGAGGCACACGGCGTAGAAGGCCGCGAAGCCGTACATCGCGAACTGCGGCGTGCCGGCCTTGATCTGGTCGCCGATCACCACGGGGGCGATGAAAGCGCCGTAGGCGGCCACGGCCGAGGTCCAGCCCAGCACGGGGCCGGCCTGCTGGCGGTCGAAGATCACGCCGATCGTGCGGAAGGTCGAGCCGTTGCCGATGCCGCTCGCGAGGAACAGCAGCACGAACAGCCCCAGGAACGCCGGGAAGAACTGCTCGGGCGTCGCCGACCCGTAGGCCTGCTGCATCACGTAGCCCACGGCCACCGAGGCGCCCACCATCACCGCCGAGATGATCTGGGTCACGATGGAGCCGCCCACCTTGTCGGAGATCCAGCCCCCGATGGGTCGCACCGCGGCGCCCACGAAGGGGCCGATCCAGGCGTAGGTGAGGGCCGAGGGCGCGTTGGGGTTCTTCAGGTGCTGCACGGCGCCGGCCGCGTCCGCCACGTGGCTGAAGCCGAAGATGACGGTGATCGCGAGGGGCAGGGCCATCGAGAAGCCGATGAACGAGCCGAAGGTGACGATGTAGAGCGCCGTCATCGACCAGGTGTGCTTGTCGCGGAAGATGAGGAACTGCTTGCGGATGTTCTCGCGCATCGGGCCGAAGGCCGCGAGCCGCATCACGAGCAGCGCGCTCACGATGTCGAGCGGGATCGTGACCCACATGCTCAGGATTCCCAGGCCCGTGGGCTTGGGCAGGTAGAGGTACAGCCCGAGGATCGCCGGCACGAAGGCGAGCGTGTAGAGCCAGGTGATCTTGAGGAACGCGACGATCGTCCCGCCCGTCTCCGGCGAGATCGTCTTCAGGTTGTTCATCCCGAAGAAGCACAGGATCGACAGCGGCACCAGCGAGAGCACCCACGCGAAGCCCGCGTTCTGGATCCAGGTGGCGGTGCCCGCGGCGATCTTGCCCAGGATCCAGCCCGAGTCCTTCACGAGCGTCATCGATTCCCCGCCCCACGCCCCCAGCAGCGGCACGGTCATCACCAGCGGGATCACGACCTGCATCGTGGTCACGCCGAAGTTGCCCAGGCCCGCGTTGAGCCCGAGCGCCGTGCCCTGCAGGCGCTTGGGGAAGAAGGTGCTGATGTTCGACATCGACGAGGCGAAATTGCCCCCGCCCACGCCCGACCACAGCGCCATCAGCTGGAAGGCCCACAGGGGCCAGTCCTTGTGCTGCAGCACGATGCCCGTGCCGATCGCCGGGGCGAGCAGCATGGCCGTCGTGAGAAAGATGGTGTTGCGCCCGCCCGCCACGCGGATCAGGAACGAGGCGGGAATGCGCATCGTGGCGCCCGAGATGCCGGCGATGGCGGTCAGCGTGAAGAGCTCGGCCTGGGTGAACGGAAAGCCCAGGTTGAGCATCTGCACCGTGATGATCCCCCACATGCCCCACACCGCGAAGCCGCACAGCAGCGCCGGGATGGAGATGAGGAGGTTGCGATACGCGATGCGCTTGCCGGTGGCGTTCCAGAACGCCTCGTCCTCGGGGCGCCAGTCGGCGACGTCGGCGCCGCGGGACGGGGCGGGGGCGGGATTCGTGCTCATGTCGGGTCTCCTTCCCGGTTCAGCCGCGCAGCGCGAAGGATTTCGCCCGGCGACCCATGACCTCGGCGCCGCGCACCTCGGTCCAGTACATCCAGATGAGGGACACCCAGACCACGCCGTACATCAGCATGAAGGCGCTGGAGCGGATGCCGGTGAGGTCGACGAGGACACCGAACATGATCGGCAGCAGGAACCCGCCCAGGCCGCCGGCCAGGCCCACGATGCCGGAGATGACGCCGATGTTCTGCGGGTACTCGTCCGCGATGTACTTGAAGACGGAGGCCTTGCCGAAGGCCCAGGCCACGCCCATCACGAACATGAGGGCGGTGAAGGCCCACACGTTCAGGCCGATGTCGATGGTGACCGGGCCCTTCACCGTCGTGATCGTCATCTGGGTCTGGGGATAGGAGAGCAGGAACAGGCAGATCCAGCTCACCCACAGCACCCACCAGGTGACCGAGTGGGCGCCGTAGCGGTCCGAGAACCAGCCGCCGATGGCCCGCAGCACGCCGCCCGGCAGCGAGAAGCACGCGGCGAGCAGCGCCGCCACGCGGATGTCCAGGCCGTACTCGCCCACGTAGTACTGCACCATCCACAGCGCGAGGGCCACGTAGCCGCCGAAGACGATGGAGTAGTACTGGCAGTACTTCCAGACGTTGGGGTCCTTCAGGGCCACGAGCTGCTCGCGCCAGGTCACCTTCGATTCCACCCGGTGGGCCGGGTCGCTGAAGGTGAAGAACCAGAAGGCCACCGTCATCACCAGCATCGCGACGGCGTACACCTGGGGCACGAAGGTCCAGCCGATCGCCACCACGATCACCGGGGCCACGAACTTGTTGACGGCCGCGCCCGAGTTGCCCGCGCCGAAGATGCCCATCGCGAGGCCCTGCTGCTCGCGCTTGAACCACCGGGCGACGTAGGGCGTGCCCACGGAGAAGGAGCCGCCCGCGATCCCCACGAACAGCCCAAGCACGATGAAGTGCCAGAACTCCGTTGCGTAGGCGATGAGCCAGATCGGGATCACGCACACGGCCATGAGGCCCGTGAGCACGATCCTCCCGCCGTACTTGTCGGTCCACATGCCCAGGGGCACGCGGATCAGCGAGCCGGTGAGCACGGGGGTCGCCGTGAGGATGCCGAACTGCGTGGCGTTGAGGTCGAGCGCCTTCTTGATGGGAATGCCGATGACGCCGAACATCATCCAGATGGCGAAGCACACCGTGAAGGCGAGCGTGCTCATCGTGACGACCAGGATCTGCTGGGTCCGGAGGCTGGCCATGGTTCCTCGCGCTTTCTTCGTTTGGGTCGAGTGGGATTGCGATGGGGTCGGGGCGAGTCTCGGCCAGCGCGCGCGAGGTCACAACGGCCCTTCCGGGGCGCTTTTCGCGCGCCGTTACCCCCAAAGGAGTAGGCCTTCGCGGCGGGGGTAGCCGGTGGCGGCGGAGGGGCGCCCGAGGCGCGGGGGGCACGGATCGCCGGAGCGGGAGGCGGCCGCTTGCGGCCGCGCAAGGCGCGCGGCGCGATGGAGGTATTACCGAAGAACCCCGCGAGCGGTTAGGCTTTCCCTGTCACCGGCGCGTCACGCCGGGAGGGTTCGGCCATGCGGACAGGCGCGGGTTTCTGGCGGCAATCGATCCTGGTGCGGCTCGGCCTCGCGATGGGGCTCATCGCGACGCTCGCGCTCGCCTCGATCATGAGTTCGGCGGTGTTCACCGAGATGTCCCAGGGCAAGGCCGGGGCGATCAACCTCTCGGGGTCGCTGCGCATGCAGTCCTATCTCATCGCCTCCACGGTGGCCGGTGAGCGCGGCGCCGACGCGGCCGCCGCCCCGAGCGACCGGCTCGCCCGGCAGGTGGACCGCTTCGACGCGAAGCTCGTCGATCCGGGCCTGCTCATCGCCCTGCCCGCGGATCCGGCCGCCCCCGTGCGTGCCGCCTACGACCGCGTGACCCGGGAGTGGCGCGAGCAGGTTCGCCCCGCGGCACTGGCCCCGGGCGAGGGCCGGGATGCCGCCGCCTTCGTCGCGCGCATCGAGGCCTTCGTGGGCCACATCGACACGCTGGTGAAGCGCCTCGAGGACGACCTGGAGGGCAAGATCCAGGCCCTCCGGCTCTTCCAGGGCGTGGCGCTCCTCGCCATCGTCGCCGTCATCTTCGTGACGATGTACCTCATGCACACGCAGGTGGCCGTGCCCCTGGCGGACCTGCTCGCCGCCTCGCGCACCGTGCGCGGCGGCGACTTCGGCGTCCGGGCCGCCAACACCGGCGAGGACGAGCTCGGGCAGCTGGGCCTCGCCTTCAACTTCATGGTGCAGGACCTCTCGCGCATGTACGCCAACCTCGAGGCCCGCGTGGCGGAAAAGACCGAGGAGCTCGAGCGCACCAACCGGTCCCTCGAGCTGCTCTACCGCACCACGCGCACCCTCACCGAGCGCGAGCTGGGCCAGGAGACCCTCGAGGCCGTGATGCGCGACATGGAGCGCGTGGTCGGCGTCGCGCCCGTGGGCATCTGCGCCTACGAGGCTTCCCGGCGCCAGGGCTTCCCGCTCACCGTCACGCGCCGCGACGAGCCGGGCGCGCCCTCGCCCTGCGGCACCATCTCCTGCGAGGCCTGCTTCGCGGCCGGCGAGCTTCGCGAATGCACCCGCGGTCCCGAGGGCACCGTGGTCTCCGTGCCGCTCACCGACGGCGAACGGGTGCACGGCGTGATGCCCCTCGCGGTGCCCGCCGGCAAGCGGCTCGAGGCCTGGCAACTCCGGCTCGCGGAGGCCGTCGGTCGCCATGTGGGAACGGCGCTGGGGGCCGAGCGCCAGCGCGAGGAGCGCCACCGGCTCGCGCTGCTCGAGGAGCGCTCGGTGATCGCGCGCGAGCTCCACGATTCCCTCGCGCAGTCGCTCTCCTACCTCAAGATCCAGGTGGCGCGCCTGCAGGCGGAGCTCGGCGGCGAGGCCGCGGGCGGCGGCGCGGCGGCGGGCATCCTCGACGAACTCAAGACGGGGCTCGCCAACGCCTACCGCCAGCTCCGGGAGCTGCTCACCACCTTCCGCCTGCGCATGGACGGCCAGGGCCTGGGCCAGGCCCTCGAGGAGACCGTGGCGGAGTTCACGCGCCGCACGGGGCTGGAGATCCGCCTCGCCAACCGGCTCGCCGGCATCGCGCTCGGCGCCTCGGAGGAGATCCACGTGCTGCAGGTGGTCCGCGAAGCCCTGTCCAACGTCGAGCACCACGCCGGCGCGCGCCACGTGGACATCGCGCTCGAGCGGCACGCCGGCAACCGCGTGCGGGTGCGCGTAGACGACGACGGCCGGGGCATCGGCGAGGCCGCCGCCCGCACCCATCACTACGGCCTCGCGATCATGCGCGACCGGGCCGCGAGCCTGGACGGCCGCCTCGACGTGGCCTCCCGCCCCGAGGGCGGCACGCGCGTCGAGCTCGATTTCCTTCCCGCCAATCCCTTCGCGGCGCCCTCGCCGGCGCCCGCCACGCCATGACCATCGAAACCGCCCCGAGCCCCGACGGGGACAACACCGTCCTCGTGATCGACGACCATCCCCTGTTCCGTCGCGGCGTCACGCAGCTGCTCGCCCTCGACCCGCGCCTTCGACTCGTGGGCGAGGCCTCCACCGGCGAGGAAGGCCTCGCGCTCGCGCTCGAGCGCCAGCCGGACCTCGTGCTGCTCGACCTCAACATGAAGGGCGTGGACGGCCTGGAGACGCTGATCCGCCTGCGCACGCGCAACTTCGACGGGCGCATCGTGATGCTCACGGTGTCCGACTCCGCCACCGACCTGGTGGCGGCCATCCGCGCGGGCGCCGACGGCTACCTGCTCAAGGACATGGAGCCCGAGGAGCTGCTGCAGCGCATCCGCGACGCGCTCTTCGGCCGCATGGTGATCAGCGAGCGGCTCGCGGGCGTGCTCGCCGAAGCGATGCGCGGCGAGGCGCAGGCGGCCAGCCGCAACGCGAGCCTGGGCGAGCTCACGGACCGCGAGCGGGAGATCCTCGGGTGCCTCGCGGCCGGCATGAGCAACAAGCTCGCCGCGCGGGAGCTGGACATCACCGAGGGCACGGTGAAGGTCCACGTGAAGAACCTGCTGAAGAAGCTGGGCTTCCGCTCCCGCGTGGAAGCGGCGATCTGGGCCGTCGAGCGGGGCCTCAGGCGGCCCTGAACCCCTAGCGGACCTGGATGCGCTCCAGGTGCGCGACGAGCGCGGCGATGCGCCCGCGCACGAACTGCGCCTGGTTCACCGGCATGTCCGGCAGCACCTGCGCGGCTTCCACCGTGTAGTCCAGGCCCCACACGGGCATCTCGCGGGGCCCATGGCCCTTGCCGGCGCCCTCGATGGATTCGGCCGTGCGCTTGGCCGGGAAGGTCCCTCCGTTGCGCTTGGCCATCGTGGTGAGGTCCGGCAATCCTTGCTTCAACTGGTCCGCATAGGGACCGCCGCCCTTGCCATCCTTGCCGTGGCAGGTGGCGCACTTGGCGAGGAAGTCTTTGCGGCCCGCCTCGGCGGGGGTCTGGGCGATCGCGAGCGCCGCGGCGCTGCCCAGGATGGCCGCGGCGATGCGCGCGGCGACGACGTGCCCGTGCCTTCTCATCTCGTTCGCTCCGGTCGATGGAACCGGAACCAGCATAGGCACGGGGCGCACCGCGCGGCCATACCTCTTTGGCGCAATGCCCCGCGCGCGGAAGGGGCAGGCGGGCGCCCTAGCCCCGCTCGATGAACTCGATCTTGTAGCCGTCCGGGTCCTCGACGAACGCGATCACGCTGCCGCCATGCTTCATGGGGCCGGCGGGCCGCGTCACCTTGCCGCCCTTGGCGGCCACGGCCTCGCAGGCCTTGGCCGCGTCGGGCACCGCGACCGCGATGTGGCCGAAGGCGTTGCCCAGTTCGTAGGACTTCGTCTCCCAGTTGTGGGTGAGCTCGATGACGGCGCCCTCGCTCTCCCCGCCGTAGCCGACGAAGGCGAGCGTGAACTTGCCCTCCGGGTAGTCCTTGCGGCGAAGGAGCTTCATGCCCAGGACCTCGGTGTAGAAGCGGATCGAGCGGTCGAGGTCGACCACCCGGATCATCGTGTGCAGGATGCGCATGCGCGTGTCTCCATCAGAAGGAACGGTAGAGGTGGTCGGTCGCCTCGAGCTCTTCGCGCAGGCGCCGGTGGTCCGGGCAGAGCCGGGCCACCTCCGCCCAGAACGCGGGCGAGTGGTCCATGTGGCGAAGGTGCGCGAGCTCGTGGCAGACCACGTAGTCGACGTGGACCGGCGCCGCCTTGACGAGGCGCCAGGCGAGACGGATCTCGCGGCGGCTGTTGCAGCTTCCCCAGCGGGATTTCGCCGACGAGAGCATCACGCGCGGCGGGGCGAGACCCGCCAGGCGCGAGTAGAAGAAGGCCCGGTGGGCGAAGTGGGCGAGGGCCTCGCGCCGGTACCAGGCGACGACGGCCTTCGCGACGGCCGCGGGCTCCCGGGAAGCGACGAAGGCCGTGAGCTCGTCGCCCTCCCGGACGCACCGGGCGCGGCGCGCGTCGGCGAGGCGAAGGCGCAGCGTCCCGCCCAGGTAAGGCAGGGTCGTGCCGTCCTCCCACCGCACCACCGGCACCTGCCGGTCCCGCCACACCGCGAGCTTCTTCACGACCCAGCGCTCGCTCTCGCGGACCATGTGCTCGATGCGGGCGACGGGGATGGTGAGGGCCGCGCTCACCGTGAGGCCGCCCGCGTCCACCTTGAGGCCCACGCCCCGGCGGCCGCGGCGGCGCACGAGCGTGTAGGCGACGGCCTCGCCGCCGATCGCGAGCGTACGCGCTTCCGGGGGCACGGATTCACGGGCGGCCATAGCGCTCCGGGTTCAGGCGGACCATCTGCGCCTCGATCCAGGCCTCCACGTCCTTCGTGACCTCGACGGGATCGCGGCCCGCCGCGTCGATCACCGGGCCGATCACCACGCGCACGGTGCCCGGGCGCTTGCGGAACGCGTAGCGCGGCCAGAACTCGCCGGCGTTGTGGGCGATCGGCAGGATGGGCGCGCCGGTGCGCGTGGCGAGCGTGGCGCCGCCGATGCCGTAGCGCCCGCGCCGGCCCACCGCCACCCGCGTGCCCTCCGGGAAGATGGTGACCCACAGGCCATCCCCGAGTCGCTTGGCGCCCTGGCGCGCGATCTGTTCGCGGGCCGCCTGGCCGCTCTTGCGGTCGATGGCGATCGCGCGAAGGGCCACGAGCCCCCAGCCCACGAACGGCAGCCACAGCAGCTCGCGCTTCACGATCCAGCACTGGTACGGAAAGGTCGCCTCGAGGAAGATCGTCTCCCACGCCGACTGGTGCTTGGCCATGATGATGGCCGGCCCCGCGGGGATATGCTCCGCGCCTTCCACCGTGTAGTCGATGCCGCAGGCGAGCTGCGCCCAGCGCAGGATCCACCGCGCCCACTCCCGCGCGAGCCACTGGGCCGCGCGGACGCTCACGAGCCCCGCCGGGGGCACCAGCAGGCCGAAGAGCGCCGTGACGAGGACGCCACCGGCGAAGAAGATCGCCGAGCGCAGCAGCGTCATTCGCGCGCGGCGACGAGGTGGCGGGAGAAGTCCGCGAGATCGGCGAAGACCTGCGTGCGCCGCGGCAGGCCGCCCGCTTCCTGCGTGGCCTTGCCCTTGCCCGTGAGCACGAGCACCGGCTGGCCGCCCACCGACTCGGCCGCCTTGAGGTCCCGCATCGCGTCGCCCACGCACGGGACGCCCTTCAGGTCCATGTGGTAGCGGGCCGCGATCTCCTCGTACATGCCCGTCTTGGGCTTGCGGCACGCGCAGTTCTCCGCGTCGGTGTGGGGACAGAAGAACAGCGCGTCGATGCGCCCGCCCTGGCGGAAGACCATCTCCATCATCTTGTCGTTCATGGCGTTGAGCGTCGCCATGTCGAACAGGCCCCGCCCGATGCCCGACTGGTTGGTGGCCACCACGACGCGGTGGCCCGCCTGGTGCAGGCGCGCGATGGCCTCGATGGAGCCCGGGATGGGCTGCCACTCGGCCGGCGACTTGATGTACTTGT
>ERZ761602.2714-NODE-2714-length-26835-cov-14.836408_pt1 | contig 26835 bp, 32 predicted proteins | sample MGYA00512165_ERZ761602 | MGnify/ENA primary metagenome ERZ761602 (study PRJEB28899, sample SAMN02445085) | bioreactor sludge metagenome | biome: EBPR sludge; isolation source: Thorneside wastewater treatment plant | place: Australia: Brisbane, Thorneside...
GTCGCCTTCAACCCCTCGCGACTGGCGTCGCTCCTACAGGAGAAGCGCCGCGCACATCGGTCCGCCGTAGGAGCGGCGCCAGCCGCGAGCTTTGCGGGGCTTGCGACGAGCCCTGTCGCTTTCAACCCCTCGCGACTGGCGTCGCTCCTACGGGGGGGTGGGAGAAGGGGAGTTGGGCGGACGAAATCCAAGTTTGTCCTGGACAAAGTTGAGGGCGCTGCCTAACATTCGCATCACTGATGCAACCCGTCCCGAGGTTCCAGTCTGGACGTCCGGCCCGCCCATGAACGACATCGCCCGCTTCGAACCCGTCCATAACATCGCTGCCGTCGAGCGCGACACCGGCATTGCGAAGGATACCTTGCGGGTGTGGGAGCGACGCTACGGCTTTCCGACGCCGGCGCGTGACGCCAACGGCGAGCGTCTGTACGCGCCGGAGCAGGTCGACAAGCTGCGCCTGATCCGTCGTTTGCTAGACCACGGACGACGGCCTGCGCGCATCGTGGGGGCGAGCGCGGACGAACTCGCGCGCATGCTCGACGAGTGCCTTGCCACGAGTGCGGCAGCGCCCGGCTGCGACGGCAGCCTGCTCGAGCTCGTGCGCCTGCATCGCAGCGTCGAACTTGCGCAGGCCTTGCGCCATGCGCTGATGAAGCAAGGCCTGCAGCGTTTCGTGGCCGACACGGTGGCGCCGCTCGCGGCCGCAGTGGGCGAGGCCTGGATGCGCGGCGAGGTCGACGTCCCCGAGGAGCACCTGTTTACAGAGCAGGTGCAGAACGTGCTGCGCGGCGCGATTGGTGCCCAGGCGGCAAGCGGTGGCCGGCCGCGTGTGCTGCTCACCACCTTCCCCGAGGAGGAGCATGTGCTCGGCCTGCTGATGGCCGAAGCCATGCTCGTACCCGAGGGCGCCTGCTGTGTCTCGCTCGGCACGCGCACGCCGCTTGCCGACATCCGCAGTGCGGCGGTGGCGGGCGGCTTCGACATCGTCGGCCTGTCCTTCAGCATTGCCTACCCGGCGCGCCAGGCCATCGAGGGCTTGCTGGCGCTGCGCGAAATGCTGCCGACGACGGTGGATATCTGGGCCGGCGGGGCCGCAGTGCGCGACAAACAGAAGCGCCTGCCGGGCATCCGCGTCGTCGGCGATCTCGACGGAACGCTGGCCGCGCTGCAGCAGTGGCGCGCGCAGCACAGCTGAAGGCGCGCGCAGCCGCTCCCCTGGTGCCGGCCGTTATCCGGCGACGCGTGCCGGCTCGCCGTGACCGTCGTTGTCGGTGTCCGGACCGTCTTCGACCTGGTGCGGCAGCAGGTCGCCATCGAGCACTGCGAGCATGCGTGCCCCCTTGGCGACCTGTTCCGCTGCCCGGCGCTGCAGGCTCGCCAGCCGCAGCCACTCCTGCATGGTGTTGATGTCCAGCCGCGCGTGCGCGCCCTGCAGCAGCAGCGCCTCCTTGAGCGCCTGGTAGCGGTTCTCGGTATCGAGCAGCAACTGCTCCACGCGGACCGCGTTGAAATCGGTCTGGCTCGCGTCTGCGCTGGCAGCCAGGTTGGCCGCGGCCTGGCGGAAGGCATCGGCGGCAGCCACCAGCTCGGGCTCGGACGGCGGGCCCAGTACCGTGCCCAGGTTGCAGGCCTGGCGTGCGGCGCCGACTGCGCTCTGCTGGTACTGCAGTGTGCGCAGGCTGTGCGCAAGCGCCTCGACCAGCGCGGGCGGCAGGCTTGCCACGCTGAGCTTGCGCACATACGCGGCGATTGCAGGGCCGAGTGCGTCGAGTGCGCCGGCCTGGCGTTCGATCCAGGGTTCGTCGGGCGGCGTACGCGTGCTCGCGGTCAACGCGGTCACCGCAAAACTCTGCGTGCGCCCCAGCTCCAGGCGGAGTGCGCGTAATGCCAGGTCGGGCACCGCGAGCGAGTTGGCATCGAGGTGGCGTGGGCGGGCGATCTCTTCCTCGCGGCTGCGGAAACGGCTCGACAGCAGGCGCAGCATGCCGCCGGCCAGCGGCACCATCAGCAGCACGCCGAGCAGGTTGAACAGGGTGTGGAACATGGCGATCGTGACCGCCGGCGTGGCGGGTTGCTCCATCCATTCTCTCGTCATGCCCAGCAGCGTGATCAGCAGCGGCAGCAGCAGCAGCGCCACCGTGCCGGTGACGAGGTTGAACATCACATGCGCGGCGGCCAGGCGGCGCGCATTGGAGGTGGCGCCGATGGCCGACAGGATGGCGGTGGAGGTGGTGCCGATGTTGGTGCCGATGACCATCGCGCAAGCCGCTTCCACCGACATCAGCCCGCCCTGAGCGGCGGTGATGATGATCGCGATCACTGCGCCCGAGGCTTGCATCAGCACGGTGAGCAAGGTGCCGATGCCGACCAGGATGATCCAGCCCATCACCCCCGGGCTGATGTAGTCCTGCAGGTTGAGCGCGGCGCCGAAGCCGGAAAAGGTGTCCTTGAGCACGTCGATGCCGAGGAACAGCACGCCGAAGCCGGCCAGTGCCTGGCCCAGTGCGCGCATGCGCAGGCTGCGTCCGGCCAGCATGAGCGCGGCGCCGATGCCGACGAAGGGCAGGGCGAAGGCGTCGATCTTGAAACTGAAGCCGAGCGCGGCCACCAGCCAGGCATTGAGCGTGGTGCCGACGTTGGAGCCGAAGATCACCCAGATCGCGTTCTTGAGCGACAGCAGGCCGGTGTTGACGAAACCGATGCTGGCAACGGTCACGGCAGTGGAGGACTGCACCAGGGCCGTCATGGTCATGCCTGCCGCCAGCCCGCGCAGCGGCGTCGCCGTGCCGCGCTCGAGCATGCCCTCGAGCGCGCGGCCCGCGGCCAGCTTGAGGCCTTCGGTGAGCATGTGCATGCCGAGCAGGAACAGGCCGATGCCGCCGAGCAGGCCGGCGACGACCTCGAAGGTGCTGATGGGGTTGGTATCCAGGGGCTGTCTCCGCGCTTTGATTACGTGTCTTGTGTCGGCGAACCGCAAGCGTAATACCGCAAGCCCCGGTTGTGGTGCGACTTTGTTCCGCCGAGGGCGTCCCGTGCTGGCCGGAGCTGGTCGGGGGGCAGCGCGGCGCAGCATCGCGCCGGGCGGCTTGGGGCATTTGTTCTTCTGTTCTTTTATCTATTTGTCCAGGACAAAACATTGACATCTCAGATGGGCTGGCCTATCGTTTGATCGTCACTTACTTCTGTCCAGGACATAGCTATGAACGAGAAGACGCTCCCACGCTGGCTCGGCGGTCTGTCGGTCGCAGCCGTCTGTTCGCTGCTGCCTCATGTCGCCCAAGCCGAGCGGCTCGCGCCGGGCGCGCCGTTGGCGGTGGCACCGGTCATGGTCGCTGTGGTGACCCAGGACGGCGCGCCGATGCCCGTAAAGGGCGCCAGGGCGGTGCCGATCGATCTGCTCATCTTCATGCATCGCCCGGATCTGCCCTTGCGCGCGGCACCAATTGCGCTGCCCAGCGCGCAACCCGACGCCCTCCCCATCGCCAACCCCGGCGCCATCCGCCACAAGGAACGCTCATGAACGCCCCTGACAAGTTCTTCCTGCCCGATGTGCAGGCCAGTGCCGACCACCGCGCCCTCCCGATCCAGCGCGTGGGCGTGCGCGGCCTGCGCTACCCGATGTCCCTGCGCGATAGTGCGGGTTCGGTGCAACACACCGTGGTCACGCTGGAGATGACGGTTGGCCTGCCGGCCGACGTCAAGGGCACGCACATGTCGCGCTTCGTCGAACTGCTCGAGGCCGAGCGCGAGGCGCTCGACCTAGCCGGTCTGCGTCGCCTGTTCGCCGACATGCTGGTGCGCCTGGAGGCGGACAGCGGGCGCATCGAGGCGCGCTTTCCCTGGTTCATCAACAAGCTCGCGCCGGTCTCGGGCGTGGCCAGCCTGCTCGACATGGACGCCTGCGTGGTGGTCGAGCGCGTCGAGGATGGCGTGGTGGCGACGACGCTCGAAGTGACCGTGCCGGTGACCAGCCTGTGTCCGTGCTCGAAGAAGATCTCCGCCTATGGCGCGCACAACCAGCGCTCCCACATCACGCTCAAGGCTCGCCTGCGTGGCGACCTGGATATCGACGCACTGGTGCGCATGGCCGAGGAGGAGGCGTCTTGCGAGGTCTTCGGCCTGCTCAAGCGCCCGGATGAGAAGTGGGTCACCGAGCGCGCCTATGACAACCCCAAGTTCGTCGAGGATCTGGTGCGCGACATCGCACTGCGCCTGCGCGCCGACGCCCGCATCGCCGCGTGGTCGGTGCAGTCCGAGAACTTCGAGTCGATCCACAACCATTCCGCGTACGCCCTGATCGAGGGCGAGAACGCGGCGGAGTGACGTCATGAAGATGGGTGAGCTCGAGCGCCTGGGTGCGGGTGACACGCGCCGGGTGGCGGTGGTCGGCGGCGGCATCGCCGGCCTCGGCACGGCCTGGCTGCTGGCACAGCGCGACCGCGTGACGCTGTTCGAAGCGGGCGACTACGTCGGCGGCCACACCAACACGGTGGACGTCACCCTCGAGGGGCGCACCCATCCGGTCGATACCGGTTTCCTGGTCTTCAACCGCCGCACCTACCCGAACCTGTGCGCGCTCTTTGCGCTGCTCGGCGTCGAGGCGGTGGAAACCGAGATGAGCTTCGGCGTCAGCCTCGCCGGCCCCGGGCTGGAGTGGGCGGGTACCAACCTGGATACGGTGTTTGCGCAGCGCTCCAACCTGCTGCGCCCCGCCTTCCTGGGCATGGTGCGCGACATCATGCGCTTCAACCGCGAGACGACGCGTCTGGCGGCCGCAGGTGGGATGCCGGCGATCTCGCTCGGTGACTATCTTGAGCTCGAGGGCTACGGCCAGGCCTTTTGCGACTGGTACCTGCTACCGATGGCGGCCGCGATCTGGTCGTGTCCGACGCGCACCATGCTCGACTACCCGCTCGCCACCTTCGTCCAGTTCTGCCACAACCATGGCCTGCTGCAGGTCCTCGACCGTCCGCGCTGGCTCACGGTCGAAGGCGGTGGGCGCAGCTACGTGCGCCGCATGCTCGGTCGCCTGGACGATGTGCGCGTTGGCCATCCGGTGCTGCGCGTCGAGCGCGACGCGCTGGGCGTGCGCGTGCATACGCGTGCCGGCGTCGAGCGCTTCGACGAGGTCGTGTTCGCCTGTCACAGCGACCAGACGCTCGCCATCCTGGGCGAGGGGGCGAGCGAGCAGGAACGCCGCATCCTCGGCGCGGTGCGCTACCAGGACAACCTTGCCATTCTGCATACCGACCCCGCGCTGCTGCCGCAGCGGCGCAAGGTGTGGTCGGCGTGGAACTACCTGTCCGGCGAGGGCGAGCCCGACGACCGCCCGGTGTCGGTGAGCTATCTCATCAACCGCCTGCAGCCGCTGCCCTTCGAGACGCCGGTGGTGGTGTCGCTCAACCCCTTCCTCGAGCCGGACAGTGAGCGTGTCATCGGCCGCTTCCACTACGCCCACCCGGTGTTCGACCAGGGCGCGATCGACGCCCAGGCCGCGCTGCCGGCCATCCAGGGCAACAACCGCAGCTGGTTCGCCGGGGCCTGGACCGGTTACGGTTTCCATGAAGATGGCCTCAAGTCGGCGGTGGCCGTTGCCGAGGCAATGGGCGTCGAGGTGCCGTGGCGGCGCGGTCGTGTCATGGCCGTCGAGCCTGCGCTGGAGCTCGCGGCCTGATGAACGCCGCCGTATGCTTCGGTGCGGTGATGCATGAGCGCCACGTCCAGGCGCACAACCGCTTCATCTACCCCACAGCCTTCCTGCGCCTGCCGCTGGGCAGGCTCGACACCTTGCAGGTGCCCCTGCTCGGCATCGACCGCCCCAACGTGTTCGCCGTATACAGCCGCGACCACGGCGCCCGCGACGGTAGCCCGCTGCTGCCATGGATTCGCGGCGTGCTCGACCGGCATGGCGTGGGTGAGCTGTGCGACGGCGAGGTGGTGCTGCAGACCATGCCGCGCATCTTCGGCTTCGTCTTCAATCCGGTCAGTTTCTGGTTCTGCCATGACCACGCGCGCAACCTGCGTATCGTGCTTGCCGAGGTCAACAACACCTTCGGCGAGCGTCACAACTATCTGGTGCACCACCCCGACCTGCGCCCGATTGCGGCGGGCGACGAGTTGCGCGCGCGCAAGTGCTTCCACGTCTCGCCCTTCTTCCCGGTGCGCGGCGAGTACCGCTTCCGCTTCGAGCGCCAGGGCGAGGTGCACGCGGTGTCGGTCGACCTGTGGGACGAGGGTGCGCTGCGCCTGAGCACCCGCCTGTCCGGCCGCGCCCAAGCGCTCGACGGCTCCGCGATGCGCAAGTGGCTGTTGCGCCAACCCTTCATGACCCTGGGCGTCGTCGCCCGCATCCATTGGCAGGCCTTGCGCCTGGCCTTGCGCCGGGTGAGCTTCCATCGCAAACCTGCGCCCCCGCTCGAGGAGACCACCTGATGAACGCACTCGACCATGCCCTGCAGCCGCTGGCCAGCGTGCGCCTCGGTCGCCGCCCGCGCGCCACCCGGCTCGCCCTGGAGATGCTCGACCGCCTGCAGGGCGGCGCGCTCGCCGTCGAACTGCCCGACGGCCTGCGCCTGCGCGCCGGCCACGGACCGCTCGTGGCCCACCTGCGGGTGCGCGACCACGCCGTGTTCGACGAGGCGCTCGCACGCGGCGACATCGGCTTCGGCGAAGCCTGGATGGACGGCCTGTGGGACACCGAGGACCTCACCGGCCTGTTGCGCCTGCTGTCGGCCAACCGCGACCAGCTGCATGGCGCCATCTACGGCCGCATGTTCCGCCTGCTTGGCCACCGCCTGCAGCATCTGCTGCGTGCCAACACCCGCACCGGCTCGCGGCGCAACATCGAGGCCCACTACGACCTCGGCAACGACTTCTACGCGCTCTGGCTGGACCCCACCATGACCTATTCGGCGGCGGTGTTCGCCTCGCCGGACGAGTCGCTGGCGGACGCCCAGCTGCGCAAGTACCGCCGCATCCTCGGCGAGCTCGGCGTGCAGCCGGGGCAGACCCTCCTGGAGGTCGGCTGCGGCTGGGGCGGCTTCGCCGAGGTCGCCGCCACCGAGTTCGGCTGCAAGGTGCTCGGCATCACGCTGTCGCCGTCCCAGCTCGCCTTCGCGCGCGCGCGCGCCGAGCGCGGCGGCTTTGCCGACCGCGCGGACTTCGAACTGTGCGACTACCGCGACGTGCGCGGCCAGTACGACCACATCGTGTCGATCGAGATGATCGAGGCGGTCGGCGAGCGCTTCTGGCCGACCTACTTCGGCCAGCTCGGTGCGCTGCTCAAGCCGGGTGGGCGCTGCGTGGTGCAGGCCATCACCATCGCCGACGCACTGTTCGCGCGTTACCGGCGCGGCACTGACTTCATCCAGCGCCACGTCTTCCCCGGCGGCATGCTGCCCAGCCCGAGCAGGGTGGCGCAGCAGGCGCAACGCGCCGGGCTTGGCATCGTCGGCGACTTCGCCTTCGGTCGCGACTATGCGCGCACGCTCGCGCATTGGCAGCGCAGCTTCGAGGCGCAGGCCGCTGCGGTACGCGCGCAGGGCTTTCCCGAGCGCTTCATGCGCATGTGGCGCTTCTACCTGTCCTATTGCGAGGCCGGCTTCGAGACGGGCGACATCGACGTCCACCACTATGTGTTCGCGCATGCGGATGCAGGGGGCGGGAGGCGCTGATGCCACGCCCGCGCGCTGCACTCGATCGTTGGTTGGCGCCCCTGCTGCTCGCCGGCGCCTTGCTCGCTGCCGCGCCGTCCTTCGCGCGTGAGCTGCCGCCGGCGCTTCAGGGCGGCCTTCAGCGCGTGGGCGAGGGTGAGCTGCGCTGGTTCGGCCTCAAGCTCTACGATGCGGCGCTGTGGGCGATGCCCGATGCAGCCGCCGAGCCAGTGGACGACGAGGCCGAGGTGGCGCAGGTGCTGGCTGCAGACCATGCGTTGTCGATCCGCTACGCACGGGCGGTGTCGTCCGCGCGCCTGGTCGAGCTCAGTCTGGGTGAAATGCGTCGCCTTGGCTATGAGGATGAAGCGCAACTGGCACGTTGGGCGCAGGCCCTGGCGCGCGCACTGCCCTCGGTGGAGGCGGGCGAGACGCTGGTCGGGCTGCACCGCCCGGGCGAAGGCGCGCAGTTCTGGCACCAGGGTCAGCCGACCGCGGCGCTCGAAGACGCCGAGCTGGCGGCGGCCTTCTTTGCAATCTGGCTCGATCCGCGCACGCGCGAACCGCGTCTGCGCGCGCAACTGCTCGGCCTGGCGGAGCGCGCGCGATGAGTTCCGCCGCCGTCGGCGCTGCACCCGACCCGGGCGCTGGCACCGATTCGCGCCGGGCGCTGCTTGCCTATGGCGCGCTCGGCCTGCCCCTGGCCTTTGCCGCGCTGCCGATCTATGTCCACGTGCCGCGCCTGTACGCTGAAGGACTCGGCTTGCCGCTGGCGCTGGTGGGGGCGGTGCTGCTCGCCGCACGCATCGTCGACGCGTTCACCGATCCCTTGATCGGCTGGGCCAACGACCGCCTGCCAAGGCGCCGGCTGTGGGTCGCGCTGGCCTTGCCGGGCTTGGGCGCTGGCATGCTCGGCCTGCTTGCGCCGCCCGCAGGGGCGGGTCTTGGTTGGCTGTTCCTGCTGCTGGTCGGCGTGTCACTGGCGTGGTCGGTAGCGACCGTCGCCTACAACGCCTGGGGTGCGGAGGTGGCGCACACGCCGCTTCTGCGCACGCGCTACGTCGCCAGCCGTGAGGCTTTCGGGCTTGGCGGCGTGGTGCTGGCCGCGGCCTTGCCGGCGGTGCTTGCGTTGGGCGCCGACGAGGCGACTGGGCTGGCGCGCCTGGCCTGGTTGTTCCTGCCGCTGCTCGCCGGCTTCGGCCTGTGGACGCTGTGGCGCGCGCCGGCAGTTCCGTTGGCCGGCCTGGCCGGACAGGGTTCAGGCCGCGTGCCGGTACGGGCGACGCCGCTGTGGTCCGGCCTGCGCGCCACCGTGCGCGATGCCGGCTTCGGCCGCCTGCTCGCGGTGTTCGCCGCCAATGGCATCGCCGCGGCGATTCCGTCGGCCACCGTACTGTTCTTCGTCGCTGACGTGCTCGGCGCTGAACGGCTCGCGGGTCTCTTCCTGGTGCTGTACTTCGTCGCCGCGGCGGCCAGCCTGCCGCTGTGGGTGCGGGTGTCGCAGCGCATTGGCAAGCTGCGCGCCTGGCTCGCCGGCATGGTGCTGGCGGTCGCGGTGTTCGCCTGGGCCGGACTGCTCGGGGACGGCGACGTGTTCGCCTACGCGCTCATCTGCGTGCTGTCGGGGCTCGCGCTCGGCGCCGACCTCAGCCTGCCCCCCTCGCTGCTCGCCGACCTCGTCGCGCGCAGCGCGACCGGGCGCGCTCAGCCCCCTCTGCAGGCGGGGGCATGCTTCGGCTGGTGGAATTTCGTCACCAAGGCCAACCTCGCGCTCGCCGCGGGGCTTGCCTTGCCGCTGCTCGCGCTGCTCGGCTATGCGCCGGGCGCGCGCGAGCCTGCAGCGGTAACGGCGCTGGCGGCGGTGTATGGCTTCGTGCCGGTCGTGCTCAAGCTGGGGGCGATCGTGCTGCTGTGGCGCTGGCGCGCCTGGATCGAGCCGGATGTGCCGTCGGCCGACGGCCTGCGCAAGGCGACCGTCTGTGAGGGAGTGCAATCGTGATCGTGAAACGTCTTTTCTTGTGGATCGTGGCCGTGGTCGGCCTGTGGGGGTGCACGACGGTGAATGTCGATCATTACCGCGCCGAGCAGCCGGTGCTCGAACTGCGCGACTACTTCAACGGCACGCTCGACGCCTACGGCATGTTCCAGGACCGCTCGGGCAAGGTGGTGAAGCGCTTCCACGTGTTGATCGAGGCGAGCTGGGAGGGCGAGGTCGGCACCCTCGACGAGCACTTCACCTACGCCGACGGCAGCACCCAGCGCCGCGTGTGGACCATCACCCGCCTCGGCCCCGGGCGCTACAGCGGGCGCGCCGACGACGTCGTCGGCGAGGCCAGCGGCGAGGCTGCGGGCAATGCGCTGCGCTGGCGCTACGTGCTGGCGCTGCCGGTCGGCGACAAGGTCTACAACGTCGATTTCGACGACTGGATGTTCCTGATGGACGACAAGGTGATGCTCAACCGTTCGCTGATGAGCAAGTGGGGCTTCCGCCTCGGCGAGGTCACGCTGTCCTTCTTCAAGCGCGCCGATTGAGCGGCGAGGACCGGACGCGCATGGCAGCGAGGATGCAGCGATGACGACGGTGACCCGGAGCGGGCGCGGGCTGTTCGCCCCGCTCAACACGCCGATCCGTGACTGGCAGGGGCGGCGAGTGTGGATCGTCGGCGCCTCCACCGGCATCGGCGAGGCGCTGGCGCTGGACCTGGCCGCGCGCGGTGCGCGCCTGGCGCTGTCGGCGCGCGGCGTCGAGCGCCTGCAGGCGGTGCGCGCGGCTTGCATGGCGCATGGGGTGGCCGCGTCCGACTGCGTGGTCGAAGCGCTCGATCTCGCGCGCGACGGCGACTTCGCGCGTGCGCAGGCCGCCGTGCTGGCGCGCTGGGGTGGCGTGGACCTGGTGGTGTTCAACGCTGGCACCTATCGCCCGCTGCGCGCCTGGGAACTGAGTGCCGAGGCCGTGCGCGAGACGGTCGAGCTCAACCTGGTGGGCACGCTGTGCGGCGTCGGCGAACTCGTGCCCGTGCTGCTGCGCCAGGGCAGCGGGGCGATCGCCCTGGTCGGCAGCGTCGCTGGCTACGGCGGGCTGCCCAAGGCCACGGTCTATGGCCCGACCAAGGCGGCGCTGATCAACCTGGCCGAGACGCTCTACCTGGATCTTTCGCCGCACGGCGTCGATGTCTTCCTGATCGACCCCGGCTTCGTCGCCACGCCGCTCACAGCCGCCAATGACTTCCACATGCCGGCCCTGCAGACGCCGGTCCAGGCGGCGCAGGCGATCGTAGACGGCTTTGCGCGCGGCGACTTCGAGATCCACTTCCCGAAGCGCTTCACCCGCGTGCTCAAGGCGTTGCAGTGGCTGCCGCGGCGCTTCTATTTCCGGCTCGTGCGGCGAGCCACTGGACTATGAGGTCGACGCACATGGGCTCGGAGGGCATGGCGCCCGCCACTGCGGACGCCGCCGCGAGCGCGGCCGGCCGCGTGGCGTGCTTCTACGAAAAACTCGCGCCGCACTCGCTGGCCGGTGTCGACACACTCTATGCCGCCGACGCGCGTTTCAAGGATCCGTTCAACGATGTCGTCGGTACCGCAGCCATCCGCAGAATCTTCGAGCACATGTTCGATACCGTCGATGCGCCGCGTTTCGTGGTCACCGAGCGCATCGAGCAGGGTGCGCAGGCCATGCTGGGCTGGGATTTCCACTTCCTGCTGCGCGGCCGGCCGGTGGTGGTGCATGGCGTGACTCACCTGCGTTTCGATGCCGGTGGCCGCGTGCTGCTGCACCGCGACTACTGGGACGCCGCCGAGGAACTGTACGAGAAGCTGCCGCTGCTGGGGGCGCTGATGCGCGCGCTGCGCAGGCGACTGTCGGCAGGCTGACGCGGGCGGGTGCCCCGAGGAGCACAGGGGAGGGTGGGGCTGGCGGAGGTGCAGTCGGACAGCGCCATTCCAGTGTGCCTTGATGGCGGACAAGCGCTGCGGCGGCTGTGGCCGAATGCCGCAGCGGGTTCCGGTGGGCAGGCGATGGGTCTATCATCGAGCGCTGATTCTGCAGTCAAACAGGCAAGCCCATGTCGTCCGCTCTCTCGTCATCAACGCTTTTTGCGCGCCTGCGTGCCCTCGTTCTGCCCGCCCTGGCTCTCGGCGTTCTCGCCGCCTGCACGCCTGCCGAGCCGGTGTTCCGCAGCACCGACATCACCGGCGCCGACTATGGCAGAAACTTCCGCCTCACCGACCATCACGGCCAGGAGCGCACGCTGGCCGATTTCAAGGGCAAGGCGGTCACCATCTTCTTCGGCTACACCCAATGCCCGGACGTGTGCCCCACGGCGCTGGTGGGCATGAGCGAGGTGATGGGCCTGCTCGGCGCCGACAGCGACCGCGTGCAGGTGGTCTTCGTCACCGTCGACCCCGAGCGCGACACGCCCGAACTGCTTGCCGAGTACGTGCCGGTGTTCGACCAGCGCTTTCTCGGCATGCACGGCACGCCCGAGCAGATCGCTGCCATTGCCAAGGACTTCCGCGTGTTCTACCGCAAGAGCGGCGATCTGGCCGGCCACTACACCATCGACCATTCCGCCGGTACCTACGTTTTCGGTCCCGATGGACGGTTGCGCCTGTACATGAGGCACGGCGAGGAGCCGCAGGTGGTCGCGGCGGACATCAAGGCGCTGCTGGATGGGAAGTAGCAGCGATGTGCGAGCGTGGCGCATGAAAGCACAACGGCAGCCTTCGAGCTGCCGTTGTTGTCTGGAGAGTGCCTTGGCGCTGTAGTTACACCACTGCCGCCAGCATCCCCCGCATCTTCTGCATGGCCTTGGCTTCGATCTGGCGAATGCGTTCGGCTGAGACGCCGTATTCGGCCGCCAGCTCGTGCAGGGTGGCGCTGTCGCCTTCGGCGAGCCAGCGCCGCTGCACGATGGCACGGCTGCGGTCGTCGAGGCTGGCGAGCGCATTGCGCAGGCCGGTGTCCTGCAGGTGTGCCAGCTGGGCCTCGGCGATGAGCTCGGAAGGTTCGGCCTGGGGGTCGGGCAGGTAGGAGATCGGCGCGAAGCGCTCGTCCTCGTCGTCGCTGCCGGCGTCGAGCGGAATGTCGCGGCCGGTGAGCCGCGTTTCCATCTCCACCACTTCCTCGGGCTTGACGTCGAGCTGGGCGGCGATCGCCTGCACCTCGGCAGGCTGCAGCGTGGTGCTGTCCTTCTTCATGCCGCGCAGGTTGAAGAACAGCTTGCGTTGCGCCTTGGTGGTGGCGATCTTCACCAGGCGCCAGTTCTTCAGGATGTACTCGTGGATCTCCGCCTTGATCCAGTGGATCGCGAACGACACCAGACGCACGCCGCGGCTCGGGTCGAAGCGCTTGACGGCCTTCATCAGGCCGACGTTGCCCTCCTGGATGAGGTCGGCGTGAGGCAGGCCGTAGCCGAGGTAGCCGCGCGCAATGGCGACGACGACGCGCAGATGCGACATCACCAGCTGCCGTGCCGCATCCACGTCGCCCTCGTCACGCAGCCGCGTTGCGAGCTCCACCTCCTGCTGCTCGCTCAGCATCGGCATGCGATTCACGCTCTGGATGTACTGGTCCAGGCTGCCGGCGGCGGGAACGGGGAAGGTCAGGGCGTGTGACATGGGCTGGGGTCCTCCTTGCGCATCAATCTTAGCACTCGGGGCGTGAGAGTGCTAAGGGGCGGCGGGAGTTCCGGGGGCAGCCTTCTTCAGTCTTTTTCGGCGGACACCCAGTCCTCGACGCGCAAACCCGCAATGCGCCTGAACTCGCGCGTATTGTGGGTGACCAGGGTGGCGTCTTCGGCCAGCGCATGGCAGGCGATCCACAGGTCGTTCGCGCCGATCGGTGTGCCTGCCTCCCTGAGGCGGGTGGCCTGTTCCGCGTAATGCCTGCAGATGGCGGGGTCGGCGGGATAGCGCACCGGTACCTGGCGCGCCAGAGCGTTCAGCCGGCGTAGCACCTCCGTCTTGCGAGTGCTGCGCTCTTCATTCAACGCACGACGAACGCTGCTGGCGTCATGATGGCAATGCCGTGCCATGGGTTCAGCACAAGCAGATCCTTGTCCCCACTGATGATTGCCGCCGCTTCGCCTGCAAGCGCCACATCCAGGAATTTGTCGTCGCGCGGATCGCGGCAGGCCGCTACCCTGCGAATGATCGGCACGATCTGCATGACACCGCCAAGCATGCGGATGAACTCGCGCCGGTCTTCTCGAGATACATACGGGTCGAACTTGGGTCGTGCCAGCACCTTGGCGAGTTCGGCCAAGGTTTCGTCCGAGCCGAGCAGGCTGCCTTGGGCGAGTGCCAGGTTGACCGCCTTGGCGGCGGTGCTGCGCGGCGCCAACAGGCGGCTGACGAGCACGTTCGTGTCGACGACGAAGCGCAGGAATTCAGTCATCGGCGAGCAATTCGGCGAGCTTGTCCTCGGTCAGCCCTGCCGCTGCAGCCTTCTCGCCGACTGCGTCGCAAAAGCGCTGAAACTCGGCGACGTTGAGCCGTGTGAGGCGCTCGTACTCCTTCATCGAGAGAACAACCGCGACATCGCGCCTCTGGCGGCGGATCACGACGGGCTCGTGAGCGGCCAGGTCGAGCACGCCTGCCAGTCCTTGCTTTGCCTCGGTGGCGGAGACGGTGCGCATGGTTGCCACTCCTTTTCGTTCTGGTGAGGTTTAATTGTACGTTTTGTACAAAATGTGCGCAATTTTCATGCTGGAGACCTTCCGCCAATGGGTTTGGTCAGTCTGCGCAGGGGGGGGGCGTCCACCACCACCCGGCCTGCGACTCGCCTGGAAGCGTTCGGTAAGCCTTCGCCACTTCCTTCGTGGCACGTCAGCGGCGCGCAGGAAACTCCCGTGCGGTATGAACCACGTTGAGCACGATCACCGAGTCATCCCTCACTTTCACGAAGGCAACATAGGGCAGTCGGCGAACGACGAGCTCACGTGCCCCCGGGATTCGCGTACTTGCCCGAATACGCTCGGGGAAGACGCGCAAGGCTTCGATCTCGGCAACGATGCGCGAATGGACGGCTTCCGCAGTCAGGGGGCCTGCCTCCGAGTGGTAATGAACAAGGATCTCCTCGAGGTCGTCCAGCGCCTCGTCAGCCCAGAGGGTGTTCATGCACGGCGATTCCGTGCTGCCACACGCTCGCGTAGCAGCGCCATGGCTTCGTCGTGGGCATGTAGCGTGGTCTGGCCCGCATCCAGGCGCTCGAGCGTCGCCGTGACCTTCTCGAAGAGCCAGCCGTCGTAACCGGGTGTCTTGTCGAGCAGGAATTCGGGCAACAGCGTGTCTGCTGCGTCCTCGATCGACACCATGATGCCGACGGGGCGATCGTTCTTGGTGATGACGACCGGCTCCCGGCGCGATGCATCGAGGAATTCGCCGAATCGGTTCTTCGCTTCGCGTGCGGTCATGACTTTCATGATCAGTCTCCTGAGTAGGGTCGAGATAGATCCATAGTAGCTACTTTAGGCGGCGCGGCAAGCATCTGTGTCTGGGATGGTGGATTGGGCTTGATCTCATGTGCAACCATGGTCATGATCATGGTCATCGACTATCCAGGGAGTACGACCATGCAAACCATCCAGGCCTCCGAATTCAAGGCTCGCTGCCTCGCCCTGATGGACCAGGTGGCGGCCTCGGGCGAGATCCTTGTCGTCACGAAGAACGGCAAGCCAGTTGCCGAGCTGCATCCTTATCAGGGCGCGCGTGCATCGTCGCCTTTTGGTCTGCACCCGGGCGTGCGCATCCTGGGCGACATCGTGTCGCCGGTCGCCGACGAGGACTGGGAGGCCTTGTCGTGATCGTCCTCGACACGCATGTGCTCATCTGGATGGATGCCGACGATGCCGCGCTCGGCCCGCAGGCGCGTGCGCGCATCGAACAGGCCTGGCGCGCGGGCGAGGTCGCGGTGAGCGCGATCAGCTTCTGGGAATGCGCGCTGCTTGCGGAGAAGGGGCGCATCGTCCTGCCGCTTGCTGTTGAGCGCTGGCGGGCAGGCCTGCTGGGCGCGGGGCTGGTCGAGATTGCGCTCGATGGGCGCATTGCGCTGGCGGCGGCAGGGCTCGTGGGTCTGCATCGCGACCCGGTAGACCGTTTCATCGCCGCCTCGGCGAGCATTCGCGGCGCCACCCTGGTGACGGCGGACCAGAAGCTGCTGGCATGGAACTCGACCCTGCCGCGGCTCGATGCGCGGCGCTGAACCGGGTGTTCTGTTGCATGCTCGCAACAAAAATGGCTGGAATGTGGTGTTTTCCGGCATTCGCGCTTGCATGCCCGGGCTCAGGTTTGCAGAATCGCCCCAACTTCTCGCCAGAGAGGTGAGTAGGGCCGAGGCAGGTGCCGCGGTCTCAACTTCAAATTTGAGGAGAAATACATGCAGAAGAAACTGATCGCGCTGGCTGTTGCTGGCCTGGTTTCGGCTCCGGCCTTCGCTCAGTCGAACGTGACCATCTACGGTGTGGCCGACGCCTACATGGCTTTCGGTTCGCAGGGTGATAACGATCTGTCCGCCGTCAATAGCGGTGGTCTGGCTGGCAGCCGCATTGGTTTCCGTGGTGCCGAAGATCTGGGCAACGGTCTGAAGGCTATCTTCACCTACGAGCACGGCGTGAGCATTGACGCCAACGACGGTCTGGGTGAAACCTTGGTTCCCCAGCAGTTCGTCGGCCTGGCTGGCGGCTTTGGCTCGGTCACCCTTGGTCGTCTGTATGCTCCGGGCTTTGACCACGTGGTTGACGCCTTTGGCAACTCCGGCATCCTGTCGCCGCAATCGATCCTGTCTGGTGACCTGGGTCTGTCGATCGACGCTGGTAGCGGCTCGCGCTGGAGCAACTCGGTTGCCTACAACGGTGAGTTCTCGGGTCTGAAGGTTCGCGGCATCTACTCGATGAACGCCAAAGAAGCTGCAACTGGCGAACAAGGTACCGACGTTAATGACAACGACGCCTACGGTCTGGGTCTGAATTACGCCAACGGCCCGCTGCGCGTCGCCGCTGTGTACCAAGTTATTCAGGCCGACACCGCAGACCATAAGGAATGGTCGGTCGGTGGTAGCTACGATTTCGGCGTGCTGACCCTGGCGGCCAACTATCAGGACGCCAAGTCGGTCAACAACATTGACGACAACGACGCCGACATCTGGCAAGTCGGCGTGATCGTTCCGGTTGGCGCTGCTGGTAAGGTCCACCTGGGCTACGGCGAAGCTGATGTCGACTTCGCTGCTGCCGATGGCAAGTCGAAGTCGTACTCGATCGCTTACACCCACGCCCTGTCGAAGCGCACCACGCTCTACACCGGCTTCAACCGCACCGACAACGACAACGGCCTCGGCCTCGGTGTCGTCGGTCACCAGTCGGGTGTTAACGTCGGTACCGGCGCTGCTGGCGATGAGTCCGATGTGTTTGCTGTTGGTGTGAACCACACCTTCTAATCTGTCCTCTCGACAGGTTTGAAAGTAAAAACGGGCCTTCGGGCCCGTTTTTTCGTTCACGCTGGTCACATCGACCGTCGCGTTACACGACGCTTTAGCGCAGTGGATCGAGTTTGAAGAACTCTCCCGATAGCCTGCCTGCGTGCCAGTTCGCCATCAGTTCTTCCTTGTGTAGCTCGATCCACGCATTCACCAGCATCTGCTTGTTGCGCGGCAGTTCGCCGAAGATAGGCTTGTTGGCGGCAATGTCGAAACCCGCTTCCAGTCCCTCATACATCGCCAGCAGAAACGGCGCGGTGGGCTTCTTGGTCTTGGGCATGGGCAGCGCAACGATGATGCCGTGGTAAGCGGAGATCATCCGCAGGTCTGTCACACAAGGGCGCTGCGAGGGTGGCCGCGTGTACAAGTGCGCGATGTCGAGTCCTGAGAACGCCAACCTGCTGACAGCTTCGAACAGTGGTTCCAGCGGATACTGCTCGTTGCCATAACGACGACTCGCACGCTGCTGCGTGTGACCTGACAGTGCGTCGTGCACTTCCTCCTCGATGCCTACTGCGCGACACGCATCCTTGAAGGTGTGGCGGAACGAGTGGAACACTTTGCGACTGTCAGTGATGCCGACTTTATTGCGCAGGTAGATCGAGAACCACGTGCTGAAGTAGCCGCCGAGCTTGCCGCGACCATTGGCACGCAGTTCGGGAAACAGCAGGCCAGGTCGCCGCGCACGTGCCACATAGTCGAGAAACCCACAGTCGAGCAGTTGGGGATGTAGTGGGATGCGACGACGGGACGCGGCGTTTTTCAACTGTGCGTGTGCTGCGTCGTCGGTGATGCTGAGGTAGTGACCCAGCATGTCGTCGTGCCGCACGTCGGCCACCACCAACTGTGCCAACTCTTCCACCCGCGCACCCGTAAAAAGCGCGAGCAGTGGCAACCAGTAAGCCGCTTCACGACCGCCGCCTTTGGGAAACTTGCGCTGGGTATAAACCTCGCTCTGAAACAGGCGGTTCAACTCGTCGGCAGTAAAGGCCACGCGTGCTTTCTGCTGCGGCGTGGCGATGGCCCGCACATCGGCTGCTGGATTGTGGGCCGTGTGCTGGTAGTCGATGGCAGTGCGAAAGAAGCCTTTTAGAATGCCCACCTTGTGATTGACGGTGACGGCGCTTTGTCCCGCTGTCAGCAAGTGGTCGCGATAAGCGAGCACATCACGGCGCTCGATCTCGGCAAGTGGCTTGTGCTCCACGAACACCGCGAACCCATCGAACACCTTGCGATACTCGACGATAGTTGTCGCTCGTCGCTTGGTTGATGTCCGCTGCCACTGCTCGAACAGTTCGTCGTAAGCGGCCGTGGCTGGCGCTGCTGTCGTGCTCGATGTGGATGTGCTTGTGCGTGTCATCGCTGTCGGTGAGCGTCGTGAAACGCGACGCTACGAGTAAGTGTGTCTGACCGTCCCATTACGCGACGCTTGACAGATTGAATACGTGAGCGTCGCGCAACGAGACGCTTGCGATCACTTCGGCTTGCGCACGATGCTGGCTGTGACGCTCTCGATGGCGCTGTCCAGTTCGCCCGCTTCGGCAGCCTGCTTGATCGTGGTAAGCGTCGGCACAATCTCAGCCGTGCTTTCCAGCTCGACCGCGTTCGTGTTCTTGCTGAGCGGCAGCACCTTGTTGCCATAGCGGATCGCAAGTTGAACCTTGCCGTTTGCTTCCCACCACCACGCCTTTACTTTTTTCTGCGTTTCAACGGTGACGCGCTCGCCCGTCTCCTCGTTGCGCACCTTGCGCTTGCTCTTGCGTTCGAAGCTCGCGCCCTCGTACACCGCACGCGCCCACTCAATCTGCTCGGTAAGCTGCTTGATGAGTTTCGCGCGTCGTTGCTGTTGCGGGGAAAGCTCGTTAGGACGCTTGGCGGAAACAAGCTTGAGGGTGTTCAGCAGTGCCATTTTCGACGCTCCATGTGTGTATGTCGTATGGATAGTTTATGGCCGATGCTGGGGTCGGACGACCGAAATCTGTCACTGGCTGTTCCACCGAGAACTGCGCTTGTAGTGCGGCCTTCTCGAATGCGTATTGGGTTGCGAACTGCTCCTCTTCGCGTATGCGCCGTTGGTGTGCTTGCTCTTGGCGCGCTACGTCGGCAGAGTCGCTGAGGTATGGCTTCAATTCTTTACCTTCCAGATGCCAGTAAGGAATGCCCGTTTGCTCTCTCATTTCAAGTTCTATGGTCGCTTTTAGCTCAGCGCCCAGTTTTCGATCCAAAATCACTGCGTCGTGTATCGAGGCGACGACCTTGCGCCCCTTGCTGGTTATGATTTGCTTCACGACATCCATCGCCCATGTTTCGCAATGCTGATAGAGAAATGCGATAACACGCGGTTTGCTGATGCGACCGCTCTCCGTTCTCAATCGTGGGTTGTCAAGTAAGGTCGGTATTTCTTTCACTGCGTAGGCATAGATTAACTTGTCCAGCCGTTTCTGTTCCTGAATGAAGCCGCGGATGGGTGCGCAAGTCAGAAAGCGACGGCGATGGTTCTCGTTCTTTAAAATGTCGACTAATGCGGGATTGTGCCAGCTTCCATTCTTTAGCCAGCCGCTTCGATGCTCGCGTGCGCCAAAACTGATCGCCGTGATCGCTTGCTTGACGATGCGCTTCTGTAAATCCTCGTGCACGTTATCGTCCTTCCTGAATGTCAGTAAGCATATCTCCTTGACGATCGCAGGTTTGTTATCGACAAAATAAATGCTGTTTCTAAATAGCGCTTCGGGTCTCGCATCTGGGTCAATGGTTCGGGCTAAATCGCTTCCCATACCGACCTTCCAAGATATGACAGCGGATCGTATGTCGTATTCCCAGCAGCCGCCATACATCGCTTGCCGTAGTTGCTTGCGAACGGACTGCGCACTGATGCCTTCGTAGTAGGTGCGGCCAAAAGCGCTTGGCTTGCGTCGCTGAAGATAAATGCCGCCCAACTCGGTCGCGATGTTCAGAATGTGCGCAGCTTGGGTGAGGTCGGTGAGCCGCTTCTCCTCGGTTAAATGCTTGGGCTTTGTCTTGAGCCAATCGATGTAAGCTTGTAGTGACCTTGTGTTGATGGGTGTGGGGTCGAAAATCTCGCATAGCTCAGCGTGGCTGTTGATAGTCGCCACTTCTGGGTAGGCTCGGTCGAGGAGGTTGCGTCCAGTTTGATTGCTGCTCGATAGTTGGGCTGCTGCGCTATAGGTGCTTTCGCACTGAGCGATGTTGCCGAAGGTGATTGTGACTAAGGGCGAGAGTTTTACTTGCGAGAGTTTGCGGGTGAGGTTATTGCCTCGTTCGACGGCAATGACCAACGACAGCTTGTTCTGTCCAAGCCACTTATGGAGTCGTATCTTGTCGCCTCCAATCTGGCCGCCTTTATTGCTCAGCGCGTGTAGCGATAGGCTGTATAGGTTGAGTTTGTTTTGCTCGGGTGTGCGTCCATTGACGATAGACCTGGTAATAAGCTCTTCGAGAGTGGTGATGTATTTCTTGAGTGAACGCTCGACGTTTGAGGTTGGGAATGCCTCAGTGAGTGCACGCGATACTTTCTCATCTACTTGTATATGGATCGACATAAATCCTCCTTTCTCATATTTATGCTCAGGAAAAGTAGGTGTGTGACTTTTCAAAAGTCACACGCTTATAGTAATAAGTTGTCTCTCTCTATTGCTGAGTGATGATGGGTGTGATGGGTGCGAAGCAAGCGCATTCCTCTTTTTTTCTTTTTTTTTGTTGCGCGTATTCTTTTCGCTTGGCTTTTTTCGCAGCGCACGCGTAGGCGCGTTAAAAAGCGCTGTAGCCATTTTTTTGTGCGTCGGGAATGCTTGGGTAGCTGGGCTGCGCGCTTGCCGCTTAAAACGCGTTTAAACGCGTCGCGGTGTTGCGCACTAAAAACCAAAGAGAATTATGAAAAGCTTTGATTCTGCGCTAAGTCTTTGAAAGTTAATAAGCCGCTGCTGCGCAATGCGCGGTTGTCCTCATAGAACCAAAGAAAACATAATAAATGCGCTTGAATTATTTGATTTTGGAGGGCGTATGGGACAAGCGCGGGTGATGACCACAGCCGAGGTGCGGCGGGTGCTGGACTACGTGGCAACGAGGCCGCACGCAGCACGCAACAGGGCGTTGGTGCTGATGTCACATTGGGCGGGGCTGCGCGCGAAGGAGATCGCCGCGCTGCGCTGCTGTGATGTGATTGACGGAGCAGGGCGGGTGAAGGAAGAAGTGCTGCTGTCGGTCGAGCAGACCAAGGGCAAGCGTGGGCGCGTGGTGTACTTGGGGACCAAGATTCGCAAGGAACTCGCCACCTACCTGCGCGCCTGTCCGCCGCGCAGTGACGCTGCGCCACTCTTTCCGACGCAGAAAGCACCGACGCGCGGCTTCACGGCGAACACGATGGCGCAGTTCTTCCACAAGCTCTACAAGGAAGCGGGCATCGAGGGGGCCAGCTCACACAGCGGTCGGCGCAGCTACTTGACGACCCTTGCCGACAAAGGCACAAGCATCCATATTCTCAAGACGCTGGCAGGGCATCAGAGCATCAGCACCACTGCGGTGTACTTGTTCAGCAGCCCATCGCAACTGAAGGCAGCAGCCGATTTGGTCTAAACGGGATACAGGAGAGGAGTGTGCGGGACTTCGAGAAGGTAGTAGGCGAATGGGCGCGGGAGTATGACGAATACGAGGAGTGTCCCGACGCGATCAGCATCGTGTTCGATGGCTATAGCGAAGTTGACGAAGAGGAAGGCTTAGAGGAAGCGCTACGCAGTCGGAGCTATGCTGTTTTCGTGCACAAGCTTTCGGCAACCGAAGACTTTGTGTTCCCAGAACATGATGTCGCGCACGGCGTTGTCGTGCACAGGCCAGACGAGGAGGTCTGCTTTTTTGTCTGGCTTGACGCCAACGGCCAGGTAGAGATCGTGTGCGAACTGGATAACGCCGCGGATGAAGTGTGGGCGCGGGAGGTGATTATGGCGCTGTGGCGGAAAGAGCGTGGCGAGGATGAAGAACACAGTAGCTTCGTTTAACGCGACGCTGTCACTCAAAGCTTGGGCGGGAGTTGCTTGGTGATTTCGAGGTTTCGTAGTTGACGCTGTAGTTGGTTCTTCTGCTGCTGCTCGGCGTTACGCTTGAGTCTCCCGTAAGCCATCAGTCCCATCACCAGTTCGGCTTTTGTTGGTTTCTTGCGTTTTTCGCTCTGTGCGCTTTGCTGGATGACAGACTGTATGCGCGACAAGCTCTGTGCGGAGTCAGTGGCGACGGCAGGGGGTTTGGCTGGTTGAACGATTTCGTTGATTTTCATGGTGTGCTCTCTGCTGTATTTATAGGCGTGGAGATAATAAAAAAGGGTTTGCGCCGTAGAAAGCGCAAACCCTCTTTTCATAGCACTGTTAGTTGTAGTCGTTTAGGAGGAATCGGTGTTTTTCGAGTGGCTATTAGATCGTCAAGTTGGTTGAGGTAGCCGCGAAGGTCACCAGTTTTGACGACAGAGAGTTGTTTAACGAGCTCCGCTTGTGTAATCGCGATGTTCTCGTTGGCAAGTATTGAGGTCGCGCGAGGCAAGAATGAGTGAACGGAAATGGCTGGAAACTCGACACAGCGGCAGCGGGAGCGGATGCTTTGATGGATGGCCATTTGATTGTTGGTTGTGACGAAGAGTGTGATGCGATCAGCGAACGAATCCAGCGCCGTCCAGAGCTTTACGAGGTTTTTGGTGGCGTTATCGAACTCGTGTAGCACGAGGTAATAGCGCGCGTTCTCGTCCCCTAATTTAGTTAACTGGCATTGACGTTGTAGGTAGTCTTTCAAGTCTTTTTGGTCGAGAAGCTCAGAATAGTCCTTTTCTTCGACTATGGCGGACTCACCGCTGATCGCGTAGGGCAGTAGATCAGCAACGGTCGATTTGCCCGTCCCATTTGGCCCATAAAAGATGATGTTTTGGATGAGGTCGCCTCGGGCGACGGTGTTGATAAACTCGCGAACACTTTCGTTCGGGTAAATCACATCGGCAAGCGTGGTGGGCTTGTATTTGATTTGGCAGTTCATGATCGTCTCCGTGTATAAGTGAGGTTGTTATTAAGCGGCGAGGCGCTCAACGGTAGGTTTTTTGGCGTAAGCGGACAGTTCCGCGTTGTCGCGGTTTTGCGCGTGGGCAGTTTCGAGATTTTGTTTTGCGATTCGAGTCAGCAGTTGGTTATAGATGATGTCATCGACGTCGAGCAGCGCAGCGACCACATCGACAGTGCCATCGAGTTTGGGTCGAGCAAGAAAGATAGCGTGATTTTTTGTGGCACCCGCAAACTCGAACGTGGCAAGAGGTTTTGCCGTATTCGTTTCAATGTCAGCGAGAGTCGCGTTTTTTGAGTTGGCGAGATCAGCGGCCTTTTTGATGGCGTCCTCGCTCTTTTTGATTTGGCGACGAACTTCTTCAATGCCGCCGTTATCGCGCAGCCAGTTCGCGAGCCCGTCATAGGTCACGCCGTGCGACTTTGCGGCAGTGAGAACGGACACATAACGATTGGCGCGCTTGCGGTCGGAGTTGAAGACGTAGCGGATGAACATGGTGAGCATGGTTGTGTTGCTTTGAACTTTGATGCCGCGTTCGTTGAGCGCCGCGGTGAGGTCGAGGCGGAGTTTTTTGCGCTCAGCGTCTTTTGCGTTGATGAAGTTTTCGTCGTAGAGCTTCAGGCAGTCAGCCAGCAGTCCGTAAAGGATGTCGGTCGCGGTTTTGTATTCGTTGTCAGTCCATGCCGCGCAACGCGTATGGATAGCGTCGAGAGACGCGACGGTGGTGTTGGCGAACAAGTCGGCGTGAGCGTTGGTGGTTGCGCGGGCGATGGACGTGCGAACAGTGGCGTTGAGGCGGGAAGTGGAAGTCTTAGTCATTTGGATTACCTCGTTAGGTTGTCGACGTAGCGGGTTGGAAGGAGATGCCGTGTGTGCTGCGTCGATGGGTGTAGTATCCGCTGTTAGCTGTTTGGGTAATACAAACCACAAAAACGTCGATCGAACTGGTTAACATCTTTGTATGGCTACGAAGCGGCCGCGCCAGGCGTGGCATCTCTCAGGCACCGACTTCACGCAGCCAAGGCTCTACGCGCGGCAGGACTGGCGCTTCTTGCTCTTCTTTCAGTTCCTGCGTATCAGCCCGAGCTATGCGCTGGCGCTCGACTGTGAGCGCGAGCAGGAACTCGCGGAGCGTCTGGGCAGCGCGGAACGAGCGCGCAAGGTGTGGCGCACGCGGTGTGATATGGGGGATGTGTTCACCGTCCTGTTCAAGGACTGGTGGCAGGCACGCGGGCTCTCGCTTTTCGGCATACACACGGCCAAGCCCCGAGTAGTGGGCATCCGTCGCTTGCGGCCAAATGAAGACGCCGATGAGCGGCGTAAGCGTGTAGGTGCTGCTTATCGCCGCTTTGTCGAGGGGCGGTATAGAGAGCAGGGAAACCCCGACTCAGTGCTGATCTCGGTTCCGTTAGGAATGAAGCCTGCGTTGATGGTGCGACAGTTGAAACAACTGCTGGCGGAGGTCCAGGCTGAGCATCCGCCCGAACTACCAGTAGCGGCATACGCCCTTGAGGAAAACAAGTTGCGCGAGGCGAGGCTCCTTGCGTGCTTGCGCCTGATCTACAAGCGCAGCGCGCGGCCCGACGAGGAACTATGGCGCGCTGCGGCACGGGCCAAGATCAGCGAAACGCATGTCGTCGATCCGCTGGCGAAGAAGAAGGACGCCAAGAGTGCCGAGGCACGACGTATGCTGACGATCATGGCAAGTCGCCTGTCGCGTGACGCACTCATGATTGCCGAGAACGCTGCGGCGGGTAAATTTCCATCGATGGAAGTTGTGGCGCACGCGCAGCCGTTTGATTTCCCCACACTCGGCCAACGTCTCAAGGTCATGTCGGCGTGGGAGAAGAAGCGCAAGAAGGAACTTGCGCAGAGCGCTGCGCCCAAGGTGGAGGCGGAGCATTGAACGGCGATTCACAACCGTCGCGTAACGAGACGCTTGCGCGCGCTGTGCGCTTGAAAACGCCTATGTAAATGAGCGGCGAACGCGAATACAAAAGAAGTGTCCGCTTGCTCAGCTTGAAGCAAAAACCGTATTTCGAATAATGGCTTGCGCGACCGCTGCCCATGGCCTGGTTGCGATTAGCATTTTTACGTTATGTCTTTTGCTTGTGGTAATGCGTCTTTGCGTTAAATTTTGCGCGGTCTTTTGCTTTGTTTTTCGTGTTGCCGCGTTGTTTGACATGTTCCGCGGCGCTGTCATAGCCCGTGCTGCGCACCCGCTAACTCTTTGAGCACGCAAAGGTTTTCAGCAACTTTGCGGGCGGATGAAGCGCATGCTGTAAAGGAAACTGATCGCGCTGGCTGTTGCTGGCCTGGTTTCGGCTCCGGCCTTCGCTCAGTCGAACGTGACCATCTACGGTGTGGCTGACGCCTACATGGGTTTCGGTTCGCACGGCGACAACGACATGGCTGCCATCAACGGCGGTGGTTTGTCGGGTAACCGCCTGGGCTTCAAGGGTGCCGAAGATCTGGGCAACGGTCTGAAGGCTGTGTTCACCTTCGAACAAGGCTACAACATTGACAACGGCACCGGCCTTGGCAACGAGTCGCGCCAATCGTTTGTTGGTCTGTCGGGCGGTTTCGGTACGGTCAGCCTCGGCCGTCAATACGCTCCTGGCTATGATTTCCAGTACGATGCGCTGGCTTCCTCGCCGATCCTCTCGGCTCAGGCCATCCTGTCGAACTACGACGCTGCTGTGACCATTGACGCTGGCGGTGGCTCGCGCTGGAACAATTCGATCGCTTACAACGGCTCGTTCTCGGGTCTTAAAGTTCGCGCTATTTACGCGATGGGCGATCAGGAAAACACCTACGTTGAGCCGGTTGGCGGCAAGCGTATGGATCCGTCCGACGATGACCGCTTCGGTCTGGGTGTCGAATACGCGAACGGTCCTCTTAAGGTTGGTGCTGTTTATCACTACCTGAAGGATCCCGTTAGCGTCATTGGTAGCGATGACCAGACCGAATGGCTGGTTGGTGGTAGCTACAACTTCGGCATGCTGACTCTGGCTGCCTCGTATCAAGATGTCAGCAGCGCTGGTTACGACAGCACTGTCGACGGCAACATCTGGCAAGTCGGCGTGATTGTTCCGGTTGGTGCTGCGGGTAACGTCCATGTTGGTTATGGCGAAGGCGAAATCGAAGAAGCTGGTGCTCCCGACCTGAAGGCGAAGTCCTACTCGATCGCTTACACCCACGCTCTGTCGAAGCGCACTACCGCCTACGCAGGTTACAACCGTACCGACAACGACAACGGCCTCGATGCTGGCCCGGTGCCGTACCTGCCCTCCGCAGCCGACGTTGCTGCTGGCCGCTTCGGTGGCGACGAGTCCGACGTGTTCGCTGTTGGTGTCCGTCACGTCTTCTAATCTGTCCTCAAGACAGGTTTGAAACTAAAAACGGGCCTTCGGGCCCGTTTTTTCGTCTACGCAGCGCGCATCGACCGTCGCGTTACACGACGCTTTAGCGCAGTGGGTCGATCTTGAAGAACTCGCCCGACAGCCTGCCTGCGTGCCAGTTCGCCATCAGCTCTTCCTTGTGTAGCTCGATCCACGCATTCACCCGGGGTTTTGGGGTCAGGTCTTTCATTTGCTCATTTTGGTCTGGTATCGTTTTTTGATACCATAGGATCGTGAAACGCAAACACCAGCGCACCCT
>ERZ761602.2715-NODE-2715-length-26833-cov-6.590037_pt1 | contig 26833 bp, 18 predicted proteins | sample MGYA00512165_ERZ761602 | MGnify/ENA primary metagenome ERZ761602 (study PRJEB28899, sample SAMN02445085) | bioreactor sludge metagenome | biome: EBPR sludge; isolation source: Thorneside wastewater treatment plant | place: Australia: Brisbane, Thorneside...
GCCGCGTAGCATCCGCCAAAGCGCAGTCCAAGGTGTCTCGGATGACGCTTACAATCAGGGTGTCCAGTCATAATGCTCAACGGAGCGCCCGAAAGAACACTCCAAACCCTGACCGTCTTGTCCTCGGATCCGGTGGCTAGGCGCAGATTGTCCGGAGAAAATGCGATGCTCCGAACCCCCTTTTCGTGTCCATGAAAAACGATGAGTTCCAAGCCGGTTTCGGCACACCAGATGCGGGCCGTCTTGTCTGCGGAGCCACTGCAGACATATTTTCCGGAGGGCGAGAATCCCACACAAGTAATTTGATCTTCGTGACTGCGTGGAAGCCGCGACGGTTCTCTGACGTCCGTCGACCAGATTCGCACGGTGTTGTCTAAATCGCTCTCGGCGGTCCACGAGCTGCCAGAACCGCTCGCGACGAATCGTCCGTCAGGTGAGACGCAAATGGTCTTGATTTTAGTCTGATGTCCTAACAATTCAGCCTGCTTAGCTGAAGTGTTAACACTCCAGACACAGACCGTGGTGTCAGATGAACCCGAGGCGATCCGCAATCCGTCAGCATAGAAGCAAACGGAAGTGACCGGTCCTTCGTGCCCACGGAGGTCAGTCACCACTTTTCCGTCGTCACAACTCCACACTCGAATTATGTTTTCCGGCGCTGCTGATCCACTGGCGATATGTTCGTTGTTCGGTGAAAAACTAACGCACAAAACAAGGGATTCGTGGCCGGTGAGAACTGCAATTTGAGTGCCCTTGCGCGCATCCCACACGCGCACGGTCTTGTCCCAAGAACCGCTAGCGACTCGGCTGCCATCTGGAGAGAAACTCACGCTTGAAACGAGGTCCGAATGCCCGTTCATCACAGCTATCTGATTCCCGGTATAAACATCCCACACACGCACTGTTTTGTCCTCGGATGCGCTGGCGATCCACTTTCCGTCGGATGATTACGACAGGCCCGTCACTCGGGCGTCATGGCCCTCAAGCGTTTGCAGGATTCGACCGTTGCATGCGTTCAACAAATGAATCGAGTTTTCACATGCAACAGCAATCTCATCGCCCTTCGGCGACCAGCATAGGCAACCAGCCCCAGGCATCATGAATTTCATCAATTCCGAACCGGTAGTGACGTCCGAAATTCTTACTTCACCGCAAACACTTGCCAAGCGAAGGCCGTCCGGTGAGTAGCTAATAGATTCTACTGTTGAATAGCCGTGGCGAACGATCACCCCTGTCTGGGCGCCGCCAAGGCGGGAGGTGGGAGGACGTTTCGATCTCAACCAAAGAAAATCCGGATCAGATGTATTCTTCCTGTAGCACCAATCCTCCAACAGCGTGTGCATCCGGCCCGATGGCTTGCCGCTTTTCTTCTTGTGGAAGACGGATATGAGCGAAGGAGGTATTGCTCTTGTGAGGTTATACAGGATGGTCGAGCGCCAAGACACAGGGACCACCCAACAAGAAAGCACTATTGCTCTGATGAGAGTATCCAGGAAGGTCGAACATGAGCTTTTCTTTTGGTGGTGCTTCTCAGCCTCGGGGCAATCATACCACCAGCAAGAATTCCAAAGGCATTGAAATACGCCTTGCGGATAATCCTTTGCATGACGGGCGATGAAGTGGATGTCGCGGCGGAGGGCTTCGTTGAGGAGTGCGAGGCGCGGCCTCTCGACATGCTCGACAGGGAGTGTATCGACAGCGTCGTTGTAATCCAACACAAGATCGAAGGCCATGCCGTGGGTGACTTTGGCTTCCAAGAAGAAGAGATTTTTCGAGCGTGGCGATGAGTTCGGGCCAGGCTTCGGCGCGGGTCTGGTGGTAGGGTAGTTCGCTGAGGGCGTGCGGGGTGGCGTCATGGCATTGGCCGTCGCGGTGCGGGTCGGCGAAGGTCTGGAGACAGGTGGCAACGGCCTGGTGGGCGGCACGCTGCCTTTCCGGAGTGTCGAGATAAGCGGCCACGGCGGCTTCGCGGAACTGGCTGTGGTAGAAGTCGAGCAGTTCGCCGCGGCGCATGAGGTAGGGGCGCAGGAGGCGGAGGAGGGCGGCGACGTTGCCCAGCGGATCGCCGGGGTCGAGCAGGGCGGTGAGTTCCGCCGGGGAAAGGCCGTGGCGGCTGACGCCGAGGCAGGCGGCGAATTTTTCCACGAGCGCCGCGCCGCAGGGCCGACCCTCGCGGTCGCGGAAGCCGGGGTCGCGGGCGAGGCGTTCGGTGAGAATCCAGCCGAAGAGCGCGCGGGCGTCGCCGGGCAGGGTGCGGATGCGGTCGGTGATCTCCTCGTAGGTGCCGAGCGTGCGCAACTCCTCCAGCGCGGTGAGGACGTAGAGCGGGAGGTTGCTGGCAGGCTTCGCTTTGAGCGCGGCGATCTGTTCGGTGCTGAGGCGCTTGGAGTAGCGCTTCAAGTAGCCTTCGATGATGGCCTGCGTGTCTGACTCATCGAGCGGCTTCAAGGCTTCGACGCGGGCATCTTGGCGATTCCGCAGGATGGCGAGCGTCTGGTGTTCCTTCTCACCCTCCACCGGAGCGATCACGGAAGCGATGACGCGCACGCCGGGCGGCAATTCGCGTGGCAGCCAGTTCATCCAGTGCGCACCGTCGGTTTCATCGAACTGATTGAGGGCATCGAAGACGAGGACGACATGCTGCTTCGCCGCAGCCTCGGTGAGCAGCTTCTGGAAGTGCGTGATGAGTTCCTTGATGTCGAGCGGCAGGGGTTCGGTGCTGGCAGGGTTTGCGGTTCCGGGGTCACTGACCCCGGCTACAGATTGCGCCAGTTCGTGGCAGAGACGGCGCAGCGTGCGGCGGAGATCGGTGGAGCCGGTGCTGGCGCCGATGAAAGTAGGAAGGATGAAGGATGAAGGATGAGGGATGACGTGCGGCCACGTCGCGGGTGAACTTGGCGAGGAAGGCGGACTTTCCTGAGCCGGGAGCGCCCGTCACGACGAAGACGTTAGGCGCGCCATCGGCAGCGGCGAAATCCAGCATCGCCTTCATCAGCGGCTCGCGGCTGCCGAGGACAAAGCGATCCGTGCGCTCTTCAATGAAGGCGTCCATCTGGTCTGCCTCTTCGGCGAACTCATCGGGCGACGCGGTGGCTTCGCTCGTGAAGCGCGAGGCGAGTTCTGTGTCGTCCTTCAGGCTCTGCAGCAAGTCGTCATGGACTTGGTTGCCGAAGGCTTCGAGTCCAGTCAGCCGATTCTGCGTAGCGTCCCACTCCGCCGGGTAAACAAAAACCGGCAGCCCTGCAGCAATGATGGACTCCTTCAATGCCGCCAGCTTGCCCGCGTTCTCACTGCCGACAGGTTCGCGGTATTCCCCAGCCTCTTCCTCCACCATCTGCGCTGTGGCGCTTTCCTCACGGAAATAGAAGAATGCCTCCCCGCGCTTCGCCGGCTCACGGTCCAGCACCCCATAGTGAACTTCATCCGCCGTGATGGACTTGTCCTTGCCATCCGGCACCCAGCCGTAGCGTCCGCCGAGCATGCCCATGAAGCGCGGGCGGCACTCATCAATGACCTCGCGGCACACGCCGAGGGCATCTTGGTCGCTCGTCACACCCCAGCGCAGGTCCACATCCACCAGAAGAATGCGCCGTGGCAGCAGCTCCTCCTGCAGCCGTGGAAACACAAATCTCACGAGATGATCCCGCTCGGCCTGCATGTCGCGAAACGTGCTGCTGATGAAGACGCGGACGGTTTTCCAGGAGGTGCTCATGGCGATTGCTGAGATACTAATCAGAAGCGACTGAAACGGCGCAACGGCTCAAGAACTGCGGACGTGGAGCGCTGAGGGAGCGTTAGGTCAGAGAGTTCATGGTGGATGATGAAGCGCTGCCGCTGCGGCTTGGTGTGGCGTTATTTTTAGATTAGGCGCATTGCAGCGAAGATGAGCGGCGGAGGCGAGATTATTTTTCGCCTGTGTTTGGATTTCAGGCATCCCTGCGCCAGCGTCCCAGCGCCAGCAGCAGCCAGCCGAGCATCAAAGCCAGGCCGCCAAGCGGCGTCACCGCGCCCAGTTTGCCGATCTGGGTGAGCGCCAGGGCATAGAGCGAGCCTGAAAAGAGCAGCACACCCGCGAAGATCGAACGCCAGGCCCATGCGGCGCATTTTCCGCCCGCGCCGCCGCACAGCGCCAGCACCGCAAGCAGGAGCGCGTGCGGGAGGTGATACTCCAGCGCCGTCTGCCAGTGCTCCAACCCGCCGGCCGCCTTCAACTTTTCATGCACGGGACCATGCGCGCCGAGGGCGCCAAGAAGGACGGCGGAAAATCCAAGCAGACCGGCGAGACGAAGACGGAGCGGGTTCATGCGGTGACCACAACAAGCGCGGCCTGATGCGCAAATGAAAAATGGCCCCGGCTCAGCCGCGACGATGCGGCTCAGCCTTCCGCGATGCGCGCGCCCTCGATCCGGCAGACCCTGCCTGCAAGGCCGTCGGCGTCCGCCCAGTCGAGGCTTGTGGTGGTGATGATCTTTTGCGTTCCTGCCGGCAGCAGGGCCAGCAGCGCGCGGCGGCGGTGCGTGTCAAGTTCGCCGAAGACATCGTCCACCAGCAGCAGCGGCGCCTTGCCAAAGCCGGACTCCAGCGCGCGCGCCTGCGCCACTTTCAATGCCACGGCCATGCTGCGCTGCTGCCCTTCGGAGGCGTAGGTGGTGGCATCGAGGCTGTTGATGGTTAGGCGAAGATCGTCGCGGTGCGGGCCGGCCAGGGTGACACGCTGGCGCTGCTCCTCCGCGCGCAAGGCGGCGAGTCCGGCGGCCAGGTCCCCGCCGTCAAAACCGGGCGCGTACTCCACCTCCGCCGATTCCGCGCCGCCGCTGAGCGCGGCGTGCGCGCCAGCCAGTTGGGGGCGCAGGGCGGCCACCAACTGCGCGCGTCTTTCCACCAGGGTGCCGGCAAAGCCGGCCATCACCCGAGCGAAGGCGTCCGCCTGCCGCCAGGAGATGACCGCGTCTTTTTTGAGCACATGATTCCGGCCGCGCAGCGCGCGCTCGTAGCCGCGCAGGGCCTTCAAATAATCGGGGTAAAGCTGGCTGGCGGCGAAGTCGAGGAAGCGCCGCCGGTGCTCGCCGCCGCGCAGCAGATTCATGTCGCGGTGGTCCATCCACACCACGCGCCCGCTTTGCTCCAAATAGTCGCCCGAGCGCCCGCAGACCGCGCCGTCCACGGCAAGACGGCGCGCGGTGGTGTTTTGCGCGCATCGGAGGCGCAGGCCGCCGAGCGCGCCCTCCACCAGGCAAGTGGACGCGCCGAGGCGGATGAGGTCTCCGCGAGCGGAGGTGCGCGGGGATTGCAGGCGCAGCAGCACGCAGGCCGCCTCCATGAGGGAGGTTTTGCCCTGCGCGTTGCGCCCGACGAGCAGGGTCAGCGCGGGATGCGGCTCCAGGCGGCACTCCGTGAAGCAGCGGAAGTCACGCAGAAAGAGCTCGGTGAGCATCTGGAAAAACGGTTGAACTCGCAGGCGCGGGGGGCATCTGTCCCGCCCTTCTAATGGCCTCCTTCCGCACTGTCAAAGGCTTCCGCGACCTCTTTCCCCAGGAGTGCGCGCTGCGCAACCACATCGCCGAAACCTGGCGCGCCGTGGCGCGCCGTTACGGCTTCATCGAGTATGAGGCTCCGCTCATCGAGAGCACCGATCTCTACAAAAAGAAGAGCGGCGACGAGATCACCGCGCAGCTTTTCTGCTTCGAGGACAAAGGCGGGCGGGACATCTCGCTGCGCCCGGAGGTGACGCCCTCGCTCGCGCGCATGGCCGCGGCAAGGCAGCGCGACTTTAAAAAGCCGCTCAAGTGGTTCGAGATGGGCTCCTGCTTCCGCTACGAGGAGCCGCAGGAGGGCCGCACGCGCGAGTTCATCCAGTTCAATGCCGACATCCTTGGCGACGCCTCGCCCGGAGCCGACGCGGAGCTCATCGCGCTCGCCGTGGACGTGATGCTGGAGTTCGGTCTGAGGAAGGATGACTTCCTCATCCGCCTCAGCAACCGCGAAATCTGGAACCAGTATCTCAAGGAGCAGGGCATCTCCGAGGAGCACAGCGCCGCCTTCCTCCAGATCGTGGACAAGATCGAGCGCGCGAAGCCGGAGGAAACCGCGGCGAAGCTGGAAGCCATCGGCCTCAGCCTCGACCATGTGCGCGACTTCATGCGGGCCACGGATGAAAACCATCCCGCCTTTGCCGCCCTGCGCGCCGACCTCACCGCGCGCGGCCTGTGGGAGCATGTGAAAATAGACGCCTCCATCGTGCGCGGGCTCGCCTATTACACAGGCACCGTCTTCGAGGTCTTCGACCTCAAACACGGCCTGCGCGCCGTGGCGGGAGGTGGACGCTATGACAAGCTCTGCGCGCTGATCAGTGACGGCGCGGCGGACATGCCGGCTGCCGGTTTTGCCATGGGGGATGTGGTGCTTGGCATCCTGCTCTCGAAGACTCCTTCCGCCCAGTGCCGCATCACCGACTATCTCAACGCCCAGCATGGCGTGGACGCCTATGTCGTCATCGCCGATGAAGCGCAGCGCGCCCCCGCGCTCGCCGCCGTGCAGGCTCTGCGCCGCGCGGGAGCGCGTGTGGACTTCAGCATGGCCGCGCAAAAAGTCGGCAAGCAATTCCAGGCCGCAGAGAACGCCCGCGCCCGTCTCGCTCTCGTCTTCGGCGCCGAGTATCCTCAAGTCATCGTGAAAGACCTCGTCAGCCGCGAGCAGGGCGAGGTGCCCGCCGGCTCCCTTGCCGCTCATGTTTTGGCCGCCCTGCAAGAACCCCTGCGCGGACCGCTCATTGCGTGAAAGCCCGAAGCCCGAAATTCGAACTTCGAAATTCGAAGCAATGACTCGAACTTCGATTTTCGAACTTCGAATCTCAAACTTCCCTCCCATGCTCCCCGTCACCGAACAACTCGAAATCCTCAAGCGCGGCACCGTCACCATCCACAGTGAGAAGGAGCTGGCGGAAAAGCTCGCGCGCGGCAAGCCCCTGCGTGTGAAGCTCGGCGTGGACCCCACCTCGCCGGACATCCATCTCGGCCATGCCGTGGCTTTGCGGAAGCTGCGCCAGTTCCAGGAGTTGGGGCACCAGATCGTGCTCATCATCGGCGACTTCCCCGCCATGATCGGCGACCCCAGCGGCCGCAACACCACGCGTCCGCCGCTGACTTACGAGGACGTGGTCGCCAATGCGAAGACCTACACCGACCAGGCCTTCCTCGTGCTCGACAAGGAAAAGACCGAGGTTGTTTTCAACGGCCAGTGGTTCAAAGAGATGCCCTTCATGGAGGTCATCAAGCTCAACGCCCGCGTCACCCTCCAGCAGATGCTCCAGCGGGAGGATTTCAAAAACCGCGTCGCCAACGGCACCGAGGTTCGCCTGCATGAAATCCAGTATCCCATTATGCAGGGCTGGGACAGCGTGGTGGTGCGCGCGGATGTCGAGATCGGCGGCAGCGACCAGCTTTTCAACATTCTGGTGGGCCGCGACCTGCAAAAGGAGGAGGGCCAGGAGCCGCAGGTGTGCATGACCCTGCCGCTGCTGGAGGGGCTGGACGGCGTGAAGAAAATGTCCAAGAGCCTCGGCAACTATGTCGGCCTCACCGACGCGCCCAAGGACATGTTCGGCAAGCTCATGAGCATCCCGGACGAGTTGATGGCGAAGTATTACCTGCTCGTCCTCGGCGAGACGATGGACGCCGCCATGCACCCCATGGAGGCGAAAAAGCAGCTCGCCGACAAATGCGTGGCCGTCTATCACGGCGGGGAAGCCGCCCGCGAGTGCCGCGAGGACTGGGACATCCGCTTCAGCAAGCGCGACCTCTCCTCCGCCGAGCTGCCGTCTTTCACTCCCGGTGAGCGGCGGGATGTGCTCGGCGTGGTCCAGCACGCTTTCCAGAGTGTCTTTGGCCAGGCCGTTTCCGGGGGGGATGTGCGCCGCCTCATCCAGGGTGGCAGCATCCAGCTCAACGGCGACAAGCTCACCGACCCCAAGGCCGAGCCGGCCTGGGAAAGCGGCGCGGTCCTCAAGCTGGACAAAAAACGCAGCGTGCGGCTGGCCTGAGCTCATGTGGTGGAGTGAGGGCGCGAATGCGAGCCGGTGATCCCCGCACCGACTCAACGCGACAGACTCGCCGTGCGCACCAGCAGTTGATCCAGGGTGGGCAGGTCGTGAGCCCAGAGGATGCCGGGGTCTTGAATCTGCCGTGAGTAGGATTCGGCGGCGCGTCCGCCGACGATGAGAGCGATGCTCTCCGGCAGCAGGCCGCGAATTTTGCGCAGCTTCTCCTGAATCACCGGACAGTGCATGGGATAGACAACGCTCAGAGCCACGGCCCGCGCGCAGCGGTTGCGCGCGCAGGCGGCGATCTCCTCTGTGGGCAGGTTGGGGCCGAGGTAGGTCACGCGCCAGCCGAGGTCGCGCGCGGATACGGCAGCCAGCAGGGCGCCCAGCTCATGCACCTCCCCCGCGGGCGTTGCGACGACGATCTCCGGCGCTGAGGCGGCCACCTGGCTGCCGGGCACGGGTGTCATCAAAAACTCCCGCACCACGGCGGTGGCGATGTGCTCGTGGCCCGGTCTCAAGCTGCCCAACTGCCAGGCGTCTCCTATCTCATGAATGAGCGGGCAGATGATTTGGTGCACGCAGCAGCGCTGGCCGAACTGGATGCGCGCGCGCTGCAGCAGGCGGTGCAGGCGCTCGCTGTCATAGGCGCGCGCGGCATCCAGACAGGCGCGCACATATTCCGCCGGCGACTCAAGGGCAGGATCCACGGTGAAGCTGGCCGCCGCCGCCACTGGCCGGCTTCTGGATTTTTCCAACTGGCTTTCCAGCTCCGCCGTGCTGAGCCGGGCAATGCCGCCGATGCGGTGCCCGCACTCGGTGAGCTGGCGCAGCAGCGAGAGCCGGTGGATGTCCTCGTCGCAATAAAGCCGGCGGTTCGTGCAGGTGCGCTCCGGACACAGCGCGTTGTAACGCCGCTCCCAGATGCGGATGACGTGCGGTGTGACTCCGCTGCGCAGACTGGCGACTTGGATGGTGGATGACATGTGCGGCTGACTGTGGGCAGCGCGGCGAGGGAAGGTCTTGCCAGAGGGCGCCGCCGCGCTTTACGGTCAATTCTACGCCGTGCTTTCCGCGCCGGGCGCACTCATCTCAACACCTTTTTCCATGCTCAACCACATCTGGGCCCTGCTGCTGCTCACCGGTCTTGTCGTCGCCGGATGGTTCGGACGCTTCTCCGGCGAGGCCGGCGTCACCGCCTCCGCGCTCGCCATCACCCGCACCGCCGTGATGGACATCGCCCTGCCGCTGGCCGGCATGATGATGTTCTGGCTGGGGGTGATGCGGCTGATGGAAAAGGCCGGCCTGCTGGAGCTGGCCGCGCGCGCCGTGGCTCCGATGATGCGGCGGCTTTTTCCCGACGTGCCAGCCGGGCATCCGGCCATGAGCTCCATGATCATGAACCTGGCCGCCAACATGCTCGGCCTGGGCAACAGCGCCACACCTCTCGGCCTCAAGGCGATGACGCACCTGCAGGAGCTCAACCCGCGCAAGCAGACTGCCAGCAACGCCATGGTGACCTTTCTGGCCATGAACACGGCGGCCTTCACCCTGCTGCCCTCCAGCGTCATCAACTACCTCACCGCCGCCGGGGTCAGGGAGGCGCACCAGGTCATCGTGCCCACCATCCTTGCCACCGCCTGCACCACGCTCACCGCCATCCTCATGGCGCGCGCGCTGCAGGGGCTTCCCGTGTTCCGCGCCGCTCCCGACGAGGGTGACGCCGCCGCGGAGGCAGCGGAGGGAAGCGCCGCCGCGCCCCAGCCCGCGGGGCGCAAAACCCGCTGGCTCGTCGTGACGCTGGCCGTGCTTTTCGGCGGCGGCCTGCTGCTGGAGTTCAGCCCGCCGCAAGCGCGGGAAAGAGTGCTGGAAACCACCGGCCTGAGCCGGGTCATGGAGCGCGCGGGACAGAAAGCCGCCGCCCGCCAGGCGCCAGCGCCGGTGGAAAAGGCGGAGGAGCCGCCCGCGTGGCGGCGGCTGATGAACGCCGGGTCCGGCGCGGCCATTCCGCTGCTGCTGGTGGTGACGCTCGGCGTGGCGCTCACACGCGGCGTGAAGGTTTACGAGGAGTTCGTCGAGGGCGCCAAGGAGGGCTTCGCGATGGCGACGCGCATCATGCCCTTTCTGGTGGCGATGCTTGTGGCGCTGGCCGTTTTCCGCAGCTCGGGCGCCCTGCTGATTCTGGAGATGATCCTGGCGCCGGTCCTCGCATTCGCCGGCTTCCCCATGGATCTGCTGCCCCTCGCACTGATGCGGCCGCTGAGCGGCAGCGGATCGGTCGGCGTGCTCAATGAAATCCTCACCCTCCCTGAGGCGGGCGAGACCCTCAAGTTCACCGCCGCCATCATGTTCGGCTCCACGGAAACCACCTTCTATGTGCTCGCCGTGTATTTCGGCTCCGTCGGCATCCGCAAAATCCGCCACGCCATCCTCGCCGGCCTCGCCGCCGATGCCGTCGGCATCATCATGTCCGTGGTCATCGGCAGGCTGATGTTTGGATGAGCCGGCAGCAGCGCCGGGGAAGGCTGGAGGCGGGGAGTCACTTCATGCCCAGCACGCGCAGGAGGAAGGCGTATGTGTCGGCGGTCTCCTCGATGACTTTTTTCAGCGCCGTGCCCGCGCCGTGGCCGGCGCTCGTCTCAATGCGGATGAGCACGGGCGGGCCGTCTTTGGCCTGGCACTCCTGGAGGCGCGCGGCGAATTTGAAGCTGTGCGCGGGCACCACGCGGTCGTCGTGGTCCGCCGTCTTCACGAGTGTGGCCGGGTAGCGTGTGCCGGGCTTGAGATTGTGCAGCGGTGAGTAGGCGCGCAGGGCTTTGAACTCGGCCTCGTTCTCGCTGCTGCCGTAGTCGCTTTTCCATGCCCAGCCGATGGTGAAGAGGTGAAAGCGGAGCATGTCCATGACCCCCACCGAGGGCAGGGCGGCTCCGAACAGCTCCGGGCGCTGCGTCATGCACGCGCCGACGAGAAGGCCGCCGTTGCTGCCGCCCTGGATGGCGAGCTTTGCGGGCGAGGTGAACTTTTCCTTTTGCAGCCATTCGGCGCAGGCGATGAAGTCGTCGAAGACGTTCTGCTTGCGCAGCCTGGTGCCGGACTGGTGCCACTCCGCGCCGTATTCGCCGCCGCCGCGCAGATTTGCCTGCGCGTAAATGCCGCCCATCTCCAGCCAGACCACGCGGCTGACGGAGAAGGCGGGTGTGAGGCTGATGTTGAAGCCGCCGTAGCCGTAGAGCAGGCAGGGGTTTTGGCCGTCGAGCTTGACGCCCTTTTTGTGGACGATGAACATCGGCACGCGCGTTCCGTCCTTGCTGGCGGCAAAGATCTGCCTCGTCTCATAAAGGGCGGGATCGAAGTCCACCCTGGGGCGCCGGTGCAGGAAGCTGCGGCCGGTTTCGACATCATAGCGGTAGATGGCGCCGGGTTCGGTGAAGCTGGTGAAGGCGTAAAAGATCTGCTTTTGATCCATGCGCCCGCCGAACCCGCCCACAGTGCCGATGCCGGGCAGTTCGATGGAGCGGATGAGCGCGCCGTCCAGGTCGTGCGCGCGCATTTCGGAGCGGGCGTCTTTGAGGTATTCGCAGAGGAGCTGGCCGCCGACGATGGACGCGCCCTCCAGCTTGTCCTCCTGCTGCGGGACGATCTCGCGCCAGTGGACGCGCTGCGGGCGGGAGGTGTCAATGGCGATGACGCGGTAACGAGGCGCGTCGAGATCGGTGCGGAAGTAGAAAAGCGCGCCGGCGTTGTCGAGAAAACTGTAGTCGGCGTCGAAGTCGGCGAGCAGCTCGACGACAGGCGCGTCCTTGTCCTTCAAGCTCCGGTAGAAGACGCGGTTTTTCGGGTCGGTGCCGTGCGTGACGGTGAGAATGAGGTAGGCGCCGTCATCGGTGACGCGGGCGTGCAGGCCCCAGTCAGGCTGGTCGGGCCGCTCATAGACAAGGAGATCGGCGGATTGCGGCGTGCCGAGTTTGTGGAAATAGACCTTCTGGTTTTTGTTCGCCTCGGTGAGCGCGGCGCCTTCTTTTGGCCGCGGATAGCGGCTGTAGTAAAAGCCGGAGCCGTCGCGCGCCCAGGACGCGCCGCTGAATTTGATCCACTCGAGCACATCAGGCCCGTCCCTGCCGGTGGCGATGTCTTTGACGCGGAACTCCTGCCAGTCGCTGCCGGCTTTTGACAGGCCGTAAACGAGGAAGCGCGCGTCACGGCTGGGCGCGGTGACGGTGAGGGAGGTGGTGCCGTCCTCGGAGAGCGTGTTGGGGTCGAGCAGCACTCTTGGTTCGGCGTCCGGGGAGTCGGCGGTGAGCAGCACGCCCTGGTTTTGCAGGCCGGAGTTGCGCGTGAGGAACCACCTGCCGCCCTCCTCCCAGGGCACGCCGAACCGCTCGTAATTCCAGAGCTTCTCCAGCCGCGCGCGGATGTCCCCGCGCCGGGGGATGGACTTCAGGAAATCAAAGGTGACGGCGTTTTGCGCCTTCACCCAGGCCTTGGTCTCCTCGCTGTTGTCATCCTCCAGCCAGCGGTAGGGATCGGGGATTTTGACGCCATGGTATTGATCCGTGACATCCTGCCGGAGGGTCCCGGGGTAGGCGATGGTCTGGGCGTGTGAGCTGAGAGCGGACATGAGGCAGAGAATGAGCAGGGCGCGCATGGCCGCGCATCATGCAGGGCGCGGAGGCGGGCGCAACATGCCGCCGCGGCGCGAAGCAAAGACGGCGGGGCCGCGGCGGAAAAATAATCCAGAGCAGAATTGACACTCTCGCGGCGCGGCGGCTATAGTTTAACTCTATGTTAAGGCAAATCATCGGACAACCCACTGAAGGAGCCAAGGAACCCGCGCGCACGCCTGCGGCACCAGCCGCCGAGCGCGCTCCGATCCTCTCCTCTCCCTCCGCCCCCGCGTCACAACCCCACCGCTCTGTCTCCTCATCCCCCAATATGACCTCCAGCAAAAACATCCTCGCCAACGACGTCGAGATCAAAGGCTCGATCAAATTCTCCCACGACCTCATCATTGACGGCAAGATCGAGGGCGAAGTCCACTCCGACGGCAGCCTCACTGTCGGCGAGAACGCGCTCATCAAAGGGGAGATCAAAACCCGCTCCGTCATCCTCTTCGGCAAGGTCGAGGGGAACATCTCCGTCTCCGAGCGCTGCGAACTCAAGAGCAATGCCATCCTTGTCGGCGACATCGAGGCAGGCACGCTCTCCATTGAGGAAGGGGCCACTTTCATGGGCGCTTCCAAAGTCGGACGCAAGCCCGAGCCAAAGCCGGCTCCCGCAGGCGTGAACCGCCCCCCGCAACCCTGATTGAGCACCAAGCCCTGTGTTCACGGGTCTTTTCGGCAGGAAAAGCGACCGCCCCCCTCCACCCAAGAATCAAATCGAGGTGGAGTGCCCGGCGTGCGGCGCTTATCAATACGAGCCGAAAATGGTGGTCTCCACCTTCTGCCGCAAGTGCGGCGTCCATCTCACTGTCACCAAACGCGGTGTGACCGCCTCCAACGCCACCCGCTCCGGAGTGGGAATGCCCGACCCCTGGGCGAAGGAGGCTGCTCACGCTCCGAAACCGCCGGAAAAACCCGCTTCATCACCCGCCACTGAGGCCGCCCTCGTCATGGACGAGACCGCCGGCGAGTTGCGCCAGCCCGTCAGCGAGGACGAGGCCGCCGAGGGCGGTTTCGGCGTGTTCTTGAAACAGCAGCTTGCCGGAGCGCAGCCCGCGACCACCGGGCACAACGGCAGCCATGCTCCCGCGCAGGACGAACCCGCCGCGGAAGCTGAGCTGGTCCCCGCCGATGAAGCTGAAGAGGGAAGCGGCGCGGACGGCGCTGCGGTCAAACGCCCGCAGTCAAACTCCCCTCCGCCCACTCCCGCTCCGCCCCCGATGAACGAGGGCACTCTGCAAAAAATGCGGGACGCGGGAATCTACCGGAACCATTATTTCAAGGACGCGCACTGCTTTGAATGTGGCCACAAGTTCAAGGTCAACCGCTCCCTGCGCGCCGTCACCTGCGCCAACTGCGGCGTCGCGATCCCCATGGAGGATGTGGAGATCAACATGCTCACCGACCGCCCGATCAAGACCCGCGGCGATGTCATCATCCGCAAGCGCGGCCATGTCCGCGCGGAATACATCCAGTGCCGCGAGCTGCGCTGCTTCGGCACTTTTGAATCCAACGTCCAGGCCGAGGGCGATGTCGTGTTCCGCGCCAATGGCAGGATCACCGGCAGGATCGAATGCCGCCGGCTCATCATCGAAAAAGGCTCGGATGTCTCCCTGCTCAACGAAGCCCGCGCAGCGGAGATCGAGGTTCATGCCAAGGTCGCCGGCAGCCTGGTCTCGACAGGCCGCCTGGTCATCGGCGCCAACGGCTCTGTGGATGGCGATGTCACCGCGCGCTCCGTCTCTATTGAGCCGGGCGGCGAATTGAACGGCGCCATGAACATTCTCAGCGGCGTCATCAAAAACGCGGACTGAGTTTTGCCGCAGCGGCGTTTCCCCGCGCAATGAACGCCCGGACTGCCAGCGGTCTCCAAGCAGGAATGATCCGCTTCCTCACGCTCCTGCTCCTGCTCGCATCCTGCCACGCCAGCCAGGAGGAACAGGCCGCCGCCTCCCGCGCCCGCCTGCCCGATGACGGCTCCTTTGCCAGCCGGCTGTGCCTGGCCGCGCTAGAGCGCACGCGCCATCAAGTCCGCTACGACCCCGCCTACGTTCGCATCCCTTATCCTGGCGGTGACGTGCCTGCCGACACAGGCGTTTGCACCGATGTCGTTGTCCGAAGTTATCGCGCTCTCGGCATTGATCTGCAAAAGGAGGTGCATGAGGACATGCGCCGCGCCTTTTCCGCCTACCCGAAGAACTGGGGACTCACAGCTCCCGACACCAACATAGACCACCGCCGCGTGCCGAATCTCCAGACCTTCCTCAAGCGCCGGGGCGCGGCGCTGCCTGTCACGCAAAACGCCGCCGACTACCTGCCCGGCGACCTCGTCACCTGCACGGTGGCCGGACGCCTGCCCCACATCGCCATCGTCGTGCCCGCGCCCGACGACGGCCCCGAACCGTGGATCGTCCACAACATCGGCCAGGGCCCGCGCCTTGAGAAACGCCTCTTCGAGTTCCCCATCACCGGTCATTTCCGCTGGCGGGGAAAGTGAGTCCAGGGTTTCATTCAGGTCATGACGAGGCACCATATCGTGCCGGTCGCACTGCTGAGCAAATGGCCCTTACTCGACGCCCGCATTCCTCACCCTTTTGAGCGCATACCATCCGCCGCCCGCCACTTCCGCGATGGGGCGCGCGCCCTCCTTGCGCTTCGCGCTGTAGCGTCCCCGGTTCGCCTCGAACACCGTCTCCACAAACTCCTTCCCGCCCAGCACCAATCCCTCCGAAAAATAGCGCACTCGCAGCCGTATCAGTTCGCCCGCAGGCAGTTTGCCTTTCTCTTTGAGCACCGCGCGCGCCTCCTCTGCCGTCACCCCCTTGCGCACCACATCCTCATTCGGCGCATCCCGTACCTCCATGCCTGTGCTGAACAACAGACAGCGATACGCCTCCGCTCCGCCCTGCTTGCCCCACCCATCCACCGGCTTTCCCGTCACCTTCGCCAAACCCCTCCGCGCCCGCTGGCTGCCGCCCATCGCCTCCCCATACCCGCACCAGCGGTAGTCCTTCGGATCCTTCACCAGCCCCGCGCGCAGCGGATTCAGGTCAATGTAAGCCGCCATGGTGTGGAGCGGCTCGCCTTTGCCCTCCACCAGCACGCTTTTGAAGCGGTCCATCCACAGGGTGCCCTTGCGTCCGCGGCGCTTGTTGAACCAGCGGCTGAAGCGCTCTTTGACCTCCTTCACATACAGCGACAGATCGCAAAACCGCCGCTTGATCCGCTCCAGCTTCGCCGCCGCCAGCGCGTCCATGCCCAGCCGCCGCAGCTCCGCGATCTCCTGGCGCAGCAGGGCGATGAATTCTTTGCTGTAGAGCAGGCGCAAATGCTCAAAGAGCCGCTCCTCGCCCTCCGCCCCGGCAAACCGCTCCAGCCAAATCTCCCGCTTGGGCACTTCAATCAGGGCATGGAAATGATTGCCCATCACACAATAGGTGACCAGCCGCACGCCGCAGAACTCGCTCATTTTCCAGAGCAGGCGCTTGAGGGCCTCCTTCTCGACGTCATCGAAGAAGACCTCGCCGCCGCAGGTGCGTGACATGACATGGTAGGTGTTGGTCTCGAAGACCTCGCGCCCCAGGATGCGCCTGCGCCCGCCGGACCAGGAGCGCGCGGCAGGGTAGGGAGCCGTCCTGGCGTTGACGCCGACGAGTTGCTTTTCGAGGTCATCGGACTGTGAATCAAGGGATTGAGATGGATTCATGGTGGGAAAGTGGAGCGGACTTGGGAAGCGGTCAAATACTTTTTGCCTGGCATCTTTATTGCAACAGCGAGGTGCCGCTCGAAGACGTGCTGGGCACGGGCCTGTTTGCGATGAGTGAGGTGGAGCAAAGCGCGGGCTGGCTGGACTCGCTGGCGGGTCACACGCCTGAGACGGAGGAGTATGGCATTGGCAATTTTGTTTACCGGGCACGCAAGCCTTTTCATCCGCTGCGTTTCCACGCTCTGCTGCGTGCTCCGTGGGAGGGGGTGATCCGTGTGAAGGGCATGTTTTGGCTGGCTACGCGTATGGAGCTGGCGGGGTATGTGTCTCAGGCGGGCGTGCTGCGGGACACGCGGGCGATGGGCTTTTTCTGGAGCGCGGTGCCTGAGAGTGAGTGGCCGCAGGATGCGCAGACGCAGAAGGAGATCCGTGCTTTTGTCGAAGGGCCGTATGGTGACCGGCGCACGGAGTTGGTGATCATCGGGCGTGACATGGACCGCGCGGCATTGACGGCGTTGTTTGATGCGGCGCTGCTCACGGATGAGGAGTTCGCCCAAGGCCAGCAGGCATGGGCGAAGCTGGAAGATCCATTCCCCTCCTGGCTGCCTGCGGAGCGTGAGGTGTGAGGCTGTGAATGGCGCGCCTTCCACGGAAAGCCTGCGGCCCTGTTTGCGCGTGTGCCGTAGGCTGTGGATATGGAAGATTTGAAAGGCAGACGTTTCGCCGTGATTGGCGCGGGTATGGCAGGTGTGGCTGCGGCGCGTGGACTGAGCGCGCGCACAAAATGCCAACAAAATGCCAGGCTTTTTTCCGAGGCTTTTTTTCGGCGAAGCCAGGCGAGCATAGTCACCGCGAGCCCGACGACACTGCTGAATCCACATGGCGAAAGTCGGGTAATTGAGCCCGAGCAAGCGAGCGAAAGGCCGCCCCTTCATGCCGCTGCGTTCGAACTCATCGAGCAAAGCCTCACGCTGAGCGCGCGAGCGGGTCACACGCCCCAGCACATCGCGTTTCAAAATCGCCGTCCCGTCCCGGTTCGTATCCATAAGTGTCGTAGCCTCCCAGCTACGACACTTGCTAGCTACGACAATCCCACGGGGCTACGTTTGACGGATACAACACGAACAAAGAAAGCAAAATCTGAACTGCAACATCCAGATGGGATAACAGCGTGTTTGTCCACTTTGCAGCCAGTGCCGGAAACGCATGCAAGCTCAGCGCATCACCGCGCCTTCCGGGCAGACGAGGGCGAGGTAGGCGGCGACGCGGGCGCGGGCGGCGGTTTCGGCGGCGGGTATGGCATTGACTGCCTGCAAGATGAGAGAGCGAGTGCCGCGCGTCATTTCTCCGGCGCAGAAGAGGGTGTTGAGGTGGTCCACGAGGCGCTCGGGCTGGGCGGCGAGCGCGCGCTCGCGGCTGAGGTCTATGGGGAAGCGGTATTCCTCCCAGTAACTGAAGCCCTCCATCACCATCTGCCAGAGGCGGTTGGGGAAGGAGATGGAGGAATAGCTGTCAGTGATTTGGAAAACGGGGCCGGCTTTGCCCTGCTGGGTGAGCAGTCCGGGGGCGCGGTAGTCGGGGCGGTAGAAATTGAAGACGCTGGGGGAGTAGCCGGGCTCCTGGCGGCTGTCATTGTAGAAGTCGTTCCAGTCCCACCAGAGGAGGTCCGGCACCTGCTTCATGCCAAAGGCACGGCCAAGGGCGATGGCGCGGATGACGGGTTCCTTGAGCCGGCCATAGTCGGCGGGACGGCTGGGGCCGCGCGCTTCGGGGTCGAGCAGGATGGCCCGGACGACGGAGAATAGATTGCCGCGCTGGCCGTAGTCGTCACTGGTGAAGACAGTGGCGACGCGTGCGACATAGGCGGGAGTGGGATTGTCAGTGACGAGGAACTGGATGAGCTGGCGGCTGACAAATGGGGCGGTGTTGGGGTGCTCGAAGAGATGGCGGATGGCGTCCTGGATGTCGCGCATGGCCTCGGCGTGAGTGGGGGCGCGGGCGGGGATGACGAAGCCGTCGAGCAGGGTCTTTTTTCCGAAGTCGTGGCGGTCGGCATGCATGGTCATGGGTGTGGCGTAATCGGTCTCCGTCCAGCCGCCGCCGCCCCAGTAATGGCCGCCGAACCAGAGACCGGTCAGCACACGGGCGAGCTGGGTGATCTCGGCATTGGAGTAGGTGGGGATGGGCTGGCCCTGGCTGTCGAGCTGGCGGGTGCCGTCAGGATTCAGCCGCCACAGGCCGATGGTGAAGAGCTGCATGACCTCGCGGGCGTAGTTTTCGTCCGGATACTGGTTGATCTCCGGGCGGGCTTTTTGATTGCCGACATGGCTGAGGTAACGGCCCATGACGGGGTGGAGTGTGACCTCCATGAGGATGTCATGGTAACTGCCAAAGGCGTGGCGGACGAAGATGTCGTAATAGTCGGCCATGCCGAGGCAGCGGTTCTCCAGATTGGCATCGCGTCGGGAGGTGACGAGGATTTGGGAAAGGGCGAAGGCCACGCGCTGGCGGAGCTGGTCCGGCCCCTGAATGGCGGCGCGGGCGAAGGCGGTCTTCATGTTGCCGCCGAAGAGGAAGGGATCGCGGTCCTCCCCGGCGACGACCTCGCTGCGGATGTAGTTTGGATTCGCGCGCTGTGTCATCATGTCCTGCCAGATGCTGCGGATGTAAGTGGAGTGCAGGGTGGGCGGGGCGTTGTTCAACTGATCCAATATCCAGCCATCAATGGTTAAATCCTGGACACGGTCAATGTCCTCCGGTGTGGGACCGAAGCTGGCCTGCATGAGGAAGCGCGCGGCCTGGGCGCGGGAGACTGTGCCCGGGCCGCCTCCGCTGCCAAGGGGGAAGCCGCCTTCGGGGGTGGCGCCGTGGAGTCTTTCGAGGAGGCTGACGAGATCGCCGCTGAGGTTGGTGTCCGGCTGGCCGTCTCCATTGCTATCCACTGGCGCCGGGGCGCGGGTGCTGTCTGCGGAGAGGCGGTCGGAACCGAGAACGTTCACCTCGGCCCAGTCGCTGACGCCGTCGCCATCGGTGTCGAGATCGGTGACAGTGGCTTTGAAAAAGCGGGGCGCGGTGCCCGATAGCGCCGCCGCCACGGTCTGGCGGTATTCATTGCCGAAGGCGAGCGGCACGCCGGGCGCGGGTGTCCAGGTGGCGGGGGAGAGGCTGTCATTTTGCCAGAGGCGGTGGTGCTTGAGAGCGACCAGGGGCCAGGTGACGACGAGGTCGGAGCCGGCGCGGGTGGTGTCCACCCAGAGGCGGGAGTAGGGATCAAAAGGATCAGTGCCGGCGGCGGCCTCGTCGGCATTGCTCATGCCGTCGCCATCGTCGTCGTCGAGGGCGGCGAGATCGAACCGGCCGAGCCAGAGTTCCCAGGCGTCGGGGATGCCGTTGCCATTGTAGTCCGCTGCGGCACCCGGAGGCGGGCCGTGATACCAGGGCGGCAGGCTGTAGCCGTTCAGAGGATCGGTGCCGGCTGCGACTTCGACACCATCAGGCGCGCCGTCGCCGTCGCTGTCGGCCTCGAGCGGAAGGGTGCCGGCGAGGAATTCCTGGAGGTTGGTGAGGCCGTCGTTGTCGGCGTCGAGTGCGGCATCTGCCGGGTCGTTGTAGAGCAAATCGTTGAAGTCGGTTATGCCGTCGTTGTCGCTGTCTTTCCAATAGAGATAAGCCTCTGACTCATCCAGACGCCAGGGGCTGATGAAGACGCGGACGCCGTCGTTTTGATAGAGGCTGTAAACTCCTGGAGCGCCGCTTTGATCCTGCCAGGAGGCGCTGTTGTTGTGGACGTTCAAGGCGAGAGCGCAACCGGCAAAGGTGGTGCTGGCGACGGTGGTGTTGGTGTCCTGGTTGAAGATGGAGAAGGTGAAGGTCCAGTTCGTGCGCGAGCCGGGGCTGCTGCCCTCGATGCGGAAGCGCAGGCGGTCGCTCATGTCCACGGAGCCGTGACCGCTGAAGCCGAGCGCGGGAGCGAGGTCAGTCGGCGGCTCATTCCAGTCACTCTCCCAGATGTCCCAACTGTTATTGTCCGGGTGGCTGAAGGCGGACTCGTAGTTCGAGTAAAAGTGGCGCGTGACACGGCCGGAGACGACGCGCAAGGCCACCCAGAAGGCGTCTTGATTCGGGAAGGCGGAGTTCCGCAGGGTGAGGCGCAGCAGGGCGTCATCGCCCCATTGCAGGCCGCTTTGATGCCCGCGCGTGTGGTCCCAGATGACCTGCACGTTTTCCACCTGCCAAAGGAAGGTGCGCGGCGAGGTTGTGACCTGGGGGAGAAAGGTGGCGGTGTCCGGCAGGTGAGGGTCGCGACCGAGGCGTATCTCCTCGGCGTCGTCCATGCCATCGCCGTCGCTATCAGCCATGACGGGATTGGTGGGATGGGGGAGGTGGGCGATTTCCTCACCATCACTGAGACCATCGCCATCCGTGTCGGCGATGAGCGGGTTGGAGCCGGTGTTCAAATGGCTGAAAAAAACGCCGGTGTTTCTTTCGACATTGTCGGTGAGACCGTCGCCGTCGGTGTCGGGGTTGTGCGGGTCGGTGCCGCGGGCGTATTCGCCGGAGTTGGAAAGGCCGTCGCCGTCAGGGTCGAGGGCGGCGTCATTGAGGTCGGGCCGCAGGCGGTGGGTGAGTTCCCAGGAGTCGGTCATGCCGTCGCCGTCGGAGTCGGTGGCGCTGTCCACGATCTGGATGCCGTGGATGCCGAGTTCGTGATTGTCGTGGGGAAAGAGCTTCACGCTGGCGGTGGCGCCGGTGACATTGCGCCAGCGGATGGCATTGCCGCGCCAGGGCTTGGCGGGAGTGGAGCCGTGCGGCTCGGTGAAGCGCGTCTCCGGCGGGCGGCTGCCGGTGATGAACCAGCGGTCGGTGGCGGGCTGGTCATTGAGGCGGGCATAGCCCACCGCGCCGTCATAATTGCCGCCCGCGTAAAGAATGACATCGTAGCCGGCGAAAGGGATGCCGCCGATGGTGACGGAGGCGGGCGTGGAGTCACTCACGACGAGGTAGGCGTCCATGATCATCCGGTCAGGCGCGCCGGTGTTGCCATTGATCCACACATGGTTCGGGGATGTCCAGGCCAGGGTCATGGTGGTGGGCGCGCCGGCGCTGTTGACCAGCACACCCTGCTGCGGGGACTCAATGTGCATGGTGTTGCCTGAGGTCGTGTTCCAGCTCGTGAGCGGCATCGTGTTGTTCCAATGAAGCTGGGGCGCGAGACCGGCGGGGGCCAGCCAGGGCAGGGCGTTGTGGGGATTGACATCGGAGACGAAATTCACCGCCACAGCGTCGGGGAAGACGGGCGGCGTGCTGGCGGCGCTCATGGCATCGTGCCCCGTGCGCAGCTCCCAGGCATCAGGCGCGCCATCGGCATCGGAGTCGGCAAGGAGTGGGCTGGTGTGATGCGTCAGCCATTCATCGCCGTCGGAGAGCGTGTCGCCATCGGTGTCGGCGAGGAGGGGATTCGTGCCGAGTTCGGAAATGCCGGCATGGACGCCGGTGTTCGTCTCCACCGCGTCGGAAAGGCCGTCGCCGTCCGTGTCGGCGAGGCGGGGGTTGGTTCCGCGCGCGAACTCCTGGAGATGGGTGAGATCGTCGCCATCGAGGTCGAGCGCGGCATCGGCGGGGTTGGTATCGCTCAGGCCGTGGGTCTCCTCCCACCAGCGCGGCAGTCCGTCGCTGTCGGCATCGAGGGTGGCCGTGGGATCAATCTCGAAAGCCAGCGCGTCAATGTGAACCCAGCCATCGGCGCTGCCGCCGGAGCGGATGACCTCGATCGTATTGGCACCCGTGTTTGGCGTGGCATCAGCCTCGACGACAAGCGCTCCGTATGTGGAGGCGGTCCGCGTGCCGATCACCGCGCCGTTGAGCTTCACCGTGAACTCGTGCGTGCCATATCCACGATCCGCCGGCGTGCCTCCCCAGCAATGATGGAGGATGAACCGCACCCGCGCGGCCCCCGCGGCCTGCCCGGCGCTGAGCATGAAATGGTAGCGCTGGCTGGCGGAATTGTCGCCGCTGGCCAGGGCATTGTCCGCCTGATTCACCGGCTCGGCAGCGGCCACGACTCCCACGGGATCGGAGTAGTCCCCGGCAAAGTAATAGTCGTCATCCAGAACCGAGGCGCTGCCCGGAGATGGAAAAATGCCCCAGACTGAGCCAAACCCGTTCGGAGTCCCGTCATGAACCCCCAGTGTCCACACCGTGGCAAACTCCGCGCGCAAGGCCGCCGGCAGCAGCAGGCAGAGGCATGACAGTAAACGCACGGCAAAAAACATGACTGCCGGAGTGTAAATCCCCGGCGCCAGCGCGGCGACTTTTTTCAGCGGCATCCTGTAGGCCGCCGCAAAAGTCGAAATTCGAGTTTCGAAGTTCCCCCATCAGCGCCCATTGTGATCGCGGAGCGTCTCCAGCACCTCTCAGACTCTGCCCCATGCCAGCACCCGCCAGCCCCAGCTTCCCAGATTTCCGCGCCGACTTCCCCATCCTCGGCCAGCAGGTCCACGGGCACCCGCTCATCTATTTTGACAACGCCGCCACCAGCCAGAAGCCGCGCCAGGTCATCGAGGCCCTCATCCGCTACTACGAGCGGGACAACGCCAACGTCCACCGCGGCCTGCACGAGCTGAGCATGAGGGCCACCGACGCCTTCGAGGCGGCGCGCGCGCGCGCGGCCCGTTTCATCGGCGCGGCGAGCCCCGACGAGATCATCTTCACGCGCGGCACCACCGAGGGTGTGAACCTCGCCGCTCAAGCCTGGTGCGCGCGCCACTTGCAGCCGGGGGATGTGATCCTCACCACCGGCATGGAGCACCACAGCAACCTTGTGCCCTGGCAGCTCGCCGCCCAGCGCAACCGCGCCAGCCTGCGCCACATCCCCGTGCTTGATGACGGCACGCTCGACATGGACGCGCTCGACTCGCTGCTCGACGGCCCGGTCAGGCTCCTCGCCTTCGTCCATGTCTCGAACTCTCTCGGCACCATCAACCCCGCCCGCGAGATCTGCGCCCGCGCCCGCGCGCTCGGCATCACCACTTTTCTGGACGGCGCTCAGGCCGCAGGGCACATGCCCGTGGATGTGCGCGGGATCGGCTGCGATTTCTACGCCTTCTCCGGCCACAAAATGTGCGCCCCCACCGGCATCGGCGTCCTCTACACGCGGCTGGAGGTCTTGGAGGAAATGCCACCCTGGCAGGGCGGCGGCGAGATGATCCTCAGCGTGGCCCTCGACAGCAGCACCTACAAAGCGCCGCCCGCGCGCTTCGAGGCCGGCACCCCCGACATCGCCGGAGCCATCGGCCTGGCGGCGGCGATGGACTACCTCGATGGCATCGGGCTGGAGGCCATCCAGGCGCATGGCGAGGCGCTCACCCGCCGCGCCTGGGACGGCTTGAGCGCGCTGCCCGGCATCCGCCTGCTCGGCCCGCGCCAGTCGCGCGCGCCGCTGGCCGCCTTCACGCTCGACTGCGCGCATCCGCATGACCTCGTCGAGTATGCGAACACCCGGGGCCTGGCCCTGCGCGGCGGCCACCACTGCACTCAGCCGCTGATGAGGCGCTTCAAAGTCCCCGGCACCAGCCGCGCCAGTTTTTATTTCTACAACACGGAGCAGGAGGTGGACGCCATGCTCGGCATCCTGCGCCAGGCGGTGGAGTTTTTTGGCGGATGAGACGGCGCCCGCCTCAGCGCGGGCCGGGGGTCAGATGGCCCAGCCTTCGCGGTAGGTCTTCGTCAGCAGCGGGTTGGCCTCGGGGGCGTTGGTGAAGGCCAGCTTTTCCGCGTCCCATTCCAGGATGACGGGGTTCAGAGGGTCGCCGGTGCGGGAGTCAATGGGGCCGCGCGTGCAGAAACGGGTCGCCACATTGCCGAGCTGTACCGTCTCTGAGAGCGGGCCGGCGTAGTGGAAGCCGTCGCTGGTCTTTTGTCCCGCGAGGCAGGCGTCCACCCAGACATGCCAGTGGCTTTTGCCCTCCTCCTTCGGGTATTTGAAGCCCTGGAATTTCTCGACCGGGTAAAGCCGCGGCCCGGCCACATGGGCCAGCACCATGTTGCCCTCCTCGCCGATGAAGAGCGAGCCGCTGCGGGGCAGCTCCAGGTCCGGCGGCATCTTCGCCTTTTTGCGGTCCGGGCGCAGGCCGCCATCGCTCCACGTCACCTTCAGGGTCTTGCCCGCCGTCAGGGAGTTCCCCGGGAAGACGTACTCCACCTCCTCATTCACCGGCCAGATGTGGGCATTGATGCCGCTGTTGCGCGCCGTCACCGTCAGGGGGGCGTTGAGGCCCAGCGCGGTGAAGACGGGGTCCAGAATGTGGCAGCCGAAGTCCCCCAGCGCGCCGCCGCCGAAGTCCTGCCAGTCGCGCCACACGAAGGGGTGGTAGCAGGGCGCGTACTCGCGCTTCGGGGCCACGCCCAGCCACAGGTCCCAGTTCACATGCGCGGGCACGGGCGCGCCGGGCAGGGGCTCCAGCTTCTTGTTGCGCTCGTTGCCGGTGACACCCACCCAGGAGAACACCTCCTTGATCCTGCCGATGGCCCCCTCTTTGATCAGCCGCGTGCCGAGCCGGTATTCCAGGTTGGAGTGGATCTGGTTGCCCATCTGGGTGACCACGCCGGCCTTTTCCGCCTCCAGGCGCATCTGGCGGCTCTCCCACACCGTGTGCGCCAGCGGCTTCTGGCAATAGACGTGCTTGCCCCGGCGCATGGCCTCGATGGCCGCCTTCGCGTGCATGTGGTCGGGCGTGCCCACGTTCACCGCGTCCACCTTGTCGCCCAGGCTGGCCAGCATCTCGCGGAAATCGGCGAAATGCGGCACCCCCGGGTGGGCCGCGTCCGCCTTGGCGAAGCGCGTGCTGTCAATGTCACAGAAGCCCACATACCGCACCTTCCCGTGCGCCCCGATGTTCTTGATGTCGCTGAACGCCATGCCATCCGCGCCGATGGACGCCACCTGGAGCATCGAGTTCGGGCTGGCGGAGCGCACCACAGCGGGGAAACCCGCGGCGGCAACGGCGAGTGCGGAGTGCTTGAGGAAGGAACGGCGGTCGCTGGGAGTGGACATGGCCGGAGACTACGCGCCCGCCCTCGGAATCCTTGCCGGTAAACTCCCGCGCCCCGCAGCCGAGGTTCACGGTGGGCAGATGGGCAAAGTGCGCCTCTCCCCCGGTCACCTTCAGCGAGCCGTAAAGGTAGTCTCATTCATGCCTGGTCTGCCGCTCCACCACCGGGCATGCGCCCTTGGGCACCCAGACTCGGCGGCCAGCTCCGGCCGCCCCAGTAGGATGGCTCTTCGTGCCATGTTGCTCACGCTACAGCCTGCCCGCCATCATGCTGCGATGAGTGAATCGGTTTGGGGTCACTTCAAGCTGCGCAGCCAGGCGACGAGGTCGAGGAGGTCCTGCTCGGGCAGGGTTTGATCTAACCCCATGGGCATGAGGCTGGCGGGGAGCTGGGTGCTGGCGGTGATGGCGGCGTGGGGGAGGTTTTTCTCCTGTCCGGCCACGTCCATGACGAGCAGGCCCTCGGCGGTGTGGCTGCGGATGACGCCCATGACGGTCTGGCCGTCGGCGGTCTCGATGAGGTGGGTCTCGTAGTCGCGGGCGAGGGAGGCGCTGGGGAAGAGGATGCTCTCGATGAGGTCGCGCTCGGTGCGGATGGCGCCGATCTTTGACAAGTCCGGCCCGAGGACGCGGCCCACGCCGCCGATCTGGTGGCAGGCGATGCAGGTGCCTTTGCCGGACTCGAAGACGTGCCTGCCCTCGGTGGCGCGGCCGGCGGTGGCGGCTTTTTCGGCGAGGGCGGGCAGGGCACGCTTTTTCTCCTCCTGGGCTTCGCTGGCGCGGGTGTAGGCGGGGAGAATGATGGCCTCAAAAATCTCGGGCGGGTGCTGGTGGAGGGCGGTGCGGTAGAGGCTCTCCTGCTGGCTGGCGATGGCGGGGTTTTTGGCCAGCTCGGTGGCGAGGGCGCGGGCGGTGTCGCTTTCCTTCGCTTTGCGCAGGAGAGGGAGGAGCTTTTCGAGTTCGACGGGGCCGGTGCTGGCGAAGACGGGGGCGAGCGCGAGGTGCCGGGCGGCATCCAGCGGGGCGGCGGCGAGCATGGTGGCGGCCTGGATGCGGGCGGCGGCGGAGGCGGCGGGGTCGGTGACGGTGGCGCGGATCAGGTCGAAGGTGGGGCCGGCGAGCTGGAGGCTTTTCATGGCGTCGAGCGCTTTGAGCCGGAGTGAAAGGGGCTGCGCGGAGTCGTCGGCGAGGGCCTGGAGTTGGGGGTCGAAGGGGTGGGTCTTGAGGCGCTTGATGGCGTCGAGGATGAGGGGGAGGCCGGTGTCGGCGGGCTTTTCGAGGAGGTCCTGCATGGGGGGGAGCCAGCCTGGATGCACGTCATTGACGGGCTGGGCGGCGAAGACGCGGAGGGCGGCGCGGCGTGTCTCGCCCTGCGGGG
>ERZ761602.2716-NODE-2716-length-26823-cov-70.751233_pt1 | contig 26823 bp, 20 predicted proteins | sample MGYA00512165_ERZ761602 | MGnify/ENA primary metagenome ERZ761602 (study PRJEB28899, sample SAMN02445085) | bioreactor sludge metagenome | biome: EBPR sludge; isolation source: Thorneside wastewater treatment plant | place: Australia: Brisbane, Thorneside...
ACTTCTCCCCTCCCCCGCCTGCGGGGGAGGGGCCGGGGGAGAGGGCCGCCCCGCCAGCATCCCGCTGTCGCCGGCGCCGGGCGCCCACCGCCCCGCCAGCCGCCACGCCCATGCCGCCACCACCAGGTTCACCAGGCCCGCCGCCGCGACCGACCCCGGCAGCCCCAGCCAGGGCAGCAGCACGAAGGCGGCCACCAGCACGCCCAGCGCCGCCCCCAGGCCGTTGCCGAAATACAGCCCCGCAAGCACCGCCGTGTCGCGCGCCGGCGCCAGCCGCAGCCAGGCCGCGCCCAGCAGCGGGAAGGTCATGCCCAGCAGCACGCACTGCGGCGCGATCAGCGCCGCCGCGCCGCCCCATTGCCAGGCGCGCACCGCCAGCGCCGAGTCCAGCCCCGGCAGCACCGCCTGGCCCAGCGCATCCAGGCCCACGAACACGCCGTGGAATGCCAGCCCGGCGATACCGATCGCACCCTCGGCGACCGCGTACGCGCGCAGCGGCCGCCGCCAGCGCGTCCCGCGCCGCCCGGCCAGCCACGCGCCCAGCGCCATGCCGCCCATGAACAGCGCCAGCACCAGCACCTGGGCATGCGCGGCATGGCCCAGCACCAGCCCCAGGTAATGCGACCACAGCGCCTGGTAGACCAGGCCGGCGGCGCCGGACAGGGCGAACAGGGCGAGCAGGGGGCGGTCGGGGGCGACGACGGGCATCGCCGGATGATGGCCCAGGAGGCGGCGGGCAGGGCGTGAGAGCAGGGTGCAGGGAGGGGCATTCGGCGAGACCGGCCGGCGCGCCCTGGCCGGAGCGGCCCTCTCCCCCAACCCCTCCCCCGCCCGGCGGGGGAGGGGCGTCCCATCGCGCTTCGCGCCGCCGTTGTCCGCCCGAACCTGCCAGAGCAAGCCGGACGCCCGCTTCCTGCCCGACATGCCCTGGACCCGGTGCCCTGACTCCGATGCCCGAATCCGGCCCCCGGCGTCCGCACCGCGGCGCCAGAGCCCCGACCCCGACCCCGATCGCGGCCCGCCCCCCCCCTGTCACCGGAAATTAATCCCCCGCACCGCCCCCGTTCATGCCCGGCCCACGGGCGGTTCATGGCGGCCCGCTGCAATGGCGGGGCAGTCGCACTCCACCCCGATCAGACCCCGAACAGGAGACTCCGCCATGACCCCGACCCGCCTCGCGCTCGCCGCCACCACCGCCCTGGCCCTGGCCGCCACCGCCCAGGCCGCCACCCCCGCCGGCCATGCGCCGCTGACCCAGGCCGAGGTGCAGGCCGCCCAGCGGGCCTGGTGCGCCGCCCTGGTGGAGATCAGCCAGACCCACGCCCGCGACGGCCACGACGCCGCCCGCGCGCTGGCCGCCCGGGTGATCGACCAGGCCTACGGCTACGGCCACGGCCCGGTGCTGTTCAAGCCGACCCTGACCACCGCGCCGCAGACCTTCCGCACCACCCGCGAGGGCGCCCTGGCCTATTTCGTCGGTGGCGACCCGGCGTTCCCGAAGGACGACGGCTTCGCGCTCAAGGGCTGGACCGCCTGCGAGGTCGACAACGCCGCCGTGCAGATCCACGGCAACCTGGCGCTGACCATGGGCAATGTCCGGGTCACCGACGACGACGGCGACGTCACCACGGTCGACAAGACCTGGAGCTTCCTCAAGGACGACGCCGGCGCGCTGCGCATCGTCCTGCACCATTCCTCGCTGCCGTTCGGCGAGGGCTGAGCCCCTTCGCCTGCCGCGGCGGGGCCGGCTGGAGCCCACGCCTGGCTCGGGGCCGCCGTCGGCGCCGGGCGACCGTCGGCACCGCCGCGGCAGCACCTCTTCAACCCGACCGATGCCGTGTTGCTGCCAGCCGCCACTGCCCGGATCCTGCCCAGCCCCGCCCGGGCGCCTACCTGGAGCAGCCACGGTCGGGATCCCGGCCAGCTCCGGCCCTCTCCCCCCGGGACGCGAGGGGAGAGGGCCGCCCCCGCCAGGGCGCGCGACCCATCGAGCAACGACCCAGCGAATGGCCGGCCCCGGCCAGGGCGCGCTCCCGGCACCGGCCCGGGTGGCGATGCCGTCCCCCGTTCACGCACACTTGCCGCCCCGGCCGCTTTGCTGGCCGGCTGTTGACCGCTGAGCACCGATGATCCGCACCCGCCTCGCCCTGGCCTTCGCCCTGGTCGCCCTGCTGGCCGTGGCCCAGGCGCTGGCCGCCTGGTGGGGCGCCAACGCCGCCGCCGACTACGCCGAACGGCGCCTGGCCGCGACCCTGATGTGGGGCGAGTACCTGGCCCTGGCCGGCGACAAGCAGCGCCTGAAGGTGTGGTTCGCCCAGGACATGCTGGCCGGCGATGCCGACCCGGCGCAGCGCGACCGCCTGGTCAAGCAGATGCGCGGCAGCCTGGCGCGCCTGCGCGAACTGGCCGGGCAGGGCGCCGGCTCGCCCGGCCACGCCCAGGACCTGGCCGGCCTGGACCTGGTCGACCGCAACATCGAGGCCCTGCGCCAGGCCGTGCTGTCCGCCGAACGCCCGGCCGCCGGCGGCGACGCCGCCGCGCAGTGGCGCAGCGTGATCCGCGCCTTCGACGACCTCAGCGGCCAGGACATGCGCGAGATGCTGCGCGAGGCGGTGGTCCACAAGCAGGCGGTCAGCGAGGTCGAGAACCGCGGCCTGGCCGCGACCCTGGCCGGCGTGCGCCAGGGCAACGCCGGCCTGGCCCTGGGGGTGCTGCTGCTGTGCGCGGCCGCCGTGGTCTACTTCGTGCGCACCCTGGACCGGCCGTTCGCGGCCCTGGCGCGGCTCACCGGCCAGCTCGGCCGCGGCGACTTCCAGGCGCGCAGCGGCCTGGCCGGCCGCGACGAGTTCGCGCGGATCGGCCGCCTGCTCGATTCCATGGCCGCGCGGCTGGCCCAGGCGCAGGCCGACAGCGCCGCCCTGCAGCAGCAGCTCGACGCCCTGGTCGGCGAGCGCACCCGCGCGGTCAGCCAGGCCTACCAGGCGCTCACCGGCGCCGAGGCGCGGCGCCGGCAGTTCCTGGCCGAGCTCAGCCACGAGCTGCGCACGCCGGTCACCGTGATCCGCGGCGAGGCCGAGGTCGCCCTGCGCCAGCCGGCCGGCCAGGACGAAGGGCGCGCCGCGCTGGCGCGCATCGTCGATGCCGCCACCGAGCTGGGCGGCCGCGTCCAGGACCTGCTCGACGCCGCCCGCGCCGGCGCCGCCGACTACGCCTTCGAACGCCGGCCGCTGGCGCTGGCGGCGATCGCCGAGCGCGCCTGCGCGCAGATGCAGGCGGTGGCCCGGCACCGCGGCGTCGCCCTGGACTACCGCCCGCCCGCCGACGCCGCCTGGGTGGAAGGCGACAGCGAACGCCTGCAGCAGGCCCTGGCGGTGGTGCTGGACAACGCGGTGCGCTACTCGCCGGCCGGCGGCCGCGTCGAGGTGCAGGTGCTGGCCGAGGACGCCGGCTGGCTGCTGCAGGTCGACGACGAGGGCCCGGGCCTGGCCGAGGACGAGATCGAGCAGGCCTTCCAGCCCGGCTTCCGCGGCCGCGCCGCCGCCGGCCTGGACCCCGGCGGCACCGGCCTGGGCCTGTGCATCGCCCAGCGCATCCTCGCCGCGCACGGCGGCAGCATCGCCCTGGAGGCGCGCGCCGGCGGCGGCCTGCGCGCCACCCTGGCCCTGCCGGCCCTGGCCGAGGCGGTGCCGGCATGAGCGCGCGGCTGCTGGTCGTCGAGGACGACGCCCGGGTCGCCGACTTCCTGGTCCGCGGCCTGCGCGCCGAAGGCTACGCGCCCACCGCCGTGGCCAGCGCCGAGGAGGCGTTGCCCTTCCTGCGCGCCGGCCCCTTCGAGCTGGCCCTGTTCGACGTCATGCTGCCCGGCCAGTCCGGCCTGGAGCTGTGCCAGCAGGTGCGCGCCGAGCGCATCGGTCTGCCGGTGCTGATGCTGACCGCCATGGGCGCGGTGCAGGACCGCGTCGCCGGCCTGCGCTGCGGCGCCGACGACTACCTGGCCAAGCCGTTCGCCTTCGACGAGCTGCTGGCCCGCATCGAGGCCCTGCTGCGCCGCCCGCGCGCCCTGGTCGAACGCGACGCCGTGCTGCGCGTCGGCGCCCTGGCCTTCGACCGCGAGCGCATGGAGGCCCGCCTGCACGGCCAGCCACTGGCCCTGACCGCCCGCGAGCTGGCCCTGCTGGAACTGCTGATGAGCGCCCCCGGCCGCCTGTTCAGCCGCGAGCGCATCCTGTCCAACGTCTGGGGCATCGACGCCGACCCGCTCACCAACGTCGTCGACGTCTACATCCGCCGCCTGCGCAGCAAGCTGGACGCGCCGGGGCAACCGTCGTGGATCACCACGGTGCGGGGATTGGGGTATCGGTTGGAGGGGGTGGCTGGCGGCCAGTGAGCCGCTGCTGGGATCCCGCGCATTCCCGCCGCCTGAGGGGGCAAGACGCTGGAGCAGGGCGCCCGGCCAAGGGGTGTCGCTATGCTTGCCCTCCTCCCGACCAGTGCACCCGTCCATGAGCCGCTGGAACGCTGCTGTCCGCCACCTTTTTCTCAGTGCCGTTGCCGGCGGCGTCTTGCTGGGACTCGCCCTGTGGCTCTGGTATCCCGCCGCCCTGATGCAGGCCACCGGTGCGGCACGCATCGCCGGGCTGGTCGCGCTGGTGGCCCTGCTGTCCGGCCCACTGCTCACCCTCCTGGTGTTCCGCGCCGGCAAGGCCGGCATGCGCTTCGACCTGGTGGTGATCGCCCTGGTCCAGGCCGGGCTGCTGGGCTACGGGCTCTACACGCTGGCGCAGGGCAGGCCGGTGTTCGTCGTCGGTGCAGTCGACCGCTTCGAGGTGGTGCGGGCCAACGAGCTCACCCACGCCGACCTGGCGCAGGCGCCGGAAGCCTTCCGCGGTCCCGGCTGGACCGGCCCGCGCTGGGTCGCGGTGCAGCTGCCGGACGAACCGGAGGCCCGCGAACAGGCCGTCTTCGAGAGCCTGTCCGGCCGCGACCTGCACCTGCGGCCGCGCTACTACGTGCCGGTCGCGCAGGCGATCACGGACCTGCGGGCGCGTGCGCTGCCGGTCGCGAACCTGCTGCCCCACTTGCAGGCGAACGATCGGTCGCGCCTGCTCGATGCTCTCCGCGGCGGCGATCCGTCGGCGATACGCGCGCTGCCCGTCGTCGCCGGGTCCGAATCGGTGCTGGTCCTTCTGGGGAACGAGGAAGAGCCCGGCCCGCTGGTCAGGGTCGACCCCTGGGCCGCGCAAGCGGCTGCCGGAAGCGCAGTTCCTGCAACACCTTGATTCGAAAAGTGATGGACATCACACAGTGACGTTCCGCCGGTCACTTGCTGACGCGCAGCGTCACTTATGGACCTTTCCCGTCGGGCGGGCACAGACCGGCGACCTGCGGGTGCCGGCAATTGTGTCGGGGGTCGCCCCGACGAGGGTGCAAATGCAAACTGCCGTGACACCTGTCTCGTTGCTGAAGTTGGCACGGGGCATGCAACACTCTCCGCGCCGGCGCGGGCGAATCACCGCCCGGCGCCAAAGTTCGTTGCCCCAAACCAGTTGCTACTCCAAGGAGAGTCACCATGCAGAACATCCGTCAGGTCAAGGGCTTCACCCTGATCGAGCTGATGATCGTCGTCGCGATCATCGCCATCCTGGCCGCCATCGCGCTGCCGGCCTACCAGGACTACACCATCCGCTCGCAGGTCTCCGAGGGTCTGAGCCTGTCCTCCGGCGCCCGCACCGCGGTGGCCGAGTTCTATTCGAACCGCGGCAACTTCCCGACCAACAACGCTTCGGCCGGCCTGGCCCTGTCGACCAGCATCAAGGGCCAGTACGTGACCCAGGTCGCCGTGGCCAATGGCATCATCACCGCGACCTACGGCAACAAGGCCAACGCCAAGATTGGCGGCAAGACCCTGCTGCTGTCGCCGACCGACCAGACCGGTTCCGTCGAGTGGGTGTGCCCGTCGGCTGGCGGCACCGTCGACCCGAAGTACCGTCCGACCTCCTGCCGCTGATCTAGCGTCTGGTCTGACCCGGGGAAGGCCGCCATCATGGCGGCCTTCTTCGTTTCCGGCCCTTGCTCATGGTGCTGTCCGCCCGGGTGTTGATCGCCGGCCTGGCGCTGGCCCTTGCGGTGCTGGGACTCTGGACCTTCGCGCCGGCCCTGTCCGGCGACTTCCTATTCGACGACTACGCCAATCTGGCGACTCTGGGCAGCCACGGCGGCGTACGCGACCTGGAATCCCTGCTGCTCTACCTGAGCAGCGGCATCGCCGATGCCACCGGCCGGCCGGTCGCGGTGGCCAGCTTCCTGTTCGATGCCCGCGACTGGCCGGCGGCTCCGGGGCCCTTTCTGCGCACCAATCTGGCGATCCACCTGGTCAATGGCCTGCTCGTGCTGGCCCTGGCCTGGCAGCTCCTCGGTCATGCCACGACTGCGGTGGCGCCCACACGGCGCGCGCTGGTCGCCAGCCTGGCAACGGCCTGCTGGCTGGTACACCCCCTGCAGGCGGGCATCGTCCCCTACATCGTGCAGCGCCATGCCACCCTGGCCACCGGCTTCGTGCTGCTGGGGCTGCTGGCCTGGCTGGCGCTGCACCGGCGACTGGTGCTGGAGCAGCCCGGCCGACGCTGGCCCTGGGCGCTGGCCTTCGTCGCATCCCTGGGACTGGCGACGCTGAGCAAGCCGATCGGCCTGCTGCTTCCGCTGCTGGTCCTGGTGCTTCACGCCACCGTGCTGCCATTGCCCTTGCCGCAGCGGGCGGCCGCGCTGCGACGGGCCCAGGCCTGGTTGCTGTGGCCCCCGATGCTGGCGCTTGGCGCCTATCTCCTGCTGCAACTGCCAGACGCGATCGAGTCCAGCCGGCAGCTGCGCGAATACAGCCTGGGCGAACGCCTGCTCAGCCAGCCGCGCGTACTGCTGGATTACCTGCGCCGTCTGTTGCTGCCCCTCCCTGGCGACGACGCCCTGTTCGTCGACCAGTTCCAGCCATCGCGTGGGCTGCTGACGCCCTGGACCACGCTCCCGGCCGCAGTGCTGGTCATCGGCGCAGGCTGCCTGATGTGGCTCACGCGCCGGCGTTGGCCGCTGCTGGCGCTGGCCGGGCTGTTCTTCCTGGCCGGGCATGCGCTGGAATCGGGGCCTGTCAACCTCGAACTGGCGTTTCCGCACCGCAACTACCTGCCGGCAGCCTTGCTGTTCCTGCCGATCAGCGCCGTGGTGCTGGGTCCGAGAATGCCGGCCGCCCTGGCGGGACTGATCGCCGTGGTGACGGTTGCCGTGCTGGCCCTCGCCAGCCACCAGCAGGCACGGTTGTGGGGGAATGCCGAGGCGCTGGCGATGGACTGGTCGGCTCGCTTCCCCGAGTCGGCACGGGCGCAGGTCCATGCGGCGACCTGGGACGTCTGGTGGTCGCGACCGGAGCCTGGCCTGCGCCGTCTCGCGCCCTGGCGGCAGCGGCGTCCCGAGGTCCAGGTGGCGCTGACCCTGATCGACCTGGAGTGTCTGCAAGGCGCCGTGGCGGAGCCTACGCTCGACTATGGCCGACGCGCCCTGTCCCAGGACCGCCGGGGGGCCAATCTGGCGGTGGCCTGGCTGCGCCAGTCCCCCGATCGCCTGATCAGTTGTCGGCAGCAGGCGACGGCGATCGCCCACGCCCTGTTGCAGGCCGCGCTGGCCAACCCCTGGTGGCAGCGCAACCCGGCGCAGGTGCGCGATCTCGCCGTGGTGGAAGCCGGGCGGTGGCTGCAGGCCGGGAGGGGCGACGCCGCCTGGCGCCGGCTCGATGCCGCGCTTGGCCTCTCGCCCTCGGCCGAAGTCACCCTGGCTGCCTCGGCAATGATCGCCACCGCCGGCAGGCCCGACCTGGCCTTGGCGCTGCTCGATGCCCATTGGTCGCCGGGCCTGGCCGCCGGGCCGTCGGGGCGGGGCATGGCCGCGATGCAGCACCGTCTCAAGCGGTGGCTGGGAACGCTGGTGCGGGAGCACGCAGCACTGCGAGGCAAGCTCGTCGCCGAGCTTGAAGCACGACGCTCTATGCCGTCCGGCTGACCGCTCAGTCCTGCCGAAACCCGGCCGGCGCCCGGACTTCCCTCGTACTGTGCGCCAGCACCCTCTGGCTAGAGAGGCACGTCCGGCCCGGCATCGGCCAAAGCCAGCAGCAGGCTGCGCAACTGCCCGGCACTGCCCCGGGCAGGTACCTGCTCGCCCAGGCGTTGCTCGGCCGCGGCCACGGCGGCCCAATCGCCTCGTCGGGCGTGGGCGAGCAGCACACCCGACAGCGCAAGCGCGTCCGCTTCCGGCAGCGAGATCGGCCGCCGAGCCTCGATCCCGGCCAGCCAGGTGTCGCCAAGGGCGATCATCGCATCGGGATCGCGTCCGGCGTGGGCCCCGATCAAGGCGAGAAGCTCGGCGATCGCGGGTGGAAGCGCTTCGCATTGCACCCAATCCGGTGCGATCCAGCTTTCCCGAAGCTCGGTTGCGGCCAGGTAAGGCAGGGTCAGCTCGGCCACCTGGACGAGTTGCCGGCCGATCATGGCCTGTTGCTCGGGATCGTTGGCGAGGGCGCAATCGGCCAGCAGGGTGCGCAGCAGCAGCGCCGGCGTCATCGACACCGCGGGCGTGCCCGCCGGGACCTCGTAAGGCATGCCACGCAGGGCCGGCAGCATCAGGCGCGCGACGATGCTTCTTTCGTCGGCGGGGAAATGCCCGAACGGCGGCACCGGAACCGCTGCCGGAATCGGCTCGCGCACGCCAAGGAACTCAAGGACCGGCTGCTCCCGGAAGGGCAGCGTGAAGAGCGCCTGGGCGCTGGTGTTCATGTACCGGGTGCGCGGCGCCTCAAGGCTCAGGATCGGATGGAAATCCGAGTTGGCCCGGTCTCCGTGCAGGCGGCCCAGGGCACGAAGCAGCCGGGCATCGGCAACCTTGCGGAACGCGAGTTGGCTGGCCTCGGTCAGGCCGAGCCTGGCGAGGTCGTCGCCGAGCTGCCCGGACAGCACGCGCTCGAATCGCGCCTGCGGCAGGGGGCCGTGCGGGCTGGCGATGATCAGCAGGTCGCTGTGGTTGGACAGGTAGGCCGCATAATCCTGGAACGCCGGGGTCAGCGCATTCAGTACCGAGGCGACCAGCTCCTCGTTGATCTCGTAGAGCTGGATCCACTGCACCATCAGGCCGTCATCGGCCAGGTGCCGCGGCACGAACTCGTAGAACTCGCGCGAGAACAGGGCGCCGACGCCGCTGATCCAGGGATTCGACGGTTCCGAGACGATGATGTCGTACTTGAGCTGCTGGCCCGCGAAGACGCTCTTGGCGTCGTCGATGATGATGTTGGAGCGCGGGTCCAGGTAGGCGCGCTCGACCTTTTCGCCAAAGGCCTTGGCGCCCTCGACCATGGCCGCCTCGATCTCGATGGTGTCGACCCGCTCGATGCGCGGATCGGCTAGCAGGGCGTGGGTGGTGAGTCCGGAGCCGAAGCCGATCACCCCGACCTGGCGCGGGTTGTCGTGCATGGCCAGCGGAAGGGCGGCGGCCAGCACCATGGTCGGTTCGTCCAGTTGCGGCGGCCGGCCCTCGATCAACGAGATCGAGGCGTCGACCTTGCCGTTGGTGGCGATCCGGACGTAGCCGGCCGGCGACGCGACCACGGAAACGCTCGCCGTCTTGCCGTCGCGATAGAAGACGATCCGCTCATCGGGATCCAGGGTGGCGTGGCCCGAACGGTAGACGCCCGAGGCTAGCCGCATGGGGTCGAACGGTACCCGGGTGATTGCCAGGGCCAGGCCGATCACCGCCAACGCGCCCGCCGTTGCGAAGCGCAAGAGCACTGGCCGGCTGGCCGGGCCGCGCCGCAACAGCACGAGGCCGATCGTCATATCCACGGCCGCGGCCACGCATAGTGCCAGCTTGAGGCCGAGGCCCGGAATCAACAGATGGATGGCGGCGAACACACCGACGATCGCGCCCATGGTGTTCCAGGCGTAGACACGGCCGATCGCGCGCTCACCGGCCCCGGCGCGCAGCAGGGCCACGGTGAACAGCGGCAGGGTGGTGCCGGCAAAAAACGCGCTCGGCAGCATGATCAGCATCGCGATCCCGGCCGTTCCGGCGTTGAAAAGCGCATAGCCGGCGTCGGAGCGGCCAAGGGCCTGCATCAGCCAGCCGACCCAGCCGAAGGCATTGGCGTAGAAGACCAGCGAGGCCAGCGCCGTGAGGCCCATCCAGACCTGCATCCAGCCGACCATCCGCAGCGGATCGGCGGTGCGGTCGGCACGGTGGCGAACCCAGAGGCCGCCGAGGGCGATGCCCAGGATGAAGGAGGCCAGCATCAGCTCGAAGGCATGCAAAGTGCTGCCGACGGCGAGACTCAGCATGCGGATCCAGACGATCTCGTAGACGAACGAGGCGGCGCCTGACAGGGCGGTGCCCAGCAGGACCAGGCGCAACAGCGGCCGGGGCGCGCCGGGCCCTTGCGCAGAGACCGCGACAGGGCGCGGAGCGGGCTCGGGATCGCGGGCCAGCCACCAGGCGAGCGCGGCGACCGCCAGATTGATCAGTCCGGCCGCAGCGGTGGCGCCGGGCAGGCCGACCCATGGCAGCAGCACGAAGGCGGTGGCCAGGGCGCCGATCGCCGCACCCAGGCTGTTGGTGAAGTAAAGGCCGCCCAGCATGGCGCCGTCCTGGCCGGGGAAGCGGCGGATCAGGCCGCCGCTCATCAGCGGGAAGGTCATGCCGAGCAGGATGGTCTGCGGCAGGATCAGGGCCGCGGCGATGAGCCATTTGGCCAGGTTGACCGCCCACGGCGCCCCCAGTGCCGGAATCAGCGTGTCGTAACTGAAGCCGACCACGCCGACGAACACATAGTGGAACAGCAGTCCGAACACACCGATGACCACCTCGACCACGGCGTAGCCGCGGACCAGGTTGCGCCAGCGTTCGCCGCTGCGCGCGATCCAGGCCGCCCCCAGCGCCATGCCGCCCATGAAGATGGCAAGCACCAGGGCCTGGGCAAACGCCGCATGACCCATGAACAGGCCGAGGTAGTGCGACCAGATCGACTGGTAGATCAGTCCGGCGAAGCCGGACAGCACGAAGATGGCCAGCAGCAGGCGCTGCTGGCGACGGCGGATCGGGTCCACGCCGGACTCCCTGGGACGAGACTGCGATGCAGGATGACCGAAGGCAGGCATGCGTACAAGGCAGTGCCAGCTGGCCGGCGTTGGCACGGCAGTTGCAGCTCTACCGCCGAACCGGCATGGAGCCCTGAGTCATGGAACGCACCCGCACCCCCGTTTCCGCCCGCGGTTTCACGCTGATCGAGCTGATGGTGGTGGTGGCCATCATTGCCATCCTGGCCGCGCTGGCGCTGCCCGCGTACCAGGACTACACCGTACGCGCCCAGGTTGCGGAAGGCCTGAGCATCGCCGGGACCGCCCGGGCGGCGGTGTGGGAGTACGCCTCCAACCGCGGCGTGCTGCCCGTCGACAATGCTCAGGCAGGGCTGCCGCTGCCCGGATCGATCACCGGCCCCTACGTGGCCCAGGTGGAGGTGACCACCACGGGCATCGAAGTCACCTTCGGCAACAAGGTCAACTCCGCGATCTCGGGCGACACGCTGGTACTTGCGCCCAGCCTGATCGCGAACGATTCGGCGGTCAACTGGACTTGTACGGGCGGCTCGCTTGCCGACAAGTACCGAGCCACGGCCTGTCGGGGACCCTGACGCGCGAGGGCAGGTTTCTGCCTGCCGCGGTCGCTTCCTGACGCAGCGGGTCCATGTGTGAGAGAGTTCACAGATCCTCGGCCGGCGGCCTGATCGGCCCCCGATCCTGCGTCGTACTCGCCCGAGTTCCTTGTGTGGGCCAGAATGGCCCCTGGTGATGGTCGCGCCGCCAGGGGAATCCCATTTGAAGTCCGCCCGAATCCGTCTGGTCCTGGCGCTGGTCCTGCTGGCCTCTGCGGTCGTCTACTGGCCCGGCCTGCGGGGTGGCTTCGAATTCGACGACTTTCCGAACATCGTCGATGCCACGGCCCTGCATGTCGAGTCGCTGTCCCTCACGGAGCTGTCGGCGGCCGCCTGGGCATCGCCCGCCAGCGACTTCCAGCGACCGCTGGCGTCCCTGAGCTTCGCGCTGAACCACTACTTCACCGGTCTGGCTCCGGGGCCGATGAAGCTGACCAACCTGGCCATCCATCTGCTCAACGGCCTGCTGTTGTTCGTTCTGTTGCGGCGCCTCCCCGGGCTGGCCGCGCCCGGCAAACCCGCGACCTCGGCATCCGGGGAGATGCTGGCCCTGCTGGTCACCGCCCTGTGGCTGCTGCACCCGATCAACCTGACCGGGGTGCTGTACGTGGTGCAGCGCATGGAGAGCCTGGCGCAGGTGTTCGTCCTGCTGGGGTTGATCCTCTATGTGGAGGGCCGCAGCCGCCTGGCCGCCGGCACGCCTGGCGTTCCCTGGCGGTTGTGGCTGGGCGTGCCCGCCTGTGTGGTGGCGGGCGCAACGGCCAAGGAGACCGCGGTCCTGCTGCCGGTGCTGACCCTGGTGCTGGAGTTCACGCTGTTCCGCGCTCGCCCTGGTGGCCGCCAGATGCTGGCGTTCCACATCGTTTTCCTGGTGTTTCCCGCCGTGGTCGGACTGTCCTGGCTGCTGCCCAGGACCATGGACTCGCCGGCCTGGATCTTCCGCGACTTCACGATGATGGAGCGGCTCCTGACCCAGCCCGGCGTGCTGCTTTCCTATCTGGCGTGGACGGTCCTGCCGTTGCCAGGTTTCTTCGGTTTCTATCGTGATGCCTGGCCGGTTTCCACGGGTCTGCTGCACCCCTGGACAACCCTGCCGGCCCTGGCCGGCCTGACCTTGCTGGTGGCCGCCGTGTTCGCGCTGCGCCGACGCCGCCCCCTGGTGGCGTTGGGACTGGGCTGGTTCCTCGCCGCGCACCTGTTGACCGCGACCATTCTGCCCCTCGAGCTGGTGTTCGAACACCGCAACTACTTCGCGTCGGTTGGGGCATTGCTGGCACTTGTCGCCCTGCTCTGGCCACAGGTCGAACCCGGTGCGCGATTCAACGCCGTTCGAACCGGCGTCCTGGCGGGCATTCTGGTACTGGCCGGCACTACCCTGCTGCTGCGCGTGCTGGAGTGGGCCGACCCGGTTCGGCTGGCGGTGGCAGAGGCCGACCGCAATCCTGCGTCTAGCCGCGCCGCCTACAACCTGGGCCGCACCCTGGTGGTGTTGGGAGGGTACGATCCGGATTCGCCCCTGACCCGCGAGGCGGCGGGGGTGTTGCGGCGCGCGATGGCGCTGGACGGCAGCGGGCTGTTGCCGCCGGTCGCCCTGTTGATGCTTGCCGATCGCACCGGGCAGACCGCCCCGGCGGATGCCTGGGCCGCGATCGAGCAGCGGCTGCGCAGTCGCGGCCTCACGCCAGAGGACTCCACTGCGATCAGGACGCTGATCGACTGCCAGGTCGAACAGCGTTGCCGACTCCCGGACCAGGCGATGCTGGAAATGTTGGTGCTGGCCAGCAGCAAGGAGCCTGCTGATGCCATGGTGCTCTACGCGTTCGCGCGTTTCGCCTACAACCGCCTGGGCGACGAGCCGCTCGCGCTGACCCTGGCGCGCGACGCTGCCTCGGCCGGCGACCCGCAGTACCAGCTCAATCTGGTCGAATTCCTGGCCGCGACCGGCCACCGAGAGGAGGCGCTGGCAGAGTTCGGCCGGTTGCGGGACCGGGTGCGCGCCGGCCAGTTCGCGGCGCAGATGGCAAGGATCGAGCAACGCCTGGACTGCATGGCAGGTGAGGGTGCGCCCGCCGAGGCGGGAGCCGACACGAATCTCGGACACCCCCGGGGCAATGGCGACGACGAACCAGGCGTTGCCGGAACGCCATGCAGGGACCTGGACTGAGAATCCATGAACGGCTGGTCGTTCCGACCCGATATCGAGGGCCTCAGGGCGGTTGCCATCCTGCTGGTGGTGTCGGCACATGCGGGGCTGCCAGGCCTGGCCGGGGGATTCATCGGCGTCGATGTCTTCTTCGTGTTGTCCGGCTACCTGATCACCGGCCTGCTGGTGACCGAACATGCCGCCACCGGGCGCATTGGAATGCTGGCCTTCTATGCGCGCAGGTTCCGGCGACTGTTGCCCGCCCTCGCCATCATGCTGGTCGTCACCGCGTGGCTGGCCTGGCAGCTGATGGTCCCAGGGCGAATTCCGGAGCAGGCGGTCTCCGGCGCGGCGGCTTCCTGGTGGCTGAGCAATCTGCACTACGCGTTTGCCCAGCTCGACTATTTCCAGCCGGACCAGGCGTCGAACCTTTACCTCCATACCTGGTCGCTGGGCGTCGAGGAGCAGTTCTATCTCGTGTGGCCGGCCATGCTTTCGTTGCTGCTGGGCGCGCGGGCATGGGGCTTGCCCGGTTTGAAGGCAGCCTTGTTCGGGCTTCTCCTGCTGAGCCTGTTGGCCTGCCTCTGGTTCACCCAGTCGTCTTCCATGCTGGCCTTCTACCTGACGCCGTTGCGTGCCTGGCAGTTCGCTGCCGGTGCGCTGGTGTTCCTCTTGGCGCCAGGGCCGCGATCGACCGTCGGAACCCCCGCTCCAACCCCTTGGAGCGCTGCAACCGTTCGGATACCCATGGCGGGCCTCGGCCTGACCCTGGTTCTGGTCGCGGCGATGCTGCTGGACGAGCACACGCCGTACCCGGGAATGTGGGCGCTGGTGCCAACCCTCGGTACGGCCCTGGTGCTGGCGGTCGCACCCCGGCGCTCGCCCACGGGCAGGCTGCTGGCGGCACCCCCCATGCAATTTCTGGGGCGAATCTCCTATGCCTGGTACCTCTGGCATTGGCCACTCCTGGTCCTTGGCAGTGAGGTGTTCGATACCGAGCGAACCGGAGTCCGATTGGGCCTCGTCCTTGCCGCCCTGCCCCTCGCGTGGCTGAGCCTGCGCTTCGTCGAGGCGCCGGTACGCAGTTCCAGGCTGGTTGCACGGTATCCGGGAGCCACCGTGGTTGCCTCGCTGGGACTGATGATCGCCTTGGCATGGATGTTCTTGGCGATCCAGAGTAGAGCGATGAATGACTCGCTCTCTTGGAGCGGCGCGCACGGCGAAGTGACTTCACCGGTGATCTACGAGATGGGCTGCGACGAGTGGTACCACTCAGATACCTTGCGGCCTTGCTTCTTCGAAGGCGAAGGTGAAGCGGGCGCGACCATCCTTCTGGTCGGCGACAGTGTCGGTCTGCAGTGGTTCCCCGCCTTCCACGCCATCGTGCAATCGGCTGGCTGGAGACTGATCGTATTGACCAAGTCAGCCTGCCCGATGGTCGACGAGGAAATTTACTACTCCCGTATCGGTCGCGACTATGTGGAATGCAGTCGCTGGCGTGAGCGCGTGCTTGACAACGTCGGGACCTTTGGTGCCGACCTGGTGGTGGTGGGGTCCAGCGGTGGCTATGAGCTTGACGATGAACGATGGCGGGAGGGATCGCGTCGGGTACTGGAAAGGCTGGCGGCGAGCGTGCCGCGCGTGGCTGTTCTGGCGCCCACGCCGGTGCTGCCGTTTCACGCGCCGGAATGTGAGTCCCCGCGAGGCTGGTTGCACAGGCTTCTGGCCAGCCCGGAAAGATGCAGCTTCCGCCTCGAGCGATCGCGCGCTCCCAACGTGACTCGAATCCTGGAGGAGGCGGTGCGGGGCATGGGCAGCGCGCGGGTTGTCGATCTGAACGACGCGGTCTGTCCGCAGGGCAGTTGTCGGGCCCGGGTCGACGGCCTGCTGACCTTCCGTGACCAGCAGCATCTCAACGGCCGCTTCGCAGAGTCGCTTTCGCCCTTGTTGGCGGAGCGCCTGGGATTGCGCTGGGTGGAGACTGGAGAAGTCCGTGCAAACGAATGAGGTCGCGGGATGCGCAGGCGCCCCGAGGCATCGGACCTGTCACTGTGCGGGCAAAGGTGTCTACAGACGGGCGAGAATCTGGTTTGGGCGCGCCAGGGGGGCATAGATGCGAATCCTGATGGTCAGCACCTCGTATCCCTCAGGCTCGGGTGACTGGCGCGGCCTGTTCATCCGCCACCTGACCTGGGCCCTGGCCCGGCGGCCGGACATCGCCCTGCGTACCTGGTCGCCGCCCGGCGAGTTACCGGACAACGTGGTCGATGCCGCGACATCCGCGGAATCGGCCTGGCTGGCCGAGCTCATGGCGGCCGGCGGCATCGCCCACCTGGTGCGGGCCGGCGGGCTGCGCGGCGTGTGGCAGCCGCTGCGTCTGCTCGGCCACCTGCGCCGCCTGTACCGGCGCGAGGCCGGCCTGGACCTGCGCCATGTCAACTGGCTGCAGAACGCGCTGGTGTTGCCGCGCGACCGCGTGCCCCTGCTGACCACGGTGCTCGGCACCGACATGCAGTTGCTGCGTCTGCCGGGCATGACCGCGCTGCTGCGCCGCGTGTTCCGGCGGCGCGCCACCGCCATCTGTCCCAATGCCGACTGGATGGTGCCGGAACTGGAGCGGCGCTTCGGCGATGTCGCCCAGGTGCGCTTCGTGCCGTTCGGCATCGATCCGTGCTGGTTCGAACTGGTGCGCGCGCCCTCAACGCCGGCGCGCTGGCTGTGCGTCAGCCGCATCACCCGCGGCAAGATCGGCACCCTGTTCGACTGGTGCGCGCCGCACTTCCAGGACGGCCGTCGTGAGCTGCACCTTTTTGGTCCGATGCAGGAGGAGATGACCCTGCCGCCCTGGGTCGTCCACCATGGCCCGGCGACGCCCGACCAGTTGTGCAAGGACGCGTTTCCCGCGGCCACGGGCCTGGTCACGCTCAGCCAGCATGCCGAGGGGCGCCCGCAGGTGATGCTGGAGGCGATGGCCGCCGGCTTGCCGATCATCGCCTCGGACATTCCCGCGCACCGCGACCTGCTGCGCCATGGCGAGACCGGCTGGCTGTGCGATGGCGCCGAGGGGCTGGCACCTGCCTTCGCGACGCTGGAGCAGGCGCCGCGCAACCGCGCGATCGGCACGGCGGCACGCGACTGGGTGCGCGCGCAGATCGGCACCTGGGACGACTGCGCCGCGCGTTACGCTGCGCTGTATCGGCAACTGCTGTCCGGAGCCCGCGAATGAGGATTGCCGTACTGGGTGCCGGGGGCTTCATCGGGCGTGCCCTGTGCGCGCGCCTGGCCGGTGCCGGCCATGAGGTGCTTGGACTGGTCCGGCGGCCGGCGCAGGGCCTGCAGGTGCCGACGCGGGTCGACGCCTTCACCGATCCAGCCGTCTTCCGCGATGTCCTCGCCGGCTGCGACTGGCTGCTGCACGCCGCCGCGGCTAGCACGCCGGGCAGCACCCTGGGCCAGCCCCGCGCCGAGATCGACGCCAACCTGGCGGTCTCCCTCGCCCTGATCGAGGCCATGCAGTCGGTGGCCGGCTGCGGCCTGCTGTACCTGTCCTCGGGCGGCACCGTGTACGGTGACTGCGGCGCCGCGCCGGTGACCGAGCAGCAGGCGCTGCGGCCGCGCTCCTACCACGGCGCCGCCAAGGCGGCGGTCGAGCTGTTCCTGTCGGCCTACGCCGGCCAGTACGGTGGCGCCGTGGTGGTGCTGCGGCCGAGCAACGTCTACGGTCCGGGCCAGGACCGGCGCGGCGGCTTCGGCATCGTGCCGACCGCCATGGCGGCAGCGCTGGCCGGCGAGCCGGTCACCCTGTGGGGCGATGGCTCCACCGTCCGCGACTACCTGTACATCGACGACCTGCTCGACCTGGTGCAGGCGGTGGTGGGCGCCGGGGCATTCCCCGGCTTCGCCGTCTACAACGCCGCCAGCGGCCAGGCGGTGAGCCTGGTCGACCTGCTCGACGTGGTCGACGCCGTCACCGACCGGCCGCTGCGCCGGGACTTCCTGCCCGGGCGCCGGGTCGACGTGCAGGCGATCGCGCCGTCCCCGGCGGCCGCGGCCGCGACCTTCGGCTGGCATGCCGCGACCTCGCTGGAGCAGGGGCTGCGCGCGACCTGGGCGTGGTGGCAGGATGATGCGCAGCCCGCGTGCGGACCCGCCTGAACCACGACGTCGCTGGAGGACACGCCTTGGACAGTCGAAGCCAGCCATCGGTCGCCCGGTGCCCCGCCTGCGGCGGTGATGCGCCGCCGCGCCGGCCGGCGACGGATCATCGTGCCCGTCACAACGCGGTGCGCTACACCCTGCAGGCCTGTCCGGCCTGCGATCTCCAGTTCTGGACGCCGCTGGTGGCCGACCCCAGCGTCTACGAAGGCGAGGGCTTCGAGGCCTACGCCGACTACCACGAGGGGCGTCGACCCTTTCCGCGCTGGGCCGAGCCGCTGTTCGCGCTCGACCTGGTGCCCGGCCGCAGCCTGGACGTCGGGTGCGGTGATGGCGCGGTTCCGGCCCGACTGTCCGGCATCGGCTTCGAGGCGCATGGCCTCGACCAGGATGCCCGCAGCATCCGGGTGGCGCGCGACAAGTACGGCCTGGACACGGTGCAGGCCCTGCCCCTGCAGGCCTTCGTGGCGGAGTCGCTGGCCGCCGGGCGTCGCTTCGACCTGGTGACCTTCTTCGAGGTACTTGAGCACCAGGACGCCCCGCGGGAGTTCCTGGCCCTGGTCGCACGGATTGCCCGGCCGGGTGCGCAGATCGCCGGCAGCGTGCCGGCGCGGGACCGGTTCCTGGCCGGCCTGGACCGCAGGATGAACGAGGGCGACCTGCCGCCGCACCATTTCCTGTGGTTCTCGCCGCGCGCGCTGCGCAGCCTCCTCGTTGCCGCGGGCCTGGTCGACGTCGAGGTCCGGCGGGCAGGTGGCATGGGCTATGCGGAAGTGATGCGGCGCATCGGCGCGCTGGTCGTCCGGCGAACCCGGCCGCTGCCGTTGCCACTGGCCTGGCCGCTGCGCGGACTGGCGGCCCTGTCGGCACCCCTGTTCGCCCTGCCGGTCTGGCTCGGACTGCGTCGCCGGCCATCGCATCTGTTCTTCCTGGCCAGGACGCCCGAGGGGGCGGAGCGGGCGTGAGCGTCACCGGCGCCACGCCAGCGCCACCTGCCGATAATCGACGGTGGCTCGTCCTGCTTCGCCGGGCCTGGCTCCTTGCGTTCCTGCTGGCAGCCGGACTGCTGGCGATGCGTCATGGCGGCGGCCTGCTCGCCTCGGTGCCGGTACCGGCGCTCTGGCAGCCGGGCTGGCTGTTGATGGCCTTGTTGCTGCAGTGCCTGGTCTGGCTGGCCCTGGCCCTGGGCTGGCGGGCCGTGCTGCGCGATGGCGGCGGCCACGCGCCCAGGCTCGACCAGGTGCTGGTGCATCAGGCGGTAATGGCGGTCGGGAAGTACCTGCCCGGGAAGGTCTGGGGTCTCGTCGCCCGGGGCGGCCTGCTGGCGCGCCAGGGCGTCGGCACCGGCCAGGGCGCTGTGCTTGCCGTGGTCGAGCAGGGCCTTGTCTTCCACTCGGCGGCGCTGGTCGCTTCGTTGTCGGCGGCCCTGGTTCCGACCTCGATGGGATGGTCGCCATGGTGGAGTCCTGTCCTGCTGGCCGCCGCCTTGCTGCTGTTCGTGTCGGCGCGCGCCGTGGTCTCGGGCGTCGCCCTGCCGCTCGCGGCGCTGGTCCGCCGGATCCCTGGCCAGGGTGAGCGGGAGCCCTGGCACGGTGCCAACCTCGACCGCTACCGGCATTGGCTGCTCTGGTATGCGGCCGGCTGGGTCTGCCATGGCCTGGTCATGGTCGCCCTCTACCTGACCCTGCACGGGGGTGAAGGCGTCGACCCGGGGCTGCTGGGACTCATGCTGCTGGCGAACACGGCAGCGATGGTCCTCGGATTTCTGGCTTTTTTCGCGCCGGCCGGGATAGGCATCCGCGATGTGACCCTGGTCGGCTTGCTGGCATTGCTGCTGCCGACACCGGAGGCGGTCACGCTGTCGGTGGCCATGCGCCTCTGGACGACGGCGACCGACCTGGGCTTGGGCCTGCTCGCGACCGGCCTGCACCTGCGCCGCTGAGGACCTGCCGGCTCAGCGCGTGGCCAGGAACCTGTGCCCCGCGGTCAGGTCCGGCCAGTCCGCCAGCAGGCGTGCGCAGAGCCAGGCGAACAGGTTGATCAGCGGAACCAGCGGCAACAGCAAGGGTGCCAGCAGGATCCCGGCATGGCGTTTGCGCCAGCCCTGCAACACGCAACCGCTCAGCGCAAGATTCGCGATCAGGCCGGCGCTGGCGGCAGCGTGAAGGCTGGGTTCGACCTGGCTCAGGCGCAGCCCGGCACGCTCCACGGCCTCGGCCAGTCCGTGCCGCGTATAGCGCTGGTAGTCGTGGGGCGCATCATGCACCGGATAGAGGAAGGGCATCGAGGCCAGCAGCACGCCGCCGGGGCGCAGCACGCGGCGGATCTCGGCAAGCGCCGCGGCCGGCTCACGCAGGTGCTCCAGCACCTCGGCCAGGATCACGGTGTCGACGCTGGCATCGGCGAATGGCAGCCGTCCGGCATCGGCGAAGACGTCGGGTCGCGCGCCATAGAGCAGGCCCCCGGTGGCAGGGTAGTCCAGGCCGACATAGGTACAGGCCGGATCCAGCCAAGGATGCACCCAGCGGTCGGCGCAGCCCACGTCGAGGACGATGCCGCGGCTGTGCCGGCCCAGCCATCGACCCAGTCCGCGCCGGTCGCCCAGCAGCCACTGCGGGTGCAGCGGCGTGCGCCGCAGCGGCGCCAGCAGCCTGCGCGCGAGGCCGCCGACGCTCATTCGCGCTCGTCGCGCCGGTAGGTCAGGCTGGTGATCTGCTCGGACACCAGGCCGACCAGGAACACGATCACCGCGGCGCTCAGCAGCAGGGCGCTCATGTTGGTGAAGCGGCCCTGGGTGGCGAAGGTGTAGGCGTAGTGCCCGAGGCCGAGCGCCGCGAAGGCGAAGGCGGTCGGCACGAACAGCTTCAGCGGCGAATACAGGGTGGCGATCTTGAAGATGATCAGCAGGAAGCGCAGGCCGTCCTTGATCGGCCGGATATGGCTGGTGGTGCCCTCGCGGCGGGCCACCGGCACCGGCACGTAGGCGACCGGGAAGGCGCTGCGGAAGAACGCCATGGTGATGGTGGTGGGGTAGCTGAAGCCGTTCGGCAGCAGGTGCAGGAACTCGCGGAAGCGGCCGGCGCGCACGGCGCGGAAGCCCGAGGTCAGGTCCAGCACCGGGTGGCCGGTCATCCAGCTCGCCAGGCGGTTGTACAGGGCGTTGGCCAGGCCACGGTGGCGGCTGGCCTGGCCGCTGCTGTCGCGGGCGCCCACCGCCATGTCGTAGCCCAGGTCCAGTTTCGCCAGCAGCGCCGGGATATGCGTCGGGTCGTGCTGGCCGTCGGCGTCCATGAACACCAGGACCTCGCCGCTCGCCGCGCGGGCGCCGCGCTTGATCGCCGCGCCGTTGCCCATGGAATAGGGCGCCGACAGCACGGTGGCGCCATGGCCCCGGGCCACCGCCGCGGTATCGTCGCTGGAGCCGTCGTCGACCACGATCACCTCGGCGTCCGGCAGCATGGCGCGCAGGGCCGGCAGCACCCGGGCCAGGCCGACGGCCTCGTTCTTGGCGGGCAGGATGACGCTCAGCTTCATTCAGGGCTCCCCGGGCTGGGGCAAGGTTAAACGAATCCCCGCCCACCGGTGGCGGGGTGGCGACCCAGCGAGCCGAGCACGGGGGGGCAAGGGGGGGGGGCGGGAACAGACCGTGATGGCGGTCCGCTTTCGCGGGTCCAGGACCGCCCGGAACGCGTCAGGACCTGTGCCGGCGTCCACATTCCCGCCGGAAGTCCCTGAGATTGCTTGCCTGGCGCCGGGGGCTCGGGTAAAAGGGCAGTCTCTATCCGAGTGTCTGTGGGGAGACATTCCCGTGGCGACAGCGACTGCAACCGGCCGGGCCACCGTGTCCCAGATGGGCACCTTCCTCTGGCAGGGCAAGGACAAGCGCGGCAAGGTCCTCAAGGGCGAGATCCAGGGCAAGAGCGAGGCCCTCGTCCGTGCCGAACTGCGCAAGCAGGGGCTTTCCGGCGTCAACGTCAAGAAGAAGACCAAATCGGTCTTCAGCCTGGGCAGCAAGCCGGTCAAGCCGCGCGACATCGCATTCTTCTCGCGCCAGATCGCCACCATGATGGCCTCGGGCGTGCCCCTGGTGCAGAGCCTGGACATCCTGGCCAACGGCCAGAAGAACCCGCGCTTCCGCAAGCTCATCGAGGACATCAAGCTCGATGTCGAGGGCGGCGCCACCCTGCACGAGGCCCTGGGCAAGCACCCGGTCCAGTTCGACGAGCTGTATGTGAGCCTGGTCAAGGCCGGCGAGGGCGCCGGCGTGCTCGACACCATCCTGGCGACCATCGCCGACTACAAGGAGCGGATGGAGTCGATCAAGGCCAAGGTCAAGAAGGCCATGTTCTATCCGGCCATGGTGCTGGCGGTCGCCATCATCGTCACGGCCATCCTGCTGATCTATGTGATCCCGCAGTTCCAGGAGTCCTTCCAGGCCTTCGGCGGCGACCTGCCGGGCTTCACGCTGCTGATCATCTCGATATCCGAATGGATGCAGGCGCACGGCGTCTGGCTGTTGATGGCGGTCGTTGGTGCCATCGCCGGCCTGATCTATGCCAAGAAACGGTCGCGAAACGTCGCCAGGACCCTGGATCGTCTGCTTCTCAAGATCCCGATCATCGGGCCGATCATGCACAAGTCGGCGATCGCCCGCTTCGCACGCACCCTGGCGATCACCTTCAAGGCCGGCGTGCCCCTGGTCGAGGCGCTGGAGTCCGTTGCGGGTGCCACGGGCAACATCATCTACGCCGAGGCCACCGAACAGATCCGACAGGACGTGGCGGTGGGCCACGCCCTGAACCTGTCCATGCAGCAGGTCGGCATCTTCCCCCACATGGTCATTCAGATGTGCGCCATCGGCGAGGAGGCCGGTGCCCTGGACAACATGATGGTCAAGGTCGCCGAGTTCTACGAGGAAGAGGTCAACAACGCCGTCGACACGCTGAGTTCGACCCTGGAACCGCTGATCATGGTGGTCATCGGCGGCATCGTCGGCACCCTGGTGGTGGCCATGTACCTGCCCATCTTCAAGCTGGCGGCGACGGTCTGACCTCCTGAGTGTTTCGCTTGGTACCGCACGGGGCGCCTTCGGGCGCCCCGCTGCGTTTCGCGACCTCATCCCCCGCGCCGCCGAACCTGCCGGTGCACCCCCATCCCGATCGCCATCCCCGCGTGCACCAGCGTGGTCCACAGCGCATCCCCGGGCCGCGCGATCCGCCAAAGCGCCGCGCCCAGCACCACGGCGCCGACCAGCGCCTTCCAGTGCGGGTCGTTGTCGCGGTCCAGCACGAAGGCCGCCGCCAGCACCAGGGCGGCCCAGACCGCGATCAGCGAGTAATCGACCATGGCGGCAGTGTGCCCGGGCGGGCGGCTGACCCGCCACCATGGCGTGCAGGGCGGACGCATGGGCCCGGGACAGGTCCGCAGGGGCAGGGCGGCGGGCGGGACGGTCGGCGGCCTGCCGACGCCCGGGCAGCCAAGTCAAGGGCCTGGATCAAGGCACCCCGACCGCCCGCGGCCGACACTGGCGCCCCTCCTGAACGCGCCCCGCCCCAGCCGCCATGTCCGACGCCTACGACGACCTGCAAAGCAGCTACGGCCGCGCGCTGCGCGGCGGGCCGGTGATCGAGGCCTTCTACCGGCGCTTCCTGGCCAGCCATCCGGACATCGCGCCGATGTTCGCGCGCACCGACATGGGCCGGCAGCGCATGGCGCTGCGCCGGGGACTGAGCATCGCCATCGCCCATGCCGGCGGCAGCGCCCTGGTGCGGCGGCCGGTCGAGCACATGGCCGACGTGCATTCCCGCGCCGGCCACGCGCCGGTGCCGCCGCACCTGTACCCGTACTGGGTGGATTCGCTGGTCGCCACCCTGCGCGAGTTCGACCCCGGCTTCGGCCCGACCCTGGAGGCGCGCTGGCGCCAGGCACTGGCCGTGGTGGTGGCGACCTTCACGGCGCGCTGGTGAGGGGACATGCGCCGGGGCCGGGGCTGGGGTAGTCTTCACGGCTGCTTCACCGCCCGGACGACGGAGGGGTCGTGCATGAGCAGTCCAACAGGCCACCGGCGGCGCCGGTGACGGTGCCGCCCGCTGCCGCCTGCGCGACACCGGACGCGGCCGGCCAGGCCGCGGACGTGGCCACCGGCCCGGGCGACCTGGGCGCCGTCGCCGAGGGCACCTGCGCCAGCGTCGCCACCCTGCCCGGCGCCCTGCCGCACCTGGCGCAGGTCGCCGAACGCACCGGCATGGCGGTGCTGCTGACCGATCCCGACGGCCGCATCACCTGGTGCAACCCGGGCTTCACCCGGCTGCTCGGCTGGTCCGCCGCCGAGGTCCTGGGCCGCCCGGCCTGCGCCCTGCTCGACGACGACGCGGTGCCGGCGGCGGTGCGCGAGCGGATCGGCCAGGCGCGCCGCGACGGCGAGCCCCTGCACCTGATGGTCTGGCGCCGGCACCGGGACGGCGGCAGCCTGCCGCTGGACATGGACATGACGCCGCTGCGCGACGCCGAGGGCGCGCTCGGCGGCTTCGTGCACCTGGAGACCGACGTCTCGGCCCTGCTCGCCCGCGAGGCCGCGATGCGCTCGCTGGTGGCGGCCCTGCCGGCCGGCATGGTGGTGCTGGACGCCCAGGGCCGTGTGCTGCAGGGCAATGCCATGGCGCTGGAGATCCTCGGCCTGGCGCAGGGGCAGCTGCTCGGCCGCAGCGCCCTGGACCCGCGCTGGCAACTGGTCGACGGCGAGGGCCGGCCGTTGCCGCCCGAGCGCCACCCGGTCATGGCGACGCTGGAATCCGGCGAGCCGGTGGTCGACCTGGCGATCGGCATCCTGCCGGCCGACGGCGAACGCCGCTGGCTGCGGGTGAACTGCCAGCCGCTGCGGGCGATGGACGGCGGCATCGAGGGCGCGGTCGCCTGCTTCACCGACGAGACCCGGGCACGGCGCCAGGAACGCTGGCTGAGCCTGGCCATGTCGGCGGCGCAGATCGGCCTGTGGAGCGCCAACCTGGCCAACGGCCGCATCGAGGGCGACGAGCACTGGCATGCCCTGCTCGGGCTCGACCGGGACTCGACCGTTTCGCTGCGCTGGGACGACCTGATCGCCGCCGAGGACCTGCCGGGGCTGCGCGAGCGCCTGGATGCCTACCTCGGGCACGGCCGCGGGCTGTTCCAGGCCGAGTTCCGGGTCGCCGACCATGCCGACGGCGGCTGGCGCTGGATGCTCGCCTGCGGCGCCGTCACCGACCGCGACGGCGACGAGGTGCCGGCGCGCATGGCCGGCGTGCTGCTCGACATCTCCGGCCGCCGCGAGGCCGAGCTGTCGCTGCGCCGGGCCGCCACCACCGATGCCCTGACCGGCCTGAGCAACCGCGATGTCGTCACCATCCGCCTGCGCGAGGCCCTGGTCGCGGCGCGCCGGGCCGGCCGCTTCGGCGCCCTGGTGTTCATCGACCTGGACGGCTTCAAGGGCATCAACGACAGCTTCGGCCACCTGGTCGGCGACGAGGTGCTGCGCGAGGTGGCGCGCCGGCTGAGCGCCGCCGTGCGCAGCGGCGACACCGTCGCGCGCCTGGGCGGCGACGAGATGGTGGTGCTGCTGCCGGTGTGCGGCGAGTCCGCCGACGACGCCGAGCACACCGCGCTCGACCTGGCGCGCCGGCTGATCGAGGAGATCCGGCGCCCGTTCCTGCTCAACCGGCGCGCGTTCCGCCTGGACGCCAGCGTCGGCGTCACCGTGTTCCCCAAGCTGCTGGTCGAGAACCACGACGACCTGATCCGTGAGGCCGATACCGCCATGTACGCGGCCAAGGCGCGCGGCGCCGGCCGCGCCGTCGCCTTCCACCAGCAGATGCACGATGCCGTGGTGTCGCGCCTGGAGCTGGAGCAGGACATGCGCGTGGCGCTGGAGCGCGGCGAGTTCCAGCTGGCCCTGCAGCCCAAGGTCGACGGCGAGCGGCGGCTGTGCGGCGCCGAGGCGCTGATCCGCTGGAAGCACCCCAGCCGCGGCCTGGTGATGCCGGCCGAGTTCATCCCGCTGGCCGAGGAGACCGGCCTGATCGTGCCGGTCGGCGCCTGGGTGCTGGCCGAGGCCTGCCGGCTGGTCGAGGCCAGCTCGGTGTTCGGGCCGCCGGTGCCGCTGGCGATCAACGTCAGCGCCCGGCAGCTGCAGGAGGAGGGCTTCGTCGAGGCGGTCGAGCTGGCGCTGTCGCGCTACCGCATCGACGCCGGCTGCCTGACCCTGGAGCTGACCGAGGGCAGCATGCTCGACCACTCGCCGCTGATGCGCGAGCGCCTGCGCCGGCTGGCCGAGATCGGCGTGCGCCTGTCGCTGGACGACTTCGGCACCGGCTATTCCAGCCTGCTGCACCTGAAGAACCTGCCGTTCCACGAGGTCAAGGTCGACCAGGGCTTCGTGCGCAACGCCGACGCCGACCGTGGCGACGCCGCCATCGTCCGGGCGATCGTCCACATCGCCGACGAGTTCGGGCTGGTCGCGGTCGCCGAGGGCGTCGAGACCCCGGAGCAGTGCGAGCACATGCGCCGCGCCGGCTGCGGCGTGCTGCAGGGCTTCCTGTTCGCCCGCCCGATGCCGGCCGCCCAGTTCATGCAGAACCACCGCCTCGGCGCGCCGCTGTAACCCCGCCCGCTACGCTCCCCTCTCCCTCTGGGAGACCTGATTGGCGTCGTGTCCCAGCCCGCTGCCACGCGGCGGTTCCCACGAGCGACGGCACCGCACTTTGAACTGCCCCGGGAATCCCGGAGGCTTTTTTGTGTGAGTCACGCCGCTTGGGCG
>ERZ761602.2717-NODE-2717-length-26819-cov-4.937154_pt1 | contig 26819 bp, 19 predicted proteins | sample MGYA00512165_ERZ761602 | MGnify/ENA primary metagenome ERZ761602 (study PRJEB28899, sample SAMN02445085) | bioreactor sludge metagenome | biome: EBPR sludge; isolation source: Thorneside wastewater treatment plant | place: Australia: Brisbane, Thorneside...
GTGTTTTCGAGCGCGAGTGGATGCCTCAGGGTGCGGGCCCAGGCCGCGAGGCGCCGACGCCGATCCTGGATTGGGCACTAAGCCAGCGCGACGGGATCGAGCGCGTGCTCGACGAGCTGCGCGAGCGTGACGACGTCGAGGGCGCGGAGGTGAGTCGAGCGGAGGACCACCGGAGGCGCGACCCCTGCGACGAGCGCCTCGCGCCATCGTGAGACACACAAACACCAGCGGTCACCGGGTTTCAATCCCGGAAATCTGAACGCGGGGACCGGAGTGACGAGGTCGTTTCCTCGGCGGCGACTGAACGTGAGGAACGCTTCGGTCATCACCGCGCAGACGGTGTGGGAGCCGTGATCGTGCTCGTCGGTGCGACAGCAGCCGTCGCGGAAGAATCCGGTCATCGGATCCGTCGAGCAGGGCTCGAGAGGCTCGCCGAGGACGTTGCGGGCTTCGGGATCGGTCATGGCGCGAGCATGGGAGCGGACCGCGATCGGTGCGAGGGGCTCATGGCCCGGTGCTCGATGGCCCGGTGCTGAATGGCTCGGCGCTCAATGGCCCGGTACGAGCTGGACGTGGGCGGCGCGGGAGCGGGCAGCCAGACGACGCTCGGCCAGACCTCCGACGAGCAACACCGCGACGCCCGACCACTCGAGGGCGTGCACCTCGCCGAGGACGTGACCGAGCACGAGCAACGCGCAGCCGACGAACGACACCGCGATCGGCCAGATTCGGCGCTCGATCCAGCTGCGACGCCCGCTCAGGCCGAGGCTGAGCGCGACCGCGAAGACGAGCAGCACCACGTGCTCGGTCTCGCTGAGCGCGAAGCCGAGGCCGACGAGCGAGAGGACCTTCGCGTAGGTCGTCACACAGGCGGGGCAGACGGCGCAGGCGAGGATCGGCGCCAGAGTGGAGAGCCAGCGCTCGGTGCGGCTCGCTTCGGGAAGCTCGACGACGGGTCCGTGCGTGCAGCCGCAGTTCTCGTCGTGTCGGTGAAGCAAAGGCATGAACGTCTCCGGTCGCGAGAGTCCCGACAGCAGTAGTCGAGGGAAACGAGGGCCGGTAGCGACGAGACCTTTCGCCTCGTGCCGCTCACCTCACCGCACGAGCTCGGTGGTGCAGAAGCCTTCGAGGCCGTTGAAGTGTCCGAAACGCGCGGCGAGCACGAAGTCCGCGAGGGTCTCCGCGCCTTCTGCCGGCGGGATGTAGAGGACGGGGAATCCGGAGTCGTCGCGGAGCGGGCCACCACCGAGACCCCGAAGGCTCGCGAGCGGCTGCGCGGCGAGGGACGCGAGCGTCACCGTCTCGCCTTCGGACACCGAAGCGGCCATCGCTTCGGCGCGCAGCGCGGAGTCTTCCGCGTACGAGTCGAAGAAGAGGTGCGTGAGGTGCCAGGAGATCTCGACCTCCGCCGTGCCGTTCTCGGGGACCGCGATGCCGAAGCCTCCGTCGGTGCCGCTCCGGCAGCGCAGGTAGCGCGCGGTGACGGGGAAGCCGAACGCGAACGGGAAGACCGCGCCGTCCGGTGCGGTGAGGGTCCCTTCGTAGTAGCTCGACCAGCCGTTCGTGATCATCGCGTCCGCGATCGCGTCGTCGACTCCGAGGCGGCGCGCGTCGGCCCGGGCCGGTGCGGTCACGTAGCCCACGTCGTCCCAACGCTGCGCGGGGACCCCGTCGAAGCGCCAGGTCTCCGCGCTGGTCGGCACGAGCTCGACGATCGCGGGGTCGGCCATGACACGCGCGTCGTCGCCGAGCTGGGTGCGCACCGTGAAGTCGTCGAGCGCGAGGACCGCATGGTCGAAGGCGATCGCGAAGCCGTCGATGGTTCGGTCGGCGGCGATGCCCTCGCGCGCCTCGACGCCGCCGCTCGTGCGGACGAGGACGGTCCCGCGCGCTGCGCTCGCGCCATCACACGAGAAGAGCGTCAGCACGAGGAGCGTGAGGCTCGACCGCACGAAGCAGAAGCCGGACGCGGAGCGCGACGACGACGAGCCGCGCACACGGCCGGCCGACGCCGTGCCCTTGGAGGAGGCGCGCTCGGAAGCGTGCGAGCCCGGCACGAGCGAAGAAGCATCCGAGACGAGGCGTTCGAACGTCACGGCGTCTCCAACGCGAGCTCCCACGACGACGGGTCGCGGAGCGCGAGGTACCAGGCGTGGTGGAGTTGGCTCGGCGCGGTGACCTCGCCTTCGTGATCGGCTTGCAGCAGCGCGTCGAAGTCGACGCGCGAGAGCCATCGACCGGGTCGCGAGCGAACCACGACGCGCGCGCCTTCGACGAGGGTCGGCGGCGATGCGAAACGGACACCCTCGACGCGACGCGCGATGCGATCGTCGATCACGTCGAGACCCGCCGAGAAGCGAACCTCGTCGTCTCCTCGCACCGCACGGCCCGAGACCCACGCGTGATGGCCGTGGGTCGGACCGGTCGGGATCGCGTGCTCCCCGCGCGGCTCGTCGAGCACGAGCACCACGCGGTCGAGCGTGGAGGCCTCGGCCAGCATCGGGCCGAAGGACGTGCCCGCGTCGTCGAGCGCGTCGAAGGCGAGCGGGTCGAGGACCTCGCCGAGCACGCGCACTCCGTCGAGATTGTCGTCGCCCGCGTGAGCGTGCGCGGTGGAGACGAAGAACGCTCGCAGGTGTGCGAGCAGGGGTGTGCTCGGCGGCGCGTGCAAGTACACCGGGCCGACGAGGACACGCGCTTCGTCGAGCTCCACGCGCCACTCGCCCGCGCTTCCGTGCCCGAGCGCGCCGTCGCGCTCCGCGATCGGCAGGAGGCGCGTCTCGACCGCGACGAGCGGAGCGCCGGTGCCGCTCTCGCAGGCGCCGACCACGAGGACACCGATCCAAACGGCGCACACGATCGTGGACCTGCAGAGCCATCGCATGCGAGGTGTTTGTCATTTTTGCAACTTGGTTGCAAGCGCAGGTGTGGTGCGGTTGCGCGTCGCGATTTCTACGCGTCGGAGAACGTGTCGCGTCGGAGAACGTGTCGCGTCGGAGAACGTGTCGCGTCGAGAACGCGTCGCGTCGAGCTCGAGAGGCCGCGGAAGACGGGTGGGATCGAGATCAGAGCCCGAGGCTCCCCGAGATCGTGAGCAACCACGTACGCGGCGCCCCGGCGGAGAAGTGGCGCGCGGGGGTGCGGGACGGAGGCAGCTCGGGATCCCGAAAGCTCGACGCGTAGTGGAGCTCGGCGCTTCGATAGCGCGCGTCGAGCAGGTTCTCGATCGCGAGCGAGAGCTCGAGCGTGCGCCAGCCGACTCCGACCGAGACGTCGACCAACGCGTAGGGATCGGCGGTTTCGGCGAAGGGCAGCGGGCGACGTCCGACGTAGCTCGTTCCGAGCGCGAGCCGACCGATGAAGGGCTCGTCGCGCAGACGAAGCGTGTGTTGGAGCGCCGCGTCGACCCGCACGAGCCACGCGGGCACGAAGGGCAGCCGATCACCCTCGAAGAGCGCGAAACGCGACGCGCCACGCGGCTGGAGGTGACCGCGCGTGTAGGTCGCGCTGCCCATCGCGTCGAGCCACGTGCCGATTCGCACGCGCGCCTGAACGAGCGCGCCGGTTCGGGCGGAGGGACCGAGCGTGGTGTTGCGGCCGGCGTTCGGATCGAAGACGAGATCCTGCGAGACGTGGGTGGTGAAGGCGGAGAGGCGCGCCTCGAGCTTCAGGTCGTCGTGGGTGTGGTCGAGGACGAAGCCGGACTCGAGCGCGGTCACCCGCGCGAAGGGCGCGAGCTCCGCCTCCGAGAGCGCGGCAGCATCGCTGGAGCGCGCGCCGAGTCCGACCGCGGTGATCCACGCGAGGCTCTCCTGGAGGCGTACGCTCACCGAGCCGCGTGGCGAGAACGCGATCCCGTGCGCGGTGAAGGCGCTGCGAGGGAGGCGCTCGCCGATGCGATCGGTCTCGGCGAAGTTGCGGTCGAGCACGTCGAAGCCGAAGAAGTCGATCCGCGCGCCGCCGAGGAAGGAGAGCCACGCGGTCGGGCGCAGGTCCGCGCGCACGTGGGCACCGACGTGGGTCTGTCGCACCGCACGATCGAAGTCGGTGCGGTAGGGCACCGCGAGCTCCGCGCGTCGTCGGTCGCCGACGGTATCGGCCGCGTCGTAGCGGAGCACGAAGCCGAGCTCGAGGTCCTGACGTTGGCCGAGCGCGACCTTCCGCACGCCGAAGCTGCCGCGCGCGAAGAGCAGGCTGGCGTCGTAGCGGAGGTCGAGGTTGTCGCCGCGCTGCGGGCCTCCGTCCGTGCGTGGATCGGAGACGAAGCCGGTGTAGTTCTCCTGCACCCGGAGGTTTCGTCGTTGTCCGCCGAGCTGGAGCGAGAAACGACGGTTGACGCGCTCTCGCGCGACGCCGATCGCCACCCCGCCGCGGGCGCTGCTGCCGCCTTGGTTCGGATCGTAGAAACAGAAGAACTGCTCGTCGCGGCTCGGGCCACACCGATCGAGCCGACGAAGACGCACGTCGTCCGCGCGCACCACGCCCGCGCTTCGCCAGCTCGCGACCGCGCCGAAGCCGAGCACGTGCACGCGGGTGTTCGCGTCGAGGGCGTGCTCGTAGCGAAGAAGCGTGGACGAGTTGCGGAACGCACGGTTCGGACCGAAGCCGTCGCCGCGGTTGAACGCGACCGCGCCGAAGGTGCCTTCGGCTTCGCCCTCCGGCGCGTAGGCGGCGAAGACGCGGGTCTGGCCGAAGGCGCCGTAGCCGAGCGAGAGGTGCACGCCTCGATCGTCGGGCGCGAAGCCCAAGCTGAGCTCGGAGGTGCCGGCGATCGCGAAGTCGCCCTGCGCGGGATCGAAGGGACCCTGGACGGTGCGGACCTCTCGGATCGCGCGGGGGATCACGAAGGTCAGATCGGCGTAGCCGTGACCGTGAGCGTTCGAGACCTCGTTCAGCGGCATGCCGTCGACGCGCAGCTCGAGGTCCTCGCCTTCGGCGGCGTCGAAGCCGCGCAGGAACATCGACATCGCGTGCCCCTCGTTCGCGTGCTGCGTGAGGAGCACCCCGGGGGTCAGCGTGAGGAACGATTGCGCCTCGCGACGCGGCACGCGCCGTAGCTGTCCCACGTCGACGATTTGGTCGCTCGCGCTCGAGGCCTCGCGCGCGCGGCGCTCCGCGTCGACCACCGCTTCGGCGCCGAAGGACTCGTCGTCGTTCGTCGCGTCGTTCGTCGCGTCGTCGTCGTCGACGGGCTCGCGCCTGGTCGCGTGCTCGTTCGCGCTCGTCGCGCGACCGTTCGTTCGCGCCACGTTCGTTTCGTGCGCACCCGCGTCGTTCACGCCCGCGTCGTTCCGAGTGATGTCGTTGGTGTCCGCCTCGTTCGAGTCGGTCTCGTTCGCGCTCGGAGGGCGCGAGCTCGAGTCTGCGTCGTCGGCGAGTGGAGAGGCTTCGTCGAGTGGGGGCGGAAAGTGCACCGCGAAGTCCACCCGCGCCGCGATCGGTCGGCCCTCACGGCGCGCCGGCTCGAAACGCGCGAGCGCCATCGCGGCCAGCGCGAACGATACCAGCCTCTCGCGAGCCTCCGGCTCCGCGTCGACGTGCACGAGCGTCGCGTCCCGCACCGCGCCGTCTTCGTCGATCTCGAGCCGCAGCGTGACCGTCGCACCACTCGGCGCGTGCGGGGGCATCGTCGGCCCTTCACGCCACACGGGCGGTGAGACCGACCCTGCCCGCGGATCGCCGGGGGAAGTCGAAGAGCCCGCTTGCGCGCACACCGGCCGCTCCGCGCCCAGCCCCCACACACAGAGCGCGAGGACCCACGCACGACGAGCCTTGACGTTCATGCAATCTAATTGCAATTGAATCCTCGTTGCTCGAAGAGGTAGCGCGATGACGACACACAGCAAGGCTTGGTTGCGCGGTTTCACCGCGTTTGGACTCCTCCTGGCGATCGGTTGCGGCGACGACGACGGCCCGACGCCGATGGTCGACGGCGGTCTTCCGATGGAGGACGGCGCCGTTCCCGAACCCGACGGCGGCGTTCCCGATCCCGACGGCGGGGTGCCCGACGGAGGAGGTGAGCACACGGGCGAGCTCACGATGGGCCGCCTCGTGGTGGCCGACAGCACCGCGCCCACGGCGTGGATCTTCGATCTCGACGCCGAGACGCCGGCGCTCCTCGAGACCCTCACGCTGGCCGCGCCTGCACGCGCCTACGGCACCACCCACGGGCGCTACGCGTACCTACTCCAGCGCACCGCGAACCTCGTCAACGTGATCGACTCCGGCATCGTCTTCGAGTCGCACGTCGACCACTACCACCTCGACATCGACGACCCCGAGGTCCTGTCGTTCACGATGAACGGGATGATGCCGACCCACTTCACCGAACACGACGGCTGGGTCGCGATCTTCTACGACGGCTCGGGCGACGTGGACCTCTTGCAGGAGCGCAGCATCTCGGCGGGCTCCCCGATGGTGCGGACGCTCTCCACCGGCGTCGCCCACCACGGCGTCGCGGTCGCCGCGAACGGCCACCTGCTCGCGACGATCGGCGTCGAGGGCGAAGCGCTCCCGACCGAGGTCGGCATGTGGGAGGTCACCGCGCTCGCGGGCGAGGCGGAAGATCTCTTCGGTCCCTGCCCGGGTCTGCACGGCGAAGCGGCGGCGGGCGACTTCGTCGTCTTCGGCTGCAGCGACGGAGTGCTCGTCGTCGAAGCGCACGACGACCACTTCCACTCGCACAAGATCGACAACCCGGAGGGCACCGCCGAGGGCACGCGCGTCGGCACGTTGGTCGCGTTCGGGGACGTCTTCATCGGCAACTGGGGCTCCGAGGGCTTCTCCATCATCGACCCCGAGGCCGAGACCATCACCCCGGTGATCACGGGCTCGCCCGTGATGTCGTTCCAGTTCGACATGTGGGGCGACCACCTCTTCGCGGTCACCGCCGACGGCCGACTGCACCGCTTCGAGGCCGATGGTGAGGCGCACGGCGAGCCGATCGTGGTGAGCGACACGCCCTTCTCCACCGAGCGCGGTGTGCCGCGTCCGGCGCTGACCGCGGGTGCGGGCCGCATGTACCTCGCGCTCCCGGCCGCAGGTCAGGTGCTCGAGGTCCACGCGGAGGCGTGGGAGATCGAGCGCACCATCACGATCCCCGGCAGCCCGCACTCCGTGATCGCGGTGTCGGTCTCGCCGGATTGGACCGAAGAGCCGCACGACCACGATCACGACTGACGAAGGTGACGCTCTCTCCGAGCGTCACGCACGAAGCGAAACGCGTCGACCAACGTCGGCGCGTTTCGCGTTCCGTCGACGAGTGGCTTCGATGCGGACGACCACGTCGGTCGAGGTCATGCGCGCCGATGCATTGCTGGCGTTGCGCCGCGTGGAAGGCGCCGGCTCGCCTTGGGTGTGGGTCGTCGCTCGACGATGTCGAACGTCCGTGTCGAAAGTCCTTGTCGAAAGTGAAAGTCAATTGCATAGAGACACTCCCGACGGAGAACGGTCGGTGGCTCGACCGAGAGATGCGTAACTCCGGGCGCTCGCGATGGTGCGAGACCCCTCGCGCGAGCCACCGTCCGCTCTCGGTCGTTCTCCCTTTCGCTCACGCGTCCTCTGCGGACGCGCCTCGAACTGCGAGGCCCACGCGGCCCACGACCCCCGTGAGGCCCCCATGGCTTTGCACTTCGGACATCGCTCGCGCCGCGGCGACGCGCTGGCGACCACTTCGTACGTCGCGTTCGTTCTCGCGTTCGCGATGGGATGCGGCGACGACGACGGTGACTCGATCGACTCGGGCGCGCCGGAAGACGCCGCGGTCGTCCTAGACGCGGCGACCGAGGACGCTGGCGAGACCGCGCTCGATGCGGGCGCCGACGCCGGCCCCCCTGCGGTCTGCGAGCCGCACGAGCTCACCTGCGTCGACCAGCACATCGCCGGGCTCGGCCTGCTCGAAGATCCGAACACCTCGACGATCACGAACGAAGCGCTCGGCGACGGACTCTTCCGCACCACGATGGACACTCGCGCGGGCGGGTTGAACCCCACGATGAGCTACGTCTACGTGCGCTTCACGGACGAGGGTGCGGTCCAGCTCCCGCTGCACGACCTGGCTGCGCTCGAGGATCTCGACTGGGAGCTCGCGGTGCGCCGCTACGTCGCGCGCATCAACTCCGGCGTCGGTGGCCCCGGCTGCGTGACGGCCGCGCGAGCGATGCCGGGCACCGAGATCGAGACGCTCAACACCCTTCCGGAGACCTCCCCGACGCGCGAAGAGGAGTACCTCTCCGAGAGCTGCATGGTGGTGCCGGACACCTCGGGCATCGGAGCGCCCGCCACTGCGCTCTCGAGCTTCTGGACGTACGTGAGCTGTGTGCAGATGACGGGCAACGTCTACGTCATGACGCTCGGGAACGGGCGTCACGTCGCGATCGAGTTCGAGACGTTTTATCCGCCGGACGTTCAAGCCGTTTGCGACGAAACAGGCTCGCTTCCGAGCGGACCTTCGGGTTCGGGCAACGTTCAGATCCTGTGGCGTTTCCTCGATTGAGCCGTCGCCCATCGTGTCCGCCATCGCGCTCGACACCGCGCACCGCACGCGCGACGTCGACTCCTTCCGTGTTCGACGCTCGTCGTCCAATCGCTGGAGAAGGAGCGGATTCACGGCTCGGGCGCCTCTCTTCCCGTCCGCACATGCGGCCGCACCGCGGCACTCGCGCGCGGCGCTCTCTTCCCTTTGCGGCCCCGGCGGCCCTCTTCGTTCGGAGCATCGATGTACGTCAACCGACTCTCTCTCATTCTCGTTTCGACTCTCTTCACATTCGCGTGTGGAGACGACTCCGCCGGAGATCTTCCGGACGCCACTCCGCCCGCCGATGGAGGCGACTTCGACGCGGGCATGACTCGCGAGGACGCCGGCGAAGATGCGGGTTCGGTCGACGAGGACGCCGGAGCCGTCGACGAAGACGCCGGGTCGGTCGACGACGACGGCGGCGTGGACGCCGGACCGATCGACGAGACGCCGCCGACGCTCACGGCGGGCGCACCACGGCAGTCGTCGTCGCGGGTGGTGCGTGTGAACGGCGTCGCGACCGACGAGAGCGGCGTCCCGACCGTGAGCGCGACGATCGACGGCGAAACCCTGCCGGTCACGCTCGCGGACGACGGCGCGTTCGAGCTCGTGGTGCCGCTCGCGCCCGGCGAGAACACCCTCGTCGTCGAGGCGACGGACGCGGCCGGCAACGTCGCCAACGAGACCCTCTCGGTCTACTTCGGCCACCGCATCTCGATCGGCAACTCGCAGGCGGCCTTCCTGCGCGAGGGCACGCTCCACACGTGGGGTCGCAACGAGCTCGGGCAGCTCGGCAACGGCTCGCTGATCGGCTCGCGCTGGGGAGAAGATCCGGAAGACACGCGGCCCGTGCGCTACGCGTTGGATCTCGAAGGCGTGCTCTCGATCGTCACCCGGCAGACCTTCATGGTCGCGCTCCGCGACGACGGCAGCGTGTGGACGTGGGGAAGCAACGGCGACGGCCAGCTCGGCTACGCGACACCGAGCGATTGTGGCTCCGCGGGGACGAGCGCGTGCGGCCGCACGCCGACGGTGGTGCCGGGGATCACGAACGCGATCGCGGTGCAGGCCGGCTTCACGCACACCTTGGTGCTGCGCGACGACGGGTCGGTTTGGAGCTTCGGAAACAACGGCTCGGGTCAGCTCGGCCACTCGATGGGCGTGGCCTCGTCCCTCACGCCGACGCAGGTGCCGGGGCTGGTCGACGTCGTGCAGCTCGCGGCGGGTTCGGCGGTCTCGTACCTGCTCCGCGCGAACGGCGAGGTCTACGCGTTCGGCGCGAACGACCAAGGCCAGCTCGGGCTCGGCGTGGCCGACTCGTCGCCGCACGTCACGCCCATGCGTGTACCCGACGTGTCGAATGCCATCGCGGTCGCGGCGGCCAACACCACGGCCTATGCGCTGCTCGCGGATGGCACGGTGCTGGCGTGGGGTCGCAACCACGCAGGCCAGGCCGGCGTCGCGAGCGAGGCGACGACGGTGCTCGCACCCACGCCGGTGTTTCGACTCGCGGCAGACGGAAGCGCGAGCCCGCTCCGCGGCGTCGTCGGGGTCGCGGGCGACGGCTTCGTCGGCGCGGCGCTGCATTCGGACGGTTCGGTGCTCGCGTGGGGTCTCGGATCGCTCGGTCAGCTCGGGCAGGGCGTGTTGCCCGACGGAGCGCGCGACCTCGAGAACCGACGCGCGGCATCTCCGGTGGCCGTGAGCGACGCGGACCGCGCGCTCTTCGTGATCCAAGAGATCGAGGTCGGCGCGGGCGGACCCACGCTCGCGCTCTCGCGCGACGGCAACCTGTTCGGCTGGGGGTGGAGCTTCCAGGGCTCGCTCGGCCTCGAAGGCGCGATCAACGCATGGGCGTACGCGTCGCCCGTGCTCGTGATGGCCGCGCCCTGATGGGTCGTTCGTCGCGAGGGTGGCCGATGCTCGTGCGGCTTCGCGACGTGGTCGCGCCGCGTAGGTCGGCGAGCGTGCGCGCGTCGACGCACCGGCTCGCAGCGACGCTGCTCGTGAGCGTCGGACTCGCTGTCGGATGTGGTTCCTCAGGCGGCGCCGACGATGGAGGCGTGCGGACGGACGGAGGTGTCCGTGATGCGACGTTCGACGCGTGGACGTTCGATGTCGGAGTCGACGCGAACGGCGATGCGAGCGGCGATGCAGGCGGCGTTGGCGACGCAGGCAGTCGTGATGCCAACGCGACGGGCTTCGACGCCGGTCCAGTCGACGAGTCCGAGCGGCGACCGGGGGGCGACACCACGACCTCGGTGCTCGGGGTGGGTGCGTTCGTGCAGCCCGCGGCCAACCTCTCGCTCCTGCGTCGGAGCGACTTCGAAGCGGGCCTGCAGTTCTTCCAGCTCGACTGGGTACCGGCCCCTGGGTCTCCCCCGGAATCGGACGGCCTCGGACCGACCTTCAATGCGGCTTCCTGCCTGAGCTGCCATGCCCGCAACGGGCGGGCGGTTCCGGGCGACGCACCGAACGCGGGCGTCGGCGTGCTGGTGCGGCTCGGTACGTCGGACCATTCGCCCGACCCGCGCTACGGCGATCAACTCCAACCCTTCGGGGTCGCGGGGGTGCCCGGGGAAGCTCGGGTCGAGTACGCGTGGGAGATCGTGCGCGAGGTGGTGTTGCCGGGTGGGCAGCGCGTCGTCCTGCGACGCCCGATCTACACGCTTCGTTCGCTCGCGCACGGACCCCTCGCCGAAGGGGTCGGGCTCTCGCCTCGCGCGTCGCCGCATCTGCTCGGCCAGGGTCTGCTCGAGGCGGTGCCGGATTCCGTGCTCGCGGAGTGGCACGACCCGGACGACCGGGACGGCGACGGGGTGTCGGGTCGTCTGCCACGCCTGCCGGACGGATCGGTGGGGCGTTTCGGTTGGAAGTCCGCGCAGCCGACGGTGGAAGCGCAGACCGCGGCGGCCTTCCTCGGAGATCTCGGTTTGACGAGCCCGATGTTTCCAACCGAGAACTGCCCCGAAGCGCAAGCCGCGTGTCGCACATCACCTTCGGGAGGCTCTCCCGAGCTTCCCGCGGTGCGCCTGCGCGTGACGAGCGCGTATGTGCGCCTGCTCGGGGTGCCGGCGCGCCGCGACCCCGACGCTCCGCAGGTCCTCGAAGGCCGCGCGCTCTTTCGCGCGATCGGCTGCGCGAGCTGTCATCGGCCGAGCCTCGAGACGGGCGATGCCGTGGAGCCGGAGCTCGCGCATCAGACGATCTGGCCGTACTCCGATCTCTTGCTGCATGACCTCGGCGAAGGGCTCGCCGACGACGTCGCGGAGGGAGACGCAGCACCTTCGGAGTGGCGAACTCCGCCGCTCTGGGGGCTCGGGCTCGTCCCCGAGGTCAACGGCGCGCTCGCGCTCCTGCACGACGGCCGCGCCCACACCTGGGAGGAAGCGATCCTCTGGCACGACGGCGAGGCGGAGGCGGCGCGGGCGACCTACGAGACGCTCTCGGCGGAGGATCGCGCGGCAATTGCGGCGTTCCTGGCTTCGCTCTGACGACTCTGGCGCGAACGAGCACCCAGGTCGCGCACCGAAAGCCGAGTGAAATGGTGAGTTGGACTCACGTTCGATTCCTTCCGAGGGAGCGCCCGATCCGCGCGTCCACCCGCGCCACGCCACCCGGACGTTCGATGTGCTTTCGCTCGAACTTTCTGCGCCTCGTCCAAGACACGAGCCTTTTCGTGTACCTGCGCCCCGCCTTCCCCAGCTTCCCCCCTCGTCTCCAGCGTCGAGCCCCGTCAACCACAACGGGTAGTGGTTGACGGGCCAAGGGAGCCACGATAGAGAGGGAGTCGCTCAGGTGTCCGAGCTCGCTCGGACGAACAGGGAACCCGGTGTGACTCCGGGGCTGCCCCGCAGCGGTATTCGAGAACGAAACCACGACGAGCACTGACTTCTCCGGAATCGATCCGGTGAGTTGGGAAGCGGTGGGATTAGGAATCCGGCAACTCCGGAACGCTCGAGAGCCCGAAGACCTACCTGCGCTCCGGACGTCGTACGTGTCGACCGGATCTCGACCGCCTCGCGGGTGGGCTCGTCGAGAAGCCACGAAGACAAGCAGCAGCACGCCGCGTGATCGACACGACGATCACGACGGCGCCGAGTGCTCCGCACGGCACGGCGGGTCCGATGGCATCGGTCCCTTCGCACGCCGCGCGCGAGCTCGTGGGGGTAATTCATGACGGAAATGATGGTGGAGACGTCCGTCGCGGCGAGGCCGCGCGGCATGCACGTGACGAAACGTGACGGCAGCTTGCAGCCCGTCGACGTGTCGAAGATCGTCCGCGCGATCGAGCGTTGCGTCGACAACCTCGACCGCGTGGACCCGCTCCGGGTCGCGACGCGCACGATCAACGGGCTCTACGACGGCGCGACCACACGTGAGCTCGACGAGCTCGCGATTCGCACCGCGGCTTCGCTTATCACCGAAGAGCCTCAATACTCGAAGCTCGCCGCGCGCCTCTTGTCCGTGTACGTGGACAAAGAGCTTCGCGGCCGCGGCATCTTCTCGTTCAGTCAGGGGATCTCGCGCCTCGCCGCCGTCGGCATCCTCGACGAGAAGCTCGCGACCTTCGTCGCAAACAATGCGCGAAAGCTCGACGACGCCATCGTCTCCGAGCGCGACCGGGAGCTCGAGCTCTTCGGCCTGCGCACCCTCTACGACCGCTACCTCTTGCGCGACCCGGAGTCGCGCGTGGTCCTCGAGAGCGCGCAGGGCTTCTTCATGCGCGTCGCGTGCTCGCTCGCGGACGACGTGAACGAAGCGATCGCGCTCTACGAGCTCTTCTCGCGCCTCGAGTACCTGCCGAGCTCGCCGACGCTCTTCAACTCGGGCACGCGGCACCCTCAGCTCTCGAGCTGCTTCTTGCTCGACTCGCCGGACGACGACCTCTGCGCGATCTACGACCGCTACAAGGACGTCGCGCGCCTCTCGAAGCTCTCCGGCGGCGTGGGCCTCGCGTTCCATCGCGTCCGCAGCCGCGGCTCGCGCATCGCGAGCACCAACGGTCGCTCGAACGGCATCGTGCCTTGGCTCAAGACGCTCGATTCCTCGGTCGCGGCGGTGAACCAAGGCGGCAAGCGCAAGGGCGCCTGCTGCGTCTACCTCGAGCCCTGGCACGCCGACGTGCTCGAGTTCCTCGAGCTCCGCAACAACACCGGCGACGAGGCGCGCCGCACCCACAACTTGAACCTCGCGTGTTGGGTGCCCGATCTCTTCATGAAGCGGGTCGAAGCCGACGCGGAGTGGAGCCTCTTCGATCCGAAGGACGTGTCGCACCTCCCCGATCTCTTCGGCGCGCGTTTCGAGGCCGCCTACGAGGCCGCCGAGGCCGCCGGTCTCGCCACCGAGAAGGTGCGGGCGCGCGAGCTCTACGCGCGAATGATGCGCTCGCTCGCGGAGACCGGGAACGGCTGGATGACCTTCAAGGACCGCTGCAACGCGACCTGCAACCAGACCACGGACGACGCGCCTGCCGACGGGGAGGTGCCGCGGGTGGTGCACCTCTCGAACCTCTGCACCGAGATCGTCGAGGTGACCTCCTCGGGCGAGACCGCCGTTTGCAACCTCGGCTCGGTGAACCTCGCACGTCACGTCGTGCACGACGCCGCCGGCCTCCGCGTCGACTTCGAGCGCCTCGCGCGCACGGTGCGCCTCGCGGTGCGTCAGCTCGACGCCGTCATCGATCGCAACCTCTACCCGATCGACACCGCCGCCGCGTCCAACGCGCGTTGGCGCCCCGTCGGGCTCGGCCTCATGGGGCTCCAAGACGTCTTCTTCCTCTTGGGGCTTCCCTTCGACGCCCCCGAAGCCCGCGCGCTCTCGAACCAGATCTCCGAAGAGATCTACTTCGCGGCCCTCGCCGCCTCGAACGAGCTCGCGAAGGAGCGCGGCGCCCACCTCGCGTTCCCCGAGACACGGGCCGCACGCGGTCAACTCCAACCCGACCATTGGGACGTCGCGATCGACACGCCGCGTTGGGCCGCGCTGCGCGAGTCGGTCCGCGAGCACGGCTTGCGCAACTCGCTCCTCATCGCGATCGCGCCGACCGCGACCATCGCGTCGATCGCCGGCTGCTACGAGTGCATCGAGCCGCAGGTCTCGAACCTCTTCCGCCGCGAGACGCTCAGCGGCGACTTCATCCAGGTCAACCGCTACCTCGTCCGCGAGCTGCAAGACCTCGGGCTCTGGACCGAGGAATTCCGCTCGCGCCTCAAGGAGGCGGAGGGCTCCGTGCAAGCGATGGAGGAGCTGCCGGAGGCGCTGCGGCTCCGCTATCGCACCGCGTGGGAGCTGCCGATGCGCTCGCTCATCGACATGGCCGCCGAGCGTGGTGCCTTCGTCGATCAGAGCCAGTCGCTCAACCTCTTCCTCGAGAGCCCGAACCTCGGCCAGCTCTCGTCGATGTACCTCTACGCGTGGAAGGCGGGGCTCAAGACCACGTACTACCTCCGCTCGCGTCCTGCGACGCGCATCGCGAAGGCCACCACGTCGATTCGTCCCGAGAGCGCTGAGACGGGTCCCGGCGAGAGCCGCGTGGACGGCGCCGTCGCGTCCACGAGCGCCGCCTCCGCGGACGTCGCGGCGGTGATCTGTTCCCTCGAAAACCCCGAGAGCTGTGAGGCTTGCCAATGACGTCGAAACTCCTCGGTCGGCCGGATCAGCGGCCGACGAAGCTCCTGGACCCGGGCTTCCGGCTCACGCTGCGCCCGATGACCTACCCGTCGTTCTACGACCGCTACCGCGCCGCGATCCGCAACACGTGGACCGTCGAAGAGGTCGACTTCTCCACCGACCTCGTCGACCTGCGCGAGAAGCTCTCGCCGGCCGAGCGACACCTCGTCGAGCGCCTCGTCGCGTTCTTCGCGACGGGCGATTCGATCGTCGCGAACAACCTCGTGCTCAGCCTCTACAAGCACCTCAACGCGCCCGAGGCTCGGCTCTACCTCTCGCGGCAGCTCTACGAAGAGGCGCTGCACGTGCAGTTCTACCTCACGCTGCTCGACACCTACGTGCCGGATCCGGACGCACGCCACCGCGCCTTCGCCGCGATCGAGAACATCCCGTCGATCCGTCGCAAGGCAGACTTCTGCCTGCGGTGGACCGACGACGCGATGCAGCTCGACGCGCTGCACACGAAGGAAGACCGGCGGCGTTTCTTGCTCAACCTCGTCGCGTTCGCGGCGTGTGTGGAGGGGCTCTTCTTCTTCGGCGCGTTCGCCTACGTCTACTTCCTGCGCTCGCGGAACATGCTGCACGGCCTCGCGGCCGGAACGAGCTGGGTCTTCCGCGACGAGAGCGCGCACATGGGCTTCGCGTTCGAGGCGATCGAGAAGATCCGCAGCGAAGAGCCGGAGCTCTTCGACGACGCGTTCGCGCGCGACGTCGAGACGATGATCGAAGAAGCGATCGTCTGCGAGACCACGTTCGCCGAAGATCTGCTCCAAGGCGGCGTCGCGGGGCTCTCGGTGCCGGACGTGCGGCGCTACCTCGAGCACTGCGCGGACCGACGCTTCGTCGCGCTCGGCATGAAGCCTCGCTACGGCACACGGAACCCCTTCGAGTTCATGGAGCTCCAGGACGTGCAGGAGCTGACGAACTTCTTCGAGCGGCGCGTGAGCGCGTACCAAGTGGGCCTCACCGGCGAGCTCACCTTCGACGCGGCGTTCTGACGCAGGTCGACGGGCCCCCGCACGAGGCACACCGCTCGCGGTCGTGAGCGGCGCGCCTCCTCCTCCGGTCCCTCTCTACCGACGTCTACCTCGCGTGTCTCGGCACCGACGCCGTCGTCACGCTACAGCGCGCGACGGTCGCGGCCCCCGCCACCTGGACCGACGTTCCCCTCGGCCTCGTCGGTGCGGTCGAAGCCCTCGACGCCGTGATGTGGACGCCCCGTGTTCGCGCGTGTGTGCGAACTCTCGCGTGCGTTGTTGACGATAAGGAAAATCAATTTCATTATCAACGTGTCCGAGGCCGTCCTCGGGCTCGCAAAGGGGGCTCCCCGGCGGCGGGGCTGGAGACCGCCGCCGGGGTCGTCTCTTCGAACCCGTTTGCTCGTGAGCGCGCAGGCGCACGGCGCACGAGCACTCTCGAGCGCCGTGGCGCGCCCCGAAGCGAGGTGGTGGTGGGCGTACACGACCCAGGTCTGCGCGAGGTGGTCGCGATCGTGTCGGAGGGGCGGGCCGCGATTCCGTGGGAAGTTCGGGTCGCTGGCCGCCACCCCGGACTCTCCGTCCAACTCCTGTGGCCGGAGCTCGGCCTCTCGATCCTGCTACCCGGACCATTCAATCCGAGTTGGTACGACTGCTCGTTCTTCGATCAGACGCGTGAACGCTTCGAATCGTGGCGCGACCTGGAACGTGCACTGAAGCCGCTTCCACTCCCTTCCCTCGCCGAGCTTCGAGCGATCGTCTCGTGGAGCGCCCGGCCGTCGCGTCGTACGACGACCGCTACGGACGGGCCGCTGGCGCCCGTCCTCCCGCTGCGGCGGAGGCTCGCGTGACCTCGGACGACGCCGAGAGGAGCGCGCTTCGTGCTGCGGGCCTCTCGTTGGGGATGGCGGTCGTCGGAGCGCTCGTCGCGTGGATGCTCGCCACGGGCGGGTGGTGAGCACCCGTTTGGCGAGACCTCGATCCGCTCTGGCGTGTCGGGTCGTGTAGCTCCACGTCGGCAGCGATCTGGCGACGTCCCGTGTCGGGACTTCGGAGCGGTACGATCCACGGCTTGTCGAGCAGCCCGTCGCGCTCGCGCGCGAGATCGACTTCCGGATCGACGAGGCGCTGACGCGGGCGACCGTGCAGCGACGCGAAGCCGTCCGCGTAGACCTGGACCTCGCCGTGACCATCCGCTTCGAAACGATCGCGGACGTGGTGCGCGTAGGCGAGCACGAGATCGGGTTGGGTCGGCACCATGCGGAGCTGCAGCGGCGTGAGCTCTTCGCGCGGGTGCACGATGGTCTCGCGCCCCTCGGCGTCGACGACGCGCAGATCGAGGGTCGCGGTCTTCTCGATCAGCATCACGCACCACGAGAAACGAAAGCCTTGCTCGTGCCAGAGCGGATCGCCGGCGTAGAGGTGCTGCCGAAAGGGCAGCGCGAGCTGGAGCGCGAAGTGGGCCGCGAGGATCCCGAGGAGCGGGACCACGAGGCGCACACGATTCGAGCGAGGACCCTCGGGAGCACGTGCGCCGGAGGGAACGACCGACTCCGACGCGAGGCCGGAAGGCGCGTCGCTCGCTCGTGCACGGCGCTTGGCGATCGTGTCCCGTACGCGCGAGGGCCAGTCGGGCGCGAAGAAGAGCGTCGCGTTGACCATCATCAGCCAAGGGAAGAGCCCGAGCGTGAAGAGCGCGGCGGTCGCGAGGTGGAAGAGGACCACGACCGCGAAGGCGAAGCGGCGCGTGCGTCGCGCGAGCAGGAGAAAGACGGCGCTCAGATCGAAGAGCATGCCGGCCCAGCTCGCGGCGAACGCGACCCAGCGATCGTCGAGGAGTGGACCGACGAGCGGTGCGTCGGTGTGCCGAGCGAGCCAGGTGGTCAGCGGCTCGGCCTCGAAGAGCCAGTCGGCGCGCAGCTTCGCGACGCCCGCGAAGAAGTAGACGAGGCCCACCTGCGCCCGCAGCGCGAAGAGCGTGACACGCGGCACGGCTCGCTCGTGCGGAGCCTCCCCACGGGACGCGGAAGGCAACACCGCGAGCAGCGCGAGCACCAGGCTCACGAGGTAGTAGTGGTTGAGGTAGGTGCTGCGATCGAGCAGCTCGAGCCACGTGAAAGGGACGAAAGTGAACGCGGCCGCCAGGCGGAGGTGACGGCCGCGGGCGATCGCGAGACCACCCACGAAGACCGCGCCGAAGAGGATCGCGACGCCGGTCGCCTCGGGTCGCGGCAACCACGCGAAGCCCCAATGCGGGAACATCACGCGGGGTGCGACGAAGAGATCGTGGATCCAGCCCGCTTGCCAGTAGCGGAGCACGTTGCCGGCGAGCAGGAGCCCGAACGCGATCCGCCAAATCGCGAGGCTCGTCGCGGGCACCGGCACGAGAAGGTGATCACGCACGCGGCCGAGCGAAGTGCGCGGCGACCGTGCGTCCGTCGTCGCGCGCATCGGGGGGCTCGCCGAGCTCTTGGTCGGGTCGGCGGGGGCAGCCGCCGACTTCTTGGTCGGGTCGGCGGGGGCAGCCGCCGACTTTGCGTCCGACACGTCAGTCACCGTCGGTCGGGTTGAACGTCACCGTCACCGCGAGGGCCTGCGCGACGTCGACCGCGAGGACCGTCTGCAGATCCTTCACCGCTTGGTAGACCGCTTCGACGCCCTCCGGGTCTTCCGTGATCGCTTGGTCGAGCGTTTGGTCGCCGAGCGCGTCGAACGCGGCGTGGACGGCGTCGAAGGCCGCGGCAACCTCGGGCTCGAGGGCCGGGCGCCGCGCCAGCAACCAATCGCGGACGCCGATTCCCTGCACGTCGGCGTAGCGTCCCGTCCACACGTTCTGCACGCTCCGCACGTTCGCGTGTGCGTCCGCGAGCGAGCGCCCGCCGAGGCGATCCTCTTGCTCACCGAGCTGCAGCACGCCCCCGTCGCGCTTGCCGAAGGGTTTGCCGATCTTCAGCTCACGTACGTTCTCGGTCGTGAAGACGAGCTGCTCGAACACCACGCCGGCCGACGCCTGCACGCTCGCGAAGGTGCCGCGGCCCTCGGCGAGCTGACCCGCGAAGTCGTCACCGTCGGGCGACCATGCGAGCACGTATTCGTCCGCGCGCGCCTTCAGGTAGGCGGTGAGCGCGCGCAGATACTCGCAGCGACGACCTTCGAGCGCGGCGACGATCGCCGCGTCCTCGGCCGCCCCCCCATCGAGCCCGAAGAGCAGGTAGCCGATCGCAGGCAACCCGCGGGCAGACGAGCTCGTCGCGTCGAGGTCGATCGAGGTCGTGGCCGCGATTTGCTCCTCGACGAGATCCGCGCGGACCGGCCAGAAGTTCACCTTCGGCGAGAGGCGACGAGGCGAGTCCGTGTGGGGCCCGATCGCGAACGCCTCCGCCCGGGCGTAGACCTCGCGGGTCGCGGCGTAGACGTCTCGCGCGCTCGCGAGCGTAGCTTCGCTCGGCCCTCCACAGAGGGTCGAGGCGGCCGTCTCCAGCTCACCCGCGCGCGCCGCGAAGTCGCGATAGGTCGGGAGGATCACAGTCTGCCCGAGCGACCCGAGCATCGCCGCGCGGTCGAAGGGCTCGGCGCCCCCCGAGCACGATCCGATCGTCAGCGCGAGCCCCAGGATCGACGACGCGATGGCGAGGTTCGCCATCGACCGAGCCGCAGTCCGTCGTGTGCTTCCGTGCATCTCCAGCATCCTCGTCACTCGTCGGCTCACAACGACTCCAAGTAGCGCACGAGCTCCGCGCGCTCGGCGGCGTCCGCGGTGCGGAAGGCTTCGCGCGACGCTTCGGCTTCGCCGCCGTGCCAGAGGATCGCCTCCGCGAAGCCACGCGCGCGCCCGTCGTGCAGCAGCGAGAGGTGCCCGCTGACCTGCGGCAGGAAACCGAGGCCCCAGAGCGGCGGCGTCCGCCACTCGCTGCCGCTCGCTCGATGCACCGCGTGGTCCTCGGCGAGCTCGGGGCCGAGGTCGTGGAGCAGGAGGTCCGTGTGCGGCCAGATGCGTTGGTTCGAGAGCTCGGGGAAGCCTTCGAGCTCGCCCGTCGTCACGCTCGGGACGTGGCAGCTCGCGCAACCGAAGCGTGCGAAGAGCTCGCGGCCGCGGAGCACGTCGGACTCGGCCACCTCGCGGCGCGCGGGGGGTGCGAGCGTCATCGCGTAGAAGGTGACGCGTTCCAGCATCGGGTCGTCGACCTCTGGGTCCCCACCGCTCGGGGCCTCGCGGCAGACGGTCTGCGACTCCGTGCACGGCGCTTCGGGAAAGAGCGACGAGGTCAGGCCCATGTCGCCGTGGAACGCGCCCGCGGTCTGGTGGCGAACCGTCGGTTGTTCGGCCTTCCAGCCGAAGCGGCCGATCGATCCATCGGCGAGGATCTGCACCTCGCCGCGGATGCCGTCGCCGTCGAGGTCGTCCGGATCGGCCCAGGCCTCGAGCTGCGACGCCGCGATCGCTTCGAGCAGACCCAGGCCGATCAGGTGCGGCGCCGCGCGAACGCCGGTGCGGAGGTTCGGAGCGAAGGCGCCGTACGCCGGATCGACGAGCGTGAGGACCGGGCGACGCAGCGCGTAGGCCGTGCCATCGGCGTAGCTGCCTTCGACGGTCTCCCAACGCACCTCGGGGCGCGCCTCGGGCGCTGCGCCCGCGGTCGCGAAGGGCTGGAGCTGCCCGCCGTAGATGGGATCGGGGATGGGCGCGCCGTCGGCGTCGTTGCCGCTCGAGAGGCGTACCAGCACCTCGGTCAACGTGCCGCCTTCGTCGGGCGGCGCGCTGCGGCCGTCGCGGAAGTGGCACGTGCTGCACGCCGCGGCGTTGAAGAGCGGACCGAGTCCGTCACGGGCCGTGGTGGAGGACGGCGCGGTGACCCACGCCTGGTTGAAGAACGCGTTGCCGCTGAAGAAGGGTGCCCGTCGGTCGCTGGAGAGGTTCGCTGCGGGCTGCGTGAACGCTTGCGCCCCGAAGAGGAAGACGTTCGTCGTGGTGCCGCCCGGGTACTGCTCACCCTCGTGCGGTGTGAGCGGGTCGGCACACGCGGCGAGGAACAACACACCGAGCCACGGACGCATCGTCGATCTCCAACGGGTGAGCCGGGTGGCTCGGGTACCAGCGAAAGCCAAGACGGAAACGAAGGGGTCTCGCGCGGTCCTCGGCGCGGCTCGTCGCTCGTCCGCGCCTGAAGAGAAGCTCAGCCGACTTCGCAAGCCGCCCTACCGGACGGCGCGCAGCGAGCGACAGCGAGCGTAGGCTCGTGGGAGGGGGCCCCTCGGGGCTTCATGCCCCGTGGGGGAGGGTCTGGCGACAGACCCTCGGAGAAGCTGACCCCACGGACCAGAAACGATCGAGCCGCGCCACGTCCCGCATCACCGGAGCCCCCCGTCACCGGTTCACTCCGGCTCGGGCACGGTGAAGCCGAGCTCCACGAAGACCTGGGTCAAGAGCATCTCGGTCTCGCGCAGCGCGTCGATCGTGGCCTGCACGGCCGCGTTGCCCTCCGCGTTGCCGGGCGCGATCGCGAGGTCGAAGGGAACCGGCATCGCTTGCGCGGCGGCGAGCGCTTCGTCGATCGACGTCGAGATCTGCGCCGCGAGGTCCGCGTCGAGCTCCTCCACCACCGCGCGAAGGCCCGTGCCTTCGATCGCGGTTCCGTCGGTTCGCACGTATCGGCCCTGCCATACGTTGCGCACGCCACGGATGTCCTCGATCGCGTCGACGTGCGTGTTGTCGGAGAAGCACGAGTGCTCCTCTTCTTGGTCGCCCGCGTCGAGCGCGGCCTGCAAACGCTCACCCGCGCTCTCGAAGCCCGCGAAGATGATCATCCCGGTGAGCACCTTGCGGAGCGACTCCTCGGGCGCGTCGGCGAGGAAGGTCGCGCGGTAGTTTCCGGCGGTGTCGGGAGCCCACGCCGCGGTGAGCTCGTCGAGGTGGTCGACGAGCACGTCGCCGAGGGTCGTCAGGTAGAGGCCACGACGATCCGCGTTGTCGGCGGTCGCGAAGTCCTCGAACGAGCGTTGCCCCGGCATGCGCATCGAGGGCGCGGTCACGTCCTGGCCCCAGAGCAGGAACTCGATCGGGTGCCAGCCCGTCACGACGTCGGCTTCACCGCCCGCGCCGTTCTCGTCGAGTAGCGCCTCCGCGGTGATGGTGAAGCTCGCATCGTTGATTCGGCCTGCGGTCGCGTCACCTTCGACGTAGTCGACGGTCTGTTCGTCCATGGGCCACGCGTTGATCAGGCCTTCGGGATCTCCGTCCATGCCGTCGATCGGACCGTCGTAGAATCGATAGACTTCGGTTTGAAGGTAGGGGATCCGCGCATCGAGCCACGATTGTTTCGCGGCTTCGAGGGTGGTCGCCGAGGGGGTAGCCACGAGGGCCTCGAGGTCGGCGTCCATCGCGCGCGCCGCTGCGGCCGAGTCTTCGTACGAGGCGTGGACGATGCGAGCGTAGGTCTCGAGGGCCGCCGAGGTGCTCTCGGGAAGGCCGCCGTCGTCGCCGCCGCAGCCCGCGAGGGCCAGCACGAGGGGAAGGATTCGTCGGGTCAGAGAATGCTCAGATGCAGGCGCGCCTGGCGCTCTGGGTGGTTCGATGCTCGTCACCAGGGGGTGGAGCAAATCGAAAACGCAAATCGTTATCGACAACTGGTCTTAGTAGACACGCCGGACGCTGACAAGGCGTTCGGTGGAGCGTGCCGGCGGAACGCCTGTCGTCGCGGCGTTTCGGTGTCCCTCGACCGAGGGACGCGTCCGATCCGGCGAGCTCATGGGCAGGAATCCCCCGTCGCGGGGGTCAACGAGCGGCGTGTGATGGACGGCGCCGCGACCACGAACGACGGCGTCCTCTGGGTGATGTTGATGACCTGCTCGAGCTCGTTCGACAGGAACTCGAGCGATCCGGTGGCGACCGGACCCGCACAGCTCGCGGCGGGAGTGCGCGTGAAGGGCATGTCCACCACCGCGCGATCGCCCTCGCCGACGACCCGTGACACGCCGCCGACCTCCACGAAGGGCGTCGGGAGGAACGACGCGACGCGCACGTTCGCGTACTCGACCCACGAGAACCCGTCGGCGAGTCGCCCCACGAAGGGACGGTAGATGCCGCCGACGTTTCGGATGCCGATCACCGTCACGTTCGGTCCTTCGACGACGAGCCGCGTCGGCGCGACCGCGTCGATCGGGAGCGCGGTCGTGCTTCGGTGGTCGAGATCGTTCGCGTTCAGACGGAGCACCGCCGGTCGCGATCCGCCGGTCCCCAAGGCCGCTCCGATGACCACGTGGTTCGGCCCTGGGTCGAGCGTGGCGGTGTACGCACGCGACCCGAGCTCGCGCGAACGAAACGCGATCGGCGCGAGGGCTTCCCCGGCGGGACTGGGCACACGCGCGACGATGGCGCGGCCTGGATCGGCAGGCGCGCCAGGCTCCTCCGTGCCGATGGCGACGATCTGCCGACCGACCACCACGCCGCTCGAGAAGAACTCGTCGCCCCCGAGGTCGTAGCATCGAACCCAGCTCGCCCGGGCGCCGCCGTCCACCTCGATGCCCATCACGAGCCCGTCGCGTGAGCCTTCGCTGCCACACACCCCGAAGCCGACGAAGTCTGCGACGTCGCCGCCGGGGACCACGCCGAAGAGGTGCTCGTCTCCCGTGGTGCCGAGCGCCGTCGAGTCACCAGGCGAGCCGTCGGTCATGGGGACGAGGAGCACGTCGTTGTGGTTGGGGCTGCCGGTGCGGCGAATCAGCCCGACCGCCACCGTCTCCGCGCCGTTCGTCGCCACGGAGTAGAGACGATCGGAGAGCGTGCCGCCGAAGCGCGCGGACCACACGTGGCCCCTGTCGACCACGCGCATCGCGAACGCATCGCGCACCTCGTCGCCGACCGATCCGACCACGACGAAGCCACTGCCGCGTGGAGCCGCCCCGAGGATCTCGAGGCCTTCGGTGGCCGGGATCGCGGGCGCGGGCGGAGAACCGGTCGGGACCGTGTAGTCGATGAGCGTCGGGCGCTCGGGCGGCGGGGGGGGTCCTGCGTCGACTCCTCCGTCGGGCGTGCCCGCGTCGGGAGGCACGCAGCGCCCCTCGACACACGTCGCGCCACCCACACAATCGGGATCCGTGTCGCACACGCCGGCATCGACCTCGCCACCGTCGACGATGCCGCCGTCGCGCTCGCCGCCATCGACGCCCGCGTCGGAGTCGCCACAGGTCTCTCCGTCGGGGCACTCGAGCTCGTCGGGCGGGATCTCCGCGTCCTCGCACGCGCCGCTCGCCCCGCAGCGTTGGTTCGTGGTGCAAGGGTCGGCGTCGATGCACGCCGCGTGGAGCCGCATGCGCACGATCCGGAGCTCACCCGCGACGTAGCCGCTGATGACCTGGGTCTCGACGGTGCCCATCGAGCCGACCTCGGCGCTCGCGACGATCCGGTAGCGCCCTTCGGCGAAGCGTCGGGGCTCGAGGAGCACGCGGATCGGCCAATCGCTCCCCCCGGCGACCGGCCAATCACGCTCTTCGATCAGCGCGGACGCATCACGCGGCGGGGCGAAGGCGCCCTCGCCCGCGTAGGCCGAGATCCGAACTGAGCTCGCCTGCTGGCGGACCACGTCGTCGGCCTCGACGATCAGGAGCACCCGGGTGGGACTCGCGTCGTCGTCGCCACACGCGATCAGTCCGAGGGTCACCAAGCACGCACACACCGAACGAACGAACGCACGGCTCACGAGCGCACGACTCATCGGCGACCTCCGAGGGTCTGGATCACGAAGTCGTGCTCCGGTGGCTGAGTCGAGCCCCCTCCCCGCTGCGAGAGCCCGATGGCGAGCGCGACGCCTCCGCCGACGACCAGCACCGCGCCGATCACGCCACCGATCACGCGACGCCTTCTTCGCCCGCGTGACTCCGAGGCCTCGTCGGGCTCTACGGTCGCCGATGCTGCCGCCGCTGCTTCTTCGAGCGCGCGTTGCCGAGTGATCTCCTCGCGGAGCACCTCGATGCGCCGACGCACCGACTCCGCGTTCGAGGCGTCCGGGGCTTGCTCGAGGTAGGCCTCGAACGCCTCCACCGCTTCGACGTTGCGACGCAGACGATCGGCGGTGGTCCCGATGTTGTAGAGGAGCTGCGGTCGCGGGCTCAGCTCGTAAGCGCCTCGAAAGAGATCGAGCGCGGCCTCGTAGGAGCCTGCGTCGAACGCCACGACCGCAGCTTGGTACCGCTCACGCGCGAGCGCGTCGTCGGCGTCCGTGCTCTGTGCCTTTGCGTGAGAGACCGAGACCAGCGACGCGACGATCACGAACAGGCCGCGCAGCGCAGACGCACGAGACAGCACCATGATCCCTCCCGCTCGGCGAGCCCTCCCGCCGTCCCGACGTTAGGGCAACGCGCGACCGGGATCCACAAGCGAATCGAAGGGTGGAACGCTGTTCGGATTCACCGACACCCCTGCCACACCCGACCACGCGGTGGTCGCCGTTTGGCGGAGGGCATCGCATCCACCCTCGCGACGGACACTCGCGACCGACACGCGCTCGCGGCGGGCCGGGGCTCGTCACGCTCGCGGTCCGGTCGTGAGAGTCAAGGCCGCGCGAGCGAGAGGTTCAGCGGCACGCTCATCCCGGCGCCGATCGTCACCGAGCGCGTCATCGACACGTAGCCGTCCGCCGACACGTCGATCTCCCAAGTCCCCGCCGGCACGTTCATGAAGTTGTAGTTGCCCGTCCCGTTCGTCGTTTGATTGGGCACGATTCCGCGATTGACCCGCACCCGCGCGTTCGGGATCGGCGCGGCGCTGCTCGCGTCGACGACCTGACCGACGAGGCCGCCCATGCCAGGGTCGGCGCCGATGCGCACCTGACGATGTCCGGCCGCGCGCGTGAGGTAGCCCCGGGTGTCTTCGGCCACGACGTGCAGCACCCACACGCCATCCGCGAGCCCGCTGCGCAGCAAGGTCGTCTGCGTGACCGGCAAGAAGGTATCCGCGGTGGTCGGAACGGTGTCGCCGTAGCGATCGAGCACGTAGTGCACGCCGACGTAGTTCTCCGCGCCGTTCGGCAGCGTCCACGAGAAGAAGGCGTCGCGGTTGGCCGACCACGCGCTCTCGCTCGGGTGGCTCGACGAGCTCACCGGCGGCGGCGTGGTGTTGAGCCGCACGCGCAGGTGCGTCTCCACGGTGCCGACCTCGCTCGCGGCGTTCACGGGCGCGACGTGGAAATAGTTGTCGCCCGCCATGAGCGCGTCGCGCGGGAAGCTGATCGCCTCGGCGTCGACGAAGGTGCCGATGGCCGGCGTCGGCACGCGGTAGACGGTGCGATCGACGAGCCAGTAGTAGCCGAGGCGCGAGGGGAAGGCGCGCTCCCAGCTCACCGACACCGACGCGAAGTCGTCGTTGTAGAAGAGCGTGGTCGAGGGGTGCGTGCTCGAGCGCGGCTCGAGCGGCGGCAAGAAGCCCTGCGTGACCGCGCCGGTGAGGGTGCCCGTGATCGTGCGCATCGCACCCGAGAGGATCTTGATCCGCCCTTGGCCTCCGGTGCCGCCGTAGGTGCCCGTGGTGCCGCCGCCCTGCGCGCTGATCGCCCCGCTCACCACGACCTCGTTCGCCGCCACGAGCACGCCGCCACCCGCGCCGCCGCCCGTCGAGAGGCCGCTGCTGCCTTCCGAGCGCACGCCCGGCACGCCGTTGGCGG